>WNFM01260867.1_pt3 | contig 61612 bp, 61 predicted proteins | sample 5400271 | NCBI WGS metagenome assembly WNFM01 (sample SAMN13153352, study PRJNA577476) | soil metagenome | isolation source: 60 cm saprolite on Douglas fir-dominated hillslope | place: USA:California | collected 2013-09-17
CACGCTGGCTTGTTTTATAGTGGCCGGGACGGGGTATAAGGTGGCAAAACACGGGAATTATGGGGCGAGTAGCATCAGCGGGGCTTCCAATGTCATGGAGCAGCTGGGCTACCGCCACAAGAACGATACCGGCAAGCTGAGGCAGGAAATAGAGCAGGCCAATATTTGTTTTTTGCATGCCCCGTTGTTCCACCCGGCGTTGAAGACGGTAGGACCTATCCGCAAGAATCTAGGTATCCGGACTTTTTTCAACATGCTGGGCCCCATGGTCAATCCCGCCTTTCCTGCCACTCAGCTGGTAGGGGTTTATAACCTGGAAATGGCCCGGATTTACAATTACCTGTTGCAGCAGACGGGAGGGCGGTTTACCATTATTCATAGTTTGGATGGTTACGATGAGATATCGCTGACCGGAGATACGAAGGTCATTACGAACAAGGGGGAAAAGATCATGACCCCCGAAGAATTAGGCAAGAGAATGGTAAATGCTACCGATATTTATGGAGGCAATACGGTGGAGGAAGCAGCGAAGATATTTATTAAAATATTAAAGGTGGAAGGCAGCTGGGCGCAAAATGCGGTAGTGCTGGCCAATGCGGCCATGGCGTTGTTTGCCAGCGGCGGGTTTACGAACTATGACGCGGCTTACGCCGCGGCGGTTGAGAGCCTGGAGAGTAAAAGGGCATATGGGGCTCTCGAAAAATTAATTTCTTTGCAATGAACATATTAGATACAATAATTGAGCACAAGAGGAAGGAAGTGGCGGAAAGAAAAAGAGCTACCCCTACGACGGTGTTGGAGGAAAGTCAATTTTTTTCGAGGGAGGTGTTGTCTTTGCGGAGCTACCTTACTGATCCGGCTAAAACCGGGATCATTGCTGAGTTCAAGCGGCGCAGCCCTTCGAAGGGGGTGATCAATGACCGGGTAACGGTGGAAGCGGTGACCAGGGGTTATGCGGCGGCCGGTGCGAGTTGTCTTTCCGTGCTGACGGATGAGAAATTTTTTGGCGGTACTGCTGAAGACTTACGGCAGGCCCGGATAAATAATATCCCTATTTTACGCAAAGACTTTATGATCGACGAATACCAGATCATCGAGGCCCGTGCGATGGGGGCGGATGTCATTTTATTGATTGCGGCTTGTTTGTCGCCTGCGGAGGTACGACGGCTGGCGCGTTTTGCTGAGTCGTTGGGATTGGAGGTTTTGCTGGAGATACACAATGAGGAGGAGCTGGATCACATCTGTGATGAAACGCTGCTGGTGGGTGTCAATAATCGTGACCTGAAAACTTTTACGGTAGATGTGGAGCGCTCGATCCGGCTAAGTAAGAAAACTCCCTCGGGGAAACTGTTGATCGCAGAGAGCGGCATCAATGAAGTTGCTACGATACTACATATGAAAAAGGCTGGGTTCCAGGGTTTCCTGGTTGGAGAACATTTTATGAAAGAGAAGGACCCGGGGGCTGCATTTGGGGCCTTTGTGCACCAATTATCGGCAGGGGAATTATCAGGCAGGTAGAAATTAAAAACATATGAGAGTAAAAGTATGCGGGATGACCGAACTTGACCAGGTCAGACAGTTGGACGCCATGGGCGTGGATTTTGCCGGGTTTATTTTTTACCCCAAGTCCCCGCGTTATGTAGTCCGGCACCTGGCGGGCGAGCAGCTTAAAAAGGCGAAACTACGTCTGGGTAAGGTCGGGGTATTTGTCAATGCCACCTATGACGATGTCATGAAGCAGGTAGACAGTTATGGATTGGATATGGTGCAGCTGCATGGCGATGAAACACCGCGGTTTTGTGAGCAATTGGCCAACTATATTACCGTCATTAAGGTATTCCGTATGGGAGAGAATGATCCCATAGACTGGCTGATCCGTCCTTACCAGGATTATTGCGATATGTTCCTTTTTGACACCGAAGGGGTAGGGTATGGAGGTACAGGGAAGAAATTCAATTGGGATACGTTGAAACCTGCGCATATAGACAAGTTATTTTTTTTGAGTGGCGGCATTGAGCCAACGGATGTCGAAAGGCTGAAAATTTTTTCCAGGGAGCCGGTGGCCCGCAAATTATTTGCGATAGACGTCAACAGTAAATTCGAGGCGAGTCCGGGTGTAAAGGACCTGAAGAAAATAAGGGTCTTGCTGGACAGTATCAAATCTCCCAATGTCTAAAATCAAGTCATTATGTCAACGAAACAAGCTATAAACGAATTGTCGACCAGTTTTAAATCTCCGGATGAGCGGGGTTATTACGGAAGGTTTGGCGGGGCTTTTATTCCTGAAATGTTGTATCCCAATGTAGAGGAATTGCGGACCCGCTACCTGGAGATCATGCATGAGGCTGCTTTTCAAAAGGAGTTTCAGTCACTGTTGAAAGACTATGTAGGGCGTCCTTCGCCGCTGTACCTGGCTAAACGGCTGAGCGCGAAATACAATACGGAGATCTTTCTAAAACGGGAGGATCTTAATCATACGGGGGCGCACAAGATAAATAATACGATCGGTCAGATACTGCTGGCGCTGCGGCTGGGCAAACGCCGGATCATTGCGGAGACGGGCGCCGGCCAGCATGGCGTGGCGACGGCTACGGTATGTGCGCTGAAGGGCATCGAGTGCATTGTATACATGGGTGAGAAGGATATCGAACGGCAGGCCCCTAATGTAGCCCGGATGAAGATGCTGGGTGCAAAGGTCATCCCGGCCACCAGTGGCAGCAAGACCCTGAAGGATGCGACCAATGAAGCTATCCGGGACTGGATAAACAATCCTGTGGATACGCATTATATTATCGGTAGTGTTGTGGGACCGCATCCTTACCCGGATATGGTGGCGCGTTTTCAGAGTGTGATCAGCGAAGAGATAAGGATCCAGCTAAAGGAAAAAACGGGCAGTGAATTGCCTACGCATGTAATTGCCTGTGTCGGAGGAGGGAGCAATGCGGCGGGTACCTTCTATCATTTTTTGGACGAAGGCAGCGTGGAGCTGATAGCCGTCGAAGCGGCGGGTCATGGCATCCACAGCGGGATGAGTGCCGCTACGACGCAGCTGGGCAAACCCGGGATCCTGCATGGCAGTCGCAGTTATGTGATGCAGACGGAAGATGGACAGGTGGTCGAGCCGCATAGTATCTCGGCGGGATTGGATTATCCGGGGATCGGTCCGCTGCATGCGCATTTGTTCGAAAGCGGGAGGGGGACATTTTTAAGCGCCACTGATGAAGAGGCTGTGGCGGCTGCTTTCCAGCTAACCCGGCTGGAAGGGATCATTCCAGCCCTGGAGTCTTCGCATGCGCTGGCGGCGCTGGATCAGCTGGAATTGAATGAGAAAGATACGGTGGTGCTGTGTTTGAGCGGGAGGGGGGATAAGGACATGGCGACCTATATGAAAGCAATGGAAGAACAAACATTTTAACAAAATGAGCAGGATATCTGGACTTTTTAAGAAGAAGAGCAAAAAGGTATTGAATGTATATTGCACGGCGGGTTTTCCCCGGCTGGACAGCACCCTGGAAGTATTGAAGGCTTTACAGGATAATGGCGCTGATCTGATCGAGCTGGGCATGCCTTATAGCGACCCGCTGGCGGATGGTCCGGTGATACAGGCCAGCAGCACCAAGGCGTTGGAGAATGGGATGACTATCGCTAAGCTGTTCGATCAGCTGGGGTCTTTGCGGCCGGCTATCGGGGTGCCGGTTTTGCTGATGGGGTATATGAATCCGGTGTTGCAGTATGGCTTTGAGAAATTCTGCGAGTCGGCGGCGCGGGCAGGCGTAGACGGGTTGATCCTGCCGGACCTTCCGATCTATGAGTTTGAAACGGAATATGGACCGGTGATGAAAAAGTACGGCCTGGATTTTATTTTCCTGGTGACTCCGGAGACTTCGGAAGAGCGTATCCGGAGGGTTGATTCGCTGAGCTCGGGTTTTCTCTATGCGGTGTCTTCTTCTTCTACGACGGGACGCAATAAAGAGATTAGTGACCAGCAGCTATATTTTGAGCGGCTTCAGCGGATGGGACTGCGCAATCCCGTGCTGGTAGGTTTTGGCATAAGGGACAAAGCCAGTTTCGAAGCGGCTTGTTTGCATGCCAGCGGGGCTATTATCGGGACGGCCTATATCCGGGCGTTGGAGAATGGAGTTGGGGTTGCTGACGCAACCCGGGGATTTTTAAATAGTATTTTAAAGTAGATTATGGAGCTGGCAATTATAAAATATAATGCGGGTAATATTCAATCGGTGTTATATGCATTGGAACGGATTGGACGGAAGGCTGTGGTGACGGATGACGCAGCGGTGATAAGGGCGGCGGATAAGGTGATTTTTCCCGGGGTAGGAGAAGCGAGTACGGCGATGAATTATTTAAGAGAGAGGGGACTGGATGAGTTGATAAAGAGTTTGCAGCAGCCGGTGCTGGGGATTTGTCTGGGGATGCAGCTGATGTGTAGTTATAGTGAGGAAAATGATACGGAGTGTTTGGGGATTTTTGATGAGAAGGTGAGGCAGTTTGGCGCTTCTGATCTTAAAGTGCCGCAGATCGGGTGGAACAATATTTATGGTTTGAAGTCTGAATTGTTTGAAGGGGTGCCGGACCAGAGCTATTGTTATTTTGTACATGGTTACTATGCGGCGTTGGGTGAACATACCATTGGGCGGACGGATTATGTACAGCCCTATAGCTCTGCGCTGCACAAAGGGAATTTTTATGGGGTGCAGTTTCACCCGGAGAAGTCCGCGCAGGTTGGAGAAAGGATATTACAAAATTTTATTGATAAGACATAGCGGACCCTTGGTCCGCTGGCCGAAGGCCCATCATTAGCCCATGCACCGGGAATGGGTTAATTTTCGGACAACTCATTCCCGGTGCATATATGACTATGGAGATCATTCCGGCAATAGACATCATCGACGGGAAATGTGTCCGGCTCACGCAGGGTGATTATGCGCAAAAGAAAATATACAATGAGCATCCGCTGGAGGTGGCAATGGAATTTGAGGATGCGGGATTGAAGCGGCTGCACCTGGTGGACCTGGATGGCGCCAGGGCTGGTAAAGTAAAAAACTGGAAGGTGCTGGAGACGCTGGCTGGCAGGACGGGTATGGTCATAGACTTTGGCGGCGGCATCAAGACAGCGGGGGACGTGGACATCGTTTTTAATTCCGGTGCGGCATTGGCTACGGTGGGCAGTATTGCGGTAAAAGACGGGCCTCTTTTTGTGAGCTGGCTGGAAGGATATGGTGCGGATAGATTCTTATTGGGGGCTGATGTCAAAAATGAGAAGATCACCGTTGGAGGCTGGCTGGAAACAACGGATACATGGATCTATGATTTTATCCGGGATTATATGGAGAAGGGAGTGCGGCAGCTGTTTTGTACGGATGTGAGTAAAGATGGATTATTGCAGGGGCCGGCGCTGGAACTATATGCGACCATCGTTGATAAATTTCCTGCCCTTCATTTTATTGCCAGTGGAGGGGTCAGCGGGATGGATGATGTGATACGGCTTGCGGAGGTGGGATGTAAGGGAGTTATCATCGGAAAGGCGATATATGAAGGGCGCGTTACACTAAACGAACTAACGAAATTATGTTAACGAAACGAATCATTCCCTGCCTGGATATAAAGGACGGCCGGACGGTCAAGGGTGTCAATTTTGAGAACATCCGGGATGCCGGGGACCCGGTGGAACTGGGTGCGCTGTATGCGCAGCAGGGGGCTGATGAATTGGTTTTCCTGGATATTACGGCGACCAATGAAAAACGCAAGACCTTGCGCGAGCTGGTGAACCGGATCGCGCACCATATCAATATCCCGTTCACGGTAGGGGGCGGGATCAGCAGCGTTGAAGACGTCAGTCTGCTATTACAGAACGGGGCGGATAAAATTTCTGTCAATACTTCCGCTTTCAAACGGCCTGAGCTGATTGCAGAGCTGGCGAAAGAATTTGGCAGCCAGTGTGTTGTATTGGCCATCGACACAAAACAGGAAGAAGACGGACAGTGGTATGTTTATCTCAACGGCGGCAGGGTGAAGACGGAAGTTTCGTGTGCGGATTGGGCAAGAGAAGGAGTGAACAGGGGGGCAGGGGAAATACTGCTGACCTCGATGAACAATGACGGCACAAAAAAAGGATTTGCGCTGGACATCACGCGGGAACTGGCAGGCTCTTTGACGGTACCTGTGATAGCCTCCGGCGGCGGGGGCACAAAGGAACATTTTGTGGACGTATTGGGAGCCGGCAAAGCGGATGCGGCGCTGGCGGCCAGTATTTTTCATTTTAAGGAAATCGGGATTCCGGAATTAAAAGGATATTTGCAGGAGCATAATATAACGGTTCGACTATGAATAAGTTGCAGATCAATTTTCAAAAATCATCCGATGGATTAGTGCCGGTGATAGTACAAGATGTGGATACATTTAAAGTGCTGATGCTGGGATATATGAATGGAGAGGCATTGGAGCAGACGCAGAAGGAGGGGAAGGTCACTTTTTTCAGCCGGAGCAGGCAGCGCCTGTGGACAAAGGGCGAAGACAGCGGTAATTTCCTGTTGGTAAAGGACATAGCGGTGGACTGCGATAACGATACCCTGCTGATCAAGGCCGAGCCGCTGGGACCCGTTTGCCATACGGGGGCAGACACCTGTTGGGATGAAAAGAATCACCGGGAGGATTTTCTGGCCTGCCTGGAGGAAACGATAGCTGCCCGTCGTCTCGAAGGGAACCCTGAAAAATCCTATGTTGCCCGTCTTTTTGCTAAGGGGATCAATAAGATAGCTCAAAAAGTCGGGGAGGAAGCTGTGGAATTGGTCATCGAGGCCAAGGATCACGATGACAAGCTTTTTCTGGATGAGGCGTCGGACCTGCTGTTTCATTATTTGATTCTTCTTAACGCAAAAGGATATAACTTACAGGACGTAACAAATGTGTTACGCGAAAGACATAAAAAATAACGATAATATGAAGCTGTTTTTTGCGGTATTACTGGCCCTCCCGATGGTTGGCCTGGCACAGAATACCAGGACGCCTGAGAAGGGCGGGAATGAACCCAAATTTACTATTACCGGGACTGTGAAAGGGGCGACGGAGAAATCCAGGGTCTCCCTGACAGATGCGTCGAACCCGACGGATACGGTGGCGGAGTCTAGGGTAAAGGACGGTCAATTCGTGCTCAACGGTCATGTATCGGAGCCCAATTTATATGAGCTGAATTTTGACGCAGTAAAGAAAAAGGCGCCATTGTTCATGGGTAACGATAAGATGAGTGTTTCGGGATCGACGGAGGATATGAAAGCGCTGAAGGTGAGCGGGTCGTCTTCCAACGATGACTTTGTGGCGTTTCAGGAACTGTTTAATCCTTATTTCTCCCGGCTGAATACATTGATGACTACTGCTAATTCGCCGGCGGGGGCAGCGATAAAAGACTCTCTTTTTCGCCAGTACAAAAAACTGACGGATAGCATCTTCGTGGTTATCGATCAGTTCGTAGAGAAAAAGAAATCTTCTTATGTCACGCCTTTTATACTGGTGGTGGTAAACCAGCTGACTGAAGACGTGGCTGCACAGGACAGGCGCTTGCGCTCGCTTTCTCCTGAAGTGCAAAAAGGATACTATGCCCAATACCTGCAGAAGATGGTAGATGACGCGAAGATCGGTGCTATAGGCACAGTCGCTATTGATTTTACGCAGAACGATACCTCGGGGCACGCCGTGAGCCTTTCCTCCTTCAAGGGGAAATATGTATTGGTTGATTTCTGGGCCAGCTGGTGTGGTCCATGCCGGATGGAGAATCCGAATGTTGTGAATACTTATCAGAAATTTAAGAGCAAGAATTTTACGGTATTAGGGGTTTCACTGGATAAGGCCAAAGAGCCCTGGGTCAAAGCCATTAAAGATGATGGGTTGGCCTGGACGCAGGTGAGTGATCTGAAATATTGGTATAATGAGGCTGCGGCAAAATACCATATACAGAGTATTCCGCAGAATCTGCTGGTTGGTCCGGACGGGAAGATTGTGGGAAGGAATTTGCGGGGGCCGGATTTGCAGGCGAAGCTTTGTGAATTGTTAGGGTGTAATTAAAGGTTTATTGACGAGTGTTATAAAAAAAGAGGTCGCCCCAAAAAGAAAGGGACGACCTCTTTTTATGGTTATCAGTTGATGTCTTTTCCCTGCTGAAGCATCGGGAGCATTTTTTCTATATTGACCTTGTTCGGCCCGTCGGGGGCCTGGGCCTGATCAATTGCCGGGCATACTGGTGGACTTCGTTCATTTTGCCGAGGGGCAGCGCTTCTTTCATGACTGCGTCTGCCTCTTCTTTCCTGTTGAGCTGTGTCAGGATCTGAGCCTTTGTGGAAAGGGTCTGGAAGTTTTTGTCGCCTACGACCTGGGGGTTGACGGCGGAGTCGGCCCAGGCAAGTCCTTCTTCGAGGTTGGTGTTGCGTTGTGCGCAGAATTGTGCGGCCTGCATCCAGGCGTTCCAGGTAAAACCCTTGTCGGTGCGCAGCTCGCGACGGAAGGATTCCAGCTGGGTTTTGACATAGTCGACTTCGACTTTAAAGGGGATGCTTAGTTTTTCCCATTCCAGGGCGATGGTAGCGGAATTCTCCTTTTGATCCAGGAACTCGTATTTCAGCCATTCCACTTCTTTATCCATGGCGAGGGGTTTGACCTTTACGCGGAGCGCATCTTCTTTGGGGTCGTAGAAGAAGCTGCCCCAGGAGCTGTTGTTACGGGAGAAGATCAGGGTACACTCGGTGGGGCTATAGGCGACGAAGAAGCCGTATTTACCGGCGGGTAGCGGCTGGCCTTCAACGGTGACGTCGTTGCTGAATTCGATGGTCGTGTTCTCGTTGGCACCGGCCCGCCAGGGGGCGGCTTTGCTGGTGCCGAATCCCTGGTCGGTGTACCCTTCGGGAACGAGCTTGCCCCATATCTGTCCTTCGCGGCCTTTGACGCGGGGCCGGTCATAGTGCAGGCTAATATCGGTGATGCCTATGCGCTCGGTAGCGGCTGCTTTTTTATTACCACCGCTGGGCAATGCTGTTAACTGGGCGTATGTATGCGAGCTAATGCAGAAAAAGGCCAGCAGGATGCCGGCAGTTAGACCTTTAATCATACTGAAGTTTTTTACAGGTTAATGTTGATGATCGTTAGCGGAGTAAAAGTAATGTTTAGCTGCCCCGATGGAAGCGATATTACACCGGAGGCAGATAAACGGGGTGTAACGCCCGGAGGTGGATAAATGGGATCTGAAGCGGGAAAATAAGAGACTTAGGTCGTGTGTTATTTTAATTGGCGTTTGTAGAGCTGTATGGCATTCTCGTAGCCTAAGTATAGCGCGTCGCTGATGAGGGCATGACCGATGGAAACTTCATCCAGGCCGGGGATGTTACGGGCGAAGAAATGAAGGTTGTGGAGGTCGAGGTCATGGCCGGCATTGAGGCCGAGGCCTGATTTAAGCGCGCATTCTGCTGCAGCGCGATAAGGGGCGATGGCTTTTTCCCGGTCGGTGTGATATCCGTGGGCATATGCCTCTGTGTAAAGTTCGACGCGGTCTGTGCCGGTGGCGGCGGCGCCTTCTACCATGGCGATGACGGGGTCAACGAAGAGCGATACGCGGATGCCTGCTTTTTGGAATAACCTGACAATATTGGCCAGGTAGTCTTTGTGCCGGATAGTATCCCAGCCGTGGTTGGAGGTTATTTGCCCGAGGGCGTCCGGGACGAGGGTCACCTGGGTAGGGCGCACGTCCAGCACGAGGTCGATGAATTTTTGTTCCTGGGAATTACCTTCTATATTGAATTCGGTCGTGATGATCTTTTTGATGGCGTAGACGTCTGCGTAGCGGATGTGGCGTTCGTCCGGCCGGGGGTGGACGGTGACGCCGTCGGCGCCGAACAATTGGGCATCTGCTGCTGCTTTAACTACATCCGGGTTATTGCCGCCCCGACTATTACGCAGGGTAGCAAATTTGTTGATATTTACAGAAAGTTTAGTCATTTGGACGAAGTAAAAGGTTAAAACGAATGTTGGTCCGTCCGGCTGGCTGCATTGACGGGTTCGCCAAAGGTAGAAAATGGGGAGGGCCGAAAAAAGAAGAATTTTTATATACCAGTATATACTAGTTTATTTTTTAAAAAAGTATTACTTTTATCAAACGCCGAACGAAGTATAAACATGATTAGGATGAAAGTCAAAACAGTAACGGACCTTATTCAGATCGATCCTTCTTTGACCACCCCCGTTTACAAGCAAATTATCCAATCCATTTCCCGGAACATCGACAACGGGGTATTGAGCAAGAATGATATGTTGCCTTCGGTGAACCAGATATCTGCTGAGTTTTCCCTGGCGAGGGGGTCTGTCTTCACTGCTTATAACGAATTGCGTAGTTCGGGCATTATTGACTCTATTCCGGGGAAGGGTTATTTTGTGTTAAGTACGGAAACCCGGCAAAAGAAGAAGATCTTTTTACTGTTTAGTACGTTCACGCCTTATAAAGAGACCTTATACAATGCGTTGTTAAATAACTTGCCGGAGACCTGCTCACTGGATATTTACTTCCACCACCACAGCATCCGGATGTTCGAGACGCTGATCAGGGAGCAGTCGGCTTATTATAATACGTATGTCATCATGCCGGAAGTGCATGACAGTAGCCTGGGCATTCTTTCCAAACTGGATCTCAAACATACTTTTTTGCTTGATGTTGGATTGAAGGAATACCGGGGGAATTATCCGGGCGTCTATCAAAACTTTGAAAAAGACATTTTTTCCATCCTTATGGATTCTGAACAGCTGGTTCTGAAATACAAGCGGTTGTTTCTTCTTTTCCCGGACGGGCTTCGGACCAGGGATATTATCTCGGGCTTTCAGAAGTTTGCGAAGAAGAAGATCATACCGACGGAAGTGAGAAGCGGAATTAATGCGGCGGACATTCAAAAGGGAGATGCTTTTATTGTCATCGACGATAATAACCTGGTGGACATCATCCTTGCGGCAAGGGAGAAAGACTGGCAGCTGGGAAAAGACATTGGGGTCATGTCCTATAATGAGACGAGGTTGAAAAGTGTCATTGGCAATGGGATTACGACCATAACGACGGATTTTGTCGCCATGGGTAAGGCCATGGCGGAGATGGTGGTGAGCGGAAAAAGAGAAGTGGTGGAGAATCCCTTTGTGATTATTGATAGAAAATCTTTTTAATGCTATGAGCGATATTGTATTGCCAAAATTGAGGTTTGTTAAAAACAGTTTAGTGGGTGAGTCCATCGACCGGCTGTCGAGACGGATTAGCGACCTGGGTGATATCTTCAGTGACAAAAAGGCCTATGCCGCCTTGCCGGCCGATCGGCTGGTGTATGAGGTCGAATCATCTTTTCCCGTCCCTGACGGTACGGAGGGCGGTGTGTTCCTCGGAATAACCTATATCCATCCGGGTAAGGTGGGCCAGGAATATTTTATGACGAAGGGCCATTTCCATAAAATAAGAAACAGGGCTGAGATCTATATCTGTATGGAAGGCGAAGGAATGCTTATCCTGATGAATGAGGATAAGACGCATACCCGGGCAGAGAAAATGGAACCCGGCAGCATTCACTATATCAATGGGTTTACTGCGCATCGTACGGCCAATACCGGCAATACTATCTTATCATTTAGCGCCTTCTGGCCTTCGGATGCCGGTCATGATTACGACACCATCAGCCAGCAGGGATTTTCAAAAATATTGGTTGACGTGGATGGACTGCCAACCCTGGTTAACAGACCCTCAATAACATGAGAACGTATTATATCGGCATCGATTTGGGCGGCACGCGGGTAAAGATTGGCCTGGTCACCGGGGGAGAAGTCGTAGCGCGGAAAATTATCCCGGCGAATGCGTCAGTTGGACTGGAAGCCAGCTTTCCTGCTGTACAAAAAGAGATAGACGGATTGTTGCAGTCGTATCGTCAGGCGCGTACGACACTCGGTGGTATCGGCCTGGCTTTTCCCGGATTGGTGGATACCTCTTCCCAGCGCATATTGTCGACCAATAAAAAATATGATGATGCGCTGGCGGTGGATGTGCCGGATTGGGTGGAAAAACACTGGAATGTTCCTTTTTTTATAGATAACGATGCCCGGATGGCCGCAGTAGGGGAATGGAAATATGGTGCCGGCAGGGATACCAATGACCTGGTGATCATGACTATCGGCACCGGTATCGGAACTTCTGCGATCATCGAAGGAAAGTTATTGCGGGGACGTCATTTTCAGGCAGGCTGTCTTGGGGGGCATATCTCCGTACAATATGAAGGCCGGGAATGTACCTGTGGCAATAAAGGTTGTTTAGAAGCGTATGGTTCTACCTGGAGCCTGGAAAGAAAAGTAAAGGAAGCGGAGGGTTTTGGCGGCAGCACATTAAGCCAGGTGAAGACCATCGACTTCGAAGCGCTGTTTACGGCAGCAGAGGAGGGAGATGAATTGGCCCTTCGTATGCAGCAGGATTGTTTTGATGTCTGGGCCGCGGGCATTGTCAACCTGGTTCATGCATATGATCCTGAAGTGGTGGTTTTGGGTGGCGGGGTGATGGGGCGTGCTGATAAGATACTGCCTTATCTTACGGAGAAAGTTCACCGGCATGCCTGGTGTCCATGGGGCCAGGTAGAACTAAGGGCTACCCAGTTACATAGTGATGCAGGCATAACAGGAGTTGTACACTGCCTGCAGTTTAATATATGAATATGACAGCTAATTATGATAAGACTCCTTTTATAGCAGTGAAGGGGCGGGATAATGATTGCCATGAAGGTTGGGAAGCAGTTGGCCGGGTTATACGGGAAAAAATCGGGCAGTTGAAGGGTGCGGGCGTGATCGCGATAGAATGTTATCCGGGTGTGCGGGATGAGGAAGTCATCCCTCAGCTGACGGAGGCGCTGCCCGGGACTTTTTATTTCACCAAAGACGCGATGCTGGCGGAAGAAAAGATATTGCAGCTGGTATACCCGGATACAACGGATGACGAGATATTCGGTTATATGACCCGGTTGGAGCTGGCGGACTTTTTTGACAGGGATAAACGGCGGGTGATGCGCAGGGCGATGGACCAGGCAACGGGTGTCATTTATGTCTATGGGCCGGGTGCTGCGCTGATTGCTGAGCAGTGGGACCTGCTGGTGTATCTTGATATGCCCCGTTGGGAGGCGCAGCTTCGTTTCAGGCGGAATGAGACGGCCAACCTGGGGTTAACCAATAAAACGCTGAAGGCTTCGCTTCAATACAAACAGGCTTTTTTTGTGGACTGGCGTGTGGCAGATAAACACAAAAAAACGGTGATGAACAAATGGGATTTTGTTGTCGACAGTACGAAAACCGGGTTGCCGAAGGTCGTCACCGGGGCCGCACTGAACAAAGCATATCAGCAGGCCGTGAGACAACCTTTCCGGCTGGTGCCTTTTTTTGACCCGGGGCCATGGGGCGGGCAATGGATGAAAGGCATTTGTGATTTGGATAAATCGCAACCCAACTACGCCTGGTGTTTCGACTGCGTGCCGGAGGAGAATAGTCTGTTGATACGATTTGGGAATATTCTGTTCGAGACGCCGGCCATCAACCTGGTGTTCGCGCAATCCAGGGCATTGTTGGGAAATGCGGTGCAGGCAAGATTCGGGGATGAATTCCCGATCCGGTTTGACTTTTTGGATACGATGGGCGGTGGAAATTTAAGTTTGCAGGTGCATCCGACGACCGAATACATCCGCGAAAATTTCGGCATGGACTATACCCAGGATGAAAGTTATTATATTCTCGACGCGGAGCCGGAGGCCTTCGTCTATCTGGGGTTGAAAGGTGAGATATCACCAGCGGCAATGGTCCGGGAGCTGGAGGAGGCGCAGGCCGGTGACAAGCCCTTTGAAGCGGAAAAGTTTGTGGGAAAATGGCCGATCAAAAAGCATGACCATGTGTTGATACCCGCAGGGACAGTGCATTGTTCGGGTAAGAACAGTATGGTGCTGGAAATTAGTGCGACGCCTTATATTTTCACGTTCAAACTATGGGATTGGGGCCGGATGGGACTGGACGGGCGGCCGCGACCTATCAACATCGGGCATGGCAGGAAAGTCATTGACTGGACCCTGGGCCCGGTGAGGACGAAGAAAGAGCTGATCAATGTGATAGAACCAATAGCGGAAGGGGAAGGTTGGAGGGAAGAAAGGACGGGGTTACACGAAAGGGAATTCATCGAGACGCGCCGGCATTGGTTCACCGGAAAGGTGGTACACCGTACCAATGGAAGCGTGAATGTGCTCAACCTGGTAGAGGGAAGAGAGGTCCTGGTAGAAAGTCCTTCGGGGATGTTTGAGCCCTTTGTGGTTCATTATGCGGAAACTTTTGTCGTGCCGGAGTCCGTTGGAGAATATACTGTTACTCCTTATGGTGAGAGTGCGGGGAAACAATGCGGCACTATGAAAGCATTTGTACGGAAAAATCCATAAACTTATATTATGTCAGCGTATGTCACCAAACCCATCCCGGCGGAGAAACCGGCAGTAGCTATTGTCTCCAGGCCCTGGGGTTCTTTTAAGCAGTTTGCCAATAATGAGGATTGTACGGTGAGCCTGATGACGGTGCTGCCGGGACAGCGGCTTAGTCTTCAGTCGCATACCGGGCGTGCTGAATTGTGGATCGTGATCGATGATGGGGCGTCGGTACAGGTGGGGGATGAGATACGGGAGTGTAAGGCCGGGGATGAAATATGGATACCCGTTAATGAGCGGCATCGCCTCAGCTGTACAGGGGATAAACCGGTACGGGTGCTGGAAGTTGCTTTTGGCAACTGGCAGCAGGACGATATCCGGCGTTATGAGGATGACTATAAACGTTGATAAACGATTGCCATATGAAAGTTTTTTCTGCGCGGACCAATTTTATTTGCCTGACGGTGGCCATTGGCGGACTGTTGTTTGGCTTCGATACGGCTGTTATCTCCGGCGCTGTCGGCCTGATCAAATCGCAATTTGTCCTCGATACGACCCGGGAGGGGTGGTTTGTGAGCAGTGGCCTTGTCGGTTGTATTTTGGGGGTGCTGATTACGGGGGCATTGAGTGACCGTATCGGCCGGAGGAATACTATTTTTTTGTCAGCCGCGGCTTTTCTATTGTCGGGTATCGGTTGTGGATCTGCCGGAGGTTTTGGCGGGTTGGTAGCGGCCCGTATGGTCGGTGGGGCAGGAGTGGGGATGGCGTCTGTCGTTTCGCCGATGCTGATAGCCGAGTTTGCGCCGGCGGACAAGCGGGGACGGATGATTGCTTATTACCAGCTGGCCATCACCGTTGGTATCCTACTCGCTTATTGCTCCGATGCTTTTTTTATTTCGCTTGCGCATAGCGAGGCCTGGCGGCCGATGTTCCTGGCCATGGCTGTTCCTTCCCTTATATTTATCCTGTTACTATTGAAGATACCTGAGAGCCCGCGCTGGCTGATTGCCAGGGGGCAGAAAGAGAAGGCGCTGGATGTGATGAATCGTATACGTCCTGCGGCTGTTGCAGCAAAAGAATTTTCGGAGATGGTGGAAGCTGCGGCCCGGAATGCGGGCCGGCAGGTATCCCTGCGGGACGGCGCCATTCGCATTCCCTTACTGATCGGGATATTACTCGCTGTGTTCCAGCAGTTCTCCGGCATCAATGCCATCATCTATTACGGGCCCAGCATCTTCGAAGCAGCGGGCATCGGCGGCAGCAACGCACTGTTCTTCCAGGTGATTATCGGCGTGATCAACATGCTCTTTACTTTTGTAGCCATCAAATGGTCGGATAAGTATGGGCGAAAATTCCTGTTGACGACGGGTCTTTGCGGGATCATATTTTCCCTGTTATTCTGTGGGTTTTTATTCTATTCCGGTCATACGCAGGGGGTGTTGCTGCTTGTTTTGCTGTTGTTGTATATCGCCTGTTTTGCTTTTTCGCTTGGGCCGGTTACCTGGATCATCATCAACGAGATATTCCCTACTCCTGTGCGGGTGCAGGCCGTTTCCATCTGCACATTGGCGTTGTGGATGGCGGTCTGGGTGGTCGGACAGTTCTTTCCCTGGTTGTTGGTGAAGGCCGGGGCTGCGGTTACGTTCTGGATATTCGCGGGTTTTAGCCTGGTTAATTTTTTCTTCAGCTTGCGGGTGGTGAAAGAGACGAAAGGGAAGACCCTGGAGGAAATGGAATCTGTTTTTGTTGCGCCACATTGAACGGGGGGTGCGAAGCTATGAGTGAGGGCTTGGGGGGAAAAGAAAAAGGGCACCGAAGTGCCCCCTGGGTTCGAGGGTTGCCGATATTTTAATTCCTCATACCGGGATACCGGGCAGGAATGTGTTAATTCAGGTTGATGACCGGCGTATCGGGCGATTGCTTGAATACTTTGGTTTGGTAGACGGGATCACCGGCGGCGGTCTTTATGCTCAGCTGATAAGTGCCTGATGGCAGCAGCTGAAGGTCGTCGAAGGGGATCTTGTTGATGCCGACTTTGAGGCCGGCGCCGAGCATGCGGACGATTTTTTCTTCCTTTACATCTGCCAGCAGAATGATGCAATCAATATCTTCTTCGCAGGTAATTTCCAGAATGATATAGAAGTCGAACGGATTCGGGTAAACCGAAATTTCTTTAGCCATAACCATAGACCTGTAATTTTATCTGTGTTGATCGGGATGCACTTTTGTCACGACCCTTACCGGGATCAGTGCAGGCATTTTTTCTTTTGAAAATGTAGGAATAAGGGCGGCGACAAGGTCAGCGAGGATAGTTTTCATACTGTGCGGTTTACAGGTATATGACCAATTTGCTGCCAAAAAGCAAGCCGTTGATTATGTATGGGTTACACTTTGGTATGCGGTGAAGTTGTTCCCGAAATGGGAAAATTTGCGGGTTTTTGGGAAAAGTACGCGGGTTTATGTGGAAATTACTATTTGGGTGTTGGGCCCGCGGTGGTGGCGGGGGGTGGGTGGCCCGCTGTTGTTGTTGGGTGCGAAGGGGGAAGAAGGCGAAGGGTTAGGTTTAGAAGCGGCCGACGAGCTTGAGGTTGAGGAGGCGGGGGGTGAGGCGGTTGGGGATAGCGTAGGTAGTGTTGGCGAAGTCTTTGATCAGCATATAGGAAATGGTATTGGCCCGGTCGATGAGGTTGAAGACTTCGAGGGTGGCCCAGATGTTTTCGAAGTTGCGAAAGGGGTTGTGACTGCGGCGATTGCTTTTTTCGCTGTCGAGCAATAAGGCGCTGAAGCCGACGTCAATGCGGATATAGGGATCTATCGTGAGGGCATTGCGGTAGCGCAGGTTACCGGGAATATTGAAGGGCAGGTTGCTGCCGTAGAGAAAGTTGAGGAAAGCTTTCAGGTTTTTGTTGGTAGCCAGGTAGTCCTGCAGGAAAAAACCGAAAGTGAAGAGCCGGTCGGTGGGTCGTCGCACCCAGCCGGCTTGTGTTTTTATGCTGTCAGTTGGATGGCCTTGTGCATCGAGGGTATAGTTGTAATAAAACGTGTCGATTTTTTCCATGGACTTCATGAATCCCAGGCTTACCCAGCTTTCGGCGTCTTTTACCAATTCGCCGAAGAGTCTGAATTCCACACCTGTCGCATATGCTTTGGCGTCATTCTGCGCGAAGTATTGGATATGTACGTTGTTGATGTCGTAGGGATCGACTCTTGTCATCTGCTTGTAGTAGGCTTCTGTAGTAAAGCGGAAGGGACGGTCGCCCAGCTTGAAATTACGGTCGAAGCCGGCTACGACCTGCCAGCTGCGTTGTGCCTTCAGGGCAGTGTTCAGGCTGCCATCGGAGCGCAGCATTTCCCGGAAGAAAGGAGGTTGGTCGTAGATGCCTAACGAGGCTTTGTAAACGATGTCTCTTTTTGCATTGCGGGGTTTCCAGGAGGCTCCGAAACGGGGGGAGAGCAGGAATTCTTTGTTGAGGGTATTGTAGTTATAGCGTAGTCCGCCTTGTAGCGTGAAGTCGCCGGATCGCTGCACCAGCCAATTATCCTGTATAAAACCGGTAAACCGGGTGAGACCGGGGTTATCGGTGGAATGGACGACATTGCTAAGCATTGGTACACCCGGGTTGTAGGGGAGGGAATAACCGGCTGAATCCTGGTATTGCCATTCATTGAGCTGCGAATGAACGATCTGCCTTTCGGCGCTGACTCCCCATTGCAGATAGTGCCGGTTGAGGGTGAGGTATCCTTTGTGTGTCGCGTTATAGACGTCAATATTGAGCTGGTCGCGCGCGAAGTTTTGATAAGTGCCGGCCCCGAGTGGATTGGTAATCTGGCCAAACGTGGAGCTGGTCTTATCGAAGTTTCTCTCGCCGAAAAGATAGGCGCCGGTAATATCATAATCCTGTCGTTCTTTGTCTTCGAAGCGGGAGGCCATCCATTTCAGGCGCAGGTTGTGATTGACCTGCCGGGTAAGGGAAAGGCCGGCCATATTCGTTTGGTATTGGTCTTTCTCCTGGCCGCTGAAGAAAATGTCCAAGCCCAGATTGGCGGTATAATAGGGCGAGAAAATGGAAGACGTGAGCTGGCTGGATTGGGGGATCAGGTGGAAGCGGGTCTGGGAGAAATTACCCAGGAATTCCAGCTGGTTGTTTTTGTTTAGCTGCCAGGTCAGCAGGGCTTGTATATCGGAGGAAGAAGGGGCATAGGTTCCTTTGGTTTCCTGGCTGCTAAGGAGGGTACTATTGGTGCGATTGCGGGCGCCGATGAGCCAGGTGAACCTGCCTTGTGCGCCTGTCCCTTCGAGATGGATCCCCTGCTCTAACAGTCCTGCATAAACTGAGCCGCCGAAGGAGGTAGGCTTCTTGTATTGGATGTCCAGCGCCGAAGACATTTTATCGCCGTACCGGGCCTGGAAGCCGCCGGTGTAGAAGTTGACGCTGCGGGTGAGCTCGGGGTTGATGAAGCTCAGTCCTTCTTGTTGGGCATTGTTGACGAGATAGGGACGGAATACTTCGAAATCATTTACATAAACGAGATTTTCGTCGTAGTTGCCTCCGCGAACGGAATACTGTGAGGTCAGCTCGTTATTCGAACCGACAAATATCTTGAGCAGGCTTTCAATGCCGCCGATGGGAGCCGGAATATTTATTGCGTTTTTGGGATTGACACGGACGAGACCTGTTTCACGGCTTTCCCGCTGGTCGGAGACGACTACCTCCTGAAGGGAGCGTTCGCCTCTTTCCATACGAACGACGAAACGTTCTTCTTCCTGTTCGTTGAGCAGGAAATTGCGTTGTTCCGTTTTATAGCCGGTGAAGGAAAAGACGAGGGCTATGGCTTTATCGGCAGGCACTTTCATCCGGAATGTGCCGGAGTCGGAGGTAATAAGGCCGGATTGCCTGCCGAGGATGATGACGGATACGCCGGATAGGGGTTTTTCATTCTCATCCAGGATCTTGCCGGATACAAAAGCTGCCTTGTGCAGCTTGGCCGGAGGCCCGTCATTGGAAGGTGCTGCTTTTTTCTGTGCAAATGCAGCAGGTTGTAAGAATAGGATGAAGAGGGTGGCGGTGAAGAATCTCAAGAATTTTATGGTTTAACGATCAATCGGAATTTTTAAGTGCATGGATGGTTGCTTTCGGGTCGTCAGAATGGAATACGGTGGTGCCGGCCACCAGGACATCTGCACCGGCTTTTACAAGGCTGGATGCGTTTTGCGTGGTGACGCCGCCGTCGATCTCGATGAGGGTTTGGAGTCCTCTGTCGTGGATCATGCGACGGAGGTTGCGAATTTTCTGGAAGGTATGCGGAATGAACTGCTGACCACCGAAACCGGGATTGACGCTCATGATCAGCACCAGGTCGATATCCTGCAATACATCCGACAGGAGCTCGGCGGGGGAATGCGGGTTAAGGGCCACACCGGCTTTCATGCCCAATGATTTTATCTGCTGGATATTCCGGTGTAAATGGCGGCAGGCTTCGAGGTGTACAGTGAGGCGGTCGGCGCCGGCTTTTTTGAAGTCTTCGGCATATCTTTCGGGCTCTTCGATCATCAGGTGGACGTCAAAGGTTTTGGTGGTTGCTTTGCGGATCTGTGCGATGACCGGCAGGCCGAAACTGATATTAGGTACAAATCGGCCATCCATCACGTCGAGGTGAAACCAGTCAGCATTGCTTTCATTCAGCATCTTACATTCGTCTTCCAGTCGAAGGAAATTTGATGCCAATAAAGAGGGTGCTATAATGGGCATTTTTTGTTTATTAGCCTTAAAGATAAGTAATTACTGCAGTCTTTTGATCCTTTCTGCCGCCTCGGTAAAATCCTTATCCAACGCCAAAGTCTGCCGGTAATACAGGAGTGCTTTATCCTTTTGTCCCATGGCTTCATAACTGCGACCGGCCCAGTAATAACCATCGGGATAAGTATTGGATACCCGGATGGTCATCTGGAAAGTGTTGAGGGCCGAGTCATAGGCTTTTTGTTCGTAGAAGGCTATTCCTTTTTCAAGATGGGCATCGGTGAATTTCCAGTCACGGCGGATACAGGAATCAAACTGTATGATTGCTTTTTTATACTGGGTCGTATTGGAATAGTAAATCCCTTTGATAAAAAAAGGGTCCAATAATTCACGGTTGCTATCTTTGCGCAGGACATTGTCGCAGATAGCGAGGGCAGCGATATTCCGGTTCTCAGCATAGAGATGGGCCAATTCCAGGGCATAGGTATTGATGGGCTGGAGGCTGTATGCTTTTGCCAGTGCCTGTATCGCACCGGCGGTGTCTTTTCCTTTTTCCAGCAATAGTCCCTTTTCATACCAGATCTCAAAATTCGATGAGTCTTTGTTTAATAGGGTATCGTATAAACCGAGGGCTTCCGTCAACCGGCCTGATTGCTGGTATAATTCACCCAGGAGGGGGGGGAAGAAGGAACTGGAGGGAAATTTTTGCTGGCAGTCCTGTAGTAAGCGGATGGCCTGACCTGTTTGACCGAGGATGGAGAGGGTGGAAGCGTAGCGAAATCCGGTGAGTTCGTCCGGGTTTAGCTTCCAGGCCTGCTGATAGTCTTTCAGGGCCAGTTCGTGGAGGTTATTCCGGGACAGGAGTTCGGCTCTTCTGAAATAGAGGCCGGCTTTATCCGCGACCTTGTCCCCGGAAAGGGAATCTGTCAGGGGTGCGAAAGGGGGACGGTGTAATGCTGCAGCCTGCTGATCGTTGTTTTTATTTCCATTATTGTTACAGCCTGTTGTCCAGAGCCCTGCGAAACAAAGCAGGAGGCAAAGGGCCCGCAATGATTGGTTCATGCGGCAAAACTAAGAAAAACTATGCCGATAATTGGAGCTTTTTCGGGAGGGCGTTGTAGCTTTGGGCCTCACAAAAAATATAATTGCATGTACACCGGGTTACTACATATCCATAGCTTTTTGCGGTGGATTATTATCGTGTTGGCTATAGTTGCTATTTACAGGAGTTATATAGGCATGACCTCCGGTAAAGTTTTTTCGGCCGGAGATAAAAAGACCGGGCTTTTTTTGATGATTGCCGCGCATACGACGCTGCTGGTAGGGCTTTATTTGTGGATAGCGGGTCCCTGGGGGTTAGCGAACATCAGGAACCTGGGTTTTGGAAATGTGATGAAGGACAAAGTCTACCGGTTTTTTGCCATCGAACATCTTACGGGGATGTTGATCGCGATCGTATTGATCACGATTGGCCGGGGCGCGGCGAAAAAGAATATTCCGGATGCGGCCAAGTTTAAGCGGACATTTTGGTTTTTTTTAGTGGCCTTAATTATTATCCTGGTTTCTATTCCCTGGTCTTTTCGCACGGGGATCGGCAGGCCGGGGATATAGGGGCGGGAGAAGGACTGAGAGAGAAAAAACGAAGCCGCCACGGTAGTTCTAGTCCGTGGCGGCAATTTTTTTGTCAGGGCCAACGATCGATTTTCAGGCTCGTCGAGGGATCATGGATGGGATGGAATCATTTGGACGGATTTCACTTTTCCCGGGTTTTTGCCCCTGGCATCTTCTAAGTTTTTCGGATCTGGACTTCAATCTGTTTTCGGTTTCGGGTTGAGGTTTTGCACTACAGTCAATCAGATACCGGTCAACAAGTTTTCAGTCAGATGGATGGATTTCTGTGGGTTTTCAAGGATTGATGGACAAGGGTTTTCCAGGTTTTTTGGATTGCACTACGGTTTTCCAGGTTTCTTGGATTGCACTACGGGTTCTTCAGGTCTTTGGATAAATTCTATTTCTCAGGATGGGGTTTGGGGTCTTTCAGTGCTTACTGGATCTACGGTTTTTTCAGGATTTCGGATCTGGGTTTTCTAAGGTTTTTGGATCTAATTGTTTTCGGATGTTTGGATATTAGGGTCTTTCAGGGATTTGGGTTGTTTTCGTTTGCTGATACAAAGATGTAAAAGAGTGAGGGAGATTGGAAACTTTTTCGATTAAGGGCGTGTTTTGCCCGACGAAAGAAAAAATAGCCCGACGAATGGATTCCCCGGGGGTTCCCGGGCAGGGCGAAGATTACAGAATATTTAACCGGGCCGCCACCTCCTCTTTGTGGCCTTTTCCAATAGGTATTTGATTTCCAAGCAGATAGATGGTGTTTCCCCTTATATCGTCTATTTTATTAATATTGACGATATAGGAGCGGTGTACTTTCAGGAAGATGGGGCCGATGAGCTTTTCTTCCATATTCTTCAGTGTGCTGTAGGTAATATAACTTTTGACTGGAGTAACGAATTTGACGTAATCCCGCATGCTTTCCAGAAAAAGGATATCGTCTTTTTTTATTTTGACTAGCTTATCTTCTGCTTTGATAAAGAGGAAATCAGTATCCGAGCCCTGAGCCGTGTTGATAACCGCTTGCTGGGCCATGGGCGCCGGGGCAGGCTCCTGGGCCCGGGTTTGCTGCTGCAGCTTTTGGATGGCTTCCAGAAAGCGTTTGTAGGTAAAGGGTTTCTTCAAATAATCGTTAACGTGGTACTGGAAGGCATCGAAAGCATATTCTGTCTTGGAGGTGGTGAGGATGATTTTCGGCGAATAGGTAAGGCTATCCAGCAGGTCAAAGCCGGTAGCCCCTGGCATTTCTACATCGAGAAAGAGAAGGTCCACCTTTTCCCTGTCGAGGAATTCCAGGGCATCTGCTACATTGAGGAAATGCCCTTTTACTTCGACCAGGTCGCTTTTTTCGCAGAATTTGCGTAAAAAGTCCGCAGCGATTTGAATATCTTCTACTATGATACAAGTGGTCTTCATGTCATCCGAAAACAATAAGGGCCGCGATCCGGCGGCCGGAAAATGTTGCCTATAAAACTTACTTACCCTCGTTGAATAGCCTTAACCTGGCATATTCTTTTTCTATTATATGTTGGGCTTTTTCTTTTCGCTGTATCAATAGGATATAATCCACCCGCAGCTCTTCAGCACTATTAACGGAACATTTGTTCTCGAATTGTTGACATAACTCCTGAAGATCGGTAAAACCGACGTAACCGAATAGCGTTTTACAAGTATGAACGCTGGTTCCCAATGCGGGAAGGTTTCGGCTGTTATAGGCTGCTTCGACTCGTTGCCAATAGACGGGCAGGTCTTTCAGGAAGTCTTCGAAAACGGTTTCTGCGTATGTGGTATCGCCTTCGAACAGTTCATCTAAAAAAGTGGCATTCAAGCTTTCATCAAAAACAAAAGCTGTACGGATTTTTTGCATGGTTGCTGCAATTTTTTTTTCCGGTTTTCGTTAGGTGTATATATGTACAAACTACATATAATCCCTAACCGGGACCAGGAACCTTATCCAGACGGGAAAAAGCCCTAATTATTGTTCAAAATTCAAATTGTATGAAAAAATTTAGACCCTTATTCCTCCTGATCATTACCGTAGGAGTCATCGCATCCTCTTCTTCTTCGGCCCATTGTCAGCACCTTTGCTCTATCTACAAAACCTGTAAGGGGGCATAGGATCTTCATGTTTAAAAACTTACTGAAAGGTAGGGGCAGATCGCAGCTTGTAGGAGAGCGCAGCGATCAATCTGCTTTATATCGCGCCTTATTCGAATTTCTTATCGGCTGTATCTCGGTGCCTGCCAATGCGGAGCAACTGATACAACTGGGACATAAGGCAGCCGGTAAAGATGCGGAAGAGGTGTTTCATACCTATCTCTTATTCGAAAAATACCTGACCTCCTTCGAGCTGATAGAACAGCCTACGAGGAAGTCGTTGCGGGAAAGGGTCCGGCAGCGATTTCCCGCTTTACTTCATGATGGGTCTATTTTCAATATTCTTTTTGTTTCCGAGACCGAGCAAAAAAATACGTTAGCCATCGAGTTCCTGCGATCTTTCCTGACGGCTGTCCGGGAAAAGTTGGGCAGGGCGGGAGACGGTTATATCGAAAAGAAATTAAAGGAACTGGCTATCCTGGAGATCGGTATCCAGGAGCCGGATATCTTCCGGAAATTGCAATTTTTGAGTTTTGAAGCTTTCCAATTTGTCGGTATTAATTACGGGGAAGCGCTGGCCGGGAAGCTCTTCGAAAAGAACTACGAGACTTATTCCTCCAGATACAAGGAGCTGGAAGTTTTTCCTTACATGATCTCGCTGATCCCTAAAGAGATAGTAGATCGCGAACACCTGGGAATTTTCTCTCAGTCACAGATCGAACAGATCTTTCTCGAAAAACTGGCAGAATCCGAACAACTAAATATTGCGCTCGATCAGAAGATCAGGGAAAACGAAAGGACGCAAAAACTGTTGCGGAAGAATGAGATCATGCTCAGCGGAGTGATCTCTTCGGCGCTGGATGCCATTGTTATTATAGGGGAAGTCGGCCATATCATTCACTGGAACAAGGCTGCGACAGAGATATTCGGGTATACGGAGGGAGAAGTAAGGGGCCGGACCCTGATGGAAACGATCATTCCTTTTTCTTATCAATATTCCAGCTGGAATGGGTTCAAAGGTTTTCTGGGCGAATCCGACGATTCTTTTGTAAACCAGCGGATCGAGCTTACAGCCATCCGGAAGAGTAAGGAGGAATTCCCTATTGAGCTGACGATAACGGGGATAAAAGACGACAATGAATTTTATTACAGCGCTTTTATAAGAGATATTTCCAGCCGCCGGCAGCGGGAAGAGGAGCTGTTGCAAATGAAAGAAAAAGCTGAGCAGGCCGCCAAGGCCAAGTCCCAGTTTCTCAGTGTCATGAGCCATGAGCTGCGTACGCCGTTGAATGCGGTGATCGGTCTTACCCACCTGCTGTTGCAGAGCCGGCCGCGGGAAGACCAACAGGAAGACCTGCGGACGCTGCAATTCTCGGGCGAGAGTCTGCTTCATATCATCAATGACATCCTGGACTTTACCAAATTGGATTCCGGTAAAATCGAGCTTTCTGCCATTGACTTCAACCTGCGTGAGCTGACGCAGAGTTTGTATCAGTCTTTTAGCTTTAAGGCAAAAGAAAAAAACATCGTCTTCGACGTTGAGTATGATGAAAGGATGCCTTTCTATGTGAAAGGAGATAGTTTCCGGCTATCCCAGGTGTTGAACAATCTCATCAGCAATGCCATTAAGTTTACAAGGGTAGGGGCGGTGAAGCTGAGAGTAGAGATGACCGAAAACAATATTACTTCTTTTGTGACCCGTTTTTCCGTTATCGATTCGGGTATTGGTATCGCCAAAGACAAACAGGAAAAGATCTTCGAACAGTTTACCCAGGCCGACAGTGATACGACCCGCCTTTATGGCGGTACGGGACTGGGGCTTTCTATTTCGGGCCGGCTGGTGGAGCTGATGGGGGGTAATATTCTCGTGGAGAGCGTTCCCGGGCAAGGCTCTACCTTTCATTTCAGTATTGGGTTACAACGCGGCGAAATGCCTGCGACGGCGGTAGTGACTCCGAAGGTGGTGACGAAAAGCAATGATCAGTTCAAGACCAAGCTCATTCTGTTGGCGGAAGATAATGCCTTCAATGCGAATATCGCAAGGCGATTTATCACGGGTTGGGGCGGGCACCTGGATATAGTCGTGGATGGCCGTCAGGCGTTGGAGTTCGTATCCCGCAAAAAATATGACCTGATATTGATGGATGTGCAGATGCCGGAGCTGGATGGTTTTGCCTGCACGCGGAAGATCCGCAAACATTTTAAAGATATTCCGATCATTGCCATTACGGCTTCTCCCCAAAATGAGATCATCAATGAAATAATTGCCTGTGGCATGGATGATTTTGTCAGCAAGCCGTTTAAACCGAATGAGTTGCGTAGTAAGCTGCTGGAATGGTTGTAGGCTGTTGGAATTCACGACCGGCCGCCGAGCTCGATGACCTCGCAATCTTTCATGTTAGTACCGTCGATGGTCAGGCGGACCAGGGTGCGTACCGTATGCCAGCCCTGGCGGCCGGCCGCGCCCGGATTGATGTGCAGGCAGCTGAGCTTATCATCGTACATGACCTTGAGAATATGGGAGTGGCCGCAGATGAATAATTGCGGCGGGTCGGCCTGCAGTAGTCTTTTTACTGTGGGGTTGTATTTTGGCGGATAACCTCCGATATGGGTCATAAAAACTTTTATTCCTTCGGATAACCAGCTCAATTTTTCAGGGTACAGGCTTCGGATATCCTGGCCGTCGATGTTGCCATAGACGCCTTTTAAGGGCTTGAATGCGGCTAGTTTGTTGGCTAGTTCTATTGTCCCAAAATCTCCCGCATGCCAGATCTCGTCACAGGATTCAAAGTGCCGGAAGACCTGGTCGTCGAGGAAATGGTGGGTATCTGAAATGAGGCCAATTCGCAGCATGGTTAGTGATTTAGTCGATGAGGCCGTCCTCTTTTAATTGTTTCATGACCTGGACAACGCCGGGAGGCTGGTGAGGCTGCGATTGGTAGGTCAACGTATCAAAATATTTCAATTCACCAATTTCTGCGGAAGGTGTTGGCTCGCCGGGGAGCTCGCCCAAAAAACAGTCTTGCTCCATGATGATACCGGCTATTTCTCCAAAGGCCGGGGCGGTGATATGGGAATAGAAATCCAGGTTCTGGGGGGCCAGCTCTATATTCAACTCTTCGCGGACTTCCCGTATCAATGCTTCCCGGGTTGTTTCTCCTTTATCTGTCTTCCCGCCCGGGAGATAAAAAGCTTGTTTGTTATTACTATAAGCTAATAAGAGCCTGCGGTCTTTCACGACGATGAGGCCGGCTGTGGTCAGTTTCATACCTGAATTGGTAAGTTTCATACCGGGAATCCGTTTAAAATGAAATTTACTGTAAATTTACGGGAACGATTAGCTTAACTATATGCCTCATTATTATACACTCGGAAAAATTCCTCACAAACGCCACACGCAATTTCGCCGGGAGGATGGCGCCCTTTATTCGGAACAATTGTTTTCTACGGAAGGTTTTTCCAACGATTATACTTTATTGTACCATATTCATCCGCCGACGGAGATTATTTCGACGGATGAACCTTACGATGTACAGCCCCGGATAGCTGAAGAGAAGATGTTAAAGCACCGCAGCTTTGAGGGGTTCAAGGTGGCCCCTGCCGCCGATTACCTGCAGGGCCGCAAGCCGGTGCTGGTGAACAGCGACTGCCATATTATATTGGCGGCGCCGCAGAGCAGTATGGAAAATTATTTTTACAAAAATGCGGATGCCGATGAGATGATCTTTATTCATCGGGGCAGTGGGGTGTTGAAGACCCTTTATGGCGAGCTGGATTTCGGTTATGGGGATTACCTGGTGGTACCTCGGGGGACTATTTACCAGATCCATTTTAACGACGCGGATAACCGGTTGTTTATCGTCGAATCCTTTAGCCCTATCCGTTATCCCAAAAAATACCTGAGCCCCTATGGCCAGCTGCTGGAACATTCTCCCTATTGTGAACGGGATATCCGGGGCCCCCAGCGGCTGACTACTGTTGATGAAAAGGGGGATTTCCTCATTAAGACGAAAAAGAAGGGCAGGGTGTATGGCATTCATTACGGGCATCATCCTTTTGATGTCGTTGGCTGGGACGGTTGTTGTTATCCCTTTGCGTTTAGCATTCACGACTTTGAACCTATCACCGGCAGGGTACATCAGCCGCCGCCAGTCCATCAGACCTTTGAAGGGCATAACTTCGTGGTCTGTTCGTTTTGTCCCCGCCTGTTTGATTATCATCCTTTGTCTATACCGGCGCCCTACAATCACAGCAATATCGACAGCGATGAAGTTTTATATTATGTAGATGGGGATTTTATGAGCCGGAAGAATGTTACCAAAGGTATGATCACGCTTCATCCCGGGGGGATTCCGCATGGACCGCATCCCGGCGCCGTCCAGCGTAGTATAGGCGCCAAAGAGACGAAGGAACTGGCGGTGATGGTCGATACTTTTCATCCGCTGTCGCTTACGGTAGAAGCGCTGGAGATAGAGAATCAAGGGTATACGATGAGCTGGGCGGAATGAGGGATGGATAGGATTTCCATCCCGGGTTATTGTTTTATTGTTTTATGAGCGGCTTGCAGTAGATGTTCTGGCCTGCCGCGCGCGACAGTATCAGTTGCCCGGCACTGTTATACACCTGTATACGGCTTGTGCTGCTGAGAGAAGCGGGCAGCAACACTTTTACGTGGTTGCCAGTACTGCTGCCTGCCGGGTTGGGCACGAATTGTGTTTTATTACTTACCGGCTTTTTCCGCCGGTGTCTGATTGCTGACTTCCGATCTCTGCATGCCCTCCTCCAGGCTTTCCATGCTGCTGTAGCGGCCCATGATGCGGCGCTCCCTGTCGAGCATGAAAAAGGTAGGCGTTGCCGTTACATGGTAGTCGGCCACCGGTTTGCTCTTCCATTTGCGGTATTCGCACAGGTGCAGCATATTGCCCAGCCTGGCCGTTGCCTCTATATAGGCTTTCGGGTCTTCATCGAGACTTACGGCCAGCACCCGGATGCCAGGATGGACGGCGGCGGCGGTATTGAGTGCAGGCATGGCATCGGTGCAGTGGGGGCACCAGCTGGCCCAGAAGGCTACGATCACTGTATCGGCGGCAATATCCTTGAGGCCTGCTTTTGCTTTTTGGATGCTGGCGTACGTGATCTCCGGCGCCGGCATGCCGGGTTTAAGGGCTTCATAGGCGGCGAGCCGTTTCTGCAGGGCCGTATCGGCCTGCTCAATGCTGCACTGTTCCTGCCGGTTGTACCGTTCGTCTATATATTGCAGCACTGTCTCCTGCCCTATCTGCTGAAAGCCCTTGGTGAGGTATCCGAGGGCGAATTTCCGCAGTGCAGGGAAGGCGCTGAATTGATGCACAATGGTGTCCACGGCTTCGCGGAACCCTTTTTCCCGCCCGGTGTCCGTCCAGCCCATCGCAGGGTTCAGGTAATAGCTCAGGTAGTTATACATATGTTCCGCGTAGAGGGGGCTGTTGAGCAGGGTGGTATCACGGGTATTGATATTGTGCCAGTATTGCCGGTGGTAGCGGGCTTCGCTGTTTTTAGGTTCTTCCTTAGGTTCGGCAAACTGAAGCGGGCGGTTTTGGACCAGCTTACCGGCCCAGCTATTGCCCTGGCGGGTCACAAACTGCCGGAAGTCGGCTTGCGCCGAGGCTTTTTCGCGGTCCAGGCTTTGACGGGCGGCCAGCACAGCTGCGTCCTTTTCCGAGGGATAGCGGTTGATGAATTCCGTGAGCAGGGCTATTTTATCGAGTTGTTGCTGCAGGGCAATGCGGTAGTCGTACCAGACTTTGTTCTGGGCCGAAGCGGTGAAGGTGAGCGGGTGGTCTTTTTTATTCATATCCAGCTCAAAGCTTACCCGCGGCTCACCGGCAAGGATCAGGTCCAGCGTTCCGCCCGGGTTGGCCGCATTGTATTTCAGGCGGTATACGCCGGGCGGCAGGGAGGGGGGCAGCGCCAGGCGGAACTGTCCGTCGCGGATGGGCGCTTTGGCGATGGCTGTTTCCTCGAGTCCGAAGCGATAGAGAATGGCTTCGGCATAGCCGGTATTGCTGAAGCGGCCTCTCACCACCGGGCTGTCTGCCTGCTGGGCCCGGCCGGGGCCGGCACAGCACAATAGCAGCACCGGGATAATGATTTTTATTGGCATGATCATGGTTTGTTTACAGATCATCATTCACTTATTTTTTTGCTACTCCGCTGTAGTCGATGCCCACGTTAAAGCCCGTGACGATGCTGCCTGCTACCGGCGCATTGCCAGCATACTTCGGGTTGGCGCAGTCCAGGCTGCTGACCTGCGCATTGGAGGAAGTACCTCCCGAGCACAGGCTTTTCCAGCCCGTCCCGTTCCAGTACTCCACGCAGTCTGTATCCGTATTATAGATCATCAGCCCCCTGGGCGCCGATGACTGGCTCCCCAGGTTGATGGCATCCCGCTGCGCCGTGCTCAGCCGGGGTAACAGGAAGCCGCGGTTGACGCTTTGCAGCTCCAGTATGGCGCTGGCGTTGACCGCTCCGGGCGTCCCCCCGATCTTTTGCTGCGCCTGAAGGCTGTTAAGACCCGGCAGGCAGCCAAGAACACCAACAAACAATAACGAGAATAAATGTTTCATATATGTCAATTTTATTAGAATTGAGCCGCTGATAGACCATTCCACAGGGTAGATGAGGATAGCCCCTGTATAAGCTCCAGGTGGAACAACAATTTATATCCAGATGGTCAAAGGCAGGCTCCTAAAGGGGTTGTTGCGGTCAGTGTCCGCCAGGTAATGAGACCAAGTGCAGATCAGCGCAGAAAAGCAGTCGCAGGACAGACAGAGGATGAACTGGAGTTCAGCCAATCTTAGCATGCCGGGCAGGTTTCCATTAAAATGCTACCTATGAATATCGTTTCCATAGTGAAACAAATTTAGCTACTTGCGGAGTGGGCCACATACCGAATTCTAGGTACCCTTGTTGCAGTGTACATTCCTATTTTTGGCTAAGCCTGAAAAGCTGTATGGCGGTTATTAATACATCAGCCGCGCCATGATCTCGTCTTTCCGCATACACCGCCGAACATGTCCGGCAAGTTGATGGAACATTATATGCGAAGGAAAACAATATCCACCTATTCCTCCGGCATCAAAGTATTCTGATATTGAGGCTTTTAGTTAAAACAAACGATTGCGTGATTTTCGATTACGCAACCGGTTGATCAAAATTTCTATTTCCTAATTCCCTATTTTACCTGTACCAAAACAAAAAGGGTGACCGGAACATTCAAGCATCAGACAGCGCTTATTACAGGGGCCGCATCAGGCCTGGGTCTTGCCATCGCGAGGAAATTATCCCTCGAAGGCGTCCGGCTTGCCTTGCTGGATCATAATAGCGCGTCACTCCACGATATCCGGCAGGAGTTCGCATCCGACTGCTATACCTATGTGACGGATATTACGAAGGAAGAAGAAGTGAGGGAAGCCGTGGATGACATCGCCGGCCGATGTGGCCGCATCGATATCCTGGTCAACAGTGCCGGCATCACCGGTATGACCAATAGGAAAAGCCACGAGACGGACCCTTCCGATCTGCGTAGGGTGTTTGACGTTAATTTCATGGGATCTTACCATACATCCAAATACGTACTCCCGCTGATGTTAAAATACAACTATGGCCGTATCCTGCATATTGCTTCCATTGCCGGAAAAGAGGGAAATGCCGGGATGCTGGCCTATTCGGCCTCCAAGGCGGCTGTCATAGCCATGGCGAAAGTGCAGGGAAAAGAGTATGCGGAGACGGGCATTACGATCAATGCCCTGGCGCCGGCAGTTATCCGGACTGCCCTGGTAGACGCCCTACCCGAAGAGCAGGTAAGATATATGACCGATAAGATACCGATGAAACGTTGCGGTACATTGGAAGAGGCAGCAGGCCTGGCGGCTTACATTGTCTCGCCGGAGAATAGTTTTACTACGGGATTTACCTTTGACCTTTCCGGCGGCCGGGCTACCTATTGACCGGTGGATCCGGTGGGGAGGTTATCTACTAAGAATGGAAAAGGAATTTAATATAGAAGAATTGCCGGTAGGCGTCGTGGGATTGGGGTTGATGGGATGCAGCATCGTTACCTGCCTGCTGATGGCCGGCCACCCAGTCATTGCGGTGGCGCCTCTCGCCGCAGACCTGCTTACCGCAGAGGAACGTATCAGGGGCCACCTGTCGAGATCGGAAAGGCAGGGCCTTGCCGTTGAAAGACCTGAGGCCTATCTGTCAAGGCTGCGCATTACGGAGGATTATCGGGATCTTACAGCTTGTGTGCTGGTCATTGAATGTACCCTGGAAGACCTAGCTGTAAAAAAATCTGTGTATGGGAAGATCGAGGCCGTGATCGGTCCTGAGGTCCTGCTGACGAGCAATACTTCGGCTATCCCGATCAGTATCCTTCAAAAAGAAACTTTACATCCCGGACGTTTTTTCGGCTTGCATTGGGCCGAGCCCTCCCATACCACCCGGTTCCTGGAAATCATCTGCGGGGAGAACAGCGAGCTGGAAAAAGCGGAATGGCTCTACCGGCTTGCGCATAACTGGGGCAAGGAGCCTACGCTGGTACGGAAGGATATACGCGGGTTCATTACTAACAGGCTGATGTATGCGCTATACCGGGAAGCTTTTTATCTCGTTGAGAACGGGTATGCCACGATCGAGGATGTCGACCGGGCCTGCCGCAATAATGCCGGGTATTGGATGACGCTGGTAGGTGTTTTCCGGTGGATGGACCTCACGGGCGTGGCGGCCTATCATACGGTTATGAAAGAATTGTTTCCCACGCTCAGCAACAGCACGGAAGTCCCTGCGCTCATCGACGAGATCGTAAAAGCAGGTGGCCGCGGAGTGTCTAATGCAAAAGGCTTCTATGAGTATACGCCGGAAGAGGCCCGGTTATGGGAAGAGACGTTCGAGCGATTCAGCTACGAGATCAGGGAGTTGGCCCTGCGGTACCCGGCCGATGTAGTAAAAAGGCAAATCATCAACCACTAAATATCATCTTATGAAGCGTACAATTTTACAAGCCTTTTTGGGCTTGGGGCTAGTCCTTTGCTCAAAAGTCACCCTTGCACAAACCTTTTATGTGGACGGTTCGAAAACGGTCAACGGCACCGGCACCCTGGCCAGTCCCTGGAATGATTTCCGTTATGCCGTGTGGGGGACTCCGCGGGTCACAAGCTCTGATGTGACCGTTTATTTCCGGCAAGGCACCTATTTCTTTAACTCCACCGACTCTCTCCTTTACCTTGATACAAGCAAGAGCGGTCGGAACGGTTATCATTTTACCCTTTCGGCCTACCCGGGAGAAGGGGTGACCTTTGACGGCTCGCGCCTGACGACATCCGGGTCCTATATGGTTGGCATCTCCGGCACGAAAAATCTTCGGATCAAGGGGCTGACCTTTGCCAATATAAAGAATATGGCTGCTTCCGGGATCCGGATCGTGGGCACCGCCGACAGCGTGGATATCGATAGCTGTATCTTCCGGAATATGCTGTGGAACAGCGATACGGCTGAAGCAAAATTCCCGGCCTCCACCGACGTCAATGTCAACCCGATCTATATCGATGGTTCGGGCGGTACGCCCAATCATATATGGATCGACAGCACCAAATTCGCGACGATCGCGCCGGGGTATAATGACAGCCTGGTCTACCGGCTTAACACGGTGGGTACGGTAACGGAGATAGCCAACATCGATAGCAATATCATCTGGAAACAGGCCCGTAGCCAGTATTACGTAAGCCCGACGGGCAGTGATACCACGGGCACCGGCTCCAAGGCCAAACCCTGGCGGACCCCGCGGTTCGCCCTCAATAGCGCGGGTTATGACTGGAGCACGGGATCTGCTGTCCGGATCGATTCGAATATCACCGTCGATCTCCGGGCGGGAACCTACTACCTCGATACCAGTCTCTATATCGGCCCTAACCGGGGGCAGAACGGAAAATGGACGACCCTTACCAACTATCCCGGTGAGATTGCGACCCTGGACGGCGGGCATCTCACGCAGAAATTTTCCTGTATCGTCATCATCGACAGCGCCAGTTATGTCAATATAAGCGGCCTCAACCTGCAGAACCTGACGGACGACTCGACCCTGAATACCCCGGGGTCCAAGGACTCCCGCTTCGGGATCGAAGTCGCCGGGAAATGCGCTCATATTACGATTGCGAACAACGACCTGTATAATATGAAATGGACCCGGGATACCGCCAAGGCCAAAAACCCTCAGCCGAACGATGTTCTTAGCGCCATCACCGTTCTGGGCAACAGCAATACGCCTATCACGGATCTGACCATTAGCAACAATACCATCCATGATATCGTTCCCGGTTATGCGGAAGGTATGACCCTGAACGGCAACGTGGATTCATTCACCATCATCGGCAATGAGGTCTACGATGTCGCCAATATCGGTATCTGTGCGGCCGGGAACTACCAATGGGTATTGACCCAATATCCTTATTTGCTCAAATCCAATAACCAGTCCCGCAATGGTCTTATCAAGAACAATTCCGTCTACCGTTGTATCTCGCCCGTGGCCACGTCGGCGGGCATCTATCTCGACGGCTCGCTGAACGTAACAGTACAGGGGAATGAAAGCTATAACAACGGTACGGGGCTTTCAGTGGGCAATGAGCAGGATTCCAGCACCAGCGGCGGGCATACCATCATCAGCAATAATTTCTGGAAAAACCTGGGGCCCGGAATGTACCTGGGCAGCAATAACCCTAGTTCCACCTGCAATAACGTGACGGTAAAATATAATACCGATTCGGATGACTATACCATCAATCCCACTTTATATGCCCGGGCGGGCGGCAGGTATGGCACGCTGGACTCGTCCGGTCAGGGGCCCGAGATCGTAATGCAACGCATACAGCACCTCACCTTCGATGAGAATGATGTCTACTCTACATCGAACAATGTGTTGGAATTCGCCTATTCCCAGTCTAATCTCACCTTTACGTATAATGACTATTATACGAGGGACAACAATCCCTGCAAGGCCTACTTCCTCCGGGATACCGTGGGCAGCGGCACTTCGTTCAAAAGGGATACGACCTTTAACCAGTACGGCTCCGAGACCTTATTGGACACCACTTCTCTTTTGGGGGGCGTGGCGTACAATCGCCATGGTTGCGGAACCCATACGTCATCGGTGGCCGGTACGGCGGCAACGGGCATGGGTTTACGATTTACGGGAGACAGCGTCAGCCTGTACGAATATCCTAACCCGGTGACCAACGGGCTGTTTGTCCATGTCCAGACGCCGGCGGGCGGCGCCGCAAGCCTGGAATTGTTGGACCTTTCGGGCAGGATGCTCCTGCGGAAGGATGTGCAGTTGGTAATGGGTATCAATGATATAGGCTGGTCCGATGTCAGGCAGCAGCGGCTGACGCCGGGGTTATATATCGTGCAGTTGATCGCTAAGACGGGAAGGACTACCTTCAAAGTGGTCGTGCAGTGATGGTTTTTCGTGCGGCGAATCATTTATTAATTATTAAAAACTCAGAATAAAGTTAGCCGGAGAGGGGAGCCTGATTTGCTTCGTTGCCTGTAATTTCGTGTATTAATCAAAAATTAAGGACATGGAATACAGACAATTGGGTGAATCAGGTTTAACCGCCTCTGCGATAACGTTTGGGGCCTGGGCTATCGGAGGATGGATGTGGGGTGGCAGCGAGCGTTCGGATGCCGTGGAAGCGATAAGGGCTTCCTATGATCAGGGGGTTACTTCCATTGACACGGCGGCTGTTTACGGGCAGGGGCTTAGCGAGGAGATCGTAGGGGAGGCCCTGCAGGGCATTCCGCGGGACAAGGTGCAGATCATGACTAAGTTTGGGATGCGCTGGGATGATACAAAGGGTCAATTTGCTTTTAAGAGCCAGGATAATGATGGCAAGCCTTTGGACATTTATAAATATGCCGGGAAGGACAGCGTTATAAAGGAGTGCGAGGCCAGTTTGCGCCGGTTGAAGACCGACTATATCGATCTTTATCAGATCCATTGGCCGGATGTCACCACGCCTATTTCGGAGACCATGGAGGCTCTTGCCGGGCTGGTCAAGGCGGGGAAGGTTCGGGCGGCCGGGGTGTCCAATTATAACAAGGCGCAGATGATCGAAGCTGAAAAGACGATAAAACTGGCATCCAACCAGGTTCCTTTCAGCATGGTGTGCAGGGATATTGAAAAGGAGCTGGTTCCGTATTGTATCGGGCATAAGAAGGCGATTTTGGCCTATAGTCCTTTGCAGCGGGGGGTATTGACGGGAAAGATAAAACCGGGGTATTCCTTTAATGAGGGGGACAACCGGGGGGAGAGTAAATACTTTACCGGGGGGAATCTTGAACGGATAAATGCATTTTTGGACGAACTGCGGCCTTTGGCGGCGGATAAGGGGGTTAGTCTGGCGCAGCTGGTGATCCGCTGGACCCTGGACCGGCCTGGCATTACGATTGCACTGGTGGGTGCAAGGGATGCCAAACAGGCGGTGCAGAATGCGGGAGCTATCGGGGTGAAGTTGAGCCCGGAAGAGATCGGGATGATCAATAAGAAGCTGGAAGCGGTGAAGATAGAGTAGGGGGCGACGGCCGGCTGGTGGGAAAGTTCTGTTTTGCGTTTTAGCCTGAAATCCCGTAAATTCGGAAATAACAAACTAAAACGATGTCATATGATCCAATTTAATGAATTAAAAGTGGGGGATATTGTGCTGGTTGAGTTTGATGGCCAGCGTAAGGAGGGGGAGGTGATCGGACTGAATGCGGACGACAAGGAAATAAACGTTCAGACAGGGGAACAGGACGAATTCTGGTATAGCCCTAATGATTTGTATCCCATACTATTGGATGAGGATCAATTGATGAAATTTGGGTTTGAGAAACAGGAATATGGGGATGGTGAGGTGAAATATATGAAGGGTCCCTTTCGTATCCTTTTGCTTAAAAAGGGGGATTTTTCCCATTTTGAGATGTGGTATCGGGAAGACAGGCGGCATATAACGCAGCCGTTGTATGTGCATCAGTTGCAGAACCATTACCGCCAGATGACCAAGGTTGAGCTGACGCGTGTGGCTCAGCCTCATTAAATAAGCGAGATTTTGCTTAAAAAAGGGTTATCCGGTTAAAGATTTAAACGCTGTTGCGGCGAAAAATTATATTTTAACCAATTTTTTGACGCAATTCAATTTATTCCTATCTTTGCGCTCCCAAAAACTGTATGGCGAAACAAGCACTCATTAAACAAGATGGTATTATTTTAGAGGCTCTATCTAATGCTATGTTCAAGGTAAAATTGGAAAACGGGCATGAAATACTGGCGACTATTTCTGGGAAAATGAGGATGAATTATATCAGGATATTACCTGGTGATAAGGTGGGGGTAGAGATGAGTCCATACGACTTGACGAGGGGTAGAATTATATTTAGATACAAATAATAACTATTGTCATGAAAGTTCGTGCATCCATTAAGAAGCGTAGTGCCGATTGTAAGATCGTGAGGAGGAAGGGCAAGCTTTATGTAATTAACAAGAAGAATCCCCGATTCAAGCAACGTCAGGGTTAACCGAGCGAAAGCGAAGGTTACGGACGTTCACGAGCGGAGCGATGGGAACGAACGAGAAAAAGCGAGGGACGAAGCTTTGTCGAAGTTCTGAGCGAGGGACAAAGCTCCGACGAAGTACTATTGAAAATTTTAAATTTAGAATATGGCTCGTATTGCCGGTGTAGACTTACCAAAAAATAAAAGAGGGGAGATCGGACTTACCTATATCTTCGGTATTGGCCGTGCTACTGCTCAGCATATCCTGAATTCTGCAGGTATTGATTTCGATAAGAAAGTGAATCAGTGGAATGATGATGAGCTGAATGCGATTCGTAATATCATTACAAATGAGTTCAAGGTAGAAGGTGCGCTTCGTTCTGAGGTACAGATGAATATCAAGCGTTTGCTGGATATCGCCTGTTACCGTGGATTGCGTCACCGTAAGGGTTTGCCGGTTCGTGGTCAGCGTACCCGTACCAACAGCCGTACGCGTAAAGGTAAGCGCAAGACGGTTGCCGGTAAGAAGAAGGTAGCCAAGAAATAGTTGATTTTCGTAAGCTGGTTGCTGTTTTTGCAGGGGCCGGCTTATGTAGTTTTATATGCACCTTTTCGGATCAGCTGCGGATGTCTGGTGCAGGCGGAGGGCTGGTTCGGTCCCGGTTTAACCGGGATGGATTAATTAAAAAAGAAAGATTACCTATTTAAAAGAACATGGCAAAAGCACAAGCAAACAGCGCAAAAGCCGCTGCTAAGAAAAGGATCGTAAAGGTGGATGTTTATGGCGACGCCCATATTACTGCCAGCTTCAACAACATCATCATCAGCCTCACCAACAAGAATGGCCAGGTTATTTCCTGGAGCAGCGCCGGTAAGATGGGCTTCAAGGGTAGCAAAAAGAACACTCCTTATGCTGCTCAGATGGCTTCTTCCGATGCGGCTAAGACTGCTGTAGACGCAGGGCTGAAGAAAGTCGATGTATACGTTAAGGGGCCTGGTTCAGGTCGTGAGAGTGCCATTCGTGCTCTGGCCAACAACGGCATCGAAGTGGTGATGATCAAGGATGTGACTCCGCTGCCCCACAATGGCTGCCGTCCGCCGAAGAAACGTAGAGTATAGTTTTTATTAAGAACCTCCTTTTTGGAGGTTCTTATATATGCATAGATGGACCTCGGGTCCATCGACCGAAGGTCCATCATTAGCGAAGTTTTCGCCGAAGGGCCAGATTTCCAAGGAGGGCCTTCGGCGAAAACAAATTTTGCAAGCTGGGTAAGATTGAATTTTAAGATTTTTAGATAATCTTATCCGGGAACTTAAAAATCTAACAAATACATTATGGCACGTTACACAGGTCCAAAGACCAGAATTTCCCGCATTTTTGGAGAGCCTATCTTAGGCAATGGCAAGTATCTCACCAAGAACAGCAACCCTCCCGGTCAGCATGGCGGCACCAAGAAGCGCAAGGCGCCCGGTGAGTATGCGCTGCAGCTGAAAGAAAAGCAGAAAGCGAAGTATACCTATGGTTTGCTCGAACGCCAGTTCCGCAAGACATTTGAGGAAGCGGTTCGTCGTAAAGGCGTTACGGGTGAAAACCTGATCAAGCTGCTCGAAGCCCGTCTGGACAACACGGTTTACCGTCTCGGCATTGCTCCTTCCCGTCCTGCTGCCCGTCAGTTGGTTACGCACAAGCATATCACTGTCAACGGTGATGTTGTGAACATCCCTTCGTTCGAACTGCGTCCCGGTGATGTCATCAGCATAAAGGAAAGCACCAAGGGCAACACGGGTATTACCAGCCAGATGCGTCCAAAGAATGCCAAATTCAACTGGTTAGATTGGTCCGATACTGAAGTTAAGGGTACTCTAATAGCTTTACCTGAGCGCGAAAGTGTTCCAGAGAACATTAAGGAGCAGTTGATTGTTGAATTGTATTCTAAGTAGTAGTTTAAAAAAGTTAAATCGTAAATTTAAATATGGCCATTTTAAATTTCCAGAAACCAGACAAGATCATTCTTCAAAAGGCGACTGATTTTGAAGCTCAATTCGAATTTCGCCCTTTAGAGCCGGGTTATGGTGTTACCATAGGCAATGCTTTGCGCAGAGTATTGCTCAGCTCTCTCGAAGGATATGCGATCATTGGGGTCAAGATCGAGGGTGCTGACCATGAGTTCGCTACCCTGAAAGGTGTGACGGAAGACGTGGTGGAAATCATTCTTAACCTGAAACAAGTTCGTTTCAAGAAGAAGGTTGAGCATGAAGTGGCTCAGGAAAAGATCACGCTGAGCCTGAAGAACAGGACGGAGTTTACCGCCGGTACGCTTGGAGAAGCAACTCCCAGCTTCGAGGTAATGAATCCCGGCCTGCTTATCTGTACCCTGGATTCTTCTGCAAAGCTGGATATCGAGATCACTATCGGTAAAGGCCGCGGTTATGTACCTGCAGAAGACAACAAACCTAAGGATGCACCGTTCGGTTATATCCCGACCGACGCTATCTTCACGCCTATCAAGAATGTGAAATACTCCATCGAAAACACTCGTGTGGAGCAGCGCACAGACTTTGAAAAGCTGATCATGGAAGTGTCTACGGACGGAACCATCCATCCGGAAGAAGCTGTTAAACAGGCATCCCGTATCCTGATCCAGCACCTGATGATCATTACCGACGAAAACATCACTTTCGACAATAAAGAAGAGAAGAAAGAAGACCTGGTGGACGAACAGACCTTACAACTGCGTAAGATACTGAAGACCCCGCTGGAAGACCTCGATCTTTCGGTTCGCGCCTTCAACTGTCTGAAAGCCGCTAAGATCAATAGCTTGAGCGAGCTGGTGACTTACGAACAGGAGGACCTGATGAAGTTCCGCAACTTCGGTCAGAAATCCCTGGCAGAGATCGAGCAGGTGCTGGGCGAAAGAGGCCTGCACTTTGGCATGGATCTCGGCAAGCTGAAAGTGGATGATGAATAAGAGATTTTTTTAATACAGTCTTGTAATTCCTGACACGGTACAAGATCTAAATTTTACACGTCATGCGTCACGGAGACAAAATCAACAATTTAGGCCGTACTGCCTCACACCGCAGAGCGCTGCTGAGCAACCTGGCCATTCAACTGATCACGCACAAGCGGATCGTTACGACCTTAGCAAAGGCAAAGTCCCTGCGGACTTATATCGAGCCCCTGATCACCAAGGGTAAGGAAAACACCACGCACCAGCGCCGGGTAGTATTTAGCTATCTGCAGGATAAAGATGCTGTTACCGAGCTGTTCGGAACCATTGCTACGAAAATAGCAGGTCGTCCCGGAGGTTATACCCGCATCATTAAGCTTGGAACCCGTGTTGGTGACAATGCTGAGACAGCCCTGATCGAACTGGTAGACTTCAACGAGGTTTACGGTAAAGGAAAAGGAGAAGCTAAGGAAGCAACGGCGGCGAAAAGAACGCGTCGTGCCGGTAGTAGCAAGAAGAAGGCTGAAGCTGCCGATGGCGCCGCTCCCGCTGCTGAGCCTGCTAAGACAGAAGAAAAACCTGCCGAATAATGTTCGCTGGTTAAAAATAAAAATGGACCCGGTACAAAATACCGGGTCTTTTTTTTGTGGAAATCGGTACTTTTGCAGGATTTTTCAAAATTATCAAGACTTTTCAAAATTTTGCGTTGCAAATGTCCCACACTACTTCACATATCCCTGCTATTCTTTTATTGGAAGACGGTTCCGTTCACCATGGCCAGGCTTTTGGCAAAAAAGGTACAACCTCCGGCGAGATTTGTTTTAATACCGGAATGACCGGATACCAGGAAGTGTTTACCGATCCGAGCTACTACGGCCAGGTGTTGATCATGAACAGTGTGCACATTGGTAATTACGGGGTAAAAGACAGCGATATAGAGTCGGGCAGCGTCAAGATCCGCGGTCTTATTGCCCGTAACCTGGAGGAGCAATTTTCCCGGATACAGGCTAAAGGTTCCTTGGATGAATACCTGAAGGCCAACAATATCGTCTGTATCGAAGGGATAGATACCCGGGCGCTGGTGGCGCATGTACGGGTGAAAGGGGCGATGAACTGTGTCATTTCCTCCGAGATCACCAATGTCGATGAATTAAGAGCTATATTGAATAACACTCCTTCCATGGATGGGCTGGAACTGGCTTCTGTTGTCAGCACGGACAAGGAATACGAGCTGGGTGATCCCAATTCACCGGTGAGGGTAGCCGTCCTGGACTATGGCGTGAAGAAGCATATTCTGCAATGTATGGTAGACAGGGGCGCCTTTGTCAAGGTATTCCCGGCCAAAACGCCAATGGCAAAATTGAAGGAATTCCGGCCTAACGGGTATTTTCTTTCCAACGGTCCGGGCGACCCGGCCCCCATGGAATATGCCATCCCCATGGTAAAAGAGATATTGAATGAAAAAATGCCACTTTTCGGCATCTGTCTCGGTCACCAGCTGCTGGCTCTGGCCAATGATATTCCGACGTTTAAAATGCACCATGGTCACCGGGGACTGAACCATCCGGTCAAGAACCTGGTGACAGGCCGTTGCGAGATCACAACGCAGAATCATGGTTTCGGGGTAGACCCGGAAGCGGTGAGGAAGGCGGATAATGTGGAGATTACCCATGTCAACCTCAATGACAATTCTATAGAAGGCATCCGGCTGAAGGACCGGCCGGCCTTTTCTGTTCAGTACCATCCTGAATCGACGCCAGGGCCTCATGACAGCCGTTATCTTTTCGATGAGTTCATCGAATTGATCAGGAAGCATAAATAAGTCTCCATGCATATAGCGATCATCAATGGGCCGAATTTGAATCTCCTGGGCACAAGGGAGCCGGAAGTGTACGGAAACCAGACTTTCGAACAGTATTACGACGAACTCCGGGCGAGGTATCCCCAGGTGGAGTTTCATTATTTCCAGAGCAACGTGGAGGGGGAACTGATCAACGAACTACAACGGATCGGCTTCTCTGCCGACGGCATTATTCTGAATCCCGGCGGATATACGCATACTTCCGTTGCTATCGGGGACGCCATTGCCGCCATCACCACGCCGGTGATAGAAGTACATATCAGTAACGTGCATGCTCGGGAAGAGTTTCGCCGGTTGTCGCATGTTTCCGGTAAGGCAAAGGGAACGATTGCCGGGCTTGGGCTGAAGGGGTATGAGCTGGCTGTGCGGTGGTTTTTATAAAAATACCTGCATCATCAGCGCAAAGCCTGTATCCTGCTTCGGATCGTCGGTTTTCCGGATAATATGCAGGCCGTTGGCGCTCCACATTTTGAAAACTTCTCCTTTTTTATGGGTGATTACCTCGTGCTCCATCTGGGGAAGCAGTACTCCCCGGGCAATCCAACCCAGGTCACCTTTTGTCTTTCCCTCACCCCCCATAGAATAAGTGGCTGCCATTTGCTCGAAGCTGGCTGTTCCGCTTTTTATCTTTGCCAGGATCATATTCCCAATGGAGTCGGCGACGCGGCGGCTGAAAACGGAAGTGTCGATAAAGATCTGGCTGATGTGGAAGAACTGATTGGGGGCCTTGGTTAGCAATTGTACCAGGAACTGGCTGCCTTTCGGGCCATAGGGGCCATAGACTTTCTTTTCTTTACCGTTGTAGGCCAGGCTATCGGCCATGCTATTGAATACACGGGTGCGGGTTACGACGATGGTGTCGATTTTGAAGCGCTTTTTCAGGATCTGTTTGGTGTATAACAGCGGGTTGGGAGATTTCTCCAGTTCGGCCTTTATTTGCGGGATAGTGGTAGGGGCCGTGATGGGCTGCTGTATGACCGGCGGTGGGGCTTTTTGCTGGCCAAAGATAGCTAAACCCTTCAACAGCAAAAGGATAAGTCCTATGTATATTTTCATGTTAGTCAGTTAAGTATGCAAATATAGGGTTCCTGTAATTTCCGGGGGACGGCCATCATAATTTGGAATGATTTTCGTTATTTTAAATGATCATGGTGCGACTATTATTTTTTACGTTATTAGCGGGGCTGCAGTTAGCCAGTTTGCGTGGATATTCCCAGTGGAAGGACTATATTATCGGTCCTAAGGGAGATACCTTGAATTGTGTGGATAAACAGGACAGAAAACAGGGCCGCTGGGTAAACCATTATGATGAGGTAAGGGGAGAGCCCGGATATGAGGAAGAAGGGATCTTCAAAGACAACCGGAAAGAAGGTACCTGGCGCCTGTATAGTCTGCGGGGAGACCTTACAGGTGTTGAGTTTTATAAATGGGGCAATAAGGATGGCGTTTGCCAGTATTTTGGCATGAATGGCACCCTGTTGCGGGAAGAAAACTGGCGGGCTCTGAATCCCGATAAACAGTATGATACGCTGACGATAGAAGACATCGAACATTTAGACAAGTATAAGACGGTCATCGTCAAGAATGAAGGGGTAGCGATAAAAGATGGCGAATGGAAATTTTATGATCCGATGACGGGGATGATCGACCGGACAGAAGTGTATACGCTGGGTAAGCTGGAAAAGCGAACGGGAGGTTCAAAGCCAGTTGCCGTAGATCCCAATAAGGCGGTTGCCAAACCGAAGGAGGTACTCGATTTTGAGAAGAAAACGGGGAAGAAGAAGGTGAAGGTGCAGACGGGGAGTACGTATTAAGAGTTCGTATAATTATACGAATTTTTGATAAGTTTCGCCCGGGGAGAAGCGTTTATTCTTTCAGGCCGGGGACCCGATGAAATAGAAGATACCGAACAACGGGTGTACCCAACAGGATGTGGCTTTAAAATTGAAGAAATCAAAAAGCACTATATCTCAATCGGCTAGCGCAGGACGATGGCCTGAAATAGAAAGACTATTGCACCAATTTGAAAAGCTCATCAATCAACTGCTATGATAACCGGAGCGTTATGGCTTACCAAATTAATGCTTTCTCACCTCTTAACGGATTTTATCCTACAGCCAACGAAGTGGGTGGAAGACCGGAGCAAAAAGCATTTTGCTTCTACAAAATTGTACTGGCATGGTCTGATGACTGCTGCTCTTGCTTATATTTTTATTGGCTGGGCATATTGGCTGGTGGCGCTGATCATTTTCGTTACCCATACTCTTTATCGATGGTTGGAAGTCATATAGACCTCAAAAGGTTCGTTATTTTCTGATCGATCAGGTGCTACATCTTAAGCAATACTCACCGGCCTGGCAGTAAAAATACTAGCCTGACTTTTACTTAATACCTGTAAAATATTTCCAAAAGAAGAGGACCTGGTAATCGATGCTGTTACGCCAATAGGCGCCGTTATGTCCGCCCGGGCGTTCGGTATAGTCGTGGTCGATCTTTTTATCCAGTAGCTTTTGATGGAGGTTGCGGTTGACGGTGAGGAAAAAGTCGCTGGTGCCGCAGTCGAAGATGATCTTTAGTTCGCCGTTTTGGAGGCTGTCGGCGACGGTGACGACGGTGTTGTTGTCCCAATTCTCTTGATGGTCGGTGATCGTCCCCAGGTCTTTTTTTATGCCCCAGTTGTCGGGGAAGGGGCGTAAATCGACGCCGCCGCTGATGGCGCCGGCTGCGCCGAAAAGGTCTTTGTGGCGGATGGCGAGGTAGAGGGCGCCGTGTCCGCCCATGCTGAGTCCGGTGATGGCGCGGTGTGCCCGGTCGGCGGCAGTGGGATAGTGGGCATCGATGTAGGGGATGAGCTCTTTGCTTACAAAGGTTTCATAGCGGACGGAGGGATCGACGGGGCTGTCGAAATACCAGCTGTCGTAGCCGCCGTCGGGAGATACGAAGAGGATGTTTTTTTCATCGGCTTCCTGTTGTAGTTGCGGAGCTGTGGCCGGCCATTGCGCATAGTTGCCGCCGTGGCCGTGCAGGAGGTAGATGACGGGGAGGCGGGAGGCGGCGGTGTTGCCGGTTGTTTTTGAGGTGGTTGGCTGGATGATGACGCATTTAATGTCTTTGTTCATCGCGGTGCTGTGGACGAGGATGGTGTCGACGCGGGCCGCGAAGGTTTGGGTGGAGAGGAGAAGGAGGAAAGGGAGAAGATATTTCATGCGGAGGAATTTGGGGCAAATATAAGGGAGGCAGGTAGTAGTCCAAAAAGGTAAATTTAAAGCAAAAAGGCCCCGGGAGTTCCGGGGCCTTTTTTATGATGCCGTTTTTTTATAAAGCTGTGTAGCTATCAGAACGCTTTTTTGTCCTTGCCGGTCAGCTGCATTGGATTGTTGGTTTGCGGAATGGCGCGGGGGGCTCCCTGTTTGGCTTTGAAGACCTCAAATTTGCTTTCGGTTTGAACGACGGGCCAGCTGTTGTTGCTTTCGTCGATGTCGGCCGTTTCGCGATTGGGGTCCAGCTTGATGCTGGCTACCTCTTTGTCCTTTACAAACAGCTTGGTGAGGCGGCTCTCGTTCTTACGCCATACCTGGGCAGGGATGCGTTCGACCTCTTTAGTGCCATCCTTGTATGTCCATTCGATGATGATGGGCATTACGAGGCCGCCTTTATTGCTGAACTGCAGTTCGTAGAATTGTTTGGATTTGATCTTTTCCTTAGTCGCGTCGTCCAGGGGTTCGTCGAACTGGACAGTGTGTACTGCGTATTTTGCGGTGTCATAAGGTATCTGACCGCGCGTGTATTTATAGTAGAAATCGTGGAGGGAAGTGTCGGCGTCCGCGGTGAAGACAATGTTCTTGTCGTCGCGGTTGCGATCTTTGGAGACGTCCGTGGGAAATCTACCGGTGGGGAAGGGCTTGTCGATGCTCTTCATAATGGTCGTATCCACTTTGGCCGGGCCATGGTCCAGGTCGGCGACGAGGTGTTTGACGCTATCCAGCGAGAGGTCTACGGGTTCGATGCCATAGAACCAGCCACGCCAGTACCAGTCGAGATTTTCCGCGCTGGCGTCATTCATCGTGCGGAACAGATCGGCGGGAGTGGGGTGTTTGAAGGCCCAGCGACGTGCGTACTCTTTGAAGGAGTAGTCGAAGAGCTCGCGGCCCATTACGGTCTCCCGGAGGATGTTAAGGGCGGTGGCTGGTTTGGTATATGCGTTAGGACCGAAGTTGACGATGTCTTCGGAATTGGTCATGATGGGTTCCAGCTGATCCTTGGGCAGTTTCATATAATCTACGATCGCCCAGCCTGGTCCTTTTCCGCGGACGGGGAATTTGTTATCCCAGAGCTCTTCGGTGAGGTATTCGACAAAAGAGTTGAGCCCTTCGTCCATCCAGGACCACTGACGTTCGTCACTGTTGATGATCATGGGGAAGAAGTTGTGTCCTACTTCATGGATGACGACACCCAGCATACCGTATTTGGTGGCTTCGCTATACGTGCCATCTTTCTCGGTACGGCCGTAGTTGAAGCAGATCATCGGATATTCCATCCCGTTGGAAGCTTCTACGCTTTGGGCTACAGGGTAGGGGAAGGGAATTGTGAAATGGGAATAAGTCTTGATGGTATGGGCAACGGCCTTAGTGGAAAACTTGCGGTACAAGGGATAGGCTTCTTTGCCGTAATAGCTCATACACATGACTTTTTTGCCTTCTACATAGGCGGGCATGGCGTCCATTACAAATTTGCGGGAAGATCCCCAGGCAAAGTCCCGGACATTATCGGCTTTGAAGATCCAGGTTTTTTTGGCCTTGTTCTTCTTTACTTCAGATGCTTTGGCTTCGGCGAGGGTGACGATCTCGATGGGCTCTTTAGTGGTCTGCGCCTGCTGCCAGCGGCTAAACTGGCCGGGAGCGAGCACCGTCTGGTAGTTTTGGCATTCGCCGGTGGCGCCGATGATATGGTCGGCAGGCACCGTCATTTGTACCTTAAAATTGCCGAAGGTAAGGGCAAATTCTCCGCGGCCTGTGAACTGGTTGTTCTGCCAGCCCTGGAAATCGCTGTAAACGCAGAGACGGGGATACCACTGGGCCATGGTGAACAGGTAGTTGCCGTCTTCGGGGAAATATTCGTAACCGCCGCGGCCGCCGAATTTTAAACGATCGGAAATATGATAATTCCAGTCTATCTTAAAGACGAATTTCTGGCCTGGTTTTAACACGGTGGGTAATTCCACCCGCATCATGGTTTTGTTAATGGTATAGTGCAGGGCTTTTCCAAGGGCGTCGGTGATCCTGACGATATTGTCCCCGAAGTCATTTGTTTCGGTTGACCGGGACATCCTGTCCAGCAGCTGGTCGCTGACTACTTTTTGCATGGAACTGCCGTCCTGGTAGTTGGCATTGTTCTTCGAGCTGTGTTCGTTTTCGTCCAGCTGCAGCCAGAGATAGGTGAGCTCATCTGGGGAATTGTTGGAATATGTAATAGTCTCCGAGCCGGCAAGCATTTGTTTGTCTTCATCCAGGTTGCATTGGATGTCATAATCAGCCCGTTGCTGCCAGTACTTTGGTCCCGGCGCGCCACTGGCGGTGCGATATTCGTTGGGAGTCGGCAGGATAGTTCCCAGCGCCTCAAACTTATTTCCGTGGTTGGAAGTTGGGTTGTTTTGAATATTCTGTGCCAGCAGCGTCCCCGCGGAACAGAAACTCAATAAAAGAAGCAGTTGTCTTTTCATGTGTGTGTATATTGTTTTTACTAAACCTGAAATACTAAGGCCAACGTTCGAAAGCCATTTTAAGGGAAGCAAGCAACACGAGCGCTGAGACTCCTCTGATCCACCAGACCCTTCGGACTTTCATCAACTGAACGAAAATAAAAGAAATCATTAAAATAATAGCTACCACCAATAGTTGAGCGGCTTCGATGCCCAGGTTAAAGGCCAGCAGCGGTAAAACGATGCCTTCCCGTCCTACCAGGCTAAGCAGGCTGTTTGCGAAAGCCAGCCCATGTATCAACCCAAAGAAAAGCGCAAAAAAATAAATGGCCGGCAGCCGTGAAGGGTGTTCGACCTGTCCCGTCCGCTGTATAAGATTATCAACAGCCGTCGCTACGATGGTCAGGGGAATAAGGAATTCGATCCACCGGGTAGCGAAGTGCACCAGACCGACTGCGCTTAGCGCAAGGGTAATGGAATGACCTATCGTAAATGCCGTTACCAATACCACTACTTTCCGCCAGTCTTTCATGAGATAACGCAGGCAGAGGGCAGCCACAAAAAGGATGTGATCCATGGCTTCCCAGGTGAGGATATGACCTAAACCAATATTGAAGTAGAGTTTAAAATCCTGCATAAGTCTCTGGATTGTGTAAAATTATTCAGACTTTTGTCCCATAAAAATTTATCTTTTAAATGGCTGCATCTCTATTTAAGTGGTTGTCCGCGGTGGTTTTGACCTTGTTTTCAGGGGCGAATGCTTCGCAAGACGCTTCGCTGGAAACCCGGGCCCTTCATCCTCTTTATATCACGGTTACGGAGATCAATCACAATGCAAAGGACAAGATATTGGAGATAAGCTGTAAGATATTCACCAATGACCTGGAGGTTGTATTGGAAAAAGGGGCAAAGACCAAGGTGGATCTATCCAACTCAAAAGAAAAGGCAACGACCGACAAACTCATTGATGAGTATATAGAAAGACATCTCCGGCTGAAAGTGGACGGGAAAGCGGCGGGACTGCATTTTGTGGGCAGCGAAAAAGAGGCGGATGGTACCTGGAGCTATTTCCAGGTCAACGATGTGCCGGCGGTGAAAAGGATTGATGCGGTGAATGACCTGCTTTACGACGGATTTAATCAACAGATCAATATCATGCATGTGACTGTGGGCGGGCAGCGAAAGAGCACACGGCTGGACTACCCGGAGGCGAGCGCGGGCTTTCAGTTTTAGCGGGGTGGCAGCCGGGTTATGGGTGCCGCTATCCCTCCTCTTCTTCTTCTTTTAGCTCTTTTTTCACTTCTTCGGACGGGATGACTAAGACTTTGTCTATGCGTTGGGCGTCCATGTCGATAATTTCGAAAGTAAAACCACGCCATTCCAATTTTTCGCCGGTTTCCGGGATACGCTCAAGCCGGTTAAGGATAAATCCTGCCAGGGTATCGAATTCATGGTCGCCTTCGTTCATCCATTCTGTTTTATGAAAGTGCGTAAGAAAGTCATAAAAAGGAATTTGGGCGTCCACCAGGAAGCTGCCATCGTCCCGCTTCTTGATCTCGTAGTCCGGGACATCCTGTGGGGCTATTTCACCGATGATGGCTTCCAGGATATCGTTGAGGGTGATGAGGCCCAGCAGGCTGCCGTATTCGTCGACGATAAAACAGCAGTGGATCTTGGACTGCTTGAATTTTTCCAGCACCATATAGGCCGTATTGTTTTCGGGTACGAAGAGGGCCGGGGACATAATATCCTTGAATAATACGCTGTCGTCCGTGACGTAGAGGTCTTTTATGGAGACGACGCCCTTAATATTATCGATCTCTCCGTCGCAGATGGGGTAAACGGAATGGGGTTCCCTGATTATTTTTTCTTTCATCGTCTCTTCATTTTCGTTGAGGTCGAACCAGATGATATCGCTGCGATGGGTCATCAGCGAGGTGATGTTCCGGTCGCCGAGATGAAAGACGCGTTCGATGATTTCCTGTTCGGCTTCTTCGATGGCGCCCTGTTCTGTTCCTTCATTGATGATGGCCTTGATCTCGTCTTCCGTGACGGCGCCATCGGAGGAAGGGGTAATGTTAACAAAGTTGAAGAAAAGATTACTTGTTTTATTCAGCAGCCAGACGATGGGGTAAGTGACCAGGGACAGTATCCGGACCGGATTGGCGACGAGGCGGGCGATCTGCTCGGCCCTGAGCAGTCCGATCCGTTTGGGTATCAGCTCACCGAAAATGATGGACAAAAGAGTGACGGAGACCAGGATAAGGGCTGTGGAAATATTGGCGGCATAATGCCTCAGGTAAGGTATTTTTTCCAGGTAGGGCTGAAGCTCTGCGCTGAATTTCTCCCCGGAGTAAAAACCTACGAGGATGGCGATCAGGGTGATGCCTATCTGGGCTGTGGAAAGAAAGAGTTCGGGATTTTCCGCCAGCCTGAGGGCCGACCTGGCCTTTTCATCGCCATTGTCGGCCAGGTTCTCGAGCCGGCTTTTTCTTGCCGACACGAGGGCTATTTCCGCCATAACAAACAACCCGTTCAGGAAAATAAGGCACAATAAAATGATCACATCAAGCATGGGATGGATTATGGGGTTGTGAATGGAGTGCGCCAAACTGGAACCGGAACAAGCGGCTGAGCTGCCAGCCGATGAAAGAGCCAAGAATGGCTCCGCAGGTGACGTCCAGCGGAAAATGTACGCCGACATAGACCTGCGCATAAGATATTAAAAAAGCCCAGACAAATACGAGGCCCCACCAGCGGCTGGTATGCTGCAAGGTGCGGTAGATGAAAAAAGCCATAGCAAAATGATTGCAGGCATGAGAGGAAGTGAAGCTCGAATTGGTCGGGCAATAGTTAGCAAGGAAACGTATCGTGTCGGCGAGGAGGGGATCACCGCAGGGGCGGGTTCGCCTGACCAGGGTATCTTTTATCAGCTTGCTGCTGAGCAGGTCGCTGATAATGGCGGTCATGCCCAGGTAGGAGGCCCACCACCAGCCTTTTTTACGAAAATTTAGTGTTATAAAAACCAGTAAAAAAAGATAAAAGGGAACCCATAATTCGGACTCCCGCATGAAGAGGAAAAGTCCATCCAAAAAGGGCGATATCCAATCCTGGTTGATCCGGGAAAAGAGCCAATAATCACCCTGTAAGATACCGTGTAAAAGGCCCGGATGCGCCCCGGAATCGAGTAAAGTCATGGTTTCGGCAACAAATTTACCAAATATACCAAAAACGGTGCGTTTGGTTTTCAACGGGCATTATTTTTTTGTTGATCATGAGCTTATTACGCCTTGGCGGTGGCGGCGACCACTTATCAGGGGATTGCCGGCCAATAATATCCAGGGGCTGCATTTGTACGGGCAGGAAAATGGCGGATGTCAAATCCTGCAGAACAGGTAGCAATTATACCAAGCATAAATATTTTGTCTGAAGAGGGGAAATACTATTGTTTGGGTGTTATGGCCCGGGTACCTTTGTTACACAGACATACAAGCTATTGCTTTAAAAATATCCGCTTAAACCTTATCCTATGAAGAGCTTTTAATTTTTCCGCCGCGTGGGCGGTTTTTTTTTTGCCGGGCCGGGAAGATCGGCCGGTTTGGAGGGTGTTTGGGATGTTCCGGAAATTAAAGGGCAAAACCTTATTTTTGTAGACATTTAAAACAAGTATCTGTGGCATTGATCAAAAGTATCTCCGGGATCAGGGGGACGATTGGGGGAAAACCGGGGGATAACCTCTCTCCGCTGGACATTGTTAAATTTACCGCTGCTTTTGGCAGCAGAATTCTGCAAAAAAATAAGGGAAAAAAGATCGTGGTTGGCCGGGATGGCCGTATCAGCGGGGAGATGGTAAGCTCGCTGGTGGTAAGCACGTTGCGGGGATTGGGGCTTGACGTCGTTGATCTCGGGCTGTCCACGACGCCCACTGTGGAGCTGGCTGTACCGGGTGAGAAGGCTGCCGGAGGTATTATTCTGACTGCCAGCCATAATCCCAAGGAATGGAATGCGCTGAAACTACTCAATAGCGAGGGAGAATTTATCAGCGCTGAAGAGGGGGCTGCGATCCTTGAAAAAGCAGAGAAGGAAGACTTTGTTTTTGCACCGGTGGACAAACTGGGCGAGTATAGTCAGAATAATGACTGGCTGCAAAAAAGTGTCGATGTAGTTGTGAAATATCCGCTGGTGGACATTCCTGCCATCCGGGAACGAAAATATAAGATCGTGGTCGACGTGGTCAATTCGACCGGAGCCCTTTTTATCCCGCCTTTATTGAAGGCATTGGGTGTAGAAGAAGTTATTCTGCTGAACGGAGAAATCGACGGCCGGTTCGCCCACAATCCCGAGCCCTTGCCTGAGAACCTGACCGGATTGAGTATGATGGTACAGCAGACGAAGGCTGACCTGGGCATTGCCGTAGACCCGGATGTTGACCGGCTTTGTTTTGTCTGTGAGGATGGCAGCATGTTTGGAGAAGAATATACGCTCGTGGCGGTTGCCGACTATGTGTTAAGCAAAAGACCGGGGAATACGGTCAGCAATATGAGCAGCACCAAGGCGCTGAAGGAAGTGACGATCCGGCGGGGTGGAGAATATTACCCTTCAGCGGTGGGAGAGGTCAATGTAGTCAATGTGATGAAGCGTGTGGATGCGGTTATCGGCGGAGAAGGTAATGGAGGAATCATTGTTCCAGACCTGCATTATGGCCGGGACGCGTTGATTGGTATCGGTCTTTTCCTCAGCGCCTTATCGCATCATAAAAATGGGATTAAATCTTTCCGCAGTCAATACCCGGATTATTTTATTTCCAAGAACAAAATCGAGCTGGACCTGGGTATTAATGTACCGGCCATCTTTGAGAATATAAAGAAGAAGTATAAAAATCATCCTATTAATACGGAAGACGGTCTGAAAATCGAATTCGACAATGACTGGGTGCATTTGCGTACTTCCAATACGGAGCCCATTATCCGCATTTATGCAGAAAGCAATTTTGAGACGACTGCCAATAATATAGCGCTGCGCCTCATGCAGGATATCAAGGAATTCATTACGTCATAAGGACGACATTTAAGTTAGGGAGAATACTTACTTTTGGGCCGTTATGGAAAGAATCTACTTCGATAATGCCGCCACCACCAGCCTGGATCCGCAGGTCCTGGAGGCCATGATGCCCTACCTGACGGATAAATTTGGAAATCCGTCCTCTATTTATTCTTATGGCCGGGAGTCCCGGCTGGCTATCGAAAATGCCCGAAAATCCGTAGCCAGGATACTCAATGCGCATCCGGCGGAGATTTTTTTTACTTCCGGCGGTACGGAGAGTTCAAATACAGCTATTTCGGCGGCGGTGCGGGACTTAGGCTGCCAGCAGATCATCACTTCCCCATTGGAGCACCATGCAACCTTACATACGGTGGAACACCTGCACAAGCGGGGCGAGGCGGCGCTCAGTTTTGTCAACCTCCTGCCCAATGGACATGTTGACCTGGAAGACCTGGAACATAAATTGGCTACCAGTGCTGAAAAGACCCTGGTTACGCTGATGCATGCCAATAATGAGATTGGAAATATACTCGACATTCATACGGTGGGTGAGCTGTGTAAGCTATACGGAGCCATTTTCCATTCGGATACGGTGCAGACGGTAGGGCATTTCCCTTTCGACCTGCGAAATACTCCCGTCCACTTTATTACGGGTGCGGGGCACAAATTCCATGGACCGAAAGGGGTAGGGCTTTTGTATATTAATGAGAATGTTAAGATCAACCCTTATATACACGGCGGCTCGCAGGAACGCAACATGCGGGCCGGTACCGAGAGTGTATATGGTATTGTAGGTTTTGCCAAAGCATTGGAGCTGGCGACGGTGGGTTTTGAGGCGGACAGCGCCTATATCAAAGGGCTGAAGGTGTATATGATGGAGCAGCTGAAGAAACAGATGAAAGGAATTTCTTTCAACGGAGATCCGCTGGGACGCAGCCTTTACACGGTACTAAGTGTTTCTTTCCCCAAGACGGAGAAATCCGAAATGCTTCTTTTCAATCTTGACATCAACCATATCTGCGCTTCCGGCGGCAGTGCCTGCACCAGCGGGGCAGAGCAAGGGTCGCATGTGATACGCGCCATCAACAACAATCCCAACCAGGTGACGGTACGCTTCTCTTTTTGTAAGCATAATACCCGTGAGCAGGTGGATACAGTGGTGGCCAGACTGAAGGAGTTGATATAAGCTCATCTGATGCACTACATCATTGGCATTGACATTGGCACCACTAACACCAAGGCCGTGGCTTTTACGGACGAGGGAGTGGTATTAGGCAGTGCCGGCGTTTCTTATCCCATCTTTTCTGAAGTGGAAGGCCAGCACGAACTGGACCCGGATCAATTACTGGAAGCCGTCCTGTCGGCCTTACGCGAAGTCCGGAAAAAAACCGCTTCCCTGGCGGGCCTGGCCGGTATCAGCTTTAGCTGCGCCATGCATAGCCTGATCGTAGTCGATGAGGCGGGCAAGCCGCTTACCCGGGCTATGACCTGGGCCGACCTGCGGCCTGCCCGGTATGCCAAAACCCTGAAAGACAGCGCTGCGGGCCGGCGTATCTACCGGCAGACAGGCGTGCCTGTTCATGCGATGTCCCCCCTTTGTAAATTACTGTGGTTAAAGGATGCCGAACCTGCCCTTTTCGGGCAGGCGGCCCGTTTTATTTCTATTAAGGAATACATCTGGTGGCATTTGTTTGGAGAATATAAGGTAGATCATTCTATTGCTTCGGCGACGGGTCTGCTGGACATCCGGTCTTTCGGGTGGTACACGGAATCGCTGGAGGTGACCGGGACGCGTCCCGGGCAATTGTCGGACCTGGTGCCTTGCACGTATACTGCCACTGCGTTGTTGCCGGAATTCCGGTCATTGGGTTTACCGGAAGGCTTGCCCTTTATCATCGGGAGCAGCGACGGTTGTCTGGCCAACCTGGGTAGCAGCGCTGTGAAACCCGGAGAGACGGCGTTGACCATTGGCACCAGCGGGGCGATCCGGATGACGGCTCCGGCTCCGGAATACGATGTCCGGGAAAGGATATTCAGCTATATTCTGACCGATCGGCATTATGTATGTGGCGGAGCGACCAATAATGGAGGAAATGTCATACAGTGGTATACGGATGGAGTCCTGGGAAGAAAGGGGGCCGTGGACGGTTCGCTGGACAATTGGGTAAAGGAGGCGGATACGGTGCCGCCTGGTTGTGAAGGGCTGGTGTTTCTTCCCTATTTGCGGGGCGAACGGGCGCCGGTGTGGGATGCCAATGCAAAAGGCGTATTTTTTGGGGTGCGATCAATACATGAACAGCGGCATTTCATGCGGGCTATCCTGGAAGGGATCAGTTATTCTCTTTACCAGGTGGGGGCTTCCCTGGAAGAGACGCTGGGGCCGATACAACATATTTATGCCAGCGGAGGGTTTACGCGGAGCAAGACCTGGTTACAGCTGATCGCCGATGTGTTTATGAAGAAAGTGTATGTCACCGGCGCTGCGGATGCGTCGGCCATTGGAGCTGCCATGATGGGGTTTTATGCGTTGGGCATTATCTCCGACCTGGAGGCTACGGCGAGGCTCGTGAAGGTAGTGGAGACGTATGAGCCTGATGCGGGCCGGCATGCGGTGTACCAGGAGAACTTCGGGATATTTACGGAATTGTATAACCGCCTTAAGGATTTGATGTGAAAAAGAGGCCACCTACTTTTTATGTCAGGTGGCCTCTTTTTCTTTTTGTCCTGATGAATGAATGATGATTAATTAGGATGTTGGACCAAAAACGGGCTTGCGATACAGGTATACAAAGTTATTGCATATATACAGTATATGGTACCTCTATAAGTCAGGAATATGCCTCCTGAGGAAAAGGAATAAGTGTCTTACCTACCCTTTACCAGGTCTCTGGGTAATATACCGAACTCTTTTTTGAAGGCTTTGGCGAAATGACTGAGATTCGAAAAGCCAATCTCGCTCCCAGCCTGCTTGATGCTGCATTGCCCAGTGATGAGCAGGTCTTTAGCACGCTGCAGACGGCTTTTATTGTAGTAATCATAGAGTGTATGTCCGTACACTTGTTTGAAGAGATTTTTGAGTTTGCTGGTGCTCATGAATACTTCCTGTGCAAGGGACTCGAGGGAAGGAAATCCTTCGAGCCGGCTGCTAAGTATCTGCTCCACGTGCTGCATGCTTTCCAGGTCATTTTTTTTCACGGTGCGGGGCAAAACTGCCTGCTCCTGACGCAGGAAAGAATGAAGGAGCTTTTCGATCAGGTGGATGATCGCTGAGAGTCTCCTGATCTGGTTAACGGGATCATTCTCCTTTATCTCGAACAGCTCTTTTAGCATGGTCCGGTGTGAGAGATTGATGAACAGGGGACTTTCAACGCTGCTATTCTCCCTGGCGAAAGCAGCCAGCTTGTCAAAGATGCCCTGGGGCAGGTATTGCATAGCCAATTCGTGGGAGCAGAAAATAAGCAACCTCTTGATGATGCTGCCGGCGGACATTTTCACAAAGGCATTGTCCCGGGCATCTGTCAGGAAAATATCATTACGGAAGGGTCTTTTATCCGAGATGATATGTTGCCGGTGACCCATTAATAATTCTTTCTGTACTTCGACAAGATTAAAGGATATAACAAAACCTTCGGCGCCTGATTCGCGATAGAGCTCCAGGTCGTTGTCGAGCTTGAAATTCATCACTGCATAAGAGAAATGCTGATTGACATTTTGAACCAAAATAGTTCCCGAGCCCAGTTGGGCGGGAATGATGAGCAAATTATCCTTGACGGGAGTGTTCAGTTTTACCGCAAAACCCGCCAGCCATTTTTCAAAATTTTCCAATTGAAACGAGTACATAACCATAATCACCTCTTTTTTGAAGTATTTTACTTAATATTTAACTCAATGGCATTTAGTCGCGGTTCGGGGGCGGGGGGAGATAAGGCCGAAGCAAAAGTGCGAAATTAGCACAAATTAATCGTAGGAGATTGCCCGGAATGATCCTTTTGATAGCTGTAAAGGCTATTTAACAAAATTTTGAGTGGTTATATTTACTTATTCTTAAGGACTTCTTTAGGCAGAACGCCAAATTCTTTCTTAAATGCCTTTGCGAAATTGCTTAGGTTCGAGAATCCGATGTTTACACCCGCTTGTTTGACTGAATAATTTCCTGTTTTCAACATCTCCTTAGCCTGTTCGAGCCGGTGGTGGTTGTAAAATTCATACAATTTCATTCCATATATCTGCTTGAAGCGGCTTTTGAGCTTGGTAGAGCTCATCATGGCCGTTTTGGAGAGAGCTTCGATGCTTGGAAATTTACTTAATTGGTTATCACTGAGAATGCGGACGATACCTTTGAGTGCTTCCAGGTCTTTTTCCCTGCCTTTTGTCCAGATTTTGCCGTTGTGAAGAGAAATAGCCGGGCGTGTAAGGAAAGAAGAAAGAAACTTTTCCGCCAGCAGCAGGACCCTATTTTGGAGGAGGAGGTGATAGAGAGGGGATGAAGGATCTGCTCCGAACATGTCTTCGAGTAATTGCCGGCATTCGAAGGGAATGGCTTCGGTGTAACCGGCAGCCGGTTGTGCTGTTGCGTACTGAAACAGGTCGTATAGTATGTTCTTCCGGACATGGCGGTGGAGGAAGAAGGGAGGGAAATAGATCCCTACCCCTTTCAGCCGGGAGTTCCGTGGAAAGGTGGTTTCCTGTTCGAGACCGGTAGAAGAGAGGAGGGTATAACTGCGATGGGAATTTTTATCAGGGCCGGGGCTGCCATTTTCCCGGACTATGTACAGGTCGCCGGCTTTTACCTGGTTGAAAAACAGGCAAAGTCCGGGGGAGGAAACGGCCTCACTAAGGAATTGGAGGTCATCATACAGGGAAAAGTTTAAGACAGCACAGGAAATGCCTTCCGGCAGATGGGCCACCTGAAGGGTACCGTCTCCCAGCTCGCGGGGGATGGTCAAGATTCTGCGGGGGGCCGGGACGCGCAATAATTCACTGAATCCTCTGAGCCACTGTCTGAAATCGGTTAGCTGGTATGAATATTTGATCATAGGACAACTGTTGAATAGCTATCCGGGAGCTTTGGACCGGCAGTGCCATCGCCCCTTTGCTAACGTAAAATAGCAAACGAAAGGATTCGCAGCGGTCTTTGGGACGTAAAGTAATTTTGGATGGATAAAGCTACCTGCGGTCTTGACGGACCGGCGGGTTATTTCAATGTGCTTTTGATCTCCTGTAACTTGAGCAGTGCTTCTATGGGAGTCAGGCGGTTGATGTCTGTGTTCTCCAGCAATTGACGGATATGGTGGAAGGTCTCTGTGTGGGCATCGAAAATGGACAGCTGCATTTTGGGCGGCTCCATTTTTTTGAGGGAGTCTTCGATGGGTGAGCCGACCTGTTTGTCTTCAAGCTGGTGGAGTATTTCTTCCGCCCTCTGCAGTAAGGAGGGGGGCATACCGGCCATCTTGGCCACGTGGATACCGAAACTATGGATACTGCCACCGGGCGCGAGCTTGCGCAGGAAAATTACTTTGTTGCCGACTTCTTTGTTGGTGATGTGATAATTCCGGATACGGGACAGCTTATTTTCCAGTTCGTTGAGTTCATGGTAATGTGTCGCGAACAGTGTCTTCGGCGCATGGGGTGAATCGTGGAGGTATTCGGCGATACTCCAGGCGATGGAGATGCCATCGTAAGTAGATGTACCCCTGCCGATTTCATCCAGCAGGATCAGGCTGCCGGGGGTAATATTGTTGATGATGCTGGCTGTTTCATTCATTTCCACCATGAAGGTCGATTCTCCACCACTGAGATTATCGGATGCGCCTACCCGGGTGAAGATCTTATCGGTCAGGGGAATCCTGGCCGTATCACAAGGGACGAAACTGCCCATATGGGCCATCAGGGTGATGAGGGCGGTCTGCCGGAGCAGGGCGCTTTTACCACTCATGTTCGGGCCGGTAAGGATAATGATCTGCTGGGTTGTCGAATCCAGCAGCAGGTCATTGGGAATATAGGGCTCACCGGCGGGCAATTGTCTTTCAATTACCGGATGGCGGCTTCCTTTCAGCTCGAGTTCGCGGCCTTCGTGCAAATGGGGTTTTTTGTAGTTGTATAACAGTGCATCGGCAGCGAAGCAAAGCAGGCAGTCGAGTGTGGCAAGGAGGTGACCGTTGGTCTGAATCGGTGCTATCGATCCCTGGAGGAAGGAAAGCAGTTTTTCATACAGATCGAGCTCGAGCGCCAGTATTTTTTCTTCGGCGCCGGTGATTTGCTCTTCGTATTCTTTCAGTTCCGGGGTGATATACCGTTCGGCGTTGGCCAGCGTTTGTTTGCGCATCCATTCCGCGGGGACTTTGCTTTTATGAGTATTGGTGACTTCGAGATAATATCCGAATACATTATTGAAGCCTATTTTCAGCGAAGAAATGCCGGATCGTTCGGCTTCCTTCTGCTGTAATTCGACCAGGTATTCTTTTCCGCCGGTGGCTATCTTCCGAAGCCTGTCCAGCTCTTCGTCGATACCTGGCCGTATGGTATCTCCTTTGGCGGCAGTAGCCGGAGGGTTGTCGGTTATGATGGCGAGTATCCTGTCCTTTACAGAAGGGCAGGGATCGAGTTTCTGAGTGAGGTTTTTCAGCTCTTTGTTGGGAAAGGAGGCGCCGGTTTCTTTGATAAGAGCCGTGTGTTCCAGTCCCTTGGCCAGTTGCAGCAGATCGCGAGGGCTGATCTTGCGTATGGGGATCTTGCTGACCAATCTTTCGATGTCACCGCATTGTTGAATATGTTGGGCGAGGGTTGTCCTCAGCGTCGGGTCCTTGATGATGAATTCCACCGCGTCGAGTCGTTCATGGATGCGTGCTGCTTCCTTCAGCGGCATGAGCAGCCATCGTTTGAGCAGGCGGGCACCCATGGGGGACACTGTATTGTCCAGCACCTTCAGGAGGCTGTGACCCTGGTCTCCGCTGGAAGGGCCGAGCAACTCGAGGTTCCGGATGGTGAATTTGTCCATCCAGAGATAGTCTTCCCTGTCGATGCGCTGAAGGGAAGAGATATGTTGCAGATTGGGGTGCTCTGTATCTTTTAAATAGTGGAGTACAACGCCTGCCGCGATGATGCCGGCTTTCATTCCTTCGACGCCAAATCCTTTGAGGGAGTGGGTTTGGAAATGTTTCAACAGGTTTTCCAGGGCAAAGGCTTCGTCGAAGAGCCAGTTTTCGAGCGTATAGGTGTAGAATTTACTGCCGAAGGTCTCCTTGAAATGTTTTTGGAAGCTGCGCTGGAAAATGACTTCGGCGGGTCGCAGGGTTTGCAGGAGGCGGTCGACGTATTCGGTGGTGCCTTCGGCGATGAAGAACTCTCCGGTGGAGATATCTAAGAAAGAGAGGCCGATGAGGGCGGTAGGGACTTCGGGCCAGCCTTCGGGAAAGTGGATGCCGGCCAGGAAATTATTGCTGTTGCCGTCGAGTAATTTGTCGTTGGTGGCGATACCGGGCGTGACCATTTCTGTGACGCCTCTTTTGACGATGCCTTTGACGGACCTGGGGTCTTCGAGCTGATCGCAGATGGCTACGCGGAGACCTGCTTTGACGAGCTTGTGCAGGTAGGTGTCCAGGGCATGGTGCGGGAATCCGGCCAGTTCGGAGGAGGCGGCTGCTCCGTTGTTGCGTTTGGTGAGAGTTATACCCAGCACTTTGGAGGCGACGATGGCGTCTTCGCCAAAGGTTTCGTAGAAGTCGCCTACGCGGAATAGCAGGATGGCATCGGGGTATTTTTGTTTGATAGCCCGGTGTTGCTGCATGAGGGGAGTGTCGGCGCTGGATTTTGACATGGGGGACAAAAATAAGGAAGCCTCAACAAATGGGGGGTTGAGGCTTGGCGATGGGGATAAGTTTTGAATATGTTATTTTAGCCTGACGGATAATTCTTTTTGGCGGATAAGTCTTCGTTTTGCTCTTCTGACAAAGTTAAGGTCGACGCCTGCCAGGTCAGCGATCTTTGACATGGAAAAATCTGTTTTTTTCAGCATTTTCTCCACAAAAAGCTCCTTTTCCTCCTCGACCCTGATTTCTGCAATTTGTTCTTCCAATAGTCCCATAGTATTTTTTTGATGGGTTATTTCCTTGATTTGCTTGTCGAAGATACGATTTGTTTCTTTTTTATCAAAGACGATATAGCCTTTCAGGAAAGTCAGGATTGCCTTGATCTTTTTGTGTGAGAATTGCTTTTTGCCTAGTAATAGTTTGGCAACCAATAGCTTTTGTTCCAGGAGTTCTTTTTCCGGGATCTTTCCTGCCAGCAGTGCTTTTCTGGCGGCCAGCATCACTATGGCAAAGGGGTTATTGCTTTTTTCAAGCTCTTCATCTGTAGGCTCGGAAATATTCAACGTATTGTACTGATAGACATGATGGGTACCCAGAAAATGATACTCGTACCGGTTGGGGATTTTGTGACCATCTGGTCCGGTGAAGATGGCAATGGCGGTCATGGGTTGTTGATGGCGGTCGTATATGCGGTAAAAATTATGCAAAGCGGGATATTATGTAAACTGCAATAATCTCCTGTGACACAATCGAGTCATTTTCTGTATCCCCACCTTCTTCACTTTACAT
>WNFM01045650.1_pt1 | contig 61413 bp, 66 predicted proteins | sample 5400271 | NCBI WGS metagenome assembly WNFM01 (sample SAMN13153352, study PRJNA577476) | soil metagenome | isolation source: 60 cm saprolite on Douglas fir-dominated hillslope | place: USA:California | collected 2013-09-17
GGCGCTCACCCTCGGCGTCTACCTCAACACCTTGATCGGCCGCCCCCCGCGGGCGCTTGCCGCCTATGACGGGCGGTGAACCCGCATCAAGGCTCTAGTTGTGGCGACAGCGGCGCTTCAATCGCAGGTAGGTCGGCTTGGCAGGGCTTGTCGTCGAGTCAGGTCTGCGGAAGCTCGGCTCGGTTCAGCGCGCGCTCTCGCATGAGAAGGAATAGAGGGAGGCCAAAGCAAAGGCCGACGAGAAGTGAAGCCGGGATGCAGAGCCACCACCGCCTGACTCCCGTCCTCGGCCCCTCCAGCGCGGCCCAGACGAAGAACGCGAGCGCAGCGACCGCCAGGTCGAGCAGTAGCTGTGTCGATGGCACGCTGCTCGTCCAGAGCGTGAAGTAGCCCCTAGGATCGAAGCCGTTTTCGGCGACGAAAAGGCCAAACAGAGCGAACGGCAAGACGAACCCGAGAGCGGCAAAAGTCAGCAGTAGCCGCTGGGTAGCGGAGGAGAACCCAGGTGCATAGCTTCGCGATGGCACGGGCGGCCGGTGGAGCTGCCTGGAACGGCGTATCTGGTTGCGAAGCTCAGACACCACCTCGCGGACGAGGGTGGGAACCTCTCGGGGGCGGTCGCGGACGATCCTGCTGATCGCCCTGGCGACCCGAGGCACCGGAAAGAGCTGAGAGGGGAGAAGGTCACGGTTGAGCACTCGCAGGAGCTGCTCGGGCCCCTCGCTCTCGGTCGCAATTTCACCCAGAAGCTCGCCGCTCAGGAGAGGCGAGGCGCCAGCGCCGATATCGGTTGCGAACCCGTACATCTCGTCGGCGTCCTCGTCGCGCCAGCGCCACCAGCGCCGCAGCTCCCCATCGAGGGCAGAGCCTTCGTGGAGGCCCGCGACGATGGCGTCGGTGAGCCGCTCGGCTTGGCGCAGCGCGTCAGAGATTCCCTGCGCCGGAGTCGGGTCCTTGAAGTGCCCGGCATCGCCGAGCAGAACCCAGCCGGGCCCGGCCGCCTCGCGGAGGTAGCCGTGCCAGTCGGCCAATACCCGTATCGGGCCGACGCGCCGGGCTCCCGCCAGGAGGCCGGCCAACTCAGGCCAGCCTTCGATCCCTGCCGTGAAGCCACCCTCGCGGTCAGCCAGGTACGCGTCCCTGACACCCATCCGGGGACAGACACCGGCCATGAACAGCGTTGAATCGGTCGGACAGGAGAGGTAGGCAACGCCACCCAGGTGTCCCAGGCGCAGGCGGCCTTCGTCTTCAGCGACGCCCTCGAAGTAGGCCCACGAGAAGAGATGGCCGGGCGGCTCGACGCGATACTTCGAGGCGCCCACCAGCCTCGCCACGGTCGAGCTGCGGCCGTCGGCCCCGACGACGAGAGGAGCGCGAAGGTCGCGTCCCTGGAGCTGAACGCCGACGACCCGGCCCTCCTCCCACAGCAGACCGGTCACGCCAGCTCCGGTGCGCACCTCCGCTCCGGCCTCGGCGGCGGCATCAACCAGCAGATGGTCCAGCTTGAGGCGCCGCAGGCAAAGGCCCGGCGCCCCAAAGGCGTCGGGGTCGATTTCCGCGTCGATCCGCAGGTCTTCGTCGAGGAGGGTGAACCGCGTCACCGGAACCGCCCCCGCCGCGAAGGCCGCGTCCAACACCCCGAGCCGCTCCAGTACCTGCACCCCGCACGGCTGGATTACGTGGGTGGAGAGCGAGTCACTGGGAAAGCGGGATCGGTCGAGGAGGCAGACGCGGAGCCCCCGTCGCGCGAGCATCGTCGCCAGCGGCGAGCCGGCGCAGCGCGCGCCTACGATCACCACGTCGAACTGTTCCGCATCCCCGCTCATGACGCGGCCAAGGCTGACAGCCGCAGGGATGCTTGTCGATTACCTCCGAGGTAGGTTCCGGAGCGCCTCGGCGGTTGCTGCGTCAGCCGGGAACGTCAGCTCTATCGAGAGCTCAGAAGTCGTCACCTCGGCCGCGGTGCCGAAGGTCGCGACGGTGGCGAAGAACGACAGCTCACCACCGTCGGGGGCGCGCATCTGGATCAACGGTGTGAGGATCTCGCCCGTGGCCCGGATCGACGCCGGATCGTGCTCGGGCTCGTGGCCCGGATAGGCGGCCACCTCCTCCAGCAGCGCCACGAGGTCGGCATCGCCGGTGATGGCGACCTGGCGCTCGAGCCGCCCGATGAAGTGCGCCCGCACATCGCTGGGATTGAGGATCTGTCGCATGAAGCCCCGAGGGTGAAGGCCGAGTCGCATCACGTTTACTGGCGGCTGCAGCAGTTCCGGGTCCGCGTCCGCAGCAAGCGCCGCCATCGCGGCGTTGGCGGCGACCAGGTTCCAGCGGCGGTCGACGACGACGGCGGGGAAGGGCTCCTGGCCTCGGGGTCGGCCAGCGAGCGCTCAGGGAAGGCAGGAGCGTAGCCGGCGGCGAGCAGCAGCTGGTTGCGCTCCCGGAAGGGAAGGTCGAGCCGCTCGGCGAGCAGCAGTACCATCTCGGCGCTGGGCGAGGAGCGGCCGGTCTCGATGAAGCTCAGATGCCGGGCCGAGACGCTTGCATCGAGGGCGAGGTCAAGCTGGGTCCGCTGTCGACGCTCACGCCATTCGCGCAGCAGCGATCCGACGCGAGGCTGGGAGTCGACCGTTGTCATCTTGGACGACTGACCCTAGCGGCGCGGCCTACGCTCATCAATTACCCCGGAGGTAATGCGTAGGACGACCTAGCATGACGACAGACGTAAGGCCCGTCACTCTGAAAGGCTCCGTCTGTGGGCGGCGAGCGAGAAGTCTTCATCGACCTGGAGCCGGGCAGGCGCATCCGCTTCCGCCGCAGCGAGCCGCCACCGCCGGTCTCCTCGCGATCACTCTGGAGACCCTCGAGGATGCGGAGTGGACGACCGTTCGCCTCTGGGACAACGCCGACGACGTCGACGAGCATCACGAGCACGCCTACACGCGAGAGGGCGGGAAGCAGCCACCGACGATCTTGGATTTCAAGTCGAGCAACGATGCAATGGCGGCGGCGATCCGCAAAGCCAAGGCGGAGGCGCCAGAGATCGTGAGAAGATGGAGGGAGGAGCAATGACCGTGAGAGACGTAGATCCTGCCGTCGAGAAGGTGATCGCCAGCATTGGCGATGAGGAGCTGGCTGCTCGCTACCCCGACCGGTCGCACTTCATTTCGGCTGGCAACCCCCACCAGGGCGAGATGGCGACGCAAGCTCTTTTCGCCGGCGACCCGGTCGTGATCGTCTACCCCGACGGGCACGAGCTGCTGGTTCGCCCGGAGCACATCGGCGGGGTTGCGGCCGTACTTCTGATCCTCGTAGCGTTCGTCTTCAGGCACCGGCGCCGTAAGAGCGCTGATGTGATCCAGATGCCCCCTCGCGCCCGGATCGAGGCCAGGGACGCAAGCGGGCATCCGATCGCCGCTTAAGGGCCTACGACCACCGGACACAACCGGAGTAGATTCCGCATTCCCATGCGAAATGCTGCTTCGTGAGCTGCGATTTGCATATCTCTCCTCCCTGTAGTAACCCCAGAAGCGCCCCTCCTCCCCGGAGGGGCGTTTTCTGTTGTGGCTTCGCTTCAGCGTCTACTCGGTGTGAGCCGGATCGTCACCCGGCCAACGGCCGGTGACCGCGGCGAAGCTCGAGCGGGCTCCGTGGTCGGCAAAACCTTTGGCAAGGCGGAAGATCGCCCCCTCCAGCGCCAGGGCCGCGGCCAGCTTCAGTGCCGGGAACTCGCGTTGGGCGGGCTCGGGCGGGTCCTCTTCGTCGAAGACCGCCCACAGTCGCTCGAACGCCTTCTGGGCGGCAAGCCCGGCCAGGAGGCCGGTGCCGATGCCGATCGGGGCGAAGAGGATCTTCATGGGGCTGGGATACCCACGGGGCTAAAGGACAAAACCCGGGGATAGTCCACCCAGGTGGCTTGTTACGATATATCGCGTTAGTAATCGATAGAAAGGCACTTCGATGCACCACAGACATGAATCGCGACATTCCGGTCACCGGCGCCGACAGGAGTTCTCCCGCAGTCGCGGCCCTCGGTATGGGCGCGGTCGGGGCGGGCCTCGGGCGCGGCGGGGTGACGTCAGGGCCGCGGTCCTGGCGCTGCTGGCCGAGCGGCCGATGCACGGCTACGAGATGATCAAGGAGATCGAGGAGCGGACGCAGGGGGCATGGGCCCCGAGCGCGGGCTCGATCTACCCGACGCTGCAGATGCTCGAGGACGAGGGGCTGATCCGAGGCGAGGAGATCGAGGGCAAGCGCCGCTTCACCCTCACCGAGACCGGCGCCGCCGAGCAGGAGGCGAAGGCCGGAGAGGAGGCCCCCTGGGACGCCGTCCGCGCCGGGGCCGCCCCCGAGCAGATCCACCTGCGGGGCTCCGTCGTCAAGCTCCACCACTCGATCGGCCAGGTCTTCCACGCGGCCGACGAAGGGCAGCAGAAGCGGGTCCGCGAACTGCTCGACGAGACCCGGCGCAAGATCTACGCGATCCTCGCCGAGGAGGGCGAGTGACTCGGGGGCTCAGCCCCCGAACCATTCCCTTATCCGAGCCGGGCGGGCCAGGGACGAGAAGTCGCCCTGGTCGCGCATCGCTTCGGCGGTCGCGGCCATTGCCTCGAGCGCGGTCCAGGCGAGGCTGCCGCCGACGCTGACCCGCTGCGCCCCGGCCTCGACTATCTCCGCCATCGTCAGACCACGGTGCGCAAGCACGTTGACGGGGCGGCTGGTCGCGTCGCAAACCGCGCGGATCTCCTCGCTGTTGCCCAGGCCCGGCGCGTAGAGGACGTCGGCACCGGCCTCCTCGTAGGCCTGCAGGCGGGTGATCGTGTCGTCGAGGTCGGGGTTGCAGCATCGGCCGCCGCAGCAACACGCTCGACCGCGCGGCCGACGTCGTAGATCCGCCCGTCGGGGTCGAGGTCCTCAATCGAGCCGCCGACAGCGCCGGCCTCGGCCGCCCGTTCGATTGCCTTGGCCGCGTCCTCGGGCTCGGGGCCATGGCCATTCTCCAGGTCCACGGACAGCGGCAACTCGGTCGCTCGGTCGACGGCGTGTACGTGGTCGACCACCTCGTCCAGGGTCGCCTCCCCGTCGAGCCGGCCGAGGGTGAAGGCGAAAGCGCTGCTGCTGGTCGCCAGCGCCTTAAACCCGAGCGCTTCCAGTGACCTGGCCGAGCCGGCGTCCCATGGGTTCGGGACCAGGAACGGCTCGCCTTCGTGCAGGGCCCGGAAACGCGCCCCCTTCTCGCTCTGCCGTTCGTCCATTCGCTCAAGATAGCCCGGCGACCGAGCGTCCGCCGTTGCGCGTTGCCGCCCACCTCGCGACCGGCCGCGCTGGGCGGCCGGTCGCGAGAAGTCCGTTCCCCCTAACGGACCCACACATACAGAGATACCCATCTCTCCTCCCTATGGTGATCCCCAGAAGCGCGGCCTGACGACCATTGCCACCTCCACCATCACCGGAGAGACTGGCGCAGGCTATTCGATTGCGCCGATTGAATCAATCCCCAATATTCGCTAGCCCAGGATTGGCTGCGCGGAAGGCAACGCGGCGAGCACGCGGTCGGCCACCGACTCGCCGGTGAGGCCGGCCTCGGCCCGCAGCAGCGCCGGCTTCCCGTGGGTGACGTAGCGGTCGGGGAGACCGACGCGGAGCACCCGCGCCCGCTCCCCCGGGCCCTCGGCAAAAGCGTCCTCGAGGTGCTCCAGCACGGCTGAGCCGAAGCCGCCGGCCAGCACGTTCTCCTCGATCGTCACCACCAGGTCGTGCTCGCGTGCGAGCCGCTCCGCCAGCTCGCCGTCGATCGGCTTGGCGAAGCGACCGTCGGCGACGGTCGTCTTGAGCCCGTGTCCGGCGAGGACCTCCGCCGCCTCCTGGGCCACGGCGACTCCGTAGCCGTAGCCGAGCAGCGCCACCAGCTCGCCCTCGGCGAGAACCTCGCCGCTGCCGATCGGGATCTGCTTCGGCTTTGCCGGCAGCTTCGCCCCCTCCCCCGCCCCGCGCGGGTAGCGCAGGGCCGCTGGCCCATCGTGGGCGATTGCGGTGTGCAGCATGTGGACCAGCATCGCCTCGTCGCGCGGCGCCATCACGACCACGTTGGGGATCGGGCGGAGGTAGGAGACGTCGAAGGCGCCGTGATGGGTAGGGCCGTCATCGCCGACCAGCCCCGCCCTGTCCATCGCGAAGGTCACGTCCAGCTCCTGCAGGCAGACGTCGTGGATGATCTGGTCATAGGCGCGCTGGAGGAAGGTCGAGTAGATCGCGCAGACCGGCTTGGCCCCCTGCAGCGCCAGTCCTGAGGCGAGCAGGACCGCGTTCTGCTCGGCGATGCCGACGTCGTAGTACTGCTCGGGGATCTCGTCGGCGAGCTTCTGCAGGCCGGTCCCCCCCGCCATCGCCGCGGTTATCCCGATCACCCGCTCGTCGTGCCTGGCCTCGGCCACCATCGCGTCGGCGAAGACCTGCGTGTACTGCGGCGGCGCCCCCGCGGTCGGAGGCTCCTCCAGCCGCTCCGGCGCGATCACGTCAGGCGAGTCAGTCTCCCGGACCGGCACCGGCCGATGGGCCGATTTGCCTCCGTCGGCGTGGGTTTTCGCCCCGCCGGCCGCGGGCTTGCCGTTGACGATGGAGTGGGGCTTGGCGGCGTGCCATTTCTCCATGCTCTCCAGGCCGCCCTCTTCGGCCGGGGCGAAGCCCTTGCCCTTGACGGTGTGGATGTGGACGACGACGGGGCGTTCGGCGTCGAAGGCCTCGCGCAGCGCGTTGCGCAGCGCATGCACGTCGTGGCCGTCGATGACGCCCATGTAGGCGAGGTCGAGCTCCTCGAAGAAGAGGCCGGGCGCCCAGTAGGCCTTGATCGCCGACTTGATCTCCGGACCGAGTCGCTCGATCCGCCGGCCGAGGCCGAGCGGCAGCTTCGTCAGCCGGTCCTCGACCCCCTCGCGGGCGTGGTAGAGGCGCGGCTTGAGACGGATCCGGTTGAAGTAACGGGAGAGGGCGCCCACGTTGGGCGAGATCGACATCCCGTTGTCGTTGAGGACGATCACGATCGGGGTCTGCATGCCGCCGGCAGCGTGCAGCGCCTCGTAGGCGACGCCGCCGGTGAGGGCGCCGTCTCCGATCACCGCGGCGACGCGGCCGTCCTCGCCGATCCCCTTGCGCATCGCCTCCTTCAACCCGACCGCGTAGCCGATCGAGGTCGAGGCGTGGCCGGCACCCATGATGTCGTGCTCGGACTCGGCGGTCGAGCAGAACGGGGCAAGGCCCCCGTACTGGCGGATCGTCGGCAGCCGGTCGCGGCGGCCGGTGAGGACCTTGTGCGGGTAGGACTGGTGGCCGACGTCCCAGAGCACCTTGTCGCGGGGCGAGTCGAGCAGGCTGTGCAGGGCGACGGCCAGCTCGCAGGTCCCGAGGTTGGCGCCGAAATGCCCACCGATCTCGCCGATCGTGTCGATGACGTAGGTGCGGATCTCCTGCGCCACCTGCTGCAGCTGATCGTCGTCGAGCTCGTGCAGGTCGGCCGGGCCGTCGATCCCGGCCAGCAGCGACTCGGGTATCTCGCCTTCAGGGCCCTGGATGGGAGGCTTCTCGCTCATTCGTTCCTCATGAAGATGTAGTCGGCTACGCGCCTCAGGTCGTCCGTCTTCCCCGCGGCCCCGGCCAGCGCCGCGATCGCCTTCGCGTGGGACTCGGCGGCCAGCTCGCGGGCCCGATCGAGCCCGAAGAGGCTGACGTAGGTGAGTTTGCCATGTCGCTCGTCGCTTCCATGTGGCTTGCCGAGCTGCTCGTCGCTCCCGGTCACGTCGAGGATGTCGTCGACGATCTGGAAGAGGATCCCCAGCTCGCCGGCGAAACGGCGATAGGCGATTATCTCAGGTTCGCCCAGCCCCTCGAGTATCAGCACGACGCCGACGCTGGCGGCGATCAGGCGGCCGGTCTTCAGCGTGTGCAGGGCGCGCAGGCCGGGGGCGTCCTCCTCCTTGCCGACGACGTCGACGTACTGGCCGCCGACCATGCCGTCGACGCCGGTCGCCGCCGCCAGCTCTCGCAGCGCCGCCAGCACCCGCGCCGGGTCGCCCGGTTGCTCGCAGAAAAGGCGGACCGCCTCGGCGAAGAGGCCGTCGCCGGCGAGGATGGCCACGTCCTCGCCGAACTTGACGTGGGAGGTCGGCAGGCCGCGGCGCAGGTCGTCGTCGTCCATCGCCGGCAGGTCGTCGTGGATCAGCGAATAGGTGTGGATCAGCTCGATCGCGGAGGCGACGGGGAGAAAGCGCTCGGGGTCGGCGCCGAGGGCGCGGGCGGTGGCGAGGGCAAGCACCGGGCGGACCCGCTTGCCACCGGCCAGCAGCGAGTAGCGCATCGCCTCCTCGAGACCGGCGGTCGACTCGGCGTCGGCGAACCGGAGCCGGTCGAGGGCGGCGTCGACCAGGGAGCGCAGATCCTCGGGGTACGTCGGCGCCAGGGCGCCGCTCACTCGGCGCTCGCCGCCTCGCGCGCCTGACGGTTCGCCTCCTCGACCGCCTCGGCGGCCAGCTCGGCGGCCTCGGCGGCCAGCTCGGCGGCGCGCTCGTCGCTCGCTCGCTCCCCCTCCAGCTCGGCCGAGATCTGGCGCAGCCGCTCGGCGATCTCGCTCAGCCTGCTCATTGGACATCACCGGCTTCACGTTCGCTCGGTCGCGAAGAATCAGATCGCGGCGCTCCCTCGCTCACGTTCGCGGGCTCCCGCTCGCGGACGACGGCGCCGAGGATTCCGTTGATGAACTTGGGCGCGTCGGCGCCGCAGTACTCCTTGGCGATCTCGACCGCCTCGTCGATGGCGACCTCGTACGGCACCTCTCCATGCTCGATCTCATACAGCGCCACGCGCAGCACGTTGAGGTCCAGCGGCGCGATGCGCTCGACTGTCCAGCCCTTCGCGTAGCTGGCGACGATCTCGTCCAGCTCTTCGCGGTGGGCGTCGACGCCCTCGGCGAGCTCGCGGGTCAGGGGCCGTGCGCCGGCGATCAGCTCCTCGAGGGGGCGACCCGTGACATCACGTTGATAGCTGGCGAAAACGGCGTCGCGGCGTTGGTCGGACCTGCGCATGGACTGACTATTCTCGCGCTTCCGCTCGACGCGAGCCGATCAGGCGCGGGAGACGTACTCGCCGGTGCGCGTGTCGACCCGGATCGTTTCGCCCTCCTCGATGAAGAGGGGCACCTGGACGACCACGCCGGACTCCAGCGTCGCCGGCTTGTTTCCGCCGCCGGAGGCGGTGTCGCCTTTGAGGCCGGGGTCGGTCTGCGTCACCTTCATGTCGATCGCGCCAGGGACCTGGACGTCGCTGGGCCGTTCGTCGACGAAGAGGACGTCGACCTCGGCGTTGGGCAACACCCACCGCATCGCCTCGCCGAGCGCGTCGCGTGGGATCTCGATCTGCTCGTAGTCGCGGTTGTCCATGAAGACCGCCGCCTCGCCGGAGTCGTAGAGGAACTGCATCTTGCGCGACTCGGTGTGCACCGGCCGGAACTTCTCCCCCGCCCGGAACGTCTTGTCGAGCACCGACCCGTCCTCGATCCGCCGCAATTTCGTCCGCACGAACGCCCCGCCCTTGCCCGGCTTGACGTGCTGGAACTCGACGATCTTGAAGATCTTCCCCTCGATCTCGATGTGCGACCCGTTCTTGAACTGGTTGGTGGAGATCACGGCGCGCAGCGTAGCGGGGCGCCAGAGTCAAGGCCTTTCGTGATAGCCGAGTACTTAAGAAGTCTCTACCATCGCCTGCGGTGGACGAGCGATTTCGAGACTATTTCCGGCAGCGGGTGGATGTCTACGAACGGCGCTGGGGCCCTGACTTCATTCGGCGCCGAGCGCTCTCCGGCAGGCAGAAATATCCGCAGCTCGTTGCTGCGGAGGCGGGACAGCGCGCGCTGCGCGCCGCGCGAGAGGAGGCTGACGACCTGCCCGACATCGTTGCCGTAGACGTCGTCAGAGTGATCGCCCAATCCGTAGAGATATCCGGTGAGCGCGAGATATCGGCTCACTCGATCGTCGACGGGCTGAGCGCGAGCTGGGAGCAGTTGGAGAGCAGCCACTTCAGGGTTTGGGACCGCCATCGCGGCGATCGGGGCCCCGATGCGGACTTCCGGGACTGACATGTCGGTCGAGTCGAAGAACCAGGCCGCTTCGATGAAGGTCGGGACCAGTAACTACGTGGCCAGCGCCGCCCTGGGGGGGATCGGCGGCGGCGCGGCTCTCTATACCTACATTTCACAGACCTTCAACCCACCATTGGCGTTCGACCTGCTGATGGTCGTCGCCCTGGGTTGCCTCGTCCTCTCGATCGTCTTCGGTGGCCGCGGCGCCGACGATGCCACTGCCGCGGTTGCGAACGAAGAATGGACGACGTCCAGCAGCGGCATTGCATTTGAAGTTCAATCGGTTCTGACCCTGCTTGGCCTGATCCTAGTGCTGATCGCGACCGCTCTCGGGGCCTCCTCAGACCGCCGCGAAAGCAGCGTCGAAGCGCGCGTTGAAAGCCTCCAGCAGCAAGTCCACCGCCTGCACGCGGAGCAGCGCCGGCAACGTCTGATCCTGACACTCCTTCGCGCGGAATCCACGAGGCCAGGAAATGCCGAGAGGTAGCGATGGGCGCATTGCACATCTCACGTTTCCGAAACTCGCGGCGTTGGTTGGACATGGACCGGGAAAACCTCGAGTTCCGCTCGGGTGGCGACATCTGCGCTGCCTGGCTTTACCCGGTGGCGGGCGACGCGCCTGTGGGCCCGATCGTGGTCATGGCCCACGGACTGTCGGGGACGCGGCGGGACGGGCTGGGGCCGTTCGCCGAGCGCTTCGCGGCGGCTGGGGTCGCCGCGCTCCTCTTCGACCACCGCGGTTCGGCGACAGCGGCGGCGAGCCGGACCTGTTCGAGCCGGCGCGACAGCTCGACGACTGGCGGCGACGTTTGGCTCCTCGATGGGCGGCGGCAACGCGCTCGCCGCGGCCGCTGACGACCCTCGGGTGGCGGCGGCCGTCAGTCAGGTCCCGTTCCTCGACATGTGGCACCAGGCCCACCGCTCCTCGCCTCTCCTCACCGCCCGCATGATGCTCGCCGCCGCCCGCGGCCGGCACCTGCCCGCGGTCGGGCAGCCCCACGAGGCGGCGTTCATCAACGCGCCGGGCAGCGAGGACGGCTGGCGCCACGTCGTCGCGATCGGCGAGGACTCGCGCTGGCGCAACCACGTCTCCTCACGCTGGCTCCTTGGCCCTCCCTACCGCCCCGCTCGCCACGCCGCCAAGCTGCACTGCCCCTGGCTGCTCTGCGTCGGCGAGGACGACCGGGTGGCAAAGCCCGGGCCCGCGATCGCCGCGGCCCGGCGCGCTCCGCTCGGCGAGCTTCGCACCTACCCCGGCGTCGACCACTTCGACGTCTACGACGGCCCCGAGCACGAGGCAGTCGTCGCCGACGAGGTCGCCTTCCTTCGCCGCCACCTGCTGCCCAGCGACGGAACTCAGCCGACCCGCATCGCGTAGAAGCTGAAGCGAAGGTCTCCGTCGGTGCCCGTCACGGCGATCGTCTTCGCCTGGGGGATCTGGGCAAAGGCACCCTGTCCGCCGATGTGGTTGCTGCTGCGGAGCATCAGACCGTCGCTGGCGGTGCCGGGAATGAGCCGGTAGCTCTGCGTGCCGTTGACGATCGCGTGCCGCGTCCGCGCATGGGCGACGAAGGCAACGAGTCGCTCCAGCCCGCCCACTTCGACGCCGTCGACTCGCGCCCAAACGACTTCGTCACGCCCCGGCGCCGGCACCTGAACCGCCTCGCCGGGGCTCGCCTCGGCCGAGCCGATCGGCCGCGACGGCCCACAGCGGTCCGGCGCCCGGGCAAGCACCTGCCACCGTTCGGTGGCCCGCACGACGACGAAATGACAGAGCGCCGCCCGCGCCTGGGCCGGTGGGTCCCAGCCCGGGAAGCGGCTGTCGATGCTGCGGGTGGGGAACTCGGGGTAGACGAGGCCCGCGTTCTCGCGCAGGATCCGTTCGGGCCCGCCGGGGCTGCTGACGGCGTCGGCGTTGAGGTCGTCGAGGCGCGAGGTGTAGGCGGAGTAGTTCTGGAAGACCGGCAGCGGGTCCCAGTCGAGGCGGTAGGCCCAGGCGACGCCGATCTCCCACGGTTCGATCGCCACGGTGTGGCCGCGCAGCGCCGCCTGCGTGCGTGGGTCGAGTTTGTAGATCGACTTCATCGCGGTGCGGCCCGCGGCCATCAGCTCCGCTCGCCGGCCCTCGCTGAAAAGGTTGCGAGCCTGGTCGACGGCGTGCCGGACGTTGACGATCGCGTCGAGGTTGTTGGTCTGGCCTTCCGGGCGAACCGGCCAGCCGATGCCGACGATGACCGCGGCGCCCGCCAGCATCCAGTACCAGCGGGCGCGAGCCCAGGGGATGGCGATCCAGAGGATGCAGGCGGTCGAGAAGAAGAGGCTGAGGTGGCCGGCGTCGGTCCTGACGACCCCCTCCTTGAAGACCGTGAACGCGGCCTGCGCCATCAGCACGATCCCGCACCAGCGCGCTCGGCTGTCGCGGTAGCTGCCCTGCGTGCTGGCGAGCACCAAGCCCAGGGTCACGCAGACGGCGGCGGCGGTCGCCACGGTCACCTGCCAGGGGGGAACGTCCGTCGTAGTGACCATCGCCGCGCTGAAGCCGGAGACGATCTCGTAGGTGTTCCTGAGGAAGGTGGGGATCGCGCCGAGGCTCTGCCCGGCGATCAGCCAAAGCAGCAGGACCTCGGCCGCCAGCAACGCCAGGTAGGCGACGATCTGCCACCAGCGGGCCCGCAGTCCGATCAGCACGATCAGGAACAGGGTCGCTATGACCGGCCCCGCCGAGAGCTTGATCAGCACCTCGACGGCGCCGAAGCTCGCCCCCGCGACCACGAGGGCGTTGACCGTGCGTTCGGAGCGATCCCCCTCGAGCGCCCGCATGCAGACCAGCACGGCGACCACGATCGACTGCTCGACCAGGGGCAGCACGGTGACGACGAGGAAGGCGATGACGACGGCCGGGAGCGCCGGGACCAGCCGCCGCAGCGCCCATACGAGGGCGATGCAGAAGGCGATGTAGAGCGTCGAGCCGTAGGCGAAGGCGATGACGCCGAGGTCGCTGTACCAGAGCCCCTGTCCGTTCATGAACCCGAGCGGGCCATAGGTGAAGACGATGTCCCTGCCCCATTGCAGGCCGTTCTCGAGCGCCATCGCCAGGCCGCCGTTCCAGCTCGAGTCGAGGCCGACCGAAGGCGGGTTCATCGCCACCTTCCAGCCCAGCAGGGCGACGATCGCCCCGAGCAGCCAGGTGGGAACACGGCGGCCGCCGAGCGATCTCGTCCAGGCTCCCCACCGCGCCCGGAGCGAATCAGGCAGGTGAGGAGCCAGAATCCCTTTCGCCCGCGGTGCTGGTCGTGAGGTTCGCGGCGGCGGCGCCGGTGAGCACGCGCCGGACCAGGCGCGGAGCGAGGATGCGGAGGATCGCGGCGAGAGCGTAGGGGCGCGGGACATAGCGCTCGGGCTTGCCGCCGGGACCGGCTTCGTAGATCGCCTCGGCGACCTTCTCGGGCCTGGAGACGATCCAGCGGGTGAGGGCTTTCTGGCGCAGCTCGGTTGCCGGGAAGCCCTCGGTCGCGACGAAGCCGGGCAGGACCATGCCGACATGGACGCCGTGGGGCAGCTCCTCGGCGTAGAGCGAGTCGGTCCAGCCGATCAGCGCGAACTTGCTGGCCGAGTAGGCGCCGGTGCGGGCGCGGGAGACGCGGCCGGCGGTGCTCGCGACGTTGACGATCGCGCTCGGGGCCGATGCGCGCAGCAGCGGCAGCAGCGCCTCGGTGAGGCGGACGACGGCGTCGAAGTTGAGCTCCATGTGGCGCTGGACGTTGGCGTAGCCGCTCTCGGCGAAGCTGCCGCGCCAGGCGCCGCCGGCATTGTTGACGAGCAGGTCGAGGCCGTCGTGGCTGGCCTCGACGTGGGCGCGGACCCGCTCGGGCGAGCCGGCCTCGGTCAGGTCGACGGCGAGGAAGGTCGCCCTGCAGGGCAGTGAGTCGGCGAGCTTGCGCAGCAGCTCCTCGCGGCGGGCGATCAGCACCAGCTCCATGCCCGGCTCGCGCGACAGGCGGATCGCCGTCGCCTCGCCGATGCCGGCCGATGCCCCGGTTACTAGCGCCACGCTCATCGCCGCAACCGTATTCGACCGCACCGAGTTCCCGAGCCGACGTGTCTGAGTTTTCCCCCCACATATGGCGGGCAAGCTCAGACACGCCCACGGCGAGTTGCAAGGATGGGCCGGATGCCGGCTGTGCCCAGGGGCCACACCCCGCGACTGACCGCCGCCCGGCGCGAGGGCGAGCGGGTGACCCCGCTGGAGCTGTTCTTCGACCTCGTCTTCGTCCTCGCCATCACCCAGTGCACGGCGCTGATGTCCCATGATCCGAGCTGGTCGGGGCTGACGCAGGGGCTGCTGGTGCTGGGCGTGCTGTGGTGGGCATGGGTCGGCTACGCCTGGCTGACCAGCGTCATCGACCCCGAGGAGGGCGCGGTGAGGCTGGTCATGTTCGCCGCGATGGCGGCGATGCTGATCGTCTCGCTCTGCGTGCCGGAGGCCTTCGGCAACCTCGCGCTCGTCTTCGCGCTCTCCTACGGCGCCTTTCGCGTCGCCCACATCGCCCTCTTCATGCTGGCCAGTCCCGGCGACGACGCCCTGCGCCACTCCGTCCTCGGCCTGGGCGCCAGCACCGGGATCGCGGTCGGGCTGCTGGCGGCGGCCTCGCTGCTCGGCGGCCTTGCCCAGGGAGCGCTCTGGACGCTAGCCCTCTTCCTCGACATGGCCGGCCCCTACTTCTTCGGCTCCGAGGGCTGGAAACTGGTCCCGGCCCATTTCGCCGAGCGCCATGGGTTGATCGTCATCATCGCCCTCGGCGAGTCGATCGTCGCGATCGGGGGCGGCGCCGCTGGCCAGCTGAGCCTGGGGATCGGGACCGTGGCCGTGCTGGGGGTCGCCCTGGCGGCGGCACTGTGGTGGATCTACTTTGACGTCGTCGCCCTGATCTCGGCCCGGCGGCTGGCCGAAGCGGAGGTGGGCCGCGTCCAGAACGAGCTGGCCCGCGACTCCTACTCCTACGTCCACCTGGCGATCGTGGCGGGGATCGTCCTCGTCGCCCCGGGCATGAAGACGGCGATCGCACATTTCGACGAGGACCTCCACACCATCCCCGCCATCGCCCTGGTCGCCTTCCGCTACCGCCACGTCCACACGATCAACCGCCAGCGCCTGGGGCTGGCGATCGTGCTGCTGATCCTCGTCCCGGTCGCCACGGCGATGCCGGCGCTGATCAGCCTTGCGGTCGCCGACATATTGATTTGGACGATGATCGGGTACGAGCACCGCGGCTACGGCGAGCGGCGCGCGCAACTTCGCCACGAAGCCGCCACCTCCCATTCCTAGGCCGTTCGCGACCTTCGCGGCGGACAAACGTTCGACTTCGACATACTGCCCAGCCTTGAGCCAGACGCCCGCACTCCTCGACAACCTCCTGCGCGCCGGCGCCCCCTCCGGATACGAGGGCCCGGCGGCAGCCGTCTGGCGCGAGGCCGCCTCCTTCGCCGAGCTGACGACCGACGGCATCGGCTCCTCGATCGCCACAGTCGGCGATGCGGCGCCGCTGCTCGCCGTGGTCGGCCACATCGACGAGATCGGGCTGATCGTCACCCACATCGACGAGAAGGGCTTCCTCTGGTTCGCTCCGGTGGGCGGCTGGGACCCGCAGATCCTCGTCGGCCAGCGGGTCGAGGTCCGCGGCAAGAGCGGCCCGGTGCTGGGCGTGGTCGGCCGCAAGCCGATCCACCTGCTCGAAGCCGACCAGCGGAAAAAGGTCGTCGAGCTGAAGGGCCTGCACATCGATGTCGGCGCCACGGACCGCGACGAGGCCGCGGAGCTGATCCGCGTCGGCGACCCGGTCGTGATCGCCGCCGAGCCGATGCCGGTTGCCGGCGAGCGCCTCGTCTCCCGGGCGATGGACAACAGGCTCGGCGCCTACGTGGCGCTGGAGTCCCTGCGCCGCTGCCACGAGCGCGATGGCCCGGGAGGATCGTTCGCCGCCGTCGCCGCGGTGCAGGAGGAGATCGGCCTCTTCGGCGCTCGCACCGCCGCCTTCGAGGTGCGGCCCGACATCGCCGTCGCCGTCGACGTCACCCACGCGACCGACGCTCCCGGGGTCGACGAGAAGGAGATCGGTAGCCACCCGCTCGGCTCCGGCCCCGCGATCGGCCGCGGCTCCACCCTCTCCCCCAAGGTCTTCGAGCTGCTGGTCGAGACCGCCGAGGCGGAGGGCATCGAGCACTCGGTCAGCGCCAGCGGGCGCGGCACCAGTACCGACGCCGACGCCATGCAGATTTCCCGCTCGGGCATCCCCACCGGCCTCGTCTCGATCCCGCTCCGCTACATGCACTCGCCGGTCGAGATGGTCGACCTGCGAGACGTCGAGGCGACCGTCGAGCTGCTCGCGGCGTTCGCGACGCGGCTCAGCGCCGACATCGACCTCAGCCGGTAACGACAGCGGCAAATGGCGAGGTCCAGGCGTCGCCAGGCAAGGACGCAGGGAGCCTGAATAGCAGGGCTCGTGAATATCCGCTTTGCTCCGGTCCGCGCACGGATTTCGCGGCGATAGACGCCTGTACCTGACGTAACCGGAATTCATGAGCAGAGCTATTCAGGCGACCGAGGACGCCGTATGGCGGCGCCTGGGGCCGCCATTTCAGCTGTCGACGAACACGGTGTCGCGGCCGCCAGCCTTGGCGGCGTAGAGAGCGGCGTCGGCGCGGGCGACGAGATCGTCGGTGTCGACGACGTCCGGTTCGGAGACGGCGACGCCGATGCTGACCGTCACCTGGACGCCGACCGGGCGGCGCTCGCGCACCTCGCGGCGCAGCCGCTCGGAGATCTCGATCGCGTCCTCTCGGCCGGCACCGGGCAGGATCACCAGGATCTCCTCGCCGCCGACACGGTAGATCGAGTCGCCGGCGCGCAAAGCCGCCCGCATCGTGTAGGCGACGTCCTGCAGGACCGCGTCCCCGGCGGCGTGGCCGAGCTGGTCGTTGACCCGCTTGAAGTGGTCGAGGTCGCAGAGCAGCAGTGCGTGCGAGAGGCCCTCGGAGTGGTCGCACGGCTGGCCATCGAGCTCCGCCAGGCGCTGCTCCAGCGCGTTGCGATTGAAGAGGCCGGTGAGCGGGTCCAGCGTCGAGCGCTTCCGGTGCGCGCGGTCGGACTCGACCAGCGCTCCCGAGAGGATGACCGTGCAGAGGATCAGCGCCGCCGTCGCGATCAGCGTCTGGCGGTGGTCTGCCGCGGAAGCCGGGTCGACCGCAACCGTGCTGAGGAGGAAGAGTAGGAGGACATAGGCGGTGCCGCCGACCATGCCGCGCGGCTCGAAGCGGGCGCCGAGGGTGACGGCCGGCAGCGCGAACCACATCAGCGCCGGGCTGGTCGGGCCGCCGGTCGCGACCACCGCCCCCGCGAGCAGGAGCGGCAGGGCGCCCCAGGCGGCGGCGATCCAGAGCGCGGGACGCCTGCTGGCATGCATGAAGCGATCGGCGACGGCGAACCCGACCAGCCCGGCGCCCAGCGGCAACATCCACCACCAGCCGACTTCGGGGCCCACCGCGATCAGCGCCAGGGCGAGGATCGCGAAACAGGCTGCACGGTAGCGGCGCACCCGCATCTCCATGTCGAGGAGCCGCTCGCGACGCGCCTCCTCGCGAACTTCCGAGAGCGACTCGATCGGCAGCGGCGGCTGAGAGTCTCGCGAGACCTCGCCGCTGTCGCCGCCCGCACGCAGGTTGGTTGCGCTCGAAGTCACACCCTCCTATCGACCTCCACAGCGGAATGATTAGCGGCGGACACCAGGTTGCCACCGGAGCCAGCGGAGCTAGTCGACGAGCTGCAGGTCCTTCGGCAGGCCGCTGAGGTTGCGGTGGCCGTCCTCGGTGACGACAACGAGGTCCTCGATCCGCACGCCGAGCTGGCCAGGCAAGTAGACGCCCGGCTCGACCGTGACGACTTCGCCCGGCGCGAGCACGTCCTCGGAGCGCGGCGAGAGCCGCGGCGCCTCGTGCACCTCGAGCCCGACGCCGTGGCCAAGCCCGTGACCGAAGCGGTCGCCATGGCCGGCTGCCTCGATCACCCTGCGGGCGACGGCGTCGACCGCTTCTCCGCCGGCGCCTGCCTCGATCGCGCCGAGCGCCGCGAGCTGCGCCTCGCGCACCACCTCGTAGACCCCGCGGGCGCTCTCCCCCGGCTCGCCGGTGGCGTAGGTGCGGGTGCCGTCGGAGCAGTAGCCGTCCAGCTTCGCTCCCATGTCGAAGACGACCAGCTCTCCGCGCCCGATCTCGCGCTCGCCCGGCTCGGCGTGCGGCAGGGCTCCGTTGGGCCCGGCGGCGACGATCGCGGGAAAGGACGGGTCGCCGCCCAGCTCGCGCATCCGCGCTTCGGCCGCGCGGGCGACGTCGCGCTCGCTGCGCCCGGCGAAGCCGCGCTCGAGGCTCCAGCGCCAGATGTCGTCGGCCAGCTCGGAGGCCGCCTCGATCGCCCGCAGCTCGCCCTCGTCCTTGACCCGTCGCAGCCGCTCCACCGTGCCGCCCGCCGCGACCGGCTCGACCCCCTCGGCGAGCTTCTCCTTCAGCTTCCCCAGCACCCGAACCGGCAAGTGGTCGTCCTCGAAGCCGACCCTGCCCACGAGCCGCTCGGCGATGCCGCCGAGCCAGTCGCCCCCGACGGTGACCGGTTCCCAGCCCTCGACCTCGGCCGCGGCGCGCTCGGCGTAGCGGAAGTCGGTGAGGAAGAGGCGAAGGCCGGGACCGCAGACGCAGGCACCGTTGGTGCCGGTGAAGCCGGTCAGATAGCGGACGTTGGTCAAGTCGGTGACCAGTATCCGGTCCAGCTCGCGCTCGGCGAGCAACTTCTCCAGCCGGTCGCCGCGCCCGCGCATCAGGCGCCGGCGCCGAGCTCGCGGGCGAGCAGCTCCAGCGCCTCGCGATAGCCGTCGGGGCCCTTGCCGGAGATCTTCGCCAGCACTAGCCCGTCGAAGACCGAGACCCCGCGCCAGGCCTCGCGCGACTCGACGTCGGAGAGGTGGACCTCGACCGCCGGCAGGCGGGCGACGTCGAGCGCGTCGGCGATCGCGCGGCTGTAATGGGTCCAGGCGCCGGCGTTGACCAGCGAGGCGTCGGCGAGGTCGGGTAGGCGGTGCAGGTATTCGACGAACTCGCCCTCGGAGTTGGTCTGGAAGAAGATCGGTTCAAGCCCCAGCTCGCGCGCCCAGCCGCCGATCCGGCGCTCCAGCTCACTCAGCGAGAGGCCCCCATAGACCTCGGGGTCGCGGCGGTCGAGGATGTCGAAGTTGACGCCATGCAGCACGGCGACCCTGTTGCTGGTGACGGTCACTCGACGAGCTCCTCCACGGCGCTCCTGACCCTAGCGGGGTCGACGAGCTGCCCTACCCGGGGCTCACCCGGCTCGGAGAGGAGGACGAAGCCGACGCCGACGCCGGTCCGCTTCTTGTCGCGCTGGAGGGCGTCGAGGACGGCTTCGACGTCGATCGCGGCGTCGAGGCGGACCGGAAGGCCCTGGCGGCGCAGGATCTCCTCGCTCTCCTCGCGCAGCGCCGGCGCGTCGGAGAGGCGTAGCGCGGCCAGCAGCCCCAGCCCCACCGCCTCGCCGTGGCGGTAGCGCGTGTAGCCGCTCGCCGCCTCGATCGCGTGGCCGACGGAGTGGCCGAGGTTAAGCGTGGCGCGCAGGCCGGCGTCGCGCTCGTCGATGGCGACGACCTCGCACTTGTAGCGGGCGCAGGCGAAGACGACCTCGTCGAGATCGCCCGGGTCGAGCGCCTCGATCGCGCGCACGCGATCCCAGAGCGCGCCGCCGGCCAGCAGCCCCGTCTTCAGCGCCTCGACGAAGCCGGCCGCGAGCTCCTGCTCCGGCAGCGTCGCCAGCGTGGTGGTGTCGGCGACGACGGCCGCGGGCAGGTGGTAGGCGCCGGCGTAGTTCTTCCCCTCGGGAAGGTCGACCCCGGTCTTGCCGCCGTAGGCAGAATCGACTTGAGAGACGAGCGTGGTCGGCACCTGAACGATCGGCACCCCACGTTGGTAGAGATGGGCGCAGAGGCCGGCGAGATCCCCGACGACACCGCCGCCGATCGCGACGAGGTGGTCCTCCCGGGTCATCCCGGCACGAGCCAGGTCGCGCAGCGCCCGCTCCGCCTCGGCCATCGTCTTCGCCCCCTCTCCCGGCTCGACCTCGACCGTGGCGGCGAGCGGCGCCAGCCGCTCGGCGTAGAGCGACGCCACGGTTCGGTCGCTGACGCAGAAGCGGCGGCCATCCAGCGGCCACCAGCCGGCCTCGAGCAGGCCGCGGCCGACCAGCACCGGGTACTCGCCGGAGGGGCTGGCGGCCCAAAGGAGCCTGGTCCCAACGGGGAGGCCGGCGAGGGCCAGGATCGACGGCAGGGCGCGGCTGACGATCGAGCGGTCCCCCGCCGGCACCACCGCGTCGGCCAGCTTCTCGTAGAGCGGCTGGCGCACGGCCATGAGGCGGGCGACGTCGCCGGCGCTGGTGGCGAGCGGGCGGTCGCTGTTGGCGATCCGCCGCCAGGCTTCCTCCGCGCCTACCTGGAGCCAGACGACGGTGTGGCGGCCGAGCGCGGCGCGGACCCGCTCCGAGAGGACGCTGCCGCCGCCGAGCGCGATCGCGCCGCCCTCAGCGCCCTCCAACAGCGAGCCGACGACCTCGGCCTCGCGCGCCCGGAACGCCTCCTCGCCGTCCCGCTCGAAGGCCTCGGCGATCGGCATTCCCAGCTCGCGCTCCATCAGCGCGTCGATCTCGGTCGTCTCCAGCCCGGCCTTGCGAGCGGCGGCGAGCGCGGTGCTCTTGCCGGCCCCCATGAAGCCGATGAAGACGATTGCGGGGTTAGCGGTCATTCTCACGGCATTCGCCAGGAAATGACGAGATCTGGGGCCGTCATTTGCAGCGAAGGGCTGTGAGGAGGACCGCTAGCCACGCCAGTCGATGCGCTTCTTGTAGGCGTCGACCGCGGCGAGGACGTCGTCGATGTGGTCGCCGCCGAACTTCTCGCGGTAGCAGCGGGCGAGCGTCAGCGCGACCATCGCCTCGGCGACGACGGCGGCGGCGGGGACGACGGTCGAGTCGGTGCGCTCTCGCAGCGCCTGCGCCGGCCCCTTGGTCTCGGTGTCGACCGAGCGCAGCGGCTTGGTCAGGGTCGAGATCGGCTTGATCGCGGCGCGCACCGAGAGCGGCAAGCCGTTGGTCATCCCGCCCTCGAGGCCGCCGGCGTGGTTGGTCTCGCGGTGGTAGCCGCGCTCCTCCGACCAGAAGATCTCGTCGTGGGCCTCGGAGCCCGGCCGCCCGGCGACGTCCCAGGCTTCGCCGATCGCCACCCCCTTGACCGACTGGATCGAGGCGACGGCTCCCGCGAGGCGGCCGTCGAGCCGGTCTTCCCAGGAGACGTAGGAGCCGAGTCCGGGGACGAGGCCGAAGACGCGCACCTCGAAGCTGCCGCCGAGGCTCTCGTTGGCCTTGCGCAGGCGGTTGATCTCCGCGACCATCGCCGCGCTCGCCTCGGGGTCGAGGCAGCGAACCGGGTCCTCGTCGACGCCGGCGAAGTCCTCCGGCGCGAGGTCGTCCCGCTCGGCGGCCTTGACCGAGGCGATCTGGGTGACATGGCTGTGGATCTCGACCCCCAGCGGGGTGAGGAAACCGCGGGCGATCGTGCCGGCGGCGACGCGGGCGGCGGTCTCGCGGGCGCTGGCCCGCTCGAGGATGTTGCGGATGTCGGTGTGGCCGTATTTCTGGGCCCCGACCAGGTCGGCGTGGCCGGGGCGCGGCAGGTGGACCTCCTCCGGCTCGAACCCCTCGACCGGCCAGGGGCTCATCCGCTCCTCCCAGTTGGCGTAGTCGCGGTTGGCGACCAGGATGGCGATCGGGCTGCCGAGGGTGCGCCCATGGCGCACGCCGGAGCGGATCTCGACGGTGTCGGTCTCGATCCGCATCCGACCGCCGCGGCCGTGGCCGAGCTGGCGCCGCGCCATGTCGCGGTCGAGCGCCTCGCGGTCGAGCTGGAGCCCGGCCGGCATGCCCTCGACGATCGCGACCAGCCCCGGGCCGTGCGACTCCCCAGCGGTGGTGAAACGGAACGTGGTCATCGTGCCAAGGCTATAGGCGAGCAGCACGGAGAGTTAACGTGCCCATAGGACCGGTAAGTGTCCGCGAATCGGTCAGGTGCGGGCGGCAACGCGCATTACCTCGAGCGGGGCCTCTCGCCCGGTCCAGATCCGCAGCGAGAGCGCGCCCTGCTGGACCAGGACCTCGATTCCGTCGACGACGGTGGCTCCGCTGGCCTCGGCCGCCGCCAACAGCGCGCTGGGCCGCTCGCCATAGACCAAGTCGATGACGATCTGCTCGGAGGCGAAGCCGTCGCGGTCGAGCGGCAAAGCCGTGAACGGGTCCTCGCTCTTCAAGCCAGCGGCCGTCGTATTGACGATCAGCTCATATGCGGGCTGGTGGGGCATCGCAGCCGGCGCCCCCCGCGGGGCGCCGGCACCACCGTGATCGCGACCCGCGACCGAGGCCCCCCCCAACTCGGCGCAGAGCCGCTCGGCGCGCCCGGCGGTCCGGTTCCAGACCTCGACTACGGCCCCCTCGCGCTCCAGCGCCCAGACCACCGCGCGGGCGGCGCCGCCCGCTCCCAGCACCAGCGCCCGCCGGCCGCGAGGCGAAGCCGGCAGCGCCGCCAGGAAGCCGTCGGCATCGGTGTTGTGGGCGTGGATCTGCTCATCGGCGAAGGCGAGCGTGTTGGCGGCACCGATCTCCCGCGCAACCTCGCTCGGCGCGTCGGCGAGCGCCAGCGCCGCCTCCTTGTGGGGAACGGTGACGTTGGCGCCCGCGAAGCCTTCGGCAGCCATCGCCCGCACCCGGTCCTCGAAGCCCTCCGGGGCAACGTCGATCGCCTCGTAGGCCCAGTTCCCCCCCAGGCCCAGCGCCGCCAGCGCCGCATTCTGCATCGCCGGCGAGCGCGAGTGGGCGACCGGGTGGCCGATGACCGCAAGCCGCGGCATTCTCTATTCCCCGCAGGTGGTCGGCGACTTGCCGCCAGCCGCTTCGCGGGCCGAGTTGTACTTTTCGACGTCGCTTTCGAATTCGGCTTCGCTGTGGGAGAACGACAGCTTGTTGCAAGTCCCCGGCTCGTTGACGTAGAAGAGATAGTCGGTCTTGGCCGGGTGGGCGGCGGCCTCGATCGAGGCCAGGCCGGGGCTGTCGATCGGGCCTGGCGGCAGGCCGGCGTTGGTGCGCGTGTTGTAGGGCGAGTTGACGGCAAGCTGCGATTCCGTCAGCGGCTGGGAGTAGTTGCCGGTGGCGAAGCGGATCGTCGCGTCGATGCCGAGCGGCATCCCTTCGTGCAGGCGGTTGTAGACGACCGAGGCGACGAGCTTGCGCTGGCTCGGGAGGCCCGCCTCGCGCTCGACCATCGAGGCGATGGTGAGGACGTCGTAGGTCGTCAGGTTCTTGGAGCGGGCGTAGCTCATGTCGACGCCCTTGATCCGGCGCTTGAAGTCCTGCAGCTGCAGCTGGACCAGGTCGGCGGCCGGCGCCCCCGGCTTCAGTTCGAAGGTGTCGGGGAAGAGGAAGCCCTCGAGGTTCTGGGCGCCTTTGCCGCCGTACTTGGCGGGGTTCAGGTAGGGCGAGCGCACGGTCTCCTTCATGTAGCTGCCCTGGAGCCCGTCTTCTTCGACGAGCTGGGCCGCCTGGGAGCGGCTGTAGCCCTCGGGGATGGTGACCGTGGTCGTGCGCTTGACCGGCGGCTGGGAGAGCGCGTCGATGGCGGCGCCGTAGCTCATCCCGTGTGCCAGCGTGTAATGGCCGGGGTACAGCTCGGAGCGCTTGCCGGCGAGGGTGACGCGGACCTGGAACAGGATCGAGCTGTCGATGACTCCCTTTTCGCCGAGCAGGTCGCCGACCTCGCTGACGCTGGAGCCCTTGGGGATCGTCACCTGGGCCCTGCCCGAACCGTCGCCATGGAAGGGCTGGAAGAGGGCGAAGAGCAGCCAAAGGAGGAACACCGCGGCGATCGCGGCGAGGGCGCGGAACGGGTGGCGGCGCAGGGCGCCCAGAACGCCGGAGCCTCCGCCCGGCTCGCCGGGACCGCGGCCCCCGGGCTTGCGAGCGAGGGCCGGATCGCCCTCGTCCGGCACCGGCCAGCTCTGTCCGGCGGGCGGTGCCTCCTGGGGCTCCTCGGGACTTCCGGCGACCGCGGGCTCGGGTTCCTCGCCCCAGAACTCCTGCTCGGGGGTGCGGGTTGGCGGCGGGGGCTCTGGCGGGACCTCGGGCGCGGGCGGCGGCCCGGCGGCCTCCTGCGCGCCGCCCTTCGCTTCGCGCTGGCGGCGGCGCTCTTCGCGCTCGAGCCGGCGCTGCTGGCGCTCGCGGGCGGCGGAGTCGTCCGGGTCGGCGAAGGGGTCACCGCGCGTCCAGTCGTCGCTCACGACTCGTTCTCCTCGATCGCGGCCTGGCCCGCCAGGTAGGCCTGCAGCAGATGGGCGGCGGCGATCGAGTCGCGCGGCGCCGTCGCCCCGGCCCGCTGGCTCGCCTCGGCCATCCGCGTGGTCAGGCGCTCGTCGTAGGCCTCGACCGGGATCGAGAGCATCGCTTCGAGTTCGGTGCAGAAGCTGCGAGCCAGGGCGGCCTGACTCCCCTCTTTCCCGCTGAGGTGCAGCGGCAGGCCGACGACGACCCGCTCCACCTCGTGCTCGTCGACCAGCTCGGCGACAACGCGAGCCTCGGGTGGTTCGATCACCGGCAGCGGCGTCGCCAGGGTGCCGCTGGGGTCGGAGAGGGCGCAGCCGATCCGCACGGTGCCGTGGTCGAGGGCGAGCACGCGCACGGGCTAGCCGAGCTCCCGCTCGATTGCGCGCCGCGCGGTGGCGAGTGCCTCGTCGAGCTTCGACGGGTCGCGGCCACCGGCCTGGGCCATGTCGTCGCGCCCGCCGCCCCCGCCGCCGACCACCGCGGCCGCCTCGCGCACCAGCTTGGCGGCGGAGAGGCCACGTCCGACCGCGTCCCCGGAGACCAGCGCGACCAGCGCGACCTTGTCGCCATCGCCGCCCCCCAGGACCAGCGCCGAGGCGCCGCCGAGCATCGACTGGATCCGGTTGGCGACCTCGAGCAGCTCCTTCTGGCCAGGCAGCTCCGACACGGAGACGACGACCTTGACGCCGCCGACCTCGGTTGCGGCTCCGGCCAGCCGCCTCGCCTCCTCGCCGAGAAGCTGGCGCTGCGCCTGTTCGGCGCCGGCGCCGGCCTCGCGCAGGCGCTCGGCCGCACGGCGGGCGCCGCCGAGAGGATCCTGCGGGCTGCCCAGCAGCTCGCCGGCCTCGCGCAGCTGCGCCTCGCGCTCGCGGAACCAGTCGATTGCGGCGGGACCGCTGAGGGCCTCGATCCGGCGCACGTTGGCGGCGCTGGATCCCTCAGAGGAGATCTTGAAGATGCCGATCTCGGCGGTGTTGGCGACGTGGGTGCCGCCACAGAGCTCACGCGAGACGCCGTCGACCTCGACCACCCTCACCCACTCGCCATATTTCTCGCCGAACAGAGCCATCGCCCCGAGCCGCTCGGCCTCGTTCCGCTCCATGTTGAGCCAGCGCACCGGGCGGCTCGCCTTCACCCACTCGTTGACGCGGTCCTCGACGTCGCGCAGCTCCTCTGCGCCGAGCGCCTGGCCGTGCGTGAAGTCGAAGCGCAGCTTGTCGGGGCGGACCGCGGAGCCGGCCTGGCGGACGTGCGTGCCGAGCCGCTCCCGCAGCGCCGCGTGCAGGAGGTGGGTGGCGGTGTGGTTTCGCATCGTCGCGTGGCGCGTCTCGCGGTCGACAACAGCCTCGACCGCGGTCCCCCGCTCGATCGCGGCGCTCTGCTCCACCTCCAGCGCCTGGTCTTCGCCGACCCGGTAGACGTCGAGGACCCTCGCCTCGCCGCCGTCCCAGCGCAACAGGCCGGAGTCGGCGACCTGGCCGCCGCCCTCGGCGTAGAAGGGGCTCTCCTCGAGCTTGACCAGGGCGCGGCCGTCGTCGCTCTCGACCGCGGCGAGGCCGGTGGGTCGGCGGCGCCGCCGAGGAGAAGGCGATCACCTTCTCGTGGCGGTCCTCGGAGCCGTGCGCGGTGGCGGCGCCGACGCGGGCGCGCTGGCGCTGCTCCTCCATCAGCTCCTCGAAGCCGGAGTCGTCGACGGAGAGGCCGCGCTCGGCCAGCAGCTCATTGGTCAGGTCGTAGGGAAAGCCGTAGGTGTCGTGCAGCTTGAAGGCGTCGGCGGCGTCGATCCAGGAGGTCTCCGACTCCTTCGCCTCGGCGACCAGGCGCTCGAGCAGCTCGGTGCCGCGCTCCAGCGTGCGACCGAAGCTCTCCTCCTCGTTGCCGACCCAGCGGGCGATGATTCCGCGCTGGTTCTCCAGCTCCGGGTAGGCGTCGCCCATCAGCTCGATCGTGCGCTCGGCGAAGCGTCCCAGCCAGGGCGACTCCAGGCCCAGAGTGCGTCCCTGCTGGATCGCCCGGCGCATGATCCGGCGCAGGATGTAGCCGCGATCCTCGTTGGAGGGGACGACGCCGTCGGCGAGTAGGAAGGTGGCGCCGCGCGAGTGGTCGGCGACGATCCGCATCGCCCGGGTGACCGCGCCCCCCTCCTCGTAGGAGCGGCCGGACAGCTCCTCGGCGAGGTCGACCAGGGGCCGCAGCAGGTCGGTCTCGAAGACCGAGGGCACGTCCTGGAGGATTGCCGCCATCCGGTCCAGGCCCATGCCGGTGTCGATATTGAGGGTCGGCAGCTCGGTCAGGGCGCCATCCTCGGCGAGGTCGTAGCTCATGAAGACGTGGTTCCAGAACTCGAGGAAGCGGTCGCTGTCGTCGCCAGGACGCTCGCCGGCGGCGCCGAACTCCTCGCCGCGGTCCAGGTACAGCTCCGAGCAGGGGCCGCAGGGCCCGGTCGGCCCCGCCTGCCAGAAGTTGTCTTCGCGGCCGAGGCGGACGATTCGCTCGTCGGGGACGCCTATTGCGCCCCAGAGTGCGATCGCCTCCTCGTCGGGGCCGAGCCCCAGCTCCTCGTCGCCGCCGAAGACCGTGACCCAGATCCGCTCCGGGTCCATCCCGAAGCCCTGCGTCGAGAGCTCCCAGCCCCAGGAGATCGACTCCTGCTTGAAGTAGTCGCCGAAGCTCCAGTTGCCGAGCATCTCGAAGAAGGTGAGATGGCGGGCGGTGTTGCCGACCTCCTCGATGTCGGTCGTGCGAAAGCATTTCTGGACGTCGGCGAGGCGCGGCGCGGGCGGTTTTTCGCGGCCGAGGAAGTAGGGCTTGAAGGGCTGCATGCCGGCGGTGGTGAGCAACACCGAGGGGTCGTGTACGGAGGGCACCAGCGAGGCGGACGGAACCACCTTGTGGCCCCGCTCCTCGAAGAAGGAGAGGAAGGTTTCACGGATCTCCTGCGCCTTCATCGGGAAGAGAGCCTAAGGACTATCGGCGGCGCCGGGAGCCGGGTCAGGCCGCGGCGGCGATCGTGCCGTGGCCGAGGATCGTCTCGCCCTCCAGCAGCACCGCCGTCTGGCCCGGGGAGGCGCCGGTGAACTCCTCGCCCAGCTCGACCTCAAGGGCGTCGTGGCGACCGGCCCCGACGGCGCCGACGGAGGCCGGCAGGGCGCGCGAGTGGTAGCGGAGGCGGACGGCGTCGACACGGGCGCCGTCGCGGTGCAGGACCGCGTCCCGGATCTGGACGCGGCGGGTTTCGAGGTCGGCGCGGGTGCCGACGGTGACCGTGTTGGCGGCGGCGTCGGTGGCGAGGACGTAGAGCGGCTCGGGGGTGGCCGCGGTGGCGGCCGACGGTGCGGCCGGAGCGGTCGAGCACGGCGCCGTCGCTGTCGCGCAGCCCGCCGTGACGGCGCAGGAAGCGGCGTTTGCCCTGGCCGGCGAGGAAGCAGAGGTCCTGGCTCTCGGCCTTGCGGGCGACCGGCAGCTCGTAGCGGGCGGCGATCTCCCGCACCTCGGGCTTGGTCAGCTCGGTGAGCGGGAAGGAGAGGCGGCCCAGCAGCTCGGGGGGCAGCGCCGCCAGCATGTAGCTCTGGTCCTTGGCCTCGTCGACGGCGGAGGCCAGCAGTGGGCCGTCGCCGTCCTCGACGATGCGGGCGTAGTGGCCGGTGACGAGGCGGCGGGCGCCGAGCCGCTCGGCGAGGTCGGCCATCGCCGCGATCCGAACCTCGCCGTTGCAAAGGACGCACGGGTTGGGCGTGCTGCCGGCCGCGTAGCCGGAGACGAAGCGACCGACGACGCGACGGCGGAATTCCTCCTCGAGGTCGAGCGTGAAGTGCGGGATGCCGAGCGAGTGGGCCAGCGCGCGGGCGCCGAGCACCGCCTCGGGCGAGCAGCAGGCCTTGGCGCCGTCGGTCTCCGGGTCGGCCCAGAGCTTGACGGTGACACCAATCACCTCTGCCCCGCGCTCACGCTCCAGCAGCGCCGCGACGGCGCTGTCGACACCGCCGGACATCGCGACCGCGACGCGCTCTCCGGCAGGGGCGGGCGCGAGGCGCTGCGACGAAGCTGCGGCGCCCGCCAGGGCCCGATGCAGCGCGTCGGCGGCGAGCTGGGCGGCATGCCGCTTGGTGGGAGTCAGGCCGCCGATCGCCGCATCGACCGCGTCGATGTCGATCGCCGCGGCCTCGAGCACCGGCACCCCGTCGATCATCTCGGCGACGGCCGCAGTCGCTGCCCGCGTCGCCCCGCAACCCTCGGCGTCGAAGCTGACCGCGGCGATCCGCTCGTCCTCGACGACGAGCGAGATCCGCGACAGATCGCCGCAGGCCACACCCCCGGCGGCCCCGGTGAACGCCCCGTTTGCCGGCGCCCCACGCCGGCTCTCGTCGCTCAAATAGCTCTCGAAAAGCTCCCGCTCCATAGGCCAAGAGTAAGAGGTCAAATGCCTATCTCTCAAAACGAGCCTGTCGAGGGAGGGTCCGGTGGGGCCCCACCGGACCGAGCCAGGCTCACAAAAGAGGCCCCAGCCCGCCGTTGCCTCCTCTGGCTTTGATCCCTTCAAGTGAAGGTGGGTGCCTGCTCCCGACCCCAAGGGGTCGGAAGACTTCGGCTCCCGCGCCGTTTGTGTTGGGTCAAACGGTGAGACGGCTCTCGTACGGGCTCGAGCCTCGGCCCAACCGTACCACCGCCGGAGCGCGCTCAGTCTTCGTCCCAGTCGAGGTTGGAGAGATGCAGCTCAGCCTCGCTCCAGCGGTCCGCGGGCACTCGCAGCGCGATGTCCCCCTGGCCGAAGCGATCCAGCGGCCAGTCGGCGGTGAGCACGGCCTCGATGTCCGCCTCGACCAGCGCCTGGTGCCAGGCTCGCGCCGTCCTCAGGTCGGCGAAGTCGCGCACCACCTCCCAGCTGTCGAAGCTGGGGTCGTCGACGAAGACGGGCGTCTGCCCGGGGCCGGGAGCGGGGCGCCACCTGCGTGGAAGCCAGTCCCGGAGCGCCATCTCAGTGCCCGGCGAGTTTGCGCTGGTGGACCGAGATTCCGAGGTCTCGGAGCTGGATGTCCTCGACCGGGGCGGGAGCGCCGGTCAGCAGGTCGAAGCCGGAGGCGGTCTTGGGGAAAGCGATCACATCGCGGATCGTCTCGGCGCCACAGAGGCGCTGGACGATGCGGTCGACGCCGTAGGCGATGCCGCCGTGAGGTGGGGCGCCGAAGCGCAGCGCCTCCAGCAGGAAGCCGAAGCGCGCCTCGGCCGTCTCGGCGTCGATCCCGAGCGCGGCGAAGACCGCCTCCTGGACGTCGGCGCGGTTGATGCGGATCGAGCCGCCGCCCAGCTCCTGGCCGTTCCAGACGACGTCGTAGGCGAGGGCCCGCGCCGCGCCGGGATCGCCCGGATCGAACTCCCCGGCCGGCGCCGTGAAGGGATGGTGCAGCGGGTCCCAGCGCCGCTCGACCGCGTTCCACTCCATCAGCGGCCAGTCGACGATCCAGACCAGCCGGTGCTCGTCCTCGTCGATCAGGCCGAAACGCTCGGCCAGGTCGATCCGCATCTGCCCGAGCACCGCGTCGGTCACCCGGCGCTCGTCGGCGACCAGCAGCAGCAGATCCCCCTCCTCGGCGGCGAGCCGCTCGTTCAGGCCGGCCAGCTCCGCCTCGCTGAGGAACTTCGCCGTGGGCGAGCGCCAGCCGTCCCCCTCGCGGAAGGCCCAGACCAGCCCCTTCGCCCCCAGCTCCTGGGCGCGGGAGATCAGCCCGTCCAGCTCCGAGCGCGGCATCTCGCGGCGGCCGACGTTGACCCCGCGGATCGAGCCGCCGCCCTCCAGCACCGAGCGGAAGACCTTGAACTCGGTCTCCCGCAGGGCGTCGCCGAGGTCGACCAGCTCGAGCCCGAAGCGCAGGTCGGGCCGGTCGGTGCCGAAGCGGCCCATCGCCTCGTCGTAACGCATGCGCTGCATCGGCAGCTCGATCCGCGGGCCGCCGGCGCGCTCGAAGACGTGCGCCAGCAGCCGTTCGTTCACCTCGATCACGTCCTCGCCGTCGACGAAGGACATCTCGATGTCGAGCTGGGTGAACTCGGCCTGGCGGTCGGCCCGGGTCGCCTCGTCGCGGAAGCAGCGGGCCACCTGGTAGTAGCGCTCGAAGCCGGCCACCATCAGCAGCTGCTTGAACAGCTGCGGGGACTGCGGCAGGGCGTAGAAGGAACCCTGCTGCTGGCGGCTGGGAACGAGGAAGTCGCGGGCGCCCTCAGGCGTCGAGCGGGTCAGAATCGGCGTCTCGACGTCGATGAAGCCCTCGCGATCGAGGAACTCCCGCAGCGCGGCGACCACCCGGTGGCGCAAGGTCAGCGCCGCCTGCATCTGCTCGCGGCGCAGGTCGAGGTAGCGGTAGCGCAGGCGCGTGTCCTCTCCGACCTCGCCGGAGAAGCCCTCGATCTGGAACGGTGGCGTCTCCGAGCTGGCGAGCAGCTCTGCACTCTCCACCTTGATCTCGACCTTGCCGGTCGGAAGCTTCGCGTTCGCGGTCTCCTCCGAACGCTGGACCACCTTTCCGGTCGCGCTGACCACGTCCTCGGGCCGCAACTCATGCGCAAGTGCGAACGACTCGCCGGCGGTATCCGGGTCGAAGACGAGCTGGACGGTTCCGGTGCCGTCGCGAAGGTCGATGAAGATCAGGCCGCCATGGTCGCGGCGTCGGTTCACCCAGCCCGAGACCCGGACCTCGCTCTCGACCCTGTCCTCCCGGACCTGACGGCACCAGGTGTCTCGGTAGCGATTGCGCCGCGTCCCAATCGGCCACGCTCGCGAGTAATCGCCGTAGAGAACTTCCTCTGGCGTCAGCTCGCTCACGACTCTCCCCCAGTCATCTCGCCAACGAGGTTGCCGGGGTCGGCGGGCCGCTGCTCGCCGGTCGACATGTCACGCAGCTGGGCGGAGCCGTCGGCCTCGAGGATGAGGACGCGTCGGGCCCCGATCCGGTCGGCGTGTTTCAGCTGTCCCTTGAGGCCCCGCCCGGCGAGGTCGACCTCGGCCGAGAGGCCGGCGTGGCGCAGCTCGACCGTCAGCGCCATCGCCCGCTGCCGCTGGCCGTCGTCGGCGATCGCGACGAAGACGTCGCGCCCGGCCGGCCCCTCCTCCTCGCCCAGCGCCAGCAGGAGCTGCTCGATCAGCCCGTCGTAGCGGCCGCCGCCGCCGACCTCCGACTGCGCCCCGAGCGCGTCGCAGACGAAGGAGAAGATCGTCCGCGTGTAGTAGTCGAGGCCGCGGACCAGGGTCGGGTCGACCTCGTAGGCGATGCCGGCGGCATCGAGCAGCGCCCGCACCTCGGAGAAGTGCTCGGCGTCATCGCCCTCGAGGCCCTCGACGATCGTCGGCGCGCTCGCCATCGCCCCCCGCGTCCCCTCGTCGTCGGCGTCGAAGGCGCGCAGCGGGTTGACGTCGATCCGCTCCCGCACGTCCCTGGACAGCTCCCCCTCGTGGGCGTGCAGGTGGGCCTTCAGCTGCTCCAGGTAGGCGCGCCGCGAATCGAGCGAGCCGAGGCTGCCGAGACGCAGCTGAACCCCCGGCACTCCCAGCTCGCCGAGCAGGTCCGAGAGCAGCATGATCGCCTCGGCGTCGGCCAGCGGCGAATCGGTCCCGATGCACTCGACCCCGAGCTGGTGGAACTGGCGGTAGCGACCGGCCTGCGGGCGCTCATGACGGAAGAACGGCCCCAGGTAGGAGAGCTTCACGGGCTGCGCCAGCTTGTGCATCCCGTGCTCCAGGTAGGCGCGGCAGATCGGCGCCGTGCCCTCCGGCCGCAGGGTGAGGCTGCGGCCGCCCTTGTCCTCGAAGGTGAACATCTCCTTGCAGACGATGTCGGTGGAGCGGCCGACGCCGCGCTCGAACAGCTCGGTGTCCTCGAAGGCCGGCGTCGCGATTGGCTCGTAGCCGGCGCGGGCGAAGATCGCCGCGGCGGAGCGCTCGATCCGTGCCCGCCCGCGCGCCTGCTCGGGCAGAACGTCGAAGGTCCCCCGGGGCGCCTGGTACTTGCTTGCCATGGTTGCGGCGACCCTATTCGACCGGCGCCGGCGCCTATCGCACCAGCGAGGTCAGGAACGGGTTGGAGGCGCGCTCGGCCCCCAGCGTCGTCGTCCCCATGTGGCCGGGGTAGACGACGGTCTCATCGGGGTGGGAGTCGAGCAGGCCCCGGATCGACTCCATCAGGGTCGGCCCGTCGGCGCCGGGCAGGTCGACCCGGCCGACCGAGCCCTGGAAGAGCACGTCCCCGGAGAAGATCGCATCCTCGCCGCGGACCGAGTAGGTGACGTGGCCGGGGCTGTGGCCGGGGGTGAAGACGACGTCCAGCTCGAGCCCGGCCAGCTCCAGGGCCTCACCGCCGCCCACCGTCTCGTCGGCCTCGTAGCTCTCGTATGGGCCGAAGCCGTCCCAGGGGACGAAGCTCATGATGTCGGCGAGGATCGGGACCTCGATCCGCGGGCAGTAGACCGGCGCCCCGGTCGCCGCCGCAACCGGCGCCACAGCGCCGATGTGGTCGAAGTGGCAGTGGGTGACGAGGATCGCCTCGACCTCGCCCATGTCCCGGGCGGCGGCGAGGATCCGCTCGGCCTCCTCGCCGGGGTCGACGATCAGGACGCGGTCTGAGCCCTCGCGGCGCAGCAGGAAGCAATTCTCGGCGATCGCGCCGACAGTGAGCATCTCGACATCGAGGCTCACTAGTCCCCCTGCGAGCGCATCCGCGTCCGCTCTCGCCGCCGCCACATGGTCATGTCGATGAAGTAGCCGGCGGGGATGTAGAAGGCCAGCATGAAGGCGCCGAGCGCGAGCGCGACGCCGACCGGGCGTTTGAAGATCAGCATCAGCAGGACCGCGAAGATCACGGCGGCGGCGAGGCCGCGGACGATCGAGCTGCGCCAGGTCGGCGGTAGGTCGGCCTTCGGCCCGGGCTTGCGGCTGGAGCGGGCGCGGGCTTTCGCCTCGGCGCGATTGCGAGGACGGGCGCGAGTCTTGGTGTCGATGCGGCCGCCCTGCGTGCCGCGACGCTTGCGACGGCGCCTCTTCTTGGTCTGGGCCATTGCGTGAATTTAGTCGGTCGCGGCCGCGAGCCGCCGCTCGATCAGATGCCGCTCGGGGTCAAAGCCCCGCATCGGCACGTCCGCCGGATAGCCCGCCAGCGCGGCAGCGGGGACGAGACCGACCAGCTCGGCCTCGAGTGGGCGGGCGCCGAGCGGCGACGCCAGCTCCCGTACCCGGTCGATCACGGCGCCGAGCGGCACCGCGAGCGGGTCGTGGACGTTGGTCGAAACCTGGCCACGACCGCTGGAGAGCAGCAGCCCGATGGCCCGCACGCCGGGCAGCCCGCCGCCCGACTCGCGCAGGCCCGCGGCGATCGAGCGGGCGACCTCGAGGTCGCCGCTGTCGAGCTCGACGTTGAGGGCGGCGAGCGGCGGGCGGGCGGTGACCAGGGTCGCGCCGGCGCGGCGATGCGGCAGGTCGGGCCCGAAGTCCGGCCGCAGCTCCCCCGCCTCCATTCGCAGCCAGAGCTCGGCCAGGCCGCCGTTGCGGAAGTAGGCGCGCTCGGCCCGTCCCGGCTCTCGCGCCAGCTCTCCGTAGAGGAAGACCGGTACGCCGAGGCCGCCGATCTGCGCCGCGGCGGCCACCGCCTCGGTGCGGGCGGCATCGCGATCGGTGGAGTCGAGCCAGACCAGCGGGCAGACGTCGAGGGCGCCGACCGCCGGGTGCACGCCCCGGTAGCCGGCCATGTCGATCGTCTCCAGCGCCTCCTCGGCGCCGGCGACGAGTGCCTCCATCAGCGGCCCCGGCTGGCCGGCGAGGGTGAAGACCGTACGGTCGTGGTCGGCGTCGGAGTGGCTGTCGAGAAGGGAGACGCCGCGCCCGAAGGCCGCTTCCAGGTTCGCCAGCAGCCCCGCGTCGCGTCCCTCCGAGACGTTGGGAACTGCAAGCAGAGGCGGCATGCCTTGAGGCTAGCCGCCGGCCAGGGCGCCTGCTGGGCTCAGACCAGCAGGTCGCCGCCGCTGACGATCGTCTCGCCGTCGACTTCGACGGTCGGTTCGAGCAGCACGCAGTCGAGGTGCACCGGAACCTGCACGGTGCCGCCGATCGCGGCCGAGGCGCCAAAGGCGACGTGGCAGGTGCCGAGGATCTTCTCGTCCTCGAGGATGTTGCCGGTGAGCAGGGCCTCTTCGTTGGTTCCGATGCCGAGCTCGGCGACGTTGGTGCCGTCGGGGCCGTGGGCACTCAGCAGCTCCATCAGGCCAGCGCCGTCGGAGCCGGTGGTCTCGGTGAGATGGCCGCCGCGGATCGTCAGCGATGTCGGCGTGTCGAGCAGGCCGACGCCGGCGATCGAGCCGTCGACGACGAGCGTTCCCTCCGCGGTCTCCTCGACCGGCGCGATGAAGGTCTCGCCGCAGGGCAGGTTGCCGAAGGCGCCGCGGTTGCCGAGTTCACCGGCGTCGACGATCGACAGCCGCCCCTCGAGGCCGAGCCGCAGGTCGCTGCCGTGTCGGCAGGTGATGCGAGCCTCCGAGCCTTCGTTGAGGATCCCGCTGAGCGCCCAGCCGCGGCGGCGCACTTCGGAGAGGTCGCTGGTCATCAGCCGGGTCAGCATGTCCTCGGTCACGCCCGGCAGGCTGCCGATGCGGACACCTTCTTCGCTCGCTTTCCTGCGGGCGGCGGTGTGGGAGATCGACTGGATCGTCGGCGCCAGCACCACGTCGGCCTCCGCCATCGCCGCGGCGACCACGTCCGGCGGCTCGGCGGCGTGCGATTCGCGCTCGGACATCACCGCAAGGGTCGCGCTCGCCCCGTCGCCCTGGGCCTCGATTCGCATCAGCGCGCCGATCTCTTCCGTGACCGGGTTGCAGACCACCAGCACCTCCTCGCCCGGAGACACGCTCATGCACTCGCGGACGATCGTACGCACTGCCCTGTCCAACTCGGCGCTCACCAGCGCAACCCTAACTCTCCTGCCGATCGCCGCACCGTTTTCCCTGCAAGCGTCGCTCGCGAGAGTCCGATTGGAGGAACACGCCCCATCAATCGGAGCCGCCCCGGATCACCCGTCGTCGTGCCGGTGACGAACCGCCCAGGCCTCAAACCAGAGCAGCCCCAGCAGCAGCGAGCCGAAGGCGACGAAAGGCGGAAACCACCCCCCCGGGTGCGCGATTGCGAGCGAGGCGACCACGAACGCGTCGGCGAGCAGCAGGAACCCGACCAGCACCGGCCGCATCGCCGCCCATCCCGATCCCGGAGTGCGACCGGACCCAGCAACCATGCGACCAAGGATCGCAGGCCCCACCGTCCCGAGACGCGCCGCCCCACCGCTACCATCCCCGTCCCCGCCGGAGTAGCTCAGCTGGTTAGAGCAGCGGAATCATAATCCGCGTGTCGGGGGTTCGAGTCCCTCCTCCGGCACTACCTCATCGCTTGCCGGGGCTATTGCCGCGTGGGGCCAACGGTCGGGACGGCGGGAAGGGTCGGGCCGGCTGGGTATTCATCGCCGAGATCGTTGCCAGACTGCAGGTACCAGGTGCCCTGGCCCCACGAGTAGTACGGGCCCGTGAATTCGGGGAATTCGTCGAGGGGGTTGGGGCTCCAAGCGGTCGTTTCGAATTCGTCTCCACCGTCTGTGACCGTGACCACCTTCTGATTGCCGTCCTGGGTGGTAACGAGTTCCAACAGCCACTTGCAGTAGCAGTGGGTCGTCCAGGCGGTGATGTCGAAGACCTCGGTTTCGTTTGGTCCCACCGTGAACGCGACGTTGCTCCGTTTGCTGCCACTCACGACCACGCCAGAGGGATCGGCTTCGTCAAGACCGATTACGACGCTGCGGATTTCCTTGGCGCCAGCGGAAGGGCAGCGGACGCCCGTACCCGAGACCGGCCGCCGACGTTCCGTGACGTTGGCACGAATTCCGCTGATCAGGATCTGATCGCCCACGCCTTGGACGACGAGGCGAATATCGGTTCGCCGGCTCTGATGGCGCCGATTTCCCTACCCCATTCCGCAAAGCCCCCACACCCGACTCCCGGGCTGCCCCTGATGGCCTTCCCGTCGGGAACGACTATCGACTGGGAGAGATCGTTGAAGGTGTCTATTTCGGCGGGGTTCGTCTCGACGCTGATCTTGATGCCATTTCGCCCAGTGGCGGAGTCGAGCAGCTTCGGAGCGAAATAGGCCACCAATGCGCCGACCGTCGCCGTCAGGAGCGCTGCCCCGATGACGCCGGGAATGGTCTTTAGCCATTTCTTTACACGGTGTCGCTTCAAGTGCTCAAGTGAGCCTATCCACTTCCACCATCAGCGTCACTGGGCCGTCGTTGACCAGGGCCACGCCCATGCAGGCCCCGAAGACGCCCTTCTTGGCGCCGAGCCTCTTGCAGAAACGGTCGTACAGCGGCTCCGCCAACTCGGGGCGGGCGGCCTGGGTGTAGCTGGGGCGGTTGCCCTTGCGGGCGTCGCCGTAAAGGGTGAACTGGCTGACGCAGAGGATCTCGCGGTCGTCCAGGGGCTCGTTCATCTTGCCCTCGGCATCGTCGAAGATTCGCAGGGCGCGGACCTTGTCGGCCAGCCGGTCCGCCTCCCGCTCTCCGTCCCCCACGCCGATCCCGAGCAGGACCAGCATCCCCGGCCCGATCTGGGCGACGCGATCGCCCTCGACGTCGACCGCGGCCTGGCTGACGCGCTGGACGAGTGCCCTCAACCTCAGCCCTCGAGCGCCTCGACCAGCGAGGAGGCATCGTAGGCGCCGTAGTGGCGCGTCCCGTTGACGAAGAAGCTCGGGGTGCTGGTGGCGCCGCTCTGCTCCGCCGACTTCAGGTCGCGCTCGACACGCTCGCGATGGACACCGGCGTCGATCTCGGCGGCCATGCGGTCGGCGTCGAGGCCGAGGTCGCGGCCGACTTCGAGCATCGTCTCGCGGGAGAGCTTGGGCTGGGCCTGGAAGAGGGCGTCGTGGTACTCCCAGAAGCGGCCCTGGGCGGCGGCGGCCTCGCTGGCTTCGGCCGCCAGCGGCGCCAGCGGGTGGCGCTCGGGGATCGGCAGGTGGCGGAAGGAATAGACGAGGCGGTCGCCGAGCCGCGCGTGGACCCGGCGCAGGACCGACTGGGCACCAAGGCAGAAGGGGCACTGGAAGTCCCCGAACATCACCAGCTCCAGCGGCCTCCCCAGCTCGCCGCGGATGTGGTCGGTCTCGTCGAGGGGAGGAGTCAGCCTGTCGTCCACGCCAGACGATGATATGTGGCGGTGGGAAACGTCGAGTACGTCCTGGTCCTCCTGATCGCCGCCGCGCTGCTGGTGCGGGTGGCGGAGTTCGGCAAGGTGCCGGCGCCGATCGTGCTGGTGCTCGGCGGGCTGGGGATCGCCCTCCTCCCCGGCGTCAAAGCGATCGAACTCGACCCCGACGTCGTCTTCCTGGTCTTCCTGCCGCCGCTGGTCTACGCGGCGGGCTGGCGCACCTCCCCGCATGAGCTGCGGGCGCTGACCCGGCCGCTGGCGCTGCTGGCGATTGGGCTCGTGTTCGTGACCGCCGGAGTGGTCGCCGTCGTCGCACACGCGCTGGTGCCGGGCCTCGGCTGGGCCGGCGCCGCCGTCCTCGGCGCCGTGCTCGCGCCCACCGACGCCGTCGCCGCCACCTCGATCTTCCGCCGCCTCGGCGCGCCCGAGCGGGTCCGCCTCCTGGTCGAAGGCGAGTCGATGATCAACGACGGCACCGCGCTGGTGATCTACCGGATCGCCGTCGGGGTGGCCACCGGCAGCGCCTTCAGCGCCGGCGGCGCGGTGCTGGAATTCGTCGGCATCGCCGCCGGCGGCATCCTCGCCGGCCTTGCCGTCGGCGCCATCTCCGACCTGGTCGTGCGCCGCCAGAACGACGCCGGGCTGGTCATCGTCCTCACCGTCCTCACCGCCTACAGCGCCTACATCGGCGCCGAGGCGCTGCACGTCTCCGGCATCCTGGCCGCGGTCGTCGCCGGCCTCTACGCCGGCTACCAGTCGCCGCTCAGCCTCGACGCCGACACCCGCCTCAGCGCCGTCGCCTTTTGGGGGGTGTCGATCTTCGCCCTGGAGATAACGCTGTTCGTCCTGCTCGGGCTGCAGCTGCCGACGATCGTCGACGCGCTGAGGCAGACGTCGTCGGGAGTAAGCCAGCTGTTGCTGCCCGTCGCCGCCATCGCTGCCGCTTCGATCGGCGTCCGCCTCGCCTACGTGTTCGCGATGGGCTCAGACGCCGGCGAGACGGCGGGGCAGCGCTTCGCCGTCGGCTGGAGCGGGATGCGCGGCGCGGTCTCGCTCGCTGCGGCCCTGGCGATCCCGCTCGACGTCGCCGGCCGTCCCCAGATCATCTTCCTCAGCTTCGCGCTGATCCTGGTGACGCTGGTCGGTCAGGGCCTCTCGCTGCCCTTCGTGATCCGCGCCCTGGGGCTGGAGGAGTCGCGGCGCTGGAGCGACGAGGAGGCGGTGGCCCGGATGGAGGCGGCGCAGGCGGCACTCGATCGCATCGACGAGATCGAGGACGAGGGGCGTGCCTCGGAGTCGCAGCTGAAGCGGCTCCGCGACCTCTATCGCGCCCGCTTCCGCATGTGCCAGGCGGTGCTCGGCGGCGAGGACCCCGACACGGCGGCGCGCCAGCAGCGCATCGCCGACTATGGCGAGCTGCGCCGCGAGCTGATCGGGATCGAGCGCGAGACCCTGCTCGGCCTGCGCGGCACCGATCGCCTGCCGCAGGGGACGATGCGCCAGATCGAGCGGGACCTCGACCTCGAGGAGGCCCGAATCCGCTCCTAGCCGGCCACCTCCGAGCTAGGCGGAGGCAAAGAACTCCTGCGCCCGTTCGGCCACCAGGTCGGGACGCTCGTCGGCGATGAAATGGCCACAGCCGGGGACCAGCTCCAGCTCCATGTCCTCGCCGTGGTGCTGGTAGCCGGCGAGGATCTCTGGCCGCAGGGCTTTGTCGTCGGTCCCGAAGACGAGGCGGGTGGGCACCGTCAGCCGCTGGCGGGCGTAGCGGCCGCGGACGATCGGCAGCGCCTCACGCAGGTTGAAGACCCGGTACATCTGCACCGCCGCCCGCGCCCGGGCCGGCTCGGCGAGGTTGCCGGCGAAGGCGCGCAGCGCCTGCTCGTCCCATGCCTCGCGGACGCTGGAACCGCCGACCAGCACCTTCGGCACGAACCTGCCGCCGCGGTGGAGGCGGTAGCCGACGCCCGGAGAGAGGATCAGCCACTGGTACCAGAAGCGCCAGAGGTGAGGGGCCATCGCCCGCGCGCTGACCCAGGGCGGCAGGATGTTGAGGGCGAGGAAGCGCTCGAAGCGGCGCGGCGACCGCAGGCAGAGCAGGAAGCCGATCCAGCCGCCCCAGTCGTGGCCGACCAGCTTCACTCGCTCGAGGCCGAGTTCGTCGAGGACCGCGAGCACGTCGGTCGCCATGTCCTCCTTCTCGTAGCCGTCGCGAGGCGCGTCGGACCAGCCGAAGCCGCGCAGGTCGAGCGCCAGCACGCGGTGGCGGTCGGCCAGTGCCGGCATCAGATGGCGCCACTCGTACCAGTGCTGTGGCCAGCCGTGGAGGCAGAGCACGACATCGTCGCCGGAGCCCGCTTCGGCGACGTGGAAGTCGATCCCCCGCGCCCGCACGCGGCGATGGGTGACGCCGTCGACGTGAGGCGGATCGGTCACCGGCACAGGCTAGATGGTCGGTCTCGCGACGGCTGCGCGCGGCGACCGGCCGCGCGCCGGGACGCGCCGGTCACCCGCCCCCCCGTCCGTCAGTGCAGCGTTGCCGCGGCTGCCTGGCGGAAGTCGGCGAGCATCTCCCCCATCGTCTCGACGTCGCAGGCGACCATTTCCGGCCACGGCTTGTCGGGATGCTCGTGAAGCGTCTTCAGCCCGTTGCCGCTGATGATGGCGACGACGATGTCGTCGGGGCCGATCTTGCCCTCGGCGGCGAGCCTCGCCGTGGCGGCGATCGTGGTGCCCCCGGCCGGCTCGGTGAGGATGCCCTCGGTCGCCCCCAGCAGGTCGATCGCGCCGAAGATCTCCTCGTCGGTCGCGGTCGCCGCCGAGCCGTTCCGGGAGCGCACCGCGTCGACCACCAGTCCGCCGTCGCCGGGGGCACCGATCGCCAGCGAGTGGGCTGCGGTGTCCGGAGTCTGGGGCTCGATCTCACCGCCCTCGAGGATCGCGGTCGCTATCGGCCCGCAGCCGCCGGCCTGGGCGATGTTGATCTTGGTCGCGCCGGTCTCCGCCAGCCCCACCGTCTCCAGCTCCTTCAGCCCCTTGTGGACGCGGGAGGAGAGGGTCCCGCCCGCGGCCGGGATCACGAAGTGGTCGGGCGAGGCCCAGCCGAGCTGCTCGACGACCTCGAAGGCCACCGTCTTGGCCCCCTCGGCGTAGAAGGGCCGCAGGGTGATGTTGGCGAACTCGATGCCGCTTGCCAGGGAAAGCTCGCGGCAGGCGCGGTTGGCCTGGTCGTAGTTGCCGTCCAGCTGGCAGACCTGTGCGCCAAGCGCCCGACAGGCCTTCGCCTTGCCCTTCTCCATGTTGCCCGGATAGAAGATGTAGGCGGTCGCGCCCGCCTTGGCGGCGAGCGCCGCCACCGCGGTGCCGACGTTGCCGGTGGAGACGCAGCCGACCTCGTCCTTGCCCAGCTCCAGCAGGCGCGCGATCGCGATGCCGACGACCCGGTCCTTGTAGGAGAGGGTCGGCCGGTTGGTCGAGTCGTCCTTCAGGTAGAGGTTCTTGAGGCCCAGCTCGGCGCCGAGCCGATCGGCGCGGATCAGCGGGGTCTGCCCGGAGAACTGGCCGACCTTCCCCTGCGCTCCCCGCGCGACGATCGGCAGCAGCTCCTCGAAGCGCCAGACGTTGAGTGGGCGCTCCGCCATGGTGCGCTCGCCGATCCGAGCCCTCGCCCGCTCGTAGTCGTAGTCGACGTCGAGGCCCTCGCCGCAGGCCGGGCACTTGAAGGCCCTGTCGCGCAGGGGCGTGCGGTAGCCACAGTCGCGGCAGACGAGTTCGGTGGCGCAGGAGCTGGTTCGTGGCCCTACGGGCCCTCCCAGATGCGGATCGACCGCGTCGCTCATGACTCCTCCTTTGCCGCCGCCGAACGGGCCACGCGGGCCCGGGCCTGCGCCGGCGCTCGTCCTTTGTTCGCACGGGTATAACACATAGGCTGTCGGCGCTCAACGCTTTCTGCGTAAATATTCGGATATCGGCCGACGATCCTTGCCTGCAAGGTAGCGGAACGTCCACCCCCACCGCGATGGGGAAACTTCCTGTCTGTAGAGTTCCTGTCTTCAGCCCCGAAGAATCGCCGTCCATGAGCCCTCAGGAGCGCTTCGCCGCAAACCTCCGCCAGGCCCGCATCGAGATGGGCATCTCCCAGGAAGAGCTGGGCTATCGCTGCGAGCTGCACCGGACCGAGATCTCGCTGCTCGAGCGAGCCGGCCGCGAGCCCCGCCTGGCGACCATCGTCAAGCTCGCCGGCGCGCTGGAGACGACCCCGGCCGAGCTCTGCGCCGGCATCGCCTGGCAGCCGTCGAAGCGGCGCTTCGACGTGAAGCGCCCGCCCCGAGCCGGCGACTGAACCCGGGCGCGTTCGCGATGCGATGAAGTGAGGCGGGGCCGCGCCGGCCGCGCCGGCATTGCCAGGTTCCGTCACCGGCCCTGGCTCACGACTGGTCCTCCTTTGCCACCCCAAGGCGGTTTCCCAGTTCTGAGAGCCCCGCCCCCTTCACCGGTTTTGATCGCCCGGCAGGGCAATTCATAACACATCGTCGTGCATCAATCAAGTCTGCTTGCTTAATCGACGGACTTTCGTTTGAAGGCTTAGCTGGCGGGCGCCGGTGCCCCCAAGGCGACCGGGATCGCCGCCGAATCGGGCCAGCGCGGGGGTAGGGCAGAATCCTCCACCCGACCGGACCCAAGCAACAGCTCCTCCGCCGTGTGCGGCGCGAACGGCGCCAGGGCCTGCGCCAGGAGGACGAGGGCGGCGACCTGCGCCTCGGCGTCGGCGCGATCGAGCTGGCCGCGGCGCTCGACCACCCGCTTCTCGAAGTCCTGGATTCGCTCGAAGAGGCGGATGATGTTGCGAACCGCCTTGTGCATCTGCAGCTGCGCGGCGTCATCGCCGATCCGGGCCAGCCCGTTGTCGCACCATTTCCGCAGGCGGTCGCGCATGAACTCGGTGTCGGCGGCGGCCTCCTCGTCATGGGGAACGTCCTCCAGCACCGCGAAGCGGTCGTGCGAGTAGGTCCAGAGGTTGCGCAGAAAGCGGTTGGCGAAACGCAGCGCCCCCTCGCTCCAGTTCAGGGTCTTCGCCGGACCCGCCGCATAGAGGACCGCGAGACGGACGGTGTCGGCGCCGTAGCGCTCGACCAGCTCGTCGGGGTCGACCACGTTGCCGAGGTGCTTACTCATCTTGCGCCCGTCGGCGATCACCATCTCGTGGAAGAGGCAGCCGGCGAAGGGCTCGCCGTCGGCGAGGAAGGAGAAGGGGCCGATGTCCCGCAGCGCCTTGGTGACGATGCGCTGGTCGAAGACGAAGCCGCCGCTGTCGCCGCCGGCGACGAGGCGCTCGGCCGGCAGCCACTCCTTCAGGTCCGGGTGCTCGAACATCAGCTCCTCGCGGTCCTCGGGTGGCACGGCCGCCGGGACCCAGAGCCAGAGCGCGTCGAAGTGGCAGTCGAGAGTGTCGGTCTCGCGCTTGGCGGGCCCGCCGCACGTGGGGCAGGAGACGTCGACGAAGTCCGGGCGCTCGGCCAGCGGGTTGCCCTCGCCGGTCGGCGCGATGTCGCGCGGCAGCCTCACCGGCAGGTCGCCCATCGGTACCGGCACGACGCCGCAGGCCTCGCAGTGGACGACCGGGATCGGCGTGCCCCATGAGCGCTGGCGGGAGATCGAGAAGTCGTTGGCGCGGTAGCGCTTGGCCTCGCGCACGCCTGGCACGGACACCGCGGCCGCGCCCTCCTGGTCAGCGGCCGCCTCCTCCACGTCGGGTACGCGCTCCATCCGGCGCCCGAGCTCCTCGTCGGCCTCGTCGACCGCGGGAACGCCGAGGGCGGCGGTCGGCCCGTAACGGGCGTCGACCAGCGGCGAGACGAAGACCGGCAGCTCCTCCCCGGCGGGCCCGGCGATCGACGCTCCGGTGTCGGCGATCGGCACCGAGCGGGCATCGCGAGCGCTGCGCTCCCAGCCGCCTGAGCGCATCCGCTCCAGCTCCTCGCGCACATCCGCGCCCTGCGCCCATGCCTCGACCTCCGGGTGCCGGGGAGAGAGCAGGACGAAACGGGCCTGCGCCAGCGCCTCGCGGTGCGGGCTGAAGACGGTGAGCACACGGCCGTCCGCGGTAGTGAGGTCGACCTCCACCCCGTCGCTGCGGCCGAGGATGTAGTGCTGGGTGGAGAGCGAGAGGTCGTCCCAGTTCGCGAGCTTCTCGGTGTTGCGGTCGTTCTCCTCGAGGTAGGGCGTGATCCGCAGGAACCAGGTCGGGCGCCGGATCAACCGCACCTCGTTATGGCAACGCCAGCAGCGCCCGTCCTCGACCTGGATCGAAGCCAGCGTCGTCTGGCAGGTGTCGCACCAGTCGACGGTGGCGTCGTCGCGGTAGATCAGGCCGGCCTCGAGCAGCGTCAGGAACAGCCATTGCGACCAGCGGTATTGGCCCTCGTCGGAGCTGTAGAAGACGCGGTCGTAGTCGAAGGAGTAGCCGAGGCGCCTCATCTGGCCGAGCATCCGCTCGCCGCAGCGCTCGACCCAGTCCGCGGGCGGCTCGTGGCGCTCGATCGCCGCCAGCTCGGCGGGCAGCCCGAAGGCGTCGAAACCGAAGCCGAAGAGGACCGCGTCGCCACGGGCGCGTCGGAAGCGCGCGTAGGCGTCGCCGATCGAGTAGTCGCGGACATGGCCCATGTGCAGGTTGCCCGAGGTGAACGGGCTCGAGGGCTTGACATAGACGGTGACCTGGCCCTCGGCCGGCTTTGGCGCCTCGAAGTCCCCACGCTGCTCCCAGACGGACTGCCTGCCAAGCTCGATCCGCGCCGCGTCGTAGTTCGGCTTCTGTTTGCTCATCTCACGCTCAAGGCTAACTTAGCGGTGTCGCGGCCACGAATCGGGCACGGCCGGCCCAGCCAGGGCATCCGGGTGTCCGATATCCGGAACCGACCCTACGCTCGCCGGGTCCATGCAGTGCGGCCTCGGTGGCGCTGGCTGCACCCAGGGGCTGGGCGAGACCTGAAGATGGAGGTCCCAAAGGTGGGAGAGGCTAGAGAAACCCTGCTTGTCGTTCCGGGCATTTTCTACCCGGACGCCGTCGCCCGGGTTTTCGAGGCGGCGGACCATTCACCGGACCCGGTGCAAGGGGGCGTCGAAGCCGTCGTCGCGATGGCGGAGTTGAACCCGGAGGGCACCCGTGCGGCGCTGTGGCGGCTGCAGACGGATTGGAGGATGCTGAAGCGGCTGGAGGAACACCTCGGCGGCGAGCCGACCCAGGCAACGCTGCGGATCGGCGCGGCGATCCACCTCGCCCGCGCCGAGCTGGCCTCTCCGGCGCCACAGCTGCGCCGCCGGCTCCCAGAACTGATGGAGTGGCTTGGGCGGCGCCAGCTGAGCGCCGCGGACTGACCGCTGGCACTGGCGCGGCGCCGTTGACGCGCCGGTGGGCTCGGTGACGCGCTTGGGCTCAGGCGAAGGCCCAGAGCTTGTTGCCGAGGAAGTTGAACGGCATCGCGACCGCGACCGCGATCGCCTGCGCCGACAGTTCCCCGATTCCGCCACCCGCCACCAGCGCCTCCAAGACGATGAGGTTGAGGCCGAGAGCGGCGAGGCTGACGGCGAAGAAGCGGGCCGCCTGGAAGCTGGCGGGCCCCTCGCCCGGGCCGAAAGTCCAGTGGCGGTTCCAGAGGAAGTTGTTGGTGACGGCGACGCAGAAGGCGCCGACCGCTGCGATCGCGTGGTGCACGCCGAGGTTGCCGGGAGCCGCCGACGATCCCGAACTTGAGCAACTGCCACCAGCTCGCGGGCCGGCGTGCGGCCGCTCCCAACCTGCCGGCGAGTTCCGAGGCGGTCACGGCTTCGTCCCAGGCGTCGGGGCCGTGGAGGGCGCGGGTGGCCTCGAGCGAGGCCCGTCGAGGACCACGGCGTTATGGCCGAAACCGGTCGGCAGGTCACGCAGGGTGTGGAACCAGATTCGCAAGGGGTGTTTCGATACGTAGCGGGTGAGCGTGAGGCGATCGAGGCGCAGGCGCTCAACAGGGTGGAACGCGTGGGGAAGATTAACTGGATTCCCGGCGACCAAGGGCTTGCTGAGCACGTCGACCTCACCTATCCGTTCCGTGCCGCTGTACATGCGCAGCGCCTTGTCGTGCAGGTAGAAGCGCACCGGGTCGGCGGCGAGCTTCCAGCTGACGATCGCCCGCCTTCCCGCGCGCGGGGGACCGAGTTCGTCGCTGACCGTGCGGAAGTCGGGCCGTTGCAGGTTCGGCGTCTGGGTGACGTGAACGTCGAAGGCGAGCCAGTAGGCGCAGAGTGCAACGGCGAGCAGGAGCCCGAGCCGGCGGCCGGCGGCGACGGCGAAGCCGATCGCGACGGCGGCCAGCAGCGGGACCAGCGCCGGCAGCAGATTGCGCTCGACCACGTAGTCCTTGCCGAGGAGCGCGGCAACCACCGCCAACCCGACGACGCCGAGCCCCAGCGTCAGCCCGAGCCCCGCACCCCACCGCTCCCGCCGCTCGCTCCGCAGGGCGACCAGGACCAGGGCGGCGCCGATCAGGACGATCGGGATCAGCGCGTAGCGGTCCCGCGGCGGCTCGGCGATCACGTGCCCGGTCTCGCCGATCAGGAAGCTGACCGCGGTCTCCCAGAGGCGTTCCGGCAGCGGGCTGTGTTCGATCCAGCCTATGTGCGCCGGGTTGGTCTGGGCATTGATCAGCGGCAGCAGCGACAGGCCGGTGGCCGCGACGGCTGCGACCGCCGACAGGACCAGGCGCCAGCGGGCGCGCAGCGCGACCAGCAGCCAGGCCGCCTCGATCCCGACGGGGAAGACGGCGAAGTAGTGGCTGCAGAGCGCCAGCGCCGAGGCAAGCGCCCAGAACGCCAGGTCGCGCCCCCGGCAGCTGTTCAGGGCCCGCACGAAGAAGAGCATCGAGAGGGCGCCGAAGAAGACCAGCAGAGCGTAGGAGCGGGCCTCCTGCGAGTACCAGATCAGCATCGGGTTGACCGCGATCAGCGCAGCGAGGAAGAGGCCCGCACGACGGCTGGCGAGCTGACGGCCGATCAGATAGCCGACCGGCACCGTGGCCGCCCCGAACAGGGCCGAAATCGAGCGCAGGCCGGCTTCGCCGGTCCCGAAGGCCTTCGCCCACCCCCACGCCAGCACGTAATAGAGCGGCGGGTTGGACTCGCTCGTCTTCACCTGGTGCAGCATTTCTTCGAAGCTGCCGGGAATTGCCCTGGCCGCCGTGATCACCTCGTCGTGGTGGTAGCTCTGCAGGCCGAGGCTGGCGAAGCGGACGGCGACACCGAGGGCGGTCAGGCCGGCGAGGGCCCAGAGCACCACCGAGCGGGCCGTTGGGGCCGCTCGCATCTCTTCGGTGCCGATATCGGCTGCAATTGCCGGGGTTGCGGAGGTTTCCACGAGACTGGAGATTCGACGGAGCGGCTAAGGCGGCCTTCAAGGGCAGCTAAGCCGGGCATAAAGGGATTCGGCGTCCGCTCAGGGAGAACAGGCGCTCTTGGGCATCTGCTTCTGGGGTCCGAACGATGGTGGCACAGCCGCGGCGGCGGTGCCCCAGTGGCGGTTGGGGTGCTGTCCGAGCTGAAAGGAGAGGGTGGTGCCGTGGGCAAGTGCGCAGTAGGAGGTCCAGGGCTGGTTGTAGGCGTGGCCGTTGAGGCGCATCGACTGGATATACGGAGCGGCGGCCGGGCTGAGCGGGCGGACCTGCCGGTGGCGTTTCTTGCCGTGGCCAGTCGTGGTCACCTTGCGCGCACTGGCGAGGATCAGCACCCGCTTGCGGTGCGGGAGGCGAATTTCCGCCCGGCCGAACAGGGGGCTGCCGATCGCCAGCAACCCCACCCCCGGCACCTCCGGGTAGAGACCGAGCGCCCCGAACACGTACCAGGCGGAGAGGGTGCCGAGGTCGTCGTTGCCGGGGTAGCCGTCGGGCGAGGCGTCGTAGAGGCTGAGCAGGGCGCGGCGGACCGCCTCCTGGGTGCTATACGGCCGCCGCATCCAGTCGTAGAGCCAGGGCGTCTGCAGGGTCGGCTCGTTGCCGAGCAGGGCGTGATCGGTGTGCGTACCCCCCGGTCCCCCGTTCAGCTCGCGCAGGAAGCCGTCGAGCCGCGCCGCCGCCTTCGCGGTTCCTCCCATCCGGCGGAACAGGCCGGCCGGATCCTGGGGGACCATCCACGTGTACTGGGCGGAGTCGCCCTCGACGAAGCCGCCCCCGTGGAGGCTGTCGTAGGGGGTCGGGAAGCTGCCGTCGGCGAAGCGCGGCTCGATCATGCCGCTGGCGGAGTTGAAGAGGCGGCGCCAGTCGCCGGAGCGGCTCATGAAGGCGCTGTAGGTGGAACGGTCGCGCAGCGAGCGAGCGGCGAACTGGGCGATCGCGAAGTCGTCGACCGCGTACTCGAGGCTCGTCGCCGCCGAGCCCCAGACGGCGTCGGGGCTGCCGTAGATCGAGTTCGCGTTGCGGGTGTTGGTGTCGATATCGAAGGGGACGTAGCCGAGGGCAAGGTAGTCCGAGAGGCCCTGGCGCTCCAGGTATTCGCCGTTCGCGCTCTGGCAAGGCTGAGTCGCCCCCTTCACCATCGCGTCCAGCGCCGCCTGCCGGTCGAAGGCGCCGGCACCGAAGGCGGCGGCGGAGGCGAGAATGGGGTCGGCGGAGTCGCCGACCATGGTCATGCTCTGACCGTTGGCATAGGACCAGCGCGGCAGGCAGCCACTCTGCGCGGCGTCGGCAAGCAGCGAGCGCATCATGTCGCTGGCCCGCGCCGGCGTCAGCAGCGAGAGCAGCTGCACCTCGCTGCGGTAGATGTCCCAGCCGGAGAAGTCCGCGTACTGAGTGCGGCCACGGGCCCAGTGGATCTGCCCGTCCATGCCGGGGTAGGCGCCGCCGACGTCGTCGAAGGTCCGCGGCGCCAGAAAGGCGTGGTAGAGCGCGGTGTAGAAGGTGTCGAGGTGAAGGGTCGAGCCGCCGCTGATGCGGATCCGCCCGAGCGAGGCGTTCCAGCTGCGCTGCGCCCTCGCCGCGATCGTGCCGAAGCCGAGGCCCGGGTTTTCGGCCGCGAGGTTGGCGCGAGCGTCTTCGACGCTGACGAAGGAGATGCCGACCCGGACCAGCACCACCCTGTTCTTGCCGGTGTCGAAGGTCGCGTAGGCGCCCGCGGCGGCGCTCGTCGCCGGGTTGGCGGCCGGCGTCTGACTGTCGCTCGAGGAGGTCGACCCGGGTTCGAGCTGGTTGCGCTGCCAGGTGCCGTAGGCACCGAAGCTGCGGTTGAAGATCGCGGCGAAGTAGACCCTGTAGCGCGGCCGCTGGCCGCAGAAGAGCCCGCTGGAGGACGAGCCGGAGATTTCGCGGGCATTGGGTTCGATCTGGACTTCGGCGAGGTCGTCGGCCTGGGCGCTGCCCCCGGCATTGATGAGCACACTCGAGTGCGGGTTGGCTGGGAAGGTGAAGCGCGCCATGCCGGTCCGCGTGGTCGCCGTCAGCTCGGCGTCGATGCCTCCACCGTGGACGGGGTTGAGGCGAGCCGAGTAGTAGCCGGGCCGCGCCGTCTCCCCGGCGTGCGAGAAGCCGGGCTGGAACTCGCCGTCGAGGGTGGCGCCGGGCGCGGCCGGGGAGGCTTCGAGCGGCTCGGTCGTCGGCAGGAAGGGGAAGTCGCCGTAGAGAGAGCAGCCGGCGCCGCTGAGGTGGGTGAGGCTGAAGCCCCGCAGGTGCTTGTCTCGGTAGTCGTACCCGCCGCCGCCGTGTTCGTCGGCGGGGGTCGTGTCGGGGCTCCACTGAACCATCCCGAACGGCACCGCGGCACCGGGGAAGTTGTGGCCGCCGCCAAACGTCCCCGGCCCCGGCGTGGTGCCGGCGAAGGGGTCGACGCGGCTGGCGAAGCCGCCCGCCGACGCCCCGGGCGCGAAGAGGGCGAGCCCGAGCAGCGCCGCGAGGATGGCGGTGACGGCTCGTCGCATGGGGTTCTGAGTGTTGCGCGTAATGTTCCCGCTCCGATGCGTGGAAGGACTGCAACCTTGGCAGCGCTGGCGGCGACCGCCGCCGTCCTCGCGCTGGCCCTGATCTTCGGGGGTGGGTCAGACCCGAAACACGCGCAGGCGGGCGCGGCAGCGGTGCCCGGCCAGCCCAGCGTAGACATCGTCTCCCCTCGCAACGGCGCTCGGCAGACCAGCCACGCCGTCGTCGTCAAAGCGATCGTCCACAACTTCCACCTCGCCCCACGCCAGTTCGGCGGCGAGCCGCAGCTGGGCGAGGGCCACATCCGCTTCAGCCTCAACCGTGTGCCCGACTGCGTCGACCCGGTCAAACTCCAGCACGCGGTCAACAGCCCGATCGGCAACGGCCGCCTGGTCGGAGCCTCCTTCGACTACCCGCGCTACTCGGGGCCTAACGGCGTGCTGGCCGAACGGATCGGCAGCGCCGGCAGCTACTCGCCCGGGACGCTGCCGGAGATCTTCTACCACGGGCTGCCACCCGGCTTCTACCGGCTGATCCTCAACCTGGCCCAGAACAACGGTGCGACGACCCTCTTCCACGCCGTCACCAACTTCCAGATCCTCCCCCGTCCCGGACACGGCCCGAAACCGTGCGAAAAGGGGAAAGTGCCCAGCGCCAAGGCCGCCGCCAGGCTGGGCTGACCTGGCGCCGGGTCAGCCGTAACCTCGGTGGACCCAATACTTCACTTTGTATAGTCGGTTGCATGCGGACCTACCGCCGCCTGATGGGCTTCCTGCGCCCGTACCGGCCCCAGCTCTGGGGCTCGCTGGCGTTCGCCTGGGCGGCGATGGGGATGACGGTCCTGATTCCCTGGCTGATCGGTCGCGCCGTCAACGCGATCGAGAGCGGTAACAAGCCCGACCTGCTGCCGCTGGCGCTTGCGATCTTCGGGGCGGCGATCCTGCGCCTGGGGCTGACCGTTGTCCGCCGCCTCGTCGCCGGCAAGGTCTCGCTCGCGGTCGAATTCGACCTGCGACAGATGTTTTACGCCCATCTGCAGCGGCTGGAGCTGGGCTTCTTCGACGGACAGCAGACCGGGCAGCTGATGTCGCGGGCGACCGTCGACCTGCAGTCGATCCGCTTCTTCCTCGGCTACGGGCTGATCTTCATCACCCAGAACCTGCTGACGATCGTCCTCGCCAGCGCCGTGATGTTCGCGATCAATCCCTGGCTGGCGCTGATCGCGCTGGCGCCGGCGCCGTTCATCGTCTTCACCGCCTCTCGCTACAACCGGGTCTCCCGCCCCGCCCAGCAGGAGGTCCAGCAGCGGATCGCCGAGCTGACCGCGGAGGCCGAGGAGAACGTCTCCGGGATCCGCATCGTCAAGGCCTTCGCCCGCGAGGAATACCAGCTGCGCCGCTTCAGCCGCGCCGTCTCCCGCGTCTTCGACCAGAGCATCTACTCGACCCGCCTGCAGGCGTTCTTCTCGCCGCTGATCGGGCTGCTACCGCAGCTCGGTATCGCCCTGGTGCTGCTGATCGGCGGCCGTGAGGTGATCGCCGGCAACCTCAGCCTCGGCAACTTCACCGCCTTCTACACCTACCTGGTGATGCTGGCGGGGCCGCTGCGAATGCTGGGGGTGGCGATGGGGATGGCGCAGCGGGCGATCGCCTCCGGCAACCGGCTGTTCGAAATCCTCGATCGCGAGCCGCGGATCGAGAGCGCGCCCGGGGCGCCGCTGCTGCCTGCCGGCGGCGCGCGACCCCGAGGCGCGCGAAGCCGTTCCCGCCCTGACCGACGTCGAGCTCGAGGTCGAGGCCGGACGCACGGTCGCCTTGGTCGGCCCCTCGGGCTCGGGCAAGACCAGCCTGGTGGCGCTGATCGCCCGCCTCTACGACCCCAGCGCCGGCGCGGTCCTGGTCGATGGCGTCGACGTGCGTGAGGTGGATGTCACCTCGCTGCGCTCGGAGATCGCCTTCGTCGCCGACGACAGCTTTCTCTTCACCGCCAGCGTCGCCGAGAACATCGCCTACGCGAGCCCCGAGGCGACGATCGAGGAGATCGAAGCGGCGGCGCGGCGCGCCCAGGCCGACGGCTTCATCCGGGAGCTGCCCGACGGCTATGCGACCAGGGTCGGCGAGCGCGGCCTCACCCTCTCAGGTGGCCAGCGCCAGCGGGTGGCGATCGCCCGCGCCCTGCTCGCCGACCCGCGCATCCTGATCCTCGACGACGCCACCTCCTCGGTCGACGCGACCACCGAGGCGGCGATCAAATCCGGCCTGCGGGAGGCGATGGCCGGCCGCACGACCTTCATCATCGCCCACCGCCTCTCGACCGTCTCGCTGGCTGACGAGATCGTCGTCGTCGACGCCGGCAGGATCGTCGACCGTGGTACCCACGAGGAGCTGATGGAGGGCTGCGGCTTCTACCGCGAGATCGCCGAGCACGGCCTCGCCGACACGGTCTTCCTGCAGCGCGACCTCGAGCAGCGCGAGGAGATGGCGCGCCTGTGAGGGACATGTTCCGACTCTTCGCCTCGCTCTGGCGCCTGGTCCGCGGCGAGGACCAGCGCGGCCGCAAGGTGCGCTGGCTGGTCGGGCAGCTGCGGCCCTACCGCGGCCGCGTCGCGCTGATGTTCGTCGGCCTGCTGGCCGCGACCGCGGCCGGGCTGGCGCCGCCCTACCTGGCCGGCCGCGCGATCGACTCCGGCATCCTCACCGGGGACGCGTCCGCGCTGGACCTGATCGTTGCCGCCTTCGTCGGGGTCGCCATCCTCTACGCCGTCGCGACCTACCTGCAGACCTACATGGTCGGCTGGGTCGGGACGCGGGTGCTGCAGAACCTGCGCGAGCGGGTCTTCGCCCACCTGCAGTCGATGTCGATCGGCTTCTTCACTCGCCGCAGCCCGGGCGTCCTGATCTCACGCATGACCAACGACATCGAGGCGCTGAACCAGCTCGTCACCGACGGCGTCGTGACGATGTTCTCTAGCACCCTGACCCTGGTCGGCGTGGTCGTGATCCTGCTCTTCCTCGACGCACAGCTGGCGCTGGTCACCTTCCTCACCTTCCCGCTGTTGATGATCGCCAGCGTCGTCTTCCGGATCGTCTCGCAGGGCACCTCCCGGGCGACCAGGGAGCGGATCGCGGCGATCACCGGCTACCTGCAGGAGACGCTGAGCGGGGTGCGGGTCGTGCGCAGCTTCGGCCAGGAGCCGCGCCACGTCGAAGTGATGACCGACCTCAACGAGCAGAACCGCGCGATCAACATGAAGACCGTCTACCTCAACGCCTCCTACTTCCCGGCGGTCGAACTGCTGGCGGCGCTGGCGACCGGGGTGATCCTCGTCTACGGCGGCTCGCAGGCGATCGACGGGGCGATCCAGATCGGCGTCATCGTCGCCTTCGTCGGCTACCTCACCACTTTCTTCGAACCGATCCAACAGCTCTCCCAGCTCTACACGACCTACCAGCAGGGGATGGCCGCTCTCGACAAGATCTTCGACCTGCTCGACACCAAGCCCGACATGGTCGACGCGCCCGGCGCGATCGACCCGGGGACGCTGCGCGGGGAGATCGAGCTCGACGGAGTCTGGTTCTCCTACGACGACGACCCCTCTGAGACGTGGGCATTGCGAGACGTCGACCTCCACGTCCCCCCCGGCCAGACCCTGGCCCTGGTCGGCGCCACCGGGGCGGGCAAGTCGACCTTCGCCAAGCTGGTCGCCCGCTTCTACGACCCGCAGAGGGGACGGGTGATGGTCGACGGCCACGACCTGCGCGGCGTCCAGCAGCGGGCGCTGCGGCGCCAGCTCGGGATCGTCCCCCAGGAGGGCTTTCTCTTCTCCGGCAGCGTCCGCGAGAACATCGCCTTCGGGCGGCCGGAGGCGAGCCTGGAGGAGATCGAGTCGGCGCTCGCCACGGTCGGCGCGACCGAGTTCGTCGCCGCCCTGCCCGACGGGATCGAGACCCAGGTCGGCGAGCGCGGCATCCAGCTCTCCGCCGGCCAGCGCCAGCTTGTCGCCTTCGCCCGCGCCCTGCTCGCCGAGCCGCGCATCCTGATCCTCGACGAGGCGACCTCCAACGTCGACGTCCGCACCGAGAAAACGATCGAGAAAGGCCTGGAGCGCCTGCTGCGGGGCCGCACCGCGATCGTCATCGCCCACCGTCTCTCGACGATCCGCCGCGCCGGCAAGATCGTCGTCTTGGAAGGGGGTCAGATTGTCGAGCAGGGCACCCACGATGAGCTGATCGCCGCCGGGGGCGCCTACTCGCGGCTCTACGGGGCCTGGGCCGAGAGCTCGGCTGCGTAGGGGAGCCGGTCACCCCTCCCAACCGGGCCCCACAGCCACCAAGGAAACAGCAGTTCAGCTTCAGCGAGGAAGTGCCGTTCACGCGATCCTCACCCCGGGAGTGGCGCCAGCCTTCCGCTCCTCCGTAGCTGAGTTGTGCGGGGCGCTTGAGGGAGGGATGCCGACCCCCTCCCCGGGAATGTGGCGAAGCCGCGATATGCAATCTGAAGATTGCGCGGCGTCAGCCGCGCTCCAACATCGGAGCTAAGGCCGAAGGCCGTGCGACGAAATTCACGGGAGGGGGTCGGCATCCCTCCCCCGGGCACCTAAGCGCGAGTCAGCCCGGGCCGACGCCGCCGGAGCTGCCGCCGCCGGAACCGCTTCCGGTGCCGCCGCCTTCCGGCGCGGCTCCTTCGGCACCGCCGCCCGCGCCGCCGGTTTCCGGCGCGGCTTCTTCCGGTGCCGCTTCTTCCACTTCGACTTCTGGGGTGACTTCGGGGGCGACTTCCACCCCGCCTTCTTCTTCGGCGTGCGTTTCGCTCGCGGCTGACCCCGAAGGGGTCGGAGCGCGGGGCCCTTCGCTGCAGTGTTCGAAGCCATATTCGCCGGCCATGCTCTCGAATTCTTCGAGCGCCGGAGCGGCTTTGGTCGCGGCTTCCCCGAGGGCGGCGCTGTCTTCTCGTTCGGCGGCGAGCTTGGCTTCGCCCTCCACTTTCGACAGTTCTTCGGCTGCCGCGATGAATGCGGGGTACCCGGCGGCTTCGCTCGGCGTGCCCAGGCGCTTGATGCTGTCGACCATGCCGATGTAGAGATCGGAGACCTGCGTCACCTGCCGTGGAACTTCCGCTTCGGACGTGCCGACCGAGCCGACAGCGGCGTTGACCTCGGCGCAGATCGCATCGCCCTGGGAGATCAGCTGCGCTTTGCTCAGCGCCGTCGTTTCCGTCGTCGCTGGCATCGAGGCGGTCGATTCGCCGCCGCCCCCGCCGCAGCCCGACATCGCCAGCGCGATCAGCGCGGCCAGCGGAACAGCGATCGTCAAAGTCTTGGAGAGTCTCATCGGAGCGACGCTAGCAAAGCGATTCGACGGCTTTGCAGGGGCTTATCAGCTGCGGCCCAGGGACTCGAACCCCGACTACCTCGTCCAGAGCGAGGCGTGCTGCCATTACACCAGGCCGCAAGGCCTGAGCGAAGGATATCGATGGATGGGGGGAGAGAATCGGCCGTTCCGGGACTTGGGGCGGCATGCGCGCCGCCGAATTACGTAGACAAAAATGTAGACTCCCTCTGTGGCAAGCGTCGAGACGACCACGATCCGGGTGCGGCGCAGCACCCAGAAGCGCCTCGCCCGCGAGGCGGAGCTGGCGGGGACGAGCGTGACCGAAGTGCTGGAGGCCGCCGCCGACCTGCTCTATGAGCAGCGCGTGCTGGAGGGAGCAGTTCGGTCGTGGGAGAAGCATGGCGACGCGGTGCGGGCTGAGATGAAGGACTGGCTGGAGATGCCGGGACCGCCGCTCCCAGACGACGACTGGTCTGACCTCCCGGTGGATGAAGACTGAAGTGGAGGCCAAACCGCCGCAACGGGGTGACCTCTACCTGACCGATCCCGGTCCCGGTCCCCCGGTTGGGCGCGAGCAGAGCGGAAGGCGGCCCTATCTCGTGCTCTCGATCGCGCCCATGAACCGCTCGCCGTTGCGAGTGGTGATCGCAGTGCCCCTGACGACGACCGACTGGACGAACCCACTCCATGTCCGCGTCGACCCCGCTGAGAGCGGGCTGCCCCGGGTGAGCTACGCGATGCCGGAGATGGTGCGCTCAGTTTCGACCCTGTGCTTCGAGCGCCGCATGGGCAGGGTGCCGCTCGAGACCGTCGAAGTCGCCGCCGCGAATACGGGCTTCTTGGTCGGCCTCGGCCGCACCCGTTTCTAGCCGATCGCGGAAAGGTCGCTGCCGGCATCGGCGATCGCCTCGCGGGCCTGGGAGACGTCGACGCCGTCCGCCAGCATTCGCCGCGCTTCGGCGAGGTCTTCGGGGCGGCCGACGCTGAGCGCGCCGGCGACGCGGCCGTCCTTCAGGTACCAGACCGAGAACTCGCCCCGGTCGCGGTCGCCCCGCCAGACCTCCTCGTCCCAGTCTTGCGCCGGACCGACGTACTCGAGGCTGGCCCAGTCGGCGAGGTCGCTGAAGAAGTAGGGGACCACCTCGTAGTCGCGGTCGTCGCCGAGCATGTTGCCGGCGGCGTGGATGCCCTGCTGCATCGCCACGTCCCAGTGCTCGACCCGCAGCCGCCGGCCGTGGACGACGCTGTCGTAGGAGCAGCAGTCCCCGGCGGCGTAGACGCCCTCGACCGAGGTCCGCAGCTTGGAGTCGCAGACGATCCCGTCCTCGACCTCGAGCCCGGCCCGCTGGGCCAGCATCACGTCGGCCCGCACGCCGGCGCCGACGACGACCGCGTCGCACTCGATGCTGAGCCCGCTCTTGGTCACGACCGCGCCGACCCGGCCGTCACCCTCGAAGGCGTCCAGCTCCTCGCCACCGTGGAAGGCGACGCCCTTCGACTCGATCAGCTCCTGGAACCAGCCGCCGGCATCCTCGCCGAAGGTCCGCGAGAGGGTCACGTCCTCCAGCGCCACGATCGAGCACCGCGTGCCCTTCGCCGTAAGCGAGGCGGCGACCTCGGTGCCGATGTAGCTGCCGCCGATCAGCACCACGTGCTCGGCCGCCTCGGCCTCGGCGCGGATCGCGTCGGAGTTGCCGAAGGCTCGCAGGTAGTGGATGCCCTCGTTCTCGGCGCCCTCGACGCGGAGGATGTTGACGACCGCTCCGGTGCCGATCAGCGCCTTGCCGAAGGCGACCTCCTCCCCTCCCTGGACCTTGACCGTACGGCCTTCGGTGTCGAGCGACATCACGTTGCGCCCGCTCAACAGCTCGACGCCGTTCTCCTCGTACCAGGAGAGCGGGTTGACGTAGGCGTCGGCGCGCTCGGCCTCGCCGCGCAGGTACTCCTTGGAGAGCGGTGGCCGTTCGTAGGGCGGCCCTGGCTCGCGACCGACCAGCAGCACCGATCCCTCCGCGCCGCGCTTGCGCAGCTCCGACGCGCAGTGGGCGGAGGCCATGCCACCTCCTATGAGGAGGAAATCGACCTCGCGGTCAGCCACCGGCGCTGCCGTTGCCTTCCGGTCCGAAGAGCGCCTTCAAGTCGTCCTCCCTACCCGGATCCAGCACAGCCAGAACCTCGTCGCCTTCCTCCAGCACGGTATCGGCGTTCGGGACGAAGCCCCTGCCCGCGCGCAGGACCGAGATCAGCAGGCTTCCCTCTGGCATCCGCAGGTCTCCGACCCGGCGCCCGGTGACGCCAGAGTCCTTGCCGAGCAGCATCTCGATGATCTCCAGCTGCTCCTCCTGCAGGTCGAGCAGGTGGACCAGCCCGTACTCGGGCACCTCGTGCTCGAGCAGGCGCAGGATCAGGTCGGTCGCCGACACCGACGGCTTGATGTTGAGGAGGTCGAAGTGCTGGCGGTTACGCGGGTTGTTGACCCTGGCGATGATCCGCTCGACCAGGTACTTCTCGCGCGCCACCTGGCAGATCAGCATGTTGTCCTCGTCGTCGCCGGTGACCGCGATCACCATCTCGGCGCGCTGGATCCCGGCCCGCTCGAGCACCCAGAGCTCGGAGGCGTCGCCGTAGGAGACGTTGTGCTCCAGCTCCTGCTCGACGGTGAGGTAGCGGCGGCGGTTGCTCTCGATCAGCGTCACCTCGTGGTCCTTCTCGAGCAGCTCGCGCGCCAGGTTCCAGCCGACCTTGCCCGCTCCGACGACGATGATGTACATCCGCTCCCCAGCCTCCTTCTCTAGGCGGCTTCCGCCGCGCCGTCCGGTGGGTTGCCGCCCTCGGCGCTCTTGCGGACCGCTTCCTCGAGCATGTCGATCGCGACCCTGGTCGGGCAGACCGTGTGCAGGCCCTGGCGCTGGTACCACTCGGCCCGCAGCGGGTCGAGCACCCGCGCGATCACCGTCGGCACCTCGTAGCGTCTCTGGGCGATCTGGGCGATGACGATATTGGTGTTGTCGCCGTCGGTGGAGGCGATGAAGGCGTCGGCTTTCTCGATGCCGGCGGCAAGGAGCGCCTCGGTCTCGAGGCCGGCGCCGACGGTGAACTGGCCGCCGAGATCCTCCCAGCTCTTCTCGAGGCCGACCTCGAGCCGCGCGTGGGACTCGGGGTCCTCGTCGAGACAGGAAACTTCGTGCCCCTCGCGAAGCATCGCCCGCGCCACCGAGGAGCCGACACGGCCGCAGCCGACTATCAGGATGAACATGGCGCGGATACTAGTGCGCATGCACTAGGGCGTTTCGGGTGGCGCAGTGAGCAAGACCCGACAGGGGGCTTTCTTGAGGACGTACTCGGTGGCGGCGCCGATCTCGGCCGGCTTGGCGGCGCCGATCCCGCCGATCATCGCCCCCCCGCGGATCTTCGTCGGCGGCTCGCCGCCGATCACGATCGCCTCGGTGCCGCTGCGTCGCGCGGCCTCGACGATGCCGGCGCCGACCTTGCGGGCGCGGATCACCTCGGTGGTGACCTCGACGTCCTCGTACTCCTCCCCCACCTCGCGTGCGCGCTCCAGCGCGCGCCGCGCCTCGGCCTCCCGCTCGGGCGGCAACTTCGCGTCCAGCGGCAGGGTCAGCGGCACTTCGATCACGTAGACGACGTCGAGCCGGGCGTCGTCCTCCTTCCCGTCCGACTGCTCCTGCTCGGCGGCGGCGAGGCGGCCGGCGGTGGCGACGATGTCGTCGTCGAGCTCGGTGCCGAAGACGGGGACGAGGATGTTGCGGAATTCGACCTCCGGCACCTGCTTGGTGAGGGCGTGCTCGGGGACAGAGACCCGCCTGGTCAGCGTCGTCCCCTCGAAGACCTTGCGGTAGATGACGTAGAAGAGGAGGCCGAAGGCCATCCAGCCGCCGCCGACGAGGCGGGCGATGTCGTGGTAGGCGAGAACGCTGACGAAGGCGAGCCCGCTGAGGATCGCGGCGACGATTGCCGGCAGCGGAAGCTCGGCGCCGCGCCAGGGGATCCCGAGCGGTATCCGGAAGGGCCGGGGGCGATCCGGGTCGCGGACCCGCAGGCGGATGATCGAGAGGTGGGCGATCGTGATCGCCAGCGTCGCGCCGAAGGCGTAGATGCTGGCCAGCAGCTTGACGTCGGTCGGGATCACCAGGCCGAGGGCAATGACGCCGCAGATCATTATCGCCACGTAGGGCGTCGCCCGGCGCCTCTCCAGCTTGCCCAGCCAGCTGGGGATCTGGCGGTTGATCGCCAGCGTGTAGATGTGGCGCGAGACCCCGAGCATCGAGGTGTTGGCGGCCCAGAACAGGACCGGCGCGGCGATCAGCGCCACCATCCAGCGCATCGAGTCGGCGACCCAGCCGGGGTGGAAGGCGGAGACGACGCCGAGCACCGGCTCCTCGACGAACTTGCCGCCGAGCGCGGTCTGGGGCCCATGCGGCCCGGCGACGACCGGCACCGCCATCAGCGCGATAGCCGCCATCCCGGCGTAGACGAGTGGCACCGCGACCGCGCCCAGCGAAGCGATCCGTTTGAGGTCGCGGCGGTCGACGTAGATGTCGGGCGCCAGATCCGAGGCGGCCTCGATCCCCGCGTAGGCGAGCATCGCCACCACGGCGGCGTAGACGATGTCCTTGAAGTTGGGGTCGGTGAAGAGGTTCAGCTCCGCCGTCAGCCGGTCGGGATGGAGGACGACGAGGGCGCCGACGACGATCACCGCCAGCTGCAGGCCGAGGTCGGCCAGCGCCAGCACCGCCAGAGAGCGCTGCCGCTCGCGCCCGGTGACGTTGAGGATGTTGAGCGCGCAGACGGCGGCGATCACCGCCGCGGCAAGGCCGATCTCCCAGCCCGGGTCGGCGAAGTCGCCGGAGATCGGCTCCAGGTAGTGCGGCACCGAGATCGCCGCCAGGGCGATCACGATCAGGTAGTCGATCAGGATCGCCCAGCCGGCGATGAAGGCGACGAGCTCGTTGAAGGCGTGGCGGGCCAAGGTCGAGGAGCCGCCGCGCTCGCGGAACATCGCCCCGCCCTCGACGTAGCTGAGCGTGGTCAGGCCGAAGAGCAGGCCCGAGGCGAGGAAGATCAGCGGCGTCAGGCCGAGGCCGCGGTCGGCGACTACGCCGAGCGCGAAGTAGATCGAGAAGCCGACCGCCGAGTAGGCGGCGGCGAACAGCCAGGGCACGCCGAGGCCCCACTTCAGCAGCGGATCGGCCTGCCGCCCCGTGGACGGCTTCCCCGGCTGCGGCGCCGGGCCGACGGGATTGCTCATGGCCCCATCCGGGAGGCGACCCAGAGCCGCCCGGCCCCGACCGCGACGAAGGCGACGCCCATCAGGATCCCAACGGACGCCGGTCCACCGCCGTTGGCGAGCGTCACCGCCAGCACCACGAGCCCCACCACCACAAAGGTCACCGAGAACCCCCTCACTGCCCCCCTGTAGGCGCGCTCCCCCTTCGGCCGCTGGGCCGATTTCGGGTCCACGTCTCCCGTTTTCGGCCCGCCGGCGGTCATCTGGTGGCCTCGGCGAGCGCGGGGGTGGGGACGGCGACGGGCTTGTCGGTGGGGTCGGAGACGACAATCACGCGGCAGGGGCGCTCGGCGAGGACCGTTTGCAGGGTCTTGTCGTAGAGCGGCACGCCACCGCGGTAGCGCAGGCCGACGACAAGCGCCGCCGCCTTGATCAGCTCCGCCTCCTCGGCAAGGGAGTAGCCGGCCTGGCCGGGCCGGACCCGGGCGACGTGGCCGGTGACGCGCTGGCCCCCGATCAGCCTCGCCTCCTCGATCTTGCGCTGCGCCTCGGCTTCCGGCTCGACCATCTCGGCGTTCAGTGGCAGGTGGGTGGGGACGGTCAGCATCGAGTGGATGTGGATCCCGCGTCGCCGCTTCGATGCGAGCTTGACCGCGGTCGCGACCATCTCCGGGGAGAAGGTCTCGTCGTCCTCGAAGCCGACCAGGACGCTTCGGTACTCGACCTCCTCCACCCCCAGCGGCTCCGGCAGCACGACCTTGACCGTCTCGGTCAGCGGCAGCTTCTGGTTACGGCGATAGAGGACGTAGACGGCGATCCCGAACAGCATCCAGGCGGTGCCGACCACGAGGGTGCGCGGGTTCAGCGCCATCACCACGATCCAGGCCGCGAAGGTGCCGAGGCCGCCGAGCACCGCGGTCAGCGGCAGGTCGAAGCCGAAGGCGCGGAAGTTCAGCGGTGGCTTCCAGGTGCGCTCGACGTCGCGCTGCTTGCGGCGGAGCTGGATCACCGCGACGTGGGCGATCGTGAACGAGAGCATCGCGCCGAACGAGTACATCGTCGCCAGGAAGTCGGTCTTGCCGGGCAGCAGA
>WNFM01093110.1_pt2 | contig 60645 bp, 64 predicted proteins | sample 5400271 | NCBI WGS metagenome assembly WNFM01 (sample SAMN13153352, study PRJNA577476) | soil metagenome | isolation source: 60 cm saprolite on Douglas fir-dominated hillslope | place: USA:California | collected 2013-09-17
TCCCGGTGTTGTTAGCAAACCAGAGGCACGGTTGCCAACGGCGGTGTGATAGATTCACTCGCCATGAACACCGCATCCCGCAATACATCCAATACCAAGCAAGTTTCGCGCTCACTCGCCGCGGTCTGGCATCCTTGTACGCAAATGAAGCACCACGAGCAGTTTCCGCTGGTGCCGGTCGCCCGCGGCGAAGGCGCATGGCTGATCGATTACGAAGGCAATCGCTATCTCGATGCGGTCTCCTCCTGGTGGGTCAATCTGTTCGGCCATGCCAATCCGCGCATCAATGCCGCGCTGAAGGCCCAGCTGGATACCCTGGAACATGCGATGCTGGCCGGCTTCACCCACGAACCCGCGATCGAACTTTCGGAACGTTTGGGGAAGTTGACCGGGCTCGGCCACGCTTTCTATGGCAGCGACGGCGCCAGCGCTGTGGAAATCGCTCTGAAAATGAGCTTTCATTAACCTGGCAAGACAAAATTTGTCAGCCTGGAAGGCAGCTATCACGGCGAAACCCTGGGCGCGCTGGCGGTCACCGATGTGGCGATTTTTCGCGATGCCTACGGGCCGCTGTTGAACAATAATCTGCTGGTGCCGTTTCCGGGTCCGCGCGATGCCGGGAACCTGGAGGCCTGCTGCCCGCACTGCGTATTGCCTGCGGTTGCGGCGCTGGAGGCATTGCTCGCGGAGCGCCACCATGAAATCGCCGCCTTCATCGTCGAACCCCTGGTGCAGGGCGCCGCCGGTATGCGCATGTATCACCCCGATTATCTGCGCCGGGCGCGCGAGCTCTGCAGCCGATACGGCGTGCACCTGATCGCCGACGAAATCATGACCGGTTTCGGGCGCACGGGATCCATGTTCGCCATCGAGCAGGCCGGCATTGCGCCCGATCTCATCTGCTTGTCCAAAGGGCTCACCGGCGGCTATCTGCCGCTGTCATGCGTACTCGGCAGCGACGACATTTACGCGGCGTTTTACGACGACGATACCGCGCGCGGATTTTTGCATTCGCATTCCTACACCGGCAGCGCGCTGGCCTGCCGCGCCGCCCTGGCCACGCTGGATATCTTTTCCGCCGATGCTGTGATCGAAAAAAATCGCGACAAAGCCGGCCGCTTCAGTATTCTGGCCGCGCCGCTGATGCGGCATCCGCGCGTCAGGAACTTTCGCCATCTCGGCATGATCTGGGCATTCGAGGTCGATAGCGCCGAAAAAAATTTCGCCAGGGAATTTTTTGCGCGTGCACTCAAGCGCGGCCTGTTGCTGCGCCCGATCGGCAACACCGTCTATTTCATGCCGCCCTACATCGTGGCCGATGATGAGTTTGCCTGGCTGGTGGGACAGACGATCGCCACCATCGATGAAATGGGCGCGGCATGACATCCCGATATCTCATTGCCGCCGTTCTTTTGGCGGCAAATTGCGGCGGCGTATGGGCGCAGGACAAGCTGCCCGCCACTGTAGCCGACGCATTCGCACTTGCCGGTATTCTGCAGGAAAACGTGTCGTTGGTGGTCAAGGAGCCTGGCGCGCATGCCGCGCTGATCAGCCTCAATGCCGACAAATCCATGAACCCGGCATCGGTGATGAAATTGTTTACGACCTATGCCGGGCTGGAATTGCTGGGGCCGGCCTATACCTGGAAGACCGAAGCCTATGCGGCCGGCGAAGTGCACGGCAATACCCTGAACGGCGATCTGGTGCTGAAAGGTGGCGGTGATCCCAAGCTGACGGTTGATCGTTTCGCAAACCTGTTAATGCAATTGCGCGGCCGCGGGTTGCGCATGATCCGCGGCGATCTGATCCTGGACCGCACGTTCTTCGACGCGGCTGTCAACGATCCCGCCGCCTTCGATGGTGAGCCGCTGCGCGCCTATAACGTCGGCGCCGATGCCTTGCTGCTTAACTTCAAGACCGTGCGTTTTCTGTTTGCTGTTTCGGCCGACGACCGGTCGGCGACGATTTCGCCGGATGCGAAACCGGCGCAACTGGAAATCGTCAACCGCGTCAAACTCGTGGACGGCCCTTGCGGCGATTGGCAGAGCCGCATCCTGCTCGATGTGCAAATGCCGACCCCCGTGCTGGTCAAGGTCGCTTTCACCGGCAACTATGCGCGAAGCTGCAGCGATCAGACCTGGAATGTTTCTTTGCTGGATCACACCCGCTTTGTCGGTGGCGTATTCGCCGGACTGTGGAAGGAGCTCGGAGGAAACTGGAATGGCCTGGTGAAGGTGATGCCGCTGCCGCCGGATGCCAGATTGCTGGCCGCCGCCGAATCGCCGCCGCTGGCTGAAATGGTGCGCGACATCAATAAATATTCGAACAATGTGATGGCCAGGCAATTGTTCCTGACGCTGTCGGCCGAAAAAATGGGCGCCCCCGGCACCGTCGCGCATTCCACGGAAATCATCAATGACTGGCTGGCCAAAAAAGGCATCGTCGCGCCCGAACTGGTGTTCGAAAACGGCTCGGGCCTGTCACGCCTCGAGCGCAGCAGCGCGGCGACCTTGTCCGCACTGCTCGACGCCGCGTGGAACGCCAGCGTGATGCCGGAGTTCATCTCGTCCATGTCCCTGCTTGGCGTTGACGGCACCTTGCGCCGCCGTGGGCGCGGCGAGCCGGTCGCCGGCCAGGCGCATATCAAGAGCGGCACGCTGAACGACGCCCGTGCCGTCGCCGGTTATGTGCTCGACAGCAAGGGCAAGCGTTGGAGCGTGGTGATGATCGTCAATCATCCGAACGCCATGCAGGCACAGGCTGCGCAGGACGCACTCCTGGCCTGGGTTTATGCGGGGCCCGTCGTTGCCGCGACACCTGCGCCGGGTACCGTCAACGCGCCGCTTCCTGCGCAGCCGCCAGGGCTTCAGTAGGGATTGCCGTCCTTGTAGGCAAAGGTGACTTTGCCGTTCGCATCATCGATGAACATCAGATCGTCATCCGGATAAAAAGCCCGGTCGGCGTCGATGCGGCTGCCGACTTCCAGATAAGACACGGGGAGCGCTCCCAAAAGCCCGATTTTAAATCCGGCGCGATGGTTATTGCCAACCTTGAATCGCCACGAAGAGGCGTTGCGGACTCACGGCCTCGCGATTTGCGCGGGCCTGGTGCATCGCCGGGGTTTGAAGCTGGCCATGGTCAGACACGGGACTTTCGGCGCTGTTGTAGAACACGCCGGCGATGAGCACACCGACCAACAAGGTGAAGATGTTGCCCATGACGATGATCAGCCAATAAAACCACGAGCGACGGGGATTCATGCGGTTTTTCATGTTCTTTGCACGCCATTTGGTGATGCCGCTTTCGGGGAGGCCAACCGTCATCGGTCGGTTAAGCGTATTTCCGGCAAATGCAAAGAAAGTTCCAATTTTGGCGGTGCTGCGAATCGACCCGTTCGAATCCTGCTTCCCTGAGACCTACAGTTGCTTGGTCGCGATCGTTTTGCTGGCAACCGCATCCGGACGCGCATTCTCGCTGTTCAACAGATTGCCCGCGCCCGAAAAGCACACACCGGTAACGAGGGTGGCGATGATCATGGTGAAGAGGGTGGTGTCGACTTTGGTCTGGGTTTTCATATTCGTTTCCTTGGTGTGTTTGAAGAAGTTCGTTTCAATGCTGCGTGTTGATGAATGAACTTTAGACTTTGGCCGGTCCGCATGGAACCGGCTAGCGACGAATGCCGCGAATTGCGGTGCGAAGTGGATATTTCGGGAACGAAATACCGGCACAGCGGGTAGCGCCGGCGCTGCCGTGCGTAAGTCGCGGCCCGCAAGAAGGGTGGCGGGACTACAATGAGCGAATCGCCCTTGCCCGGGACGCTGAAATTTAAAAAAAGCTGCGCATATCGATGCAGATCCCCGCCGTCCTTAAATCGTTCGCCTTCCGCCCGCGTCTGCTGTCCCATCTGCAGACCTATACGCGCAACGATTTCAGTGCCGATCTGGCAGCCGGCGCGACTGTCGGTATCGTCGCGCTGCCCCTGGCCATGGCCTTCGGCATCGCCTCGGGCGTGCGCCCCGAGCAGGGCATCATCACCGCGATCATCGCCGGCTTCCTGATCTCGGCGCTCGGCGGTTCGCGCGTGCAGATCGGCGGGCCGGCCGGTGCGTTTGTCGCGTTGCTGTACGGCATCGCGGAAAAATACGGGGTCGCCAATCTGTTGATCGCCACCATGATGGCCGGCGTGATGCTGTTTGCCATGGGCGCTTTCAAGCTGGGCAATCTGGTGCGCTTTGTGCCGGTGTCGATCGTGATCGGTTTTACCAATGGCATCGCGGTCATTGTGGCGATTTCGCAGGTGAAGGACTTCATGGGCTTGGCGATTGACAAGGCGCCGTCCAATTTCTTTTCGCAACTCGCCGCGATCGGGTCCGCGATTCACACGTTCAACTGGCTCGCATTTGCGATCGGCTTGATGTCTATCGGCATCATTGTGTTGTGGCCGCTCTCCTACCGCCCGCAGGCAACACGCATGAAGCGCATCATGACCAAGTTTCCCAGCACCATCGTCGTGTTGATCCTGTCGTCTCTGCTGGTATGGTTTTTCAAATTGCCGGTGGAAACCATCGGTTCGAGGTTTGGCGGCCTGCCCAGCGGCTTGCCGATACCTTCCCTGCCCAGTTTCGATTGGCAAACAGCGCAGAATCTGGTTGCGCCCACCATCGCCATTGCATTCCTGTGTGCGATCGAGTCCCTGCTGTGCGCGCGGGTGGCGGATGAATTGATCGGCGACCGGCACGACCCCAATCAGGAGTTGATGGCGCAGGGCATCGCCAATTTTTTTAGCCCGTTTTTCGGCGGCGTCGCCGCCACCGGCACCATTGCCCGCACGGTGACCAATGTACGTTCCGGTGCGCGCTCGCCCGTCGCCGGGATTGTGCATGCCATGGTGCTGCTGCTGATCATTCTGGTGGCGGCACCGCTGGCATCCAGTATCCCCCTGGCTGCGCTGGCCGCGATCTTGCTCTGGGTCGCCTGGAGCATGGGCGACTGGCGCGAATTCATCAAGCTCGGCCAGTTCTCGATGTTCTATCGCGCCACGCTGCTATCCACCTTTGCGGTGACGGTGGTCTTCGATCTGGTTACCGCGATCGTGGTGGGGTTGGTGATGTCGAGCATGTTCTTCATCTACCGCGTTTCCTCGTTGACCAAGGTCGAGGAAATCGTCTTGCCGCCGGCTATCGGCAGGCCCGCCGGTTCGCTGTTCTTCGCCAGCGTCAACAAGCTTGAAACACTGCTGGATCCGGCCGGCGTATTGCCGCGCGTGGTGATCCTGGAACTGCATCAGCTCATCAATCTCGATACCACGGGGCTGGACGCAGTCGAAAAACTGCATGCCCTGCTGACCAAACAGGGCGGGCATCTGATCATCGCCGGCGCCACCGAGCAACCCTTGTCGCTGATGAAGCGCGGTGGATTGATTGCGGCCTTGGGCGAGGCCCATATTGTCGATTCCCTGGACGATGCGCTGCTGCGCGCGCGCGCGTTGACTGCCCCGCCATCGGCTTAAGTCCACTCGCGCCGGCCGTCGAATTCCCTGACCAGAAACTCGACGAAGGTCCGCACCTTGGCGGACAGATGCCGCCGGCTGGGATAGACCGCATAAATATTTGTTGCCGGCGGCGTATAGTCTTCCAGGATGCGCACCAGGCGGCCCGAGGCAATGCCGGCCGCCAACATGAAATCTGGTTCCAGGGTGATGCCGACCCCCTGTTCGGCGATGGCTGCCGACATTTCGCCGTTATTGGTATGGATCGAGCCGGACACATGCGCTTCGATCACGCGCCCCGACGGGTCACGGAACCGCCAGTGATCCTTGGCCGAGGAATAGGCATAGGTAAAACAGTTGTGTCCGGCCAGATCGTCGGGATGCGCGGGCGTGCCGTGCCGTTCGAGATAGGCGGGCGAGGCACAGGCCACCAGACGGGTTTCGCCGATTTTTCTGGCGACCAGATTAGGATTGCCGAGATCGCCTATGCGGACGGCAAGGTCGAGGCCCGTCTCGATCAGATCGACAAAATGATCGGACAGGGAAATATCGAACCGGGTTTCGGGGTATTTCGCCTGAAACCGGCCGATGGCCGGCGCCAGGTGCAACACGCCGAATGCGATTGAACAGGTCAGCTTGAGGGTGCCGCGCGGACGGGCACTGTTCATGGAAGCCAGGGCCTCGGCTTCTTCGAGATCGCTCAATAATTGCACGCAACGTTCAAAAAACCCTTCACCGCTTTCGGTCAGGGACAGGCGCCGTGTAGTGCGATTCAGCAGACGGGCGTCGAGATGCGTCTCCAGCTGCGCCAGCAATCGCGATACGGCGGAAGTCGACATCTCGAGCCGCTCGGCAGCCTTCGCGAAGCTGCCCTGTTCGACGACCTTGGTAAAGACGCGAATTGCCGCAAGCGTGTCCATAGATTTTGATTGTTGTAATAATCGGGATAATTTATTGTCAATATGCCACTTTATCCCGATCAATGCAGGCCGCATGATTCGCATTGTCTCGTTATCTACCACTCCTTTGAAAGGAAGCCATCATGATCGATACCCGCACCGCCCCCTATGCCGCGTTTGTATTGCGCATTTCGCTGGGCCTGATGTTCGTCGCGCACGCCTTGCTGAAACTCATGGTCTTCACCATGCCTGGCACCGTGCAGTACTTCCAATCCATCGGCTTGCCGGGTTCCTTCGCCTACCTGACGGTGGCGGTCGAACTGATCGGCGGCGCGCTAATCCTCGGCGGCGTTTACGCGCGCTGGGTGGCATTGGCCACCTTGCCAGTGCTGCTGGGCGCAACCTGGGCGCATGCCGGCAATGGCTGGGTGTTCAATGCTCCCAATGGTGGCTGGGAATATCCGGCCTTTCTGGCCGCAGCCTCGATCGTCCTGGCGCTGACCGGCGACGGCCGTTTCGCGTTATCCAATAAATTTGCCCGTTGACCTGCCTCAGCGCGGGCAGCGTTGAAGACCTTGGGCCCGCCGAATTAATTGCCTTGAAAAACAAAATGCGCCGCAGCCGACATGACGGCGGCGCACATACATGAAAGCCATCAAATCATGAACGCCCTGCCCGCCATTTTCATTTCGCACGGCTCACCGATGCACGCGATCAACGCCGGACCGGCCGGCGAGATCTGGGCAGCGATGGCGCAATCGTTGCCGGTCCCGCCCAAGGCGGTGCTGATTGCCACTGCGCACTGGGAGACCAATCTGCCGATGCTGTCCGGCAGCGCGGCGCCGGAAATGATTTACGATTTCGGCGGCTTTCCCGATGCCCTTTACCAGATCAAGTATCCGGCGCCGGGTGCGCCGGATATCGCGCAACGCGGATTGGCCCTGCTGAAAGCGGCCGGCATTACCGCGGCCATCGACGGCTGCCGCGGTATGGATCACGGCGCCTGGGTGCCCCTGCGCAAACTGTTTCCGCAGGCCAATGTGCCGGTAGTGCAGCTATCGGTGCAACCGTCGCTGGGGCCGCGCCATCACTATGAACTGGGCCGCGCCCTGCGGCCGCTGCGCGAGGAGGGGGTGCTGATCGTCGGTTCCGGCCACCTCACGCACAATCTGCGCGACTGGGTGAGCGGTGCACGTGCCAGCCGTGACCAGGGCAATGCAGCGCCCGCGATCGCGCCCTATGCGCTGGAATTCCAGGCCTGGATTTACGAACACCTGATATCCGGCGACAAGGCCGCGCTGTTCGATTACCGCCAGCAGGCGCCACACGCGGTGCGTGCGCATCCCAGTGAGGAACATTTCCTGCCGTTTTTCATCGCGCTGGGCGCGGCCGGGGACCATCCCAAGGTGGAGCGTGTGTTCGCGGGCTTCGAGGGCAGTGCGCTGGCAATGGATGCCTATCGCTTCAACTGAAGCGTGGCGCTTTTTGGGGAATCCCACTTAGTCGCGTTGCAGGCCGGCAGCGATGTCGAAAGAGCGCAGGCGGTGGGTGTGCTCGTAAAAATCCGACACCAGCATCAGTTCGTCCGCGTCGGTCTCGGCAAGCAGTGCCCCCAGTTTGGCCCTGACGGTCTGCGGTCCGCCGATCACCGCGGCGCCCAGAAAACGGTCCACGGCAATTTTTTCCTCGCCGTGCCAGCGCGTGTTCATATCGTCCACCGGCGGTTGCTGGATCAGACTGTCGCCGCGGATCAGGGCCAGTATTCTCTGTTGCGTGGTGGTCGCGAGAAAAGCGGCCTCTTCGGGCGCGGCGATCAGCGGAACGCCGAGCATGACGAAAGGTTTCTCCAGCACCGTCGAAGGCCGGAACAGCTGGCGATAGAGCCGAATCGCATCGTGCATGAAGCGCGGCGCGAAATGCGAGGCAAAGGCATAGGGCAGACCAAGCTGCGCCGCCAACTGCGCACTGTACAGGCTGGAACCCAGCAGCCAGACCGGCACCTCGGTGCCGGCGCCTGGCGTGGCGATCAACCGCTGTCCGGGCCGTGCGGGCGCCAGCAAGGCGCGCAATTCGGCGACTTGCTCGGGAAAATCATCGGCATCGCCCAGGCGATCCCGCCGCAGCGCGCGCATCGTGGCCTGGTCGGCGCCGGGGGCGCGCCCCAGGCCGAGGTCGATGCGTCCGGGGTGCAGGGTGGCGAGCGTGCCGAACGCCTCCGCCACCACCAGTGGCGCATGGTTCGGCAACATGACCCCACCCGAGCCGACGCGTATCGTGCTGGTGCCGCCGGCGACATGCCCGATCAACACCGCCGTCGCCGAACTGGCGACGCCATCCATATTGTGGTGCTCCGCCAGCCAGAAGCGCTTGAAGCCAAGCTTCTCCACATGCCGGGCCACCGCCAGGGAATTGCGCAGCGCCTCCGCAGTGGATCCGCCCGCGCGAATCGGCACCAGATCGAGTACCGACAGGGAAACTTGGGATAGCTTGCTCATGGTTCGATCGGGCGTGCAACGCCGATAATTGGCTGGAGCAAGCTTAGCTTGAGGCCGCTCCCACCCGTTTCAAGGGCGCCGCCGATGGGTGATTCGCAAAGCCGTTATTTCATCGACTCGCGGGTGTTGACTACTGCCAGGAAAATCTCGCGCAGAAAAACCACCAAGGCGAGGATGAAGGCCATCATCGCCAGCACGAACAGGATGCCGACGATTTTCGCGAGATTGACCGCCATGAATGCGTCGATGAACGCCACCACGATCAGCAGGCCGACGAACAGGGCGCAAAACACCGCCCCGGCGACCGAGATGTAGATCAGGCGGAGACGTCGCGCCAGCAAATTGAGCTCGTCGTGCGCGATCCGCAGGTGCTCGGTGTCGAGCTGGCTCAGCCGCTCTTCGAGAACGCGGATGCGATCGACGACACGCGAAAGGCGGTTGGTCAACACGCCGATGATGGTGCCGACCGCCGTGAGCAGGAACACCGGCGCGATCGCCAGCTGGATGACGTGGGTGATTTCGTTGATATTGGTTTGCGGGAGCATGATGAACATTCACTCGGCGTTTCGATTGGACATGTGATTGGACCTGTTTCAAGCGCTCAGTTCGTCGCCGGCAGGCAGATGGTGTATTGCCCGGACTTGTCGTCCCGGATCATTTTCACCAGCTTGCGCTTCTCGGCATCCTCGACCAGCTCCTTGAAAGAGCGGTAACCATAATACGACTCATTGAACCCCGGGCGGCGGCGCTGCATGGTCGGCTTGACCATCGAGCCCCACAATTTTTCGTCGGAGCCGCGCTCCGCGATCAGCGCCTCCACAGTCTCCACCAGGAATTCGAGCGCCTCGAGGCGCTTGTCGTCTTCCGCCACCGGTTCGGCCGGTTTGGCCTTGCTGGCGGCGGGCTTGGCGGCCGCCTTCTTGATCGCTTGCTTTTTCTTGGCTTCCTGCGCGCGCACCAGGTCGTCGTAGTAGATGAACTCGTCGCAGTTGGCGCTGAGCAGATCGGAGGTGGAATCCTTGACGCCGACCCCGATCACCAGCTTGTTGTTCTCGCGCAGCTTCGACACCAGGGGCGAAAAATCGGAATCGCCGCTGATGATGACGAAAGTATCGACATGGGCCTTGGTGTAGCAAAGGTCGAGCGCATCGACCACCATGCGGATATCGGCGGAATTCTTGCCCGATTGCCGCACATGCGGAATCTCGATCAGCTCGAACGCGGCCTCGTGCATGGTCGCCTTGAAATCCTTGTAGCGGTCCCAGTCGCAATAGGCCTTCTTGACGACAATGCTGCCCTTGAGCAGCAGACGCTCCAGCACTTTCTTGATGTCGAATTGCGCATACTTGGCATCGCGCACGCCGAGCGCCACGTTTTCGAAGTCGCAGAATAAAGCCATATTGGTGATTTCGGGCTGCCCGGCCATTGCGTATTCCTCTTTTGTGCAGACGCCGTCGATAGTAGCCCTATCCGCGGCAAATTTCAGCACGCATGCGGACAGAAATGCGGGGCGCAGTTAGAATCCGCATCTACGATCAGCGCGACCGAATCTTCCAAAGGACCTGTCCATGTCGGCCTTCAGCAGAATTACCCGCTTCTTCTACATATTTGTTGGCGCAGTACTGCTGTTCTTCATCGCCTACACCCTGTTCACACTTACCTGGGCATATTCGGAGGGCGACCGTGCCGGTGTCCTGCAGAAGTTCTCGAAAAAAGGCTGGCTGTGCAAAACCTGGGAAGGCGAACTGCTGCAAGTGGCCCTGCCCAGCGTGGTGCCGGAGAAATTCGAATTCTCGGTGCGCGATGAGCTGGTGGCCAAACAACTGCTCGACAATATCGGCAAGCGCGTGGGGGTGAGTTATGAACAGCACAAGGGCGTGCCCAGCAGCTGTTTTGCCGACACTGAATATTTCGTTGAAAAGGTGCAGGTCCAGGACCAGCAGCCCTTGCCGGTAAGCCTGCAACCGACGCCGCCGGCCGTGCAACCTCCCGCGTTGCCATCCCCCGCAGCGCCCCCGCAAACGCCTGTCGAAGTGCGGCTGCCGGAATCCACGCCGGCGCCCAATCAAGTGCCGGTGCCGCCGCCGACCAAGTAGCTGCGCTGCGCGGGCTGGTTGTTCAGCGCCAGCCCTTGCCGTGTTCTTCATCGAAGCGCAGCTGGTCCTGGGCCAGCTGTTGTTCCAGCTCTTCGCGGCCGGCCTTGGCGCCGGATTGCACCCGGGCTTCATCCCCGCGCAGCGGCATCAGCGCGTGCATGGAGGCGATGTTGTGGCGGCGGAATACGTCGGCGATCTCGCGTGCGCGAAAGCGATCCATGCCCAGCGCCTCCAGCGCATGGCGCCCGGTCCTGAGCGCCGACTCGAAGGTTTCGCGTTCGATGATCTTCACGCCGCGCTTGAACAGCTCGGTGTAATGGGTGATATTGCGCGCGCGGGAAATGATTTTCAGGTTCGGAAAATGTTCGCGCGCCCGATCGACCAGGGCCAGGCTGTCGTCGATATCGTCGATGGCATTGACCAGCAGGGTCGCCTCCTTGGCGCCGGCGGCTTCCAGCAGATCGATGCGGGTGGCGTCGCCGTAGTAGACTTTGAAGCCGAATTTGCGCAGAGCCTCGATCTGGTCCGGATCGTGGTCCAGCACCACCACGCGCACATCGTTGGCCAGCAGTACGCGTCCGACGATCTGGCCGAAGCGGCCGAAGCCGGCAATGATCACCGTACCGGTTTCCTCGATGGCGTCCGCCTCGTGCTCGGTCCCGACACGCCGTGCCAGGAATTTGTCATGCAGCAGCAGCAACAGCGGCGTGGTCGCCATCGACAGCGCCACCGCCATGGTCAGCACCGCCGCCCAGTCGGTGCGGATCACGCCGGCGATCTGCGCTGCGCCGAATACCACGAAGGCGAACTCGCCGCCCTGCGACAGCAGCACCGCAAACAGCCAGCGCTGCCGCGAGTTGACGCCGATGATGCGTGCCACAACCCACAAGGCGACGATCTTGAGCGCGAGGAAAGCGGTCACCAGCAGGGCCACATACTGCGGCTCGCTTTGCAGCAGGCCGAAATCGATCGACATGCCCACCGAGATGAAGAACAGGCCCAGCAGCAGGCCCTTGAAAGGCTCGATATCGCTTTCCAGCGCATGGCGGAATTCGGAACCCGCCAGCAGCACCCCGGCGAGGAAGGCGCCCAGCGCCATCGAGATCCCGGCCAGCTCCATCAACTGGGCGATGCCGATCACCAGCAGCAGCGCAAAGGCGGTGAACACTTCGCGCAGATCGGCCGAGGCGATGATGCGCAATGCGGGACGGGTGAGATAGCGGCCGATCACGACCACGCTGGCAATGGCGCCGAACGCTTTCAGCGCGTCGTACCAGAACGGCTCCTTGCTGGCGGTGGCGCCGACCGCCAGCAGCGGGATCACCGCCAGCAGGGGAATCGCGGCGATGTCCTGGAATAGCAGGATGGCGAAGCCGCTGCGCCCGGTCGGCGTCGGCAGGAAATTGCGCTCGGTCATGGTCGCCACGGCGATCGCAGTCGAGGACAGCGCCATGGCGAGACCCGCCACCAGTGCCGCCTGCCAGGGGAGGCCGGCGAACATGCCGCCCGCCGCCAGCACAGCGCCGCACAGCGCCAGTTGCAGGGTCCCGCCGCCGAACACCTGGCGGCGCATCGACCACAGGCGTTTGGGTTCCAGTTCGAGGCCGATCACAAACAGCATCAGCACCACGCCGAATTCGGAAAATTGCCCGATCGATTTCACATCGGACACCAGTTGCAAGCCCCAGGGCCCGATGGCCGCGCCGGCAATCAGATAGCCGAGTACCGAGCCCAGCCCCAGTTTCTTGGCCAGCGGCACACACAGCACCGCGGCGGCAAGATAGATCAGCGCTTCGACGGTCATGGCGCCACCTCGCTTGCGGTGGATGAAACCGGCGCGACGCCATGCTGCGCCGACCAGGACAGCAGGCGCTGCCGGAATGCCTGCGCCTGCGCGTCGAGCACTTCATTGCTGATGAGATGCGCGCCATGCACGATATGCGGCGGCTCCCAGTGCATGCCGCAAAAGCGCGCGGTCTCCTCGACCGGCAACACAAAGCTGTTGAACGGATGTTCATGCATGCCGGTGGTACTGTAGGCATGCTCGTCGCCGCCCGTGGTCGGCGCCCACAGACAGTGTTTGCCGCGCAGGGCATGCCCATTGGGGCCATAGGCCCAGCCATAGGCCAGCACCTTGTCGAACCAGTGCTTCATCAGTCCCGGCGGACTGTACCAGTAAAGCGGATGCAGCCATACCACCAGCTGCGCCTGATTCAGGGCCGCCTGCTCGCCGGGGATATCGATGTCGAAATCCGGGTAGCGCTCGTAAATCGAATGCACGGCGAGCCCCGGCAGATCGAGAATGGCCTCGAGCAGATGCCGCGAGGCCCGCGAGCGGCGCGGATAAGGATGGGCATAGATGACAAGAATCATGAGGGTCCCCGGTTATGGGCCAATCGTAACGTGAAATGCCGCCAAGCTGAACCGGGCCGGAATCGCCGTGCTGGAATCGCCGGCGGATTCGGACTAATGTGCAACTTGGGTACTGTTCAAAAGGAGTAGACGGCCATGGCCGGCAAGATCGATGAATACCGCAGCGAAAAAATCGTCATCAAGTTCGAGGGCGATAAATGCATTCATTCGCGCAATTGCGTGCTCGGCAATCCGCATGTGTTCGTGCCCAATGCGCCCGGCGCCTGGATACAGCCCGATGCCGCCTCGGTGGAAGAGGTAGTGCAACTCGCGCAGGCCTGCCCGTCCGGCGCGATCAGTTACCAGCGCAACGACGGCGGCGCGCAGGAAGCGGCGCCCAAGGTGAACGCCCTGCGCATCCGCGAAAACGGCCCGCTGGCGGTTACCGCCGAGTTGTACATCGAAGGCGAGGCCCTGCGCTTTCGCGCTACCTTGTGTCGCTGCGGCGCCTCCAGCGCCAAGCCGTTTTGCGATGGCAGCCACAAGGTGGTCAAGTTCATCGCCTCGGGCGAACCGCCCACCGCCGAAATTGTGGAAATGCTGTCCGCCAGGGACGGGCCGCTCAGGGTGATCCCCAAGCAGGATGGGCCCTTGTATGTGCAGGGCAATCTCGAAATCTGTTCCGGCACCGGCCGCACGGTGCAACGCAGCGTCGAGGCCTGGCTGTGCCGTTGCGGGCAATCGTCGAACAAACCGTTTTGCGATGGCACGCATCGCAAGATCGGGTTCAAGGCGCCGGGGGCATGAATCCGATTCAATCGGGAAAGGAAATTTCTCAGGCCCAAAATTTCGTCATTCCAGCGTAGGCCGAAATTCAGTCCACGGTTTCACCCAACATTCGGAGGACTGGGCCACGGCCCACGCTGAGCGACGTTTTCGGAATAATAAAAATACAAACTCAAGCATTGTCGCGGTGTTTGGAGCAAAAATGCCTGGAAACAAGCGCCAAATGGCGTTCTACATCAATTTACCCTCGGCGGCATAGTCGCGAATCTGCTTGACGATATCGATCCCCGCGTCGCGATACGCCTGCTTCATCACCTCCTGAAATTCGGCCGGCGCGATCTGGTGGCCCTGCGGGAAGGTTTCGTAGACGAAGCGCATGAACAGCCGCACGTCGTCGGGCGCCTCGATGGTGATGGTCAGCGCCCCGGCCGGCAGTTCGGCCGAAGGCTTGGTGCTGTAGTGCACCTGTTGCGGCGGCTCCAGCACCACATGGTCCAGCACCCTCACACTGCCGTAGTGCAGCTCGCGAGCCAGCCAGTTGTCGCCGCGCGCGGTGACCACGCAGCGGTCGAGCCCGAGCACGAACTCGGTCGGCTGCTCGACAAACTTGAGCAGGCCCTGCCATAGCTGCCGATGCGTCAGCGGATCGATCAGCGGGTTGAGGGGATCGTTGATTTCGATCAGGTGCTCGAATTTCATTGCGCTGGTGTGGCGGTGGCTATTGTTGAATTAGCTGGACCTAGTTAGTTGGATCGATATAGATCGGTGCGACGACGCAGGTTCAGGCTGGTCATCTGCAGGCTGTCATAACGCCGCCGCTCGCGCATGGCCGCCAGGCCAACGACGAGATTGAAGCCGGCCACAACCAATGCCGCTTCGAACGGGGAAAAGCACACAAATGTGGCGAGCGCGGGCAGCAGGCCCAGGCTGAATTTGTCCCGACGCACCGTCTGAATGGCCTGGTGCAGCAGCACATTGAATACCACCACGACCAAGGCGGCAAAAATACTGGCAATCGAAGCAGTCACGACGAGGATCTGGTCCGCCTGCGTCGATGCCAGGTAAATCGCGCCGCTGAAAGTCGCGAGGAACACAATGTATGAGACCAGCACGCGATCCCATTGGAATATCAAGTTCTGCAAGGCTGAGGTACCCGTTGCTCGTTCGATTGATGACGGCCACGCTTATCTTAACCGAAGCGGCGGCTGCCCCGCCGCAGGCGAATTTCGCGGCCGGGCAAAAACCGGTAATCTGTCAGTCTCATTTTTCGAGCCGCCACCATGTACCTGCCCGCCCATTTTCAGGAAGACCGCATCGACGTCCTGTACCAGCTGATCCGCAATCATCCGCTGGGCATGCTGGTGACGCTGACGGCCGGCGGCCTCGAGGCCAATCACATTCCCTTTTTGATCGACCCCGATCCCGCGCCCTTCGGTACCCTGCGCGGTCACGTCGCCCGCGCCAACCCGGTGTGGAAAGAATTTTCGCAGGACGTGGAAGCGATGGTGGTGTTCCAGGGCCCCGACGCCTACATCTCACCCTCGCTGTACGCCAGCAAGAAAGAGCACGGCAAGGTGGTGCCCACCTGGAACTACGCGGTGGTGCATGCTTACGGCCCGCTCAAGGTGCAAGACGATGTGCAATGGCTGCGCGCTTTTCTCGAACGCCTGACCGAACGTCACGAAGCGCCGCGTGCGACGCCGTGGAAAGTCAGCGACGCGCCGACGGATTTTCTGCAGACGACAATGCGCGCCATCGTCGGCATCGAAATCCCGCTCAGCCGGCTGATGGGGAAGTGGAAGGTCAGTCAGAACCGGTCGAAGGCGGATCGAGAGGGGGTGGCGGCGGGGTTGGGTGAGATGCCTGGCGAGGCCGCGCAGGCGATGGCGAAACTGGTGGGCGGCGCTGCAGAGAAAGAAAAATAGCGCCCACCATCGGCGGGCAATGGCATCGCTTGTCTTGGAAAATTGACTCCGACCCAGTGCGTTCTTTGCTCGCTACGATGTGTGCAAAACCTCGCGAAGCACCTTGCGAAGCGTAGCGACCGTAATCGGCTTGTCGCCTTTTTCCTTGCCCTTCGCGTCGGCAGATGCCGCTCGCAGCGTCGTGTTGATCATGGTTTGGTATCCCACACCAAGCGCCTCGGCGCGTGCGCGAAAGAACTCAATGACATCATCGTCAAGCATGATCGTGATGCGCGTTTTTCCGGTCGACGGGATGACCGCGCCGCGCTTGCCCTTGCTGAAATCGTATTCCTTACGCATGGTATTGCTCCGTTTCGCCTCGACTGGCCTTGCGTGCGGAGATGAGCCGGGTTCGGTTTCCGCGCGGTGTGTGGACAACGACCAGCACCCGTCCAAGGGCATCAGTGCCCAGCGTTACAAATCGCTGCTCGCCTTCAGCATCAGGATCTTCGATGGTGACCGCCAAGGGGTCACGGAGCGCCTGCTCGGCATCGGCAAAGCTGACTTTGTGCCTAGCCAGGTTTGATCGCGCCTTGGCCGGGTCAAACTCGATGTCCATTTACATATTATGCATATGTTATGCATATAGTCAAGCGCCGCTCGTGGCACTATGGAGGTCTTGCGGTTGGCGAAATTGGCGCTGAACCCGGGTATTTGCAAATTCGGAATCGATTCCGACCCCTTGCACTGCTCTAATCCCACGGCTAGGTCGCTGCATATTCCTCCATCGCAACAATTTCCAACTTAACTCGCTTAGCATTCAACAAACTCGTCACTGCAGTGATCGACGCCTTTGGGCAGATAAGCTTTCGCGCCGCTTCAATGACTGGCGTTCCCCGAAACGTTTTATATAAGTGACACTCGCTCGCCAGAATTTTGCTTCCCGTCGGAAACTCTACTTCACGTCCAAAGAAGCTATCGTTGATTTGACGTAATGACTTCACATCCGATTCGCTTGTCGGGACAGTCAATGGCGTTCCGCGCCAAACATTGTTCGCAAGCAGTCTCCATTCGCGCTGCCGATAGTAACCAAGTAGTTCAGTATGCTTTTCGTGGTCGATGGGGTAAAAATATCCCGACAGTGCTCGAATTGCGCCAGTTAGTGCTGAAATTGGTTGTATTTCAGCCTGTAAAAATTGAAGGAGATGTTGAGCTCCCCCAACCGTGCATTGCGTTTGCATCACAGGTATACCATTCTTCGTAATGTTGAGAAGCTCTGCCTTATTCAAAGTTTGATTTACGAGCGTATTAATTCCTTCGAGACGTACCAGCAGCTCCTGAATTTCTGCCAGTCGAGCAAGCATTGCAGAAGCGACCCCGTCAAAGGAGCCTGGTGTAGCTTTAAGAGGTACGTAAAAGACTGGAATCGCTCCCATCTGTATCAGGGTAGTTATGTCCCATTCAAGTGAAAAAGGACCAAAGGTCAACGCATGCTGAGGAAGTTCGCGTGGCTCTAATTCAGTAAATGAGATTCTTTTTTGCATTAACAACAGAGGTTTTGAGAGAGTGTCGTTTGATAATTCCTCTCGAAACTCAATGCGCTCTGGCGTTAGTAGTAGACCACGATCAAGGATGCTTTCAAATATAGAAAGGGCACAGGCACTTAAATCTCCCGCGCCCCTTGGAAATGAATGATAAAAGTATCGTGACATTTCAACGCCTGACTATTGACGGGCAGCAAAAACCTGTAGAAGAACCAGTAAAAGGGATCGTGATCGATTAGTCTTCACAGATAATCCGCCCACGGCCCCATTAATTCCTAACGTTCGAGTTAGCCGGACGCCTTGTGGGCTGCCGCAAGGCGCCAGTTGAACGAAGTGTTAAGCCGCAGTTCGCGGCCGTGAGTAACGAGCCTACTCATTGGCCTTGCGGCGGCTGCCATAGCTCGACCTTGTTTCCCTCCGGATCAATGACCCAGGCAAACTTCCCGTACTCGGAATCGTCAATCTTCTCGAGCACATTGCAGCCTTCTTCCTTCAAGACCTTGACCAAGGCGTGGAGGTCTTCCACTCGGTAGTTGACCATGAAGGGGGCAGAGCTCGGAGCAAAGTGATCACCTTCCTGCGGACCGATGGACCAGACAGTCGTGCCTGCAACCGGCTTGCCCTCGCCGTCGGTCCATGTGAAGGCAGCTCCGCCCCAGACCTGGACATCGATTCCCAAGTGCCGCTTGTACCAAGCCTGCAGTGATGGGGCGTCTTTCGCCTTGAAGAAGATGCCGCCGATGCCAGTGACTCGTTTCATGCGACCTCCGATGCGCGGTGGTGGTGAGAGGAATGTTTCTTATCCGGCCCAACGTTGGACATAAGCGGCCTGCCCGAGGCAGGTCCGCTTGATGGACGGGTTAGGCCTCGGGTTCGTGGCAAACCGCTTCGATGTTGTGCCCGTCCGGACCAATGACGAAAGCTGCATAGTAGTTCGCGTGGTAGTGCGGGCGCAGACCAGGCGCACCATTGTCTCGACTTGCTGGCGATTCTCGGCCACGAACGCGATGTGAAGATGCGCCGGCTTCTCCTCGGTTTGATACAGGCACAATGAAACCTTACCCTTTGGTTGGCTAAGCTCGACACCGAGCGGCGGCCACTCCGAGACAACAGTTACGCCGAGCGGTTCGAGTGCCTTGAGGAAGAACGCTTTGCTCGCTGCATAGTCGCTGACGCCGAATTTGACGTGGTCAAACATGGGTTCTCCTGAAGCGTGTGGGCCTGCGCAAGGCCTAACTAGTTTTAGACAATAAAAACGCCTCTTAACAACCCGAAGTGCTGCCTAACACCACGGTGGCGATTGGCTGGACCTCGTTGACTGGCGCGGCTTTCCGGCATTCGGCAATATTTTTATGCAGTATTAACAAAAGTGTGAAAACACACAACCCTTAATGGCTACGTATTTGTCGCCAACCACTGGTCTTTGACCTGACTGGCTGCCACATGAGGTCGACATGGCAAAAGCATGGCAAAAGGAGCCGTGGTCGATTAGCCTTCACAGGCAACCCAACCACGGCCCATCAATTCTCTAATTCCGTAATTCAGCCAGGCGCTTCTTCAGCATATCGAGCTTCATCCTGGTGGGCACCGAGTTGCCGTAGCCCTCCACGATTACGATCAATTTCTGCAGCAATTCCCTTTCCGATGGCGATTGGATGGGCTTCATCTCGAACTTGTCATTTTTGAACCAGCCCTGGTCATGCTTCACATATCTGTAGGCGCCCAGAAAATAGACGCCCGGCTTCTGGATGTGGATCGCGGTGTCGTTCCTGCCCTCGCTGCCATAGTGGTATCTGGTGGTGTCGCCGCCGAATATCCCGCTGGCGCCGGTGAACGTATCGACCTGGTATGAACCCGGCAGAAGGTAGAAGCGAAAGAACATCCCGTCTTTGATGCCGGCGCTGAAGTAAAGTGGTGAAGAACTGTATTGCTTGATACTGACTTCATCCAGCTTGGTCGACGCGTCCTGCATGTCGAAATAACCGAACACGATCGAGCGATTGGGGTCTTCCAGCTCGGCTTGCGTAAGTTGTCGCGGCTCGCTGGCGCAACCGGCGACGAAGATGAAAATTGAGATGAGCAGTAGCCGTGCCGACTTTTTGCTAAAACGCATTGAATCTCTCCATGAAGTAGTTGGTGCCAAATCAATAAATTGTTCGCTTATAAGTTGACGGTAAAGTGATCCCGGAATATCAGGAGCCGAAGCAACATTTTTGAGCCCTCGATTTTGAGCCCTCGATTTTGAGCCCTCGATTTTGAACCTTCGATTTTGAACCTTTGAGCCAGAACTAAACCGCTTCTCCACCCTTCACCGCATGCACTGCCTTTAACATCTCATGGACATCATTGGCCATGACGGCGAGAAAACCGAGCAGCAGCAAATAATAAAACGCGTACTCCACCTTGGTGCGCAAGGGCACGCCGTAATACGCCGCATTCTCCGGTGCGTTCGGATCGTAGTGCCAGGCCTTCATCACCTGCGGCGCTGCCAGCAATCCGATCAGGATCAACATCGGGCTGGGCATCACAAAGAACAGTCCGACCAGAATCGGTACGCCGGCAAACCACATGCGCGGCGAAATGATCGCGGTGATGCGCCCGCCGTCGAAGGGCGATAGCGGAATCAGGTTGAACAGATTGATGAAGAAACCCGCGTAGGACAGGGCCAGCAGCAGATTGTTGTCGTAATTGCGCGCCAGAAAATAACAGAGCAATGCGCCCAACGTGCCGACAAAAGGGCCGGCGATGCCGATATAGGCTTCGGTCTCGACGTCATGCGGCATGTCCTTCAGCTCGACCCAGGCGCCGACGAAGGGGATGAAGGTGGGCGCGCCGACATTGAGGCCGCGCTGGCGGGCGGCGAGGTAGTGGCCCATCTCATGCACGAAGATCAGCAGCACAAAACCGACCGCGTACCACCAGCCGTAGATGAGCGCATAGGCAAACACCGACAGCAGCATGGTGCCGCCGGTGAGGAATACCTTGCCGAGCTTGCCCGCCGACAGCAGCAGTAGCAGGGCCTTGATCATGGCTGCGGTGGCGTATCGGATTTGCCGGTGCGGGCCTTCCACCATTTGCCGATGCCGACCAGCAGTGCGCCGCCGGCCAGGATGGCGACCTTGGCGAATTTGAGGAAGAAGGCGGCGATCACCGCGAACAGGCCCAGTTTCTTCGCCGCCACGCCGGCGACCAGGGCGGCGAGTCCGTATTCGGCCACCTTGTCGGTGGAAGAATTGAAGTCCGCATAACGCTTGCCTTCATCGAAGTCGAGCGCGGCCAGCATCTTGCGCGCGATCGGCTTTTCATTTTCGACTGTGCTGAGATCGGTCACCAGGTTCATGCTGATATAGCCTTTGCGGCCCAGCGCATAGGTGTTGTAATTGATGGTCTGCTCGGCATTGGCCGGCGCGCCCTTGGTCTTCGAGGCCAGCGACCACACCAGGCGGCGATTGGCGGCGTCATAGGTCGGCTTTTCCACCCAGCCGATGATCTCGGATTCGGGTATGCCGCGCTCGCGGCGGTCTTCGTTGGCGCTGTCGGTGCCGGCCTTGATGCTCTTCAGCAGGTCATCGGCATTCCAATCCTTGGCGTCGTCGTCCTTGATGTAGCCGGAATCCTCATAGCTCGCCACCATGAACCAGTTGGCGTTGTCGTCGCCGTTCGGAAAGATCATGCCGATCACTTCCTTGCCGACGCGATTGCCCATCGCCTTCAGGATCGCCTGCGCCTGGGCACCGGGAATGTAGACATAGCCTTCGGGCAGCTTCAGCTTGGCCTGGTCGATCAGCTTGACTTCAACCGGCCCCTTCTGCGCGACGCTGCGCGCGGCTTCGAAGGCGGCCTGCACTTGCGATTCAGGCGTGGGCTTGTCCTGTGCAAAGACCGTTGCGGTCAGCAGGCCCAGGCCGACGGCCAGCGAGCGCAGCTTGAAAATACGACGAGGTATGGCGACGTTGGCGATGAGTTGCGGCATGAAGTTGTCCCTTTTTGTTGGTCGTGGCTGGTATGTAATCGTCTTTCCGCCATTTGGCTGCGAATATGGCGGTGGGTATCGCCGCGAATATGCGGCGGCAGTGAACAGCGCAGTTATTCTATAGACAAAGCCGGCTGCCCGATCCGGCGTAAAACTGATCTCACCCGCACAGGTAGTATCGTGGCGGCGAGGCGTGGCTACACCCCGTCGCCGCCCAGCTTGCGCGCCTTGAGCCGCGCGAAATTGAGCGCCACGATCGCCACGCCGACGCCGCCGATGGCAATCACGCCGTGCGTGCCGATATGGGCCGTGGTGATCCCGGCCAGCGCCAGTCCCGCCGACTGGCCGATGAAGTAGCAGGCCGCGAATGAAGACACCGCCGCGCCGCGCCGCTCGGGCGCCATTTGCGTGGCATTGGTTTGCAGGGTGTTGTGCAGCATGTAGAAGCCGAGGCCGGTGAAAAAACACGCGGGGATCGCCCACCACCATTGACGCGCCTCGGCGAACACCAGCATCGATACGAACATGAAGACGCCGCCGAGGCGCGCCAGCCCGGTCTCGCCCAGCCTGCTGACGAAGGCGCCCGAGCCGCTGGCGAACAGGAAGCCGCCGGCGCCGAACAGCATGACGACGATACCGGCCGCCGATAGCGAGAGGCCGTGCACGGTGTGCAGATGGGTCGCGAAAAACGCAAAGCCGCCGAACACGAAAGCGCCTTCCAGAAACACCGTGATGATCACCACCCGCGCCCAGGGCCGACTCAGCACCTGGCCGAATTCGCGGAACATGCGCTGAATGGCGTGACCCTCGGCATGCGTGACGGAGAGGGCGTGCGGCGGCAGGCGCCGCTGCCTCGAGAACAGCAGGGCGCTGACCGACAGGAAGCCCGCCGTGAGCAGGTAGAACGGCACCCGCCAACCGAGAAAATCGGCGGCGAGCCCGCCCAGCAATTGGCCCATCGCCACGCCGACAATCTGCCCGATCAGGAAGCGCGCCAGCACCGGCTGCCGCTGCTCATAGGGCACCACGTCGCCGATCCAGGCCATCGACAGCGGAATGATCGCTGCCGCCATCGAGCCCGCCGCCAGCCGCGCGACCAGCAGCCAATTCAGGCCCGGCGCCAGGGCGCAGAGCAGCGTCGCCAGCGAACAGCCGATGCAGGCCCAGGCGATCACGCGATATTTGCCGAAGCGGTCGCCGACCGGGCCGAAGAACAATTGATTGAGCCCGTAACCGATGGTGAACACCGTCACCACCCAGGAGGCGGCGCCCAGCGAGACCGAGAATTCGCCGGCCAGTCGCGGCAGCAGGGGATCGGTGACGCGCTGCGAGACGCCGCTGAAGAAAGCGGCCAGCGAGAGCGCGATAAAGGCGACCGGAGAAATTTCGCTGCGAACGGGTGCGGGACTTTGAGGCGAGGGCATTGAGCAACATTAACATTGCCGCCGCCGGTTCAGAATTGACCGATGCAATGTCGGCGGAAATAAATTCTCGAAGCCGCGAAGTTACGTCATTCCAGCGCATTTTGGTAACAGCGCTGGAATCCAGTCCATCGTCAAGGCCAATACCTGGAGAGGTGTGGAGTGAAGGCACGCCTTCGCGGGAACGACAAGCTCTACATAAATGTACAACTTATGTAGATCCAGCATTGGTGCGGCTTCCGGAGCAAAAATGCTTGTGAAACCGCGCCAAATGGCGTTCTACGCTTTCTTGGAGCGAGCAAACGGCGAATTGCCCGGCTTCAAATGAAAATCAGTTGCGCAAATACTTCCAGTTGCGCGCCTTGCCCTCGGCCATCCACTCCAGTGCCTGCGCGATGCGCTTGTCGCGCGTCAGCTCGGTCTTGGCCTCGGTGATCCATTCCAGGTAATCCTTTTTGTTCGTGTAGCTGAAGGCCTCGAACGTGGCCAGCGCTTTTTTGTTTTTCTTCAGCTGTGCCGCGAAATAGTCGGGAACCACCAGCTCCTCTTTTTTTTCCGTTTTCGGTTTGGCGCGCGCCGGCGATTTGACGCCCGCATCTTTCAGCGCCATCGCCGCCTTGATCAGCTTCGCCATCTCGCGCGGGGTCGGCAAATCTTTTACCGTCGTCATGCGCCCGAACTGGCCCATCGATTCGGCCTGGCGTTCACCCAGGCCGATCTGCGTGCCATTCCAGAAATGCAGCGCGCAATGCGCCTTGAACGCCGCCATGCCGGCCAGGATGCCCTTGTACTCGAAATGCGGAAAGCCCCACTTGATCGTCTCTTCCACATCGGGGCAGTGGCGATGCATCTGCTCGCGCACCTGCCGCAGGATCGGCTGCGCGAAGTCGGCGGACTTCGCGATATAGGCATCGACGCGCGCATCCCGGATGCCCACGATCAGAGCCCCATCAATTCGCGGATGTACTTGGGGGAAATGGTGCCCTGCGTCAGCATCTGGTCGTGCATTTCCTTCAAGCGGCCCTTGCCGTACTTGGCCTCGAAATCGCGACGAATGGCGTTCACTTCCAGATTGCCCACGTAATAGGTCGACAGCTGCGTCGAGGTCAGCAGGGCGCGGCGCCATTTGCCGGCGGCTTCGCGCTCTTCCTGAAAGCCCTCCCTGGTCATCAGTTCCATGGCCTCTTTTTCGCTCATGCTGCCGGCGTGGATTTTCTGGTCGATGATGGCATTGATGATCAGGCGCAGGCGCATTTTCAGCTGCTGCATTTTCACCGGCGCCCCGCCGTAACCGGCCTCGACCATCATCTGCTCGGCATAAGTTCCCCAGCCCTCGGCGAAGGTGCCGCTGAAGATGATGTTGCGCGCCAGGGTCGGTCCCCTTGTCCGGTTGGCGAGCGCCAGTTGCACATAATGGCCGGGCATCGCCTCGTGAACCGTCAGGTCCTTCAGCATCGAATGGTTGTATTCGCGGAAGTAGGACTCGACCTGGGCCGGGGTCCAGTCGGCGGGCGCGGGCGAGATCGCGTAGAAGGTCTCGCCGTTTTTCTCCAGGGCGCCGGCCGGATCGCAGAAGGCAACCGATACGCCGCGCTGGAATTCGGGCATGACGATGATCTTCACCGGCTCGGCCGGCAGGGTCAGCAGGTTCTTTTCGCGGATGAAGGCGCTGGCTTCGGCCAGGTCGAGACCGGCGAGCTTGAACACATCGTCATTGTTCGGCCGCTCGTCGGCGAGCCGGTTGAGCGCGGCGGCGATCAGGGCCTTGTGGTCTATCTCGCGGACCGCGGCTTCCGGCTTGTCCGCGAAAAACTGGCGATACAGCGGCAGGGCGGTTTCATACATCGCATTCTGCGTACTGACGAGATCGGCTTCCGCGCTGCGCAGGATCGTCTCCGGGGCGATATCGGAATCGAGCGAGAAGCGCAGCTTGCGGCGGTACTTGTCGGCGCCGAGCCGGAAATCGCGCGTCGAGCGCGGCAGCAGTTCCGTCTGCAGCCAGGTGCCGTACGTCTCCAGCGCCGCGATGGCGCGGGCGCGCGAGGCCGCCAGTTTGGGCTTCATCTCCGGCGCATTCTTCAGATAGGTTTCCAGTTCGTCGCGCACCAGCCCGATCGCGCCGCGGTTCTGCAGGATTGCGGTCTCGGTGTGGATGCGCGGCGGATTCTTCAGGTTGGCCCGGGCCGCCGCCAGCCTGGCCGGAATGGCGTCGAGCCGCGCCTGCACCGCTGCCAGGCGCGTGGCCAGCGGCGCGAAATCGCGCGCCAGCAGCAGATAAACGCCCTGCACCGGGTTGTAGCCCAGCGGGTCCCATTCGTATTCCTTTAGCACCTGGATCGAGAACAGGCTGGCGTTCAGATCGTCGCGCAGCATACGGTAATCGATGCGATACGGCGGCGACATTTTGTCGAGCGGAATGCGCTCCAGCGCGATCAGCGTCTCGCGATACAGCTTGGCGTCGCGTGTGACGCCCTTGGCCGATAGATCGTTGCTGAGGGTATCGAAGCGGTGGTCGCCGAGCTGGGTTGCGGCCTCGGGATGGGTCGCCAGGTATTGTTCGAAGTACGTTTTGGCCGCGCCGGCAAACTGCTGGTCGGGAGTGGTGGCGTTGGCGCCGCCGGAGTTCAGTACAAGGGCTGAAAACAGCAGGCCCAGGCCGGGCAGGAAAATGCGTGCATTGCGCATGAGGACTCCACTTGGTTTTATGGTTCGGAGTTTATCAGGCGGGGCGTATCATGTTTGCTCAATTCGCAGGAGGCGATCGTGAACGGCGACGATAAGAAAACGCAATGGCGCCTGCACGGCGTGCGCGTGATCCCCGGCAATTCGCTGGACAGCAATACCGCGCAGACGCCGGGCATGTCGCGTGCCGCCGCGGTCAATTTTGCGCGCGTCGGCGCCGAAAAAATATGGGCGGGCACGGTGAGCATTCACCCCAATGCCAAGACCGGTGCGCATCATCACGGCCCGGTGGAAAGCGTGATCTATGTGGTCAAGGGCCGTGCGCGCATGCGCTGGGGGGAGCGGCTGGAATTCACTGCCGAAGCCGGGCCCGGCGATTTCATCTACGTGCCGCCCTATGTGCCGCACCAGGAAATCAACGCCAACGAAAACGAAACCCTGGAATGCGTACTGCTGCGCAGCGGACAGGACCCGGTGGTGGTGAATCTCGACATTCCCCCGGTGGAGAATCCGGAGGCGGTCTACTGGGTGGACAATATCCATCCGCATCCATAGCAGTTTGCTGTCTTGCTTTGACGGGCCGGCCGGACTGGCGTAGTTTTGATCGCCCGCATAAAACAGAACAACTGGAGGAGTCGAAAATGAAGCTTGTGTTTGAAGGAAAATTTGTCGCTGCATTGATCGCGATCCTGGGTTTGTCCGGTTGCGCCATGCACAGCCCGGTCGGTGGCGCGGCCGATGCCAAGCCGAAATTCGCCGTCGACCCCTATTGGCCCAAACCCCTGCCGGGCAACTGGATCCTCGGCCAGGTTTCCGGCATCGCGGTGGCGAAAGACGACACCATCTGGGTGGTGCATCGCCCCGGCACCCTGGTCGACGACGAGAAAGGCGCGGAGTTGACGCCGCCCGCCACCAAATGCTGTCGCGCCGCGCCGCCGGTGCTGCAATTCGATCGCGAAGGCAATCTGCTGCGCAGCTGGGGCGGCCCCGGCGCCGGCTACGACTGGCCGAAAAGCGAACACGGCATTTTCATCGACGCCGACGGCAATGTCTGGGTCGGCGCCAATGATCCCACCGACGCGCATATTTTGAAGTTCACGCCCGAGGGCAAATTCCTGATGCAGATCGGCAAGGCCGGCAGCACCGGCGGCAGCAACAGCCCCACTCAGCTCGGCCGGCCCGCGCATATGATCATCGATGCCAAGGCCAATGAATTGTATGTGGCCGACGGTTATCTGAACCGCCGCGTGATCGTGTTCGATGCCGCCACCGGCAACTACAAGCGCCACTGGGGCGCCTATGGCAACAAGCCGAACGACGACAAGCAGGCGGCCTACGACCCCAAGGCCGCGCTATCCCAGCAGTTCGGCAGCCCGGTGCATTGCGTGCGCCTGTCCAATGACGATTTGCTCTATGTCTGCGACCGCGTCAACGACCGCATCCAGATTTTCAAAAAGGACGGCACCTTCGTGAAGGAATACCGGGTCTCGCCGGAAACGCTGCAGAACGGCTCGGTCTGGGACCTGGTGCTGTCCGAGGATGCGCAGCAGAAATACATTTTCATCGCCGATGGCGCCAACAATGAAATCGTCACCCTGCGTCGCGATACCGGCGAGGTGGTGACCAGCTGGGGCCGCGCCGGGCGCATGGCCGGGCAATTCAAATGGGCGCACAACATGGCCATCGACTCGAAAGGCAATCTGTACACCGCCGAGGTGGGCTACGGGCGGCGCGCGCAGAAATTCAATCGCGTGGAGTAAGTGCGGCGGCCGTCTGTGCCCGTGCGCGCAGGCGGCCGACAATGCCCGTCGGAAAATAGTAGACCGACAGCACGAACAGCACCCCCAGCCACAGCAGCCAGCGATCCGGCGACAGCAGGGCCGACAGCCAGTGCACCGAGGCGGTGGCGTCGCTGCCGAGTTGCAGCAGGTCCTGCAAATAGCTTTGCGCCACCACAAACAGCGCCGCGCCGATCGCCGCGCCGTAAATGGTGCCCATGCCGCCGATGACGACGATCAGCAGCACATCCATCATGATCTCGAACGACATCGAGGTGTCCGGCCCGTTGTAGCGCAGCCACAGCGCCAGCATCACGCCGGCGACGGTGGCGAACAGGGCCGAGAGCACGCTGGCAATGGTGCGGAATACCACCACCCGGTAGCCGATCGCTTCGGCGCGAAATTCGTTTTCACGAATCGCTTCAAGCACCCGGCCGAAGGGCGAGTTGACGATGCGCAGCAGGGCCAGCAACAAAACCAGCGCGACGAAAAACAGCAGGTAATAGCAGAGCAGGTGGCCGTCGAGCGCGACACCGAACAGTGGTGCGTCGCCGAATGAAAGGCTCGGCGACAGCCATTCGGGAATCTTGAAGCTGAGGCCGTCTTCGCCGCCGGTGTAGTCCGACAGCTGTGCGGCCAGCCCCTGGAAGGCGGAGGCCACCGCCAGCGTGATCATGGCGAAAAAGATCGCCCGCACGCGCAGCGAAAACAGGCCGATGGCCAGCGCCAGCAACAGGGACAGCAGCAGCGCGCCGCCGGTGCCCGCGGCGACGGCCTGCCAGCTTGGGCCCAGCCGCGCGCAGGCGATCGCGATCCCGTAGGCGCCGATGCCGAAGAACATGGTGTGCGCAAAACTGACGATGCCGGTATAGCCCAGCAGCAGGTCGAAGCTCGCCACCAGCACCACGAAGACAAGAATCTTGGCGGCCACATTTAGCGCCTTGACGCCCGGGAACAGGAAAGGCGCGAACGCCAGCGCCAGCAGCAGGATGACGAGCAACACCGCCAGCAGGCGGCTGCGCGGCAGATCGTTGGAGAGCAGATTGGCGAGATGGCGTCTCAGCATGGCATCCCTAGCGGCCCGTGACCGGGTAGACGCCCTGCGGCCGCCACGACAGCACGGCCACCATCAGGGCGATATTGGAAAACAGCGCCGCCTTGGGCGCGAGAAAACCGCTGTAATTGGCCATCATCCCGACCAACAGGGCGCCGATCAGGGCGCCGCCGGTGGAACCGAGGCCGCCGATGATGATGACGATGAAAATCAGCACATTCACCTGCGCGCCCATCTGCGGCGTGACGCTTTGCTGGTACATGCCCCACATCACGCCGCCGAGGCCGGCCAGCCCGCTGCCGACCACGAACACGCCGATGAACAGCCGCTGGATGCGGTAGCCCAGGGACTCCACCATCTCGCGATCCTGCACACCGGCGCGGATCAGCAGGCCGATCTTGGTGCGGGCGAGTGTCCAGGCCAGGGCCGCGAATACCGCGAGGCCCAGCACCATAGCGAGCAGGCGGAATTTCTCGATGGCGGCATCGCCCAGCAGGACGGCGCCGCGCAGGCCTTGCGGCAGCGGCAGCGGAATCTGCTGCGGCCCCCAGATGAGCTTGATCAGTTCCTCGCCGATGATCATGCCGCCCATGGTGATCAGGATCTGCTTGAGGTGCTGGCCATACACCGGTCGCACGATGAAGCGCTCGAAGGCCAGGCCCACGGCAGCGGCCACCAGCATGGCCACCAGCATGGCCGGAAACACCGCGACCAGATTGCGCCACAGCACGGCGGAACCGGTCCAGTCATGCATGGCGCCGAACACGCTGGTTGCCACAAAGGCGCCCAGGGCGATGAACACGCCATGGCCGAAATTGAGCACATCCATCAGCCCGAACACCAGGGTGAGGCCGGAGGCGATAATGAAAATGATCATGCCCATGGCGAGTCCCGCCACGGTGAGCGTGAGCCAGGTCGATGCCGAGCCGATGCCGAAAAACGCGATCAGGGCCAGTAGCGGCACCAGGGCCAGCGGCTTCCAGTCGAGCTCAATAGGCGGCGCGCTCATAAGGACAGTCCCAGTAAATTGCGCTGCAGATCTTCGTCTTCGGCCAGCGCCTGCATCGCGCCGCTGTGCACCACGCGACCGTTGTCCATCACCGCCACGCTATCGCCCAGGCGCTTGGCGAAATTGATGTTCTGCTCCACCAGCAGAATGGTGGCCCCGCCGGCCTTGAGCTCGGCGAAGGCGTCGATCATATTGTTGACGATCGCGGGGGCCAGACCCTTGCTGGGCTCGTCGACGATCAGCAACTCGCGCGGCTCGATGATGGCGCGCGCCACCGCCAGCATCTGCTTTTGCCCGCCGGACAATTTGCCCGCTGGATAGCGCCAGAATTTTTCCACGGCGGGGAACAGCCTGAAAATCCATTGCAGGCGCGAGTCGTCGATATCGCGCAGGCGCCGGGCCTTGCGCGCCGCCAGCAACATGTTTTCCCTGACCGTCAGGTCGGCGAAGATGCCCATGCCCTCGGGAACATAGGCAATGCCCAGATCGGCAATCTGCGGGGTGCCGAGCGCGCGCAAATCGCGGTCGGCAAAGCGGATTTGCCCGAGCGATGCGTGCCACAGGCCCATGATGGTACGCAGCGTGGTGGATTTGCCGGCGCCGTTGCGGCCGAGCAGCATGGTGAGCTGGCCGCGCGGCACCGCGAGATTGACGCCATGCAGGATGTGGTAGGCGCCGATATGCGTGTGCACGCCTTCAAGCGTGAGCAGGTTGGCCGGTACGGGGCCGCTCATGCTGCCGCCCTGCCGCCTTCCTTGCGGATGCCCAGATAGGCCTCCTGCACCAATGGCGAGGCGATCACCGCTGCCGGTTCGCCGTCGGCCACCAGGCTGCCGTTGTGCAGCACGATGATGCGGTCGGCCAGTTCGCGCACCACATCCATCTTGTGTTCCACCAGCAGGATGGTTTTGCTTTTGTCCTGGCGCAATTTGCGGATCAGGTTGAGGACTGCCGGCATTTCGTCGGCACTCATGCCCGCGGTGGGCTCGTCGAACATGAACACCTGCGGCTCCAGCGCCATCAGCATCGCCACCTCCAGTTTGCGCTGGTCGCCGTGCGGCAGGCCGGCCACGATGCTTGCGGCCTCGTCATTGAGCGCCGCCATATCGAGAATTTCCGCCGCGCGATCACTCAGCGCGCGATGATCGCTGCAGATGCTCCACAGATTCAGTCCGCGCCGGTGCGCGCCGCTGCGGGTGGCCTGCACCGCCAGACGCACGTTCTCGACGACGCTCAGATCGGGGAACAGATTGGTCAGCTGGAACGCGCGTCCCAGGCCGGCGCGGGTTCGCGCCGAGGCGGACAGCGCCGACAGATCGCGTCCGCCCAGATGCACGCTGCCACTGCTCGCTTTCAGCTGGCCCGAGATCAGGTTGAAGTAGGTGGTCTTGCCGGCGCCATTGGGGCCGACGATGGCGGTCAGGGTGCCGGGCTGGAAGACGCAACTCACGGCGTTGACGGCGATATGGCCGCCGAAGCGTATCGTCAGTGCGCGGGTTTCCAGCACGCTCATGGTTTGGACGGCATGGCCGTACCGCCGCCAAGCTGCGCCACCATCGCGGCGATCGCGCTCATTTGCGGCGCCGATTTTTTTGCGTAATCGGGGGCGTCATAGCCCCACCAGTCCCAGCAACTGTTGATCGCTTTCTGGCTGGTCTGCGGGTACAGCACCACGATCCGATTGCTGTCGGCCCAGCGGTTATAGCCGGCGTTGCGCACAAACACCTCGCCGATGTCGGCGGTGTTCTGCTTGCAGCCATGCAGGGCCACGTGGATGCGGCATTGCGCGCCCTGCGCGCAGTCTTCCGGTATATACACCCAGCCGCTGGTGGCCATGCCGTGGCCGGCGACGAAGGCGGACTGGTCGAATTCGAGCAACGCTCCCTTGAGCATGTCGTTGCGTGGATTCAGCGGGCCAAGGAGATGCTGGAGAATGGCGCCGGCCAGATCGAAGCCGCAGTTGTTGATGAACGGCGATGCCTTGACCGTACAGGCGGCACCGAAGTCGTCGGTGATCATGGCGTGCTCGGCGTCAAGGTCCTTTTTGTAGGCCAGGTTCGCCGCCGGCAAAAAATTTTGGTAATAGCTGAACAGGTCCGCGCTGGTCGCCGGGTTCACCACACTGTCCTTGGCGCCGGCAAATAAATAGACCTTTGCGGCCGCTATATTTTCGACAGGATCGATTGCGCCGTCCTTTGCCCAGGCTCGGGTCGTTGCCGCCAGTGCGGCGACGGGAATGGACGCGCGCCCGAAGCAGCGGCCGAGCGCATTGCCGATCGCGCCTTCGGCGCAGTTGTAGGGCCCACCGGCCACCACCCCGGCGCCTTTGCGAAAGATGGCGGAATAGGCGATATGCAATTGCACCGCCATATAGCCGCCGGAGGATATTCCGGATACCGAAGTCTGGGACTTGTCGACATTCAGTTTCGGCAGCGGGTCCGCGCCCGCCTGGCTGGCACTGACCGCGATGATGCCGGCCAGTAGCGGTGTGAAATAGTTGCGCTTCATGTGCATCTCCTCGTTTTTTTGCCGGGCCGTTCTCGTTCTTGTTTGCGCTCTTGTCTGGCGCTTCGTCGGTAATGCCCGCTTCAGGGATGGTTGCCGTTGCGGATCGGGATCTTCATTTCTTCGGCGCTGATTTCATGGACCAGCTCCGGCACGCCCCAGGCCAGCGCCGGATCGTTCCGGATCTTGAAGTGATACATGCTTTGCATCGCCTGATGGTCTTCCCGGCGAAAGGTCATGCGGCCCTTGGGGGTGTCGAAACTCATGCCCTCCATGGCCTTGATCAGCGCTTCGCTGCGGCTGTCGCCATCGGTTTTTTTCAGCGCCGCCACTACCGCCATCGCCGCGCTGAAACCGCCTGCGGTGAAAAAATCCGGCGGCTTGTTGAAAGCCTTGAAGTGACGCGCCACCAGCGCATCGTTCACCGGGTTTTTCGGGATGTCGTAATAGTAATAGGTCGCGCCTTCCATCCCCGGGAAATTCTTGTATACCGCCATCACCGGCAGGATGTTGCCGCCGGTGGCGATCTCGATGCCGTAGCGTTGCAGATCGAGGTCGGCAATCTTGAAGGGATTGCCGCCGCCGGCCCAGATGATCCAGATGATCTTGCGCCCGGGCTGGTCGCGCAGCTTGTCGATCAGGCGTTGCGCGCCGGCAGTGAAGTCGGAGGTGCCGGGCGGCAGATATTCTTCGTGGACGATGCGCGCATTCTTCAGCGCCTCGCGGAACGCCTTGACCCCGTCGCGCCCGAACACGGTGTCCTGCCCAAGCGTGGCGATCACGGTGCCCGGCTTGTCCTGCGCGACCGCATTGGCGATCGCGTCCTGTGAGCTGTTGCGGGCGGTGCGGAAAATGTATCGATGCCATTTGCTGCCGGTGATGGCGTCGGCCACGGCAGGCTCGATCAACAGGATTTTCTTGTATTCCTCGGCGATCGGCAGCATCGCCATCGTCACCCCCGACGAGGCCGCGCCGATGGCGAGGTCGGCCTTGTCGTCGGCATAGGCTGCCGCCAGTTGCGCGCGGCCCACATCCGGTTTGCCGTGGCAGTCGCGTTCGATGACGGTGATTTTTTTGCCGGCGACGGTCATGGTGCCGGCGGTCGCGTAATCCAGGCCCATCATGAAGCCGGTTTGCGTCTGCTTGGCGTAGGCCTCCATCGGGCCGGTCTTGTCATAGACAAAGGCGACGCGGATTTCCTGCGCCCGGACGAGGCTGCAGACGAGCAGGGCGGAAACGGCCAGGATGGCGGACCGGACAGTCCGGTGTCGGGCGTGCATGAGTTCTTATATCCCAAAACGGTGAATCAACCGGACGCTTATTGTGCCGGTTCACATCCGCCTTGCGCCCCTTCTGATTATTTGTTAGGATAAATTCAACAAGCAATGAATTTTAACGCCGGTTGCACCGGCGCGACAAGTTCAATAAATAAAAAACCATCCTGAGGAGAGAACAATGAAACTGAAATACATCAGTGTTGCAGTCGCGTCCCTGTTTGCCGCCGCCGGTACTGTTTCCGCACAGCAGAGCCCGGCCAATCCGCCTGCAGCCAGCGCGCCCGCCAAGGCGCAAGACAAGGCCGACAACCCCGAGAAACTCGAAGCGGTTACGGTGACCGCCCGCCGGCGCGAAGAATCCCTGCAGGACGTGCCCATCTCGGTAACGGCTTTTACCGCCGATCAGCTTGCAAAAAACGGCACCACGGACATCACCGGACTTGCCAAATCGGTGCCGAATACGACGCTGTCCGCTTCGCGCGGGACCAATTCAACGCTGACCGCATTCATCCGCGGCGTCGGCCAGCAGGACCCGGTGGCGGGGTTTGAATCCGGCGTCGGCATTTACCTTGACGACATCTATCTGGCGCGTCCGCAGGGCGCCGTCGCGGATATTTACGATGTGGAGCGCATTGAAGTACTGCGCGGTCCGCAAGGCACGTTGTATGGCCGCAACACCATTGGCGGTGCGATCAAATATGTCACCCGGAAGCTGGGGGCGGAACCCGAGTTGCGCCTCAAGGGAACCTATGGGTCCTATGGACAAACCGACGCGGTCATCACCGGCAGCATGCCGGTCGCAAGCTGGATACGACTCGGCACGACGCTCGCCGTGTTCAAGCGGGACGGATTCGGCACCAACCGCTCCAACGGCGACGAAAACTACAACAAGGACATCAAGGCCGGCCGCATCAGCGCGGAATTTACCCCTACCGACACCCTGTTCGTTCGCCTCGCCGCCGATACCACCAAGGACGACTCCAATCCGCGTCATGGCTATCGGCTGACGCCGGAAACCAGCACTGGCAAGCAACCGCTCAGCAATGTCTACGACACCGAGGCCAACCTGACGACCGTGCTGGGCCATAAACAGGAAGTGACGCAAACCGGCGGCTCGGCATTGGTCGAATGGCAGTTCGCCAAGGATCTGACATTCAAGTCGATCACCGCGTCGCGCCACGACAAATCCTATGCGCCGATCGATTTCGATTCGCTCAACAAGCCGACCTTCGATGTGCCGGCGGTTTATACCAACCGGCAGCTCAGCCAGGAATTCCAGATCACCTACACGGGCAACAAAATGCAGGGCGTGGCGGGCGTCTATTATCTTGATGCCAATGCCTACAACAAGTTCGATGTGCGCCTGCTGGGGCTTTCCACGTTCACCGAAGACAATGTCGACACCAAGGCCTGGGCGGTGTTTGCCGATGCCAGCTTCGATGTGACCGATGCCTTCAGTTTTTCGGTCGGCGGACGTTACACCGAAGATGAGCGCAAGGCCAAAATCCTGCGCGAAATCTACCTCGGCGTGCTCGGCTCGCCGGCCATGGGCAATCCAGGCGCGGTGCTGTTCCGCCCCGCCGACACAAACCTGACCCCGGACCAGCTACATCGCAAGGACCGGAAGTTCACGCCGCGCATCTCGGCCAGTCTGAAAGTCGATGCGGACAATAATCTCTATGCGTCCGTATCGCAGGGCTTCAAGGGCGGCAGTTTTGACCCGCGTCTCAATCTGGTCGGTACCAAGATCAGCGTTGCCAAGGCCAGCCAGGGTTTCAGCCCGGAAACCATTACCACCTATGAGACGGGCGTTAAATCCCAATTCAATCAGGGCCGCATCCTGACCAATGTCGCCCTGTTTCACAGCGACTACAAGGATGTGCAGATCCCGGGTTCCATCGCCATCGATACCAATGGCGACGGCATCGACGACAGCTTTGCCGGAGTCACCACCAATGCCGGCAAGGCGCGCATCGACGGCGTTGAAATTGAAGCGACCGCCAAAGTCACCGAGGCCTTCAGCCTGTCGGGAATGATGGGTTACATCGATGCCAAGTACACCAAGTTCATCGGCGCCGGAAACATTGATGTTGCCAACCAGCGCGGTTTCCAGAACACGCCGCGAAAAACCGCCAGCCTCAAGGGCAACTACGACTGGTCGCAGGCCATCATGGGCCGCTCCGGCAAGCTGTCCCTGAGCAGCACGGTGTCATACCGCAGCAATACGCAGCAGTTCGAGTTTGCGACGCCGATCCTCGATCAACCGGCGTACTATCTTTGGGATGCCAGTCTGGTGTGGACCTCCTCGAACAACAAGCTTCGCGCCGGCTTGCACGGCAAGAACCTGAACAATAACCATTACAAGGTGGCCGGCTACTATTTCCCGACGCTGCCATCGCCCGGTGACAGCAGCGTGCTGGCGTTCTACGGCAACCCGCGCACGGTATCGGCAACGATCGAGTATCGCTTCTGATATTGCGATTGGGGGCGCACTGAACCATTGCGTCCGGGCCGGTAGCTTCGCATGAGCTGCCGGCCTATTTCGAACGTGCTGCGCGGCTTGGCACGCACACGCTTTTGAATCCGGCCGTGCAGTACTTGACCATGCGCGGCGCCAATAACTCCAGGTCGTCCGAGTGACAGATTCCGCCGCTCAGGCGATCGATACGGCCCGTCCTCGACAAGGCAAGCGTCAGCGAGCCGGTCAGGAACATAAAACACCAGTAGAGATCTTCCACCCGGGCATCCGGCAAAGCCCGTTTGATGACACCGATGAGTTTATGCACAACCGGATCGAAATAAGCCTTCTCGCTGGGACCGCCGCCGCCCGGCGCATTGTTGACATGCGCGATCAGCCGGAAATAATGCCGCCAGCCCTCGTCCCCCTTGTTGGCCTGCTCCAGCAGGGGCAGCAAAAATGCGGCAACCGCGCCCTCCACTTCAACCGCGTCGCCGAATCGGGCTTCATAGCGATCCAGCGCCGCCATGCGCTCGGCAAAGACCACGCCGGCACGCCGGTCGAGCACGGCCTCGAACAATCCTTTTTTGGTGTCGAAGTAATAATGCGCCAGCGCCGCGTCGACATTTGCCAGGGCTGCCACCGCCCGCATGGTGACGGCGTCAAAGCCATGCTTGGAGAACAGCTCTTCGGCGGCATCGAGAATGCGTTTGGTGGCGTCGATGCTGCCCGCAGCCTTGCGCGGGCGCCCTACCGTCGCGCGCTTGCGCTTGGCGGCCGGTGCGGGCGCAGTCGCGGATTTTTTGCGCGCCGCGTTCATGGGCGATGCGTCCTTGTTGTTCTGCCCCCCGCTACCCGATACGAACCTTGCATCGATACACCGCTCATTCGATTTTTTTCATTTTAATTCTTTTCGGATGCATTCATGAATTATGTTGATGTCTTTTTCACCAGCAGCGACGGCCTGCGCCTCTATGCGCGCGACTATCCCGGCCCAGCGGCTGCGGCGCCGGTCGTCCTCTGCCTGCCGGGTCTGACGCGCAACAGCAAGGACTTTGCCGCTCTGGCCGAAGATCTGTGCAAGACGTATCGCGTCGTCTGCCCCGACCAGCGCGGCCGCGGACGCTCGGCGCGCGACCCCGAACCGGCGCGCTATCGTCCCGAGCAATATGCGGGCGATATGGAAACCTTGTTGAACCTGCTGCATATCAAGCGGGTGGCCGTGATCGGCACTTCGCTGGGCGGTCTGATGGCCATCATGATGATGGCGCGCGACCCGCAGCGCATCCATGCCGCCGTGCTGAACGATGTCGGCCCCGAACTGGACCCGTGCGGCATCGCGCGCATTGCGGCTTATGTCGGCAAAACGGCGCCCGCCGCAGACTGGGACGAAGCCGTGCAACAAACCTCCGCGATCAATGGGGCCGCTTTCCCCGATTTCACGATCGAGGATTGGCAGGCGATGGCGCGCGACATCTACATCCAGGAAGGCACCCGGCCGGTTCTCGATTACGATCCGACGATTTCACAGGGCATTGCCGCCGGCAGCGCGGCGCCGAATCTCTGGCCCCTGTTCGAAATGGTATCCCTCAGGCCGCTGCTGGTGTTGCGCGGCGAGAGTTCGGACATCCTGTCCGCGGCGACCCTGGCGGAAATGACGCGCCGGCTGCCACAGCTGACATCGCTGACCATCGCCGGCCGCGGCCATGCGCCGACTTTGACCGAGCCCGCGGCGCGCGCGGCGATCACAAAATTTCTGAACGATTGCCGCTGAACAAAAACAGGGTCGATGGCAAAAAACCGGCAGCCCCGCCTCGCCGCCTATTTTGCCTATCTCACCTGTCTAACCCAGATCGATCTGGCGAACGCGGCGAACGAAATGGCAATGCAGCCGGGAACTTTTTCCCGGCTGCACAAGGTTGCGAAACGAGGTTGTGAAACGATTGAGCGATGGCGCCGAAGCGCCCGCCGGGTCTTAGGCGGCCTGGCGTTCCAGCAGCTGCACGTTGCCGGCGCCTTCGATGGAAATCTTGCGGGGCTTCATCGCCTCTGGGATTTCCCGGGCCAGCTCGATGCTGAGGATGCCCGATTCAACCGTGGCGCGAACCACCTTGACGTGATCGGCAAGCTGGAAGCGGTGCTCGAAATTGCGCGCCGCGATACCGCGATGCAGATAGGTCCTGGCGGCTTCCTCGCGCGGCTTGCGGCCGGTGATCTTCAGGGTGTCGCGCTCGACTTCCAGTTCCAGTTCGGAACGGTCGAAGCCGGCGACGGCCATGGTGATCAGATACTTGTTTTCGGCGACCAGCTCGATGTTGTAGGGCGGGTAGCTCGGTTGCGCATCGACCAGTTGGCCATTGTCGAAGAGTTGGGCGAGACGGTCGAAACCGATGGCCGAACGATACAGGGGGGTGAAATCAAATGTACGCATGGTTATATCCTTTCCAGTTAAAAGCGATATGGTTAAGCGGGCCTCCGTTGAGCACCCGCATTGGAAAGATAGGTTCGCGTTTTTTGTTTTCAAGCCCTGCCCGCCAATCCTATAATGGCGGCACCATGAATATCCGCAAACAAATCAGACTGCGCGCCATTGCGGGCTATTTGCTGTCTGCCCTGATTGGCGCGGCTTGCGCTCACCTACCGACGGGAACCGTCATGACCAGTCGCGCCAGTGGTACCTTCGACGTAAAACTCAGCCCGCAGGCGGCGGACGCCAAAACCGAAGGCGCGGTTCCCGGCCGGATGCTGATCGACAAGCAGTTCCACGGTGCACTGGAGGCCGCCAGCAAGGGGCAGATGCTGGCGGCGATGAGCGAAGTCAAGGGCTCGGCCGGCTATGTCGCCATCGAGCAGGTCAGCGGCACGCTGGATGGCAAGCGAGGAAGCTTCATCCTGCAGCACACCGGCACCATGAACCGCGGCGTGCCCAGTTTAAGCGTTACCGTGGTGCCCGATTCCGGTACCGGCGAGCTGCGCGGGCTCAGCGGCAGCATGACGATCAATATCGTCGACGGCAAACACTTCTACGATTTCGACTACATCCTGGCAGACAAAGCGGCGAACTGACGCCCATTCAGGATTCCAGCAAGGCCACCGTTCCCAGGCCACCATCTGCACAAATGCTGACGATCGCCTTTTTGCCCGGCCCCATCGCCGCCAACTCTTTGGTCGCCTGGCTCAGGATGCGCGCCCCGGTGGCGCCGAAGGGATGACCGATAGCCACGCTGCCGCCGTTGGGGTTGATGCGCTCGCGCGGCAGCTTGCCCAGATCATTATTCACGCCGGCTTTTTCGCGGCGGAAGGTGTCGCTTTCCAGGGCGGCGATATTGCACAGCACCTGGGCGGCGAAGGCCTCGTGAATTTCATAGAGATCGATATCGCTGAAGGCGAGGCCGTTGCGGGCCAGCAGGCGCGGGATGGCGTAGGCCGGGGCCATCAGCAGGCCCTCGTGAAAAATATCCACGGCCGCGACTTCGTAGTCGCGCAGCTTCACCTTCGGCAAATGGCCCGGAAGGCGCGTCAAGGCGGCCTCCCGGGCCACCCATATCGCCGCCGCGCCGTCGGTGAGCGGTGAAGAATTCCCGGCGGTGATGGTGCCGGCGCTGGAGCGGTCGAACACCGGCTTCAGGGTCGCCAGTTTTTCCAGGGTGCTGTCGGCGCGCGGGATGCCGTCCCTGGCAATGCCGCTGACATTGATGATGAGGTCGTCGAAAAAACCGTTCGCCATCGCCTTCACCGCGCGGGCATGGCTTTCGTAGGCGATCCGGTCCTGCGCATCGCGTGGAATTTTCCAGGTCTTCGCCATTTCTTCGCAATGCTCGCCCATGCTCTTGCCGCTGACGCGGTTCTTCACGCTGGGGATGTCGAGGCGGATGTCGCCGAACTTGATGGTGGCGACGGCATCGATGCGCGCGCCGAAGGAGCGCGCCTGCATCACGCCGCGCAGCCAGTCTGAGAAGCCCTGCGTGAGGCCGATCTGCACACGGCTCATCGCCTCCACGCCGCCGACCAGGGCCAGCGGTTTTTCGGCGCTCAACATGCCTGCCGCCTGGAATGCGCCGATCATCGAGGTCGAACAGGCCATCACCGTCGAGTAGGCGGGAATGGTCTGGTCGAGTTTCGCGTCCATCAGCACTTCGCGTGCGATATTGCTCCAGCGCAGGCTGGGAATCACGGTGCCCCAGACCATCAGATCGGGCCGCGCGATCTTCGCCATCGCCTGCGCGACCGGCACCGACATCTGGATGGCGTCGAGCGATTTGAGCGGGCCGTCGACCTTGCAGAACGGGGTGCGCAGGCCGGCGACGAGGTAGGTGGGTTCTGATAGGTGCATGGACATTTCCTTGACGGGATTGGTTAATGCCGGCGACCCTAGAAGATCGGCGTGCGATAAAAATTGCCGGACGAAAATTGCCAGGCGAAATAAGAATTATGCACCCCCGGCAGATGCCAGGCGTTCACCGGGATGCATCTACCCGAGCGGATTAAATTTGCAAAGTCCTTTATTGGCGCGGTGTTTGGAGAAAAAATGTCCCAAACACCGCGCCAAATGGCGTTCTACGTTTTCGGGAACATCTCAAAACCGTCGCGAGCGGTCCAAGGTCGCGGCGAGGAGCGGAAGCGTACGAAGAGTACGCTGAGCACCGAAGCCGCGAGATTGGCCCGCGCAGTAGGTTTTTAGAAGTTCCCTTTTAACGCAGCCAGTAATCCGCCGCCACACCGGCGAATACCGCGGCGCCCAACCAGTTGTTGTGCAAAAACGCCTTGAAGCATTTCTCGCGCTCGCGATGGCGAATCAGGGTGTAGTGATAGAACGCAATCGCCGCAGCCGCAGCAAGCCCGATCCGGTACGGCCAACCGAGGTTAAGGGCATTGCCGATGGCCAGCAGCAAGGCGAGCGTGACGCCGTAACAGAGCATCACCGCCGCCACATCGTATTTGCCGAACAAGAGAGCCGTGGTCTTGATGCCGATCCTGATGTCGTCATCGCGATCCACCATGGCGTATTCGGTGTCGTAGGCGATGGTCCAGAAAATATTGGCCAGCAGCAGCCACCAGGCCAGCGCCGGCACGCGGCCGGTGAGCGCGGCGAAAGCCATCGGAATGCCGAAGCCGAAAGCGATGCCGAGGTAGGCCTGCGGCATGGCGAAGAAGCGCTTGGTGAATGGATAGCTTGCAGCCAGGAACAGCGCGGCGAATGAGAGCTGAATGGTGAGCGGGTTCAAGAAAATCAGCACCATCGCGAAAGCGATCAGCGACAACAGCGCGGCAACGGTGAGGGCTTCACGCCCGGAAATCTTTCCCGATGCCAGCGGACGCTGCGCGGTGCGTTTGACGTGGCCATCGAAATCGCGGTCGGCGTAATCATTGATCGCGCAACCCGCCGAGCGCATCAACACGGTGCCGAGAATGAAGACGATCGCAATGACCGCATCAGGCCGGCCATTGCCGGCGATCCACAGCGCCCACAGTGTCGGCCACAGCAACAGCAGGATGCCGATGGGGCGGTCGAGTCGCACCAGCTGGACATAGAGGCCCAGTTTTTTGCGCAGGTTCAAGCGGGCGTTCCTGCGATGGCGGCCTGGATGAAGGCGCACAATTTATCCGCGTCCAGCCGGCCGTCGCTGCGCACGCCGCTGCAGATATCGAGGCCGAATGGCTGCACCGCTGAGATCGCCTCATGCACATTGCCGGGCCGCAGGCCCCCGGCCAAAAACAGCGGCAGCGCGACGGCCTCGCGAATCGCGCGGCTGATGCGCCAGTCATGGGTGCGGCCGGTGCCGCCCAGCTCCTTCACCGGCAGTTTCTGGTTGCCGGAATCGAGCAGGATGGCGTCGACATAAGGCGAGACCGCGCGCGCCGCGTCCAGCGATTCCGGACCGCTCACATGGATCACCTGCACCAGGCTGATGCCGGGCAGGGTGCGGCGCAGCTTGATCAATTCGGCGACCGGTACATGGTCCACCAGCTGCAGGGTATTGGTGCGGCAGCGCCGCTGCTGATCGACGATGGCCTCGGCGTCCTGGCGGCTGGTGAGCAGAAAGGTGCCGATGGCCGGCGGCACGCGTGCGGCGATGTCGGCGATCAGCGCCTCGTCGATCACGCCCGGGCCGCTGGGCATGGACGACACCAGCCCCAGCGCGGAAGCGCCGGCGCGCACGGCCAGGGCGGCTTCATCGGCACTGCTGATGCAACAGATCTTGATGCGCGGCTTCATCGATTCATCGTCGCGGCATGGTGCGCAGAAAGACTTCGGTCACCAGCAAGGGGCGCCCGCGTCTCAGGAAAATGCTGCGCCGCGCCCAGAGATTGTTCGCATCGATGCGCGACACGTTGGCCGCGCGCCGGAACAGCGGATGGCGCATATCGATCTTGCGATATTCCATCGGCAGGCGCGCCACCGACGCATCATGGAACAACATGTCGGCGAGGGGACGCGTGCCGAGCTTGCCGAGACCGCGCCAGGCGCCGATCAGGTCGCGGCGCGCCGCCAGGCTGTGCGCAAACACCAGCGGCGTATCGCCGTCGCGCAGCAGCACTTCGCGCACCATCGACACCTCGCCGGGCTTCAGCCCCAAGTGGCGGCGCTCGTCGCGATTGGGCAGCTGGTCCCGCTGCAACAGCCGCACCAGGTTGAAATGATCGACATGCCGGACGATGCGCGCCGTCAGCGAGCCGCGGTCCGTCAGCCAGGGATGCAAGGGATGCGGATGCGGCGGCGGCGCGGAGTGCCAGGCATCGAGTCGGGTCAGGCGCAGGGTTCTCATGACGCGGTCATGGTCCGTCAGACTTTCAGATAATGCTGGCGTGAACCCAGCCAGCGCGCGAGATGATTGTCGGCGGCGGGCAGATCATGCTTCAACAACCAGGCCGAGGCATCGCGCGCCGCTTCCAGCAAATCGACATCGCGCTCGATATCGGCGAAACGCAGCAAAGGCGCGCCGGATTGGCGTGCGCCCAGATGCTCGCCGGGCCCGCGAATCAGCAGGTCCTGGCGCGCCACTTCGAAGCCGTCGGTGGTTTCGAAAATCACCTTGAGCCGCGCGCGCGCGACTTCGCCCACCGGGTTCTGATACAGCAGGATGCAGGTGCTTTGCTTGGCGCCGCGCCCCACGCGGCCGCGCAATTGATGCATTTGCGCGAGGCCCATGCGCTCGGCGTGCTCGATCACCATCAGCGAGGCGTTCGAGACGTCGACGCCGACTTCGATCACGGTGGTGGCGACCAGCAGCTGGATCTCATTGGCCACGAACTTCGCCATCACCGCGTTTTTTTCCGCCGGCTTCATGCGCCCGTGCACCAAGCCCACGCGCAGGTCGGGGAAGGTGTTTTGCAGGCGTTCAAAAGTATCGACGGCGGTTTGCAGTTGCAGGGTTTCGGATTCCTCGATCAGCGGACATACCCAGTAAGCCTGGGCGCCGGCCTCGCAGGCGCGGCGGATGCGCTCGAGAATTTCGTCGCGCCGCGCATCCGCGATCAGGCGCGTCTGGACCGGCGTGCGGCCCAGCGGGAGTTCGTCGATCACCGAGACATCGAGGTCGGCGAAGTAACTCATCGACAAGGTGCGCGGGATCGGCGTGGCGCTCATCATCAGCTGGTGGGCCTCCTGCCCGCGTTCACCGGCGCCAACGTTTTTTCCCTGGTCCGCCGTGCTGCCTGCCTTTTCGCGAAGGGCCAGCCGCTGCCCGACACCGAAGCGATGCTGCTCGTCGATGATGGCGAGACCCAGATTGGCGAAGCTGACGCCGTCCTGGAACAATGCATGGGTGCCGATGGCGAGTTGCGTCGTACCCGCGGCAATCGCCGCAATGGCCTCGCGTTTTTCCCTGGCCTTGAGGCTGCCGGTGAGCCAGGTGACGGTCACGCCCAGCGGCGCCAGCAATTGCGAGAGTTTGCGGAAATGCTGCTCGGCGAGAATTTCGGTGGGCGCCATCAATGCGGCCTGGTAGCCGTTTTCGATGGCCTGCGCCGCCGCCAGTGCCGCCACCACTGTCTTGCCGCTGCCCACATCGCCCTGCAGCAGGCGCTGCATGGGATGCGGCGCCGCCAGCTCGGCGGCAATCTCATGCCACGAACGCAGCTGCGCGCCGGTCAAGGCAAACGGCAGCGACTCTTTCAAGGCACGGGTGAGTTTGCTTTTGCCGATCAGCTGCGGAGCGGATTTGGCGTCGCGCGCGGCGCGGGCCTTTTTCATCGCCAGTTGCTGAGCCAGCAGCTCATCGAACTTGATGCGCCGCCACGCCGGATGCGTGCGCTCGACCAGGCTGGCCTGCACCGCATCGGCGGACGGGCGATGCAGGGTCAGCACGCTGCTTGAGAAATCATGCAGCTGGAGTTTGTTGCGCAGCGATTCGGGCAGCGCATCGTCGAAAGCGTGCCTGGCTTGCAGCGCGGCCAGCGATTTGTCGATGGCGCGCCGCAGCAGGTATTGCGAGACGCCGGCGGTGGCCGGATACACCGGCGTCAGCGCTTCCGGCACCGCTTCGCCGGCGCCGACGATGCGGTAGCGCGGATGAACCATCTCCGCGCCGAAGAAGCCCTGGCGCACTTCGCCGAACAGGCGCAGGCGCTTGCCCACTGCCATTTGCTTGACCTGGCTGCCGTAAAAATTCAGGAAACGCAAGTAGAGCAGATCGTCGCCGTCTTTCGCCTGCACCACCAGTTGGCGGCGCGGGCGATAAGCAATCTCGCTATGGATGATTTCCGCCTCGACTTGGCAGGGCAGTCCGCTCAGGGCATCGCGCACCCGGGTGATGCGCGTCTCGTCCTCGTAGCGCATCGGCAGATGCAAGGCAAAATCCCAGTCCTCGCGCAGGCCGATGCGGGCCAGTTTTTGCGCGACCGTTGCCGTTGCGGCGGGCGGCGCGGATGATGCGGTCTTGGCGCCCCTGCCCGGCTTCGCTGGCTTGACCGGTTTCGTGGCGGCTGCGGACTTCGGGGATTTGGCGATGGCGGGCAAACGCATTGACGAAAATTATTTTCGTCAATTGTACCGCTGCGGCCCGCTCCTCGATTACTTGCCCGAAGAACCCGGCACCATGACGGCTTCCATCTCGACCTGCGAGCCGCGTGGTAGGGAGGCGACGCCGATCGCGGCGCGCGCCGGATAGGGGGTGGTGAAGTAGGTCGCCATGATCTCATTCACTTTGGCGAAGTGGCCGAGGTCGGTCATGAAGATCGACAGCTTGACGATATCGTTCATCGAACCGCCGGCGGCGGCACACACCGCCGAGAGGTTGTCGAATACGCGTTTGATCTGGTTCTCGATACCGTCGGCCAGCTGCATGGTGGCGGGGTCGAGGGGAATTTGCCCGGAGAGATACACGGTGTCGCCGGCGCGCACCGCCTGCGAATAGGTGCCGATGGCGGCGGGAGCATGGGGGGTGGAGATAATGGTTTTCATGTGTTCCGGTTTTCAGTTTCTTGCGACCGTTTTTATTTGGCCGCGTTTTTCGAGTCCTGCTTCTGGTCCTGCTTTTGTTCCTGTCGGGCCTCTTTGACCAGGCCGGATTTTACCCTTGTCAGGCGCACCACTTCCGGCAGATTGCGCAGTTGTCGCATTACGCTGGCCAGATGCATGCGGTTTTTCACTTCCAGGGTGAATTGCAGGGTCGAGTATTTGGCGTCGCCGGTGGCGTTCACATCGCCCATCTGGATATGCGCGATGTTCGAATCGGCGCTGGCGATTTCGGCCGCGAGCTTGGCCAGCACGCCCCGGCCCTCGATCACCACCAGCCGGATATCGACCTTGAACAGGCGATCGATGTTCGGATCCCACTGCACATCGACCCATTTTTCGGGGTCGGTGCGGAACGGGCGGATCACCGGGCAATCGTGGGTATGAATGATGAGGCCCTGCCCGCCTTTCATCTGCGCGATGATCGGATCGCCCGGAATCGGCCGGCAGCAGGGGGCAAACTGCACCGCCATGTCCTCGGCGCCGCGGATCACGATGGCCTCCTTGGGCCGATGGCCCGTCATGTCCATATCCGCCACCGCAAACAGTTTGCGCGCGGCGACGATGGCAAGGCGCTTGCCCAGCCCGATCTCGGCCAGCACCTCTTCCTTGGTCTTGGCCGAATCGCCTTTCAGCAGGCGCTGCCAGTGCAGCTTGCCGATATCGTTGGGATCGAAGTTGAGCAGATGCACCGCCTGGATCAGCAGCAGTTCGCCGAGTTCGACCGATTCGGCCAGCTGGGTGGTCTTCAGGTAATGGCGGATATGCGAACGCGCGCGGCCGGTGGCGGCATAGTTCAGCCAGGCCGGATTGGGGCGGCCGTTTTCGTCGGTGACGATTTCCACGCGATCGCCGTTCTTGAGGCGCACGCTGAGCGGCACGCTCTCGTCGTTGACCTTGGCCGCCACCGCGCGATTGCCGATGTCGGAGTGGATCGAATAGGCGAAGTCGATCGGCGTCGCGCCTTTGGGCAGCGAATAGATCTTGCCCTTGGGCGAGAACACGTAGACCGCGTCGGGAAACAGATCGACCTTGATGTGTTCCAGAAACTCCAGCGCGTCGCCGGTGCCGGACTGGATTTCCAGCAACGATTGCAGCCATTGGTGGGTCTTTTGCTGGATGTCGGATTGCGACGAATCTTTTTCATCCAGCGTCTTGTACAGCCAGTGCGAGGCCACGCCGGCCTCGGCGATCTTGTGCATTTCGCCGGTGCGGATCTGCAGCTCGATCGGCGTGCCATAGGGGCCGAACAGCGTGGTGTGCAAGGACTGGTAGCCGTTGGCCTTGGGAATGGCGATATAGTCCTTGAACTTGCCGGGAAAGGGCTTGTACAGGGTGTGCAGGGCGCCCATCGCCACATAGCAGGACGCCATGTCCTTGACGATGATGCGGAAACCGTAGATGTCGAGCACCTCTGAAAACGAGATCGATTTTTCCTGCATCTTCTTGTAGATCGAGGACAGATGTTTCTCGCGCCCGGTGACGGTGGCCTCGACGTTGAATTCCTTGAGGCGGCCCTTGATGCCGTCGAGGATCTTGCCCACCACTTCGCGGCGATTGCCGCGCGCCGCTTTGACCGCTTTTTCCAGCACGCGAAAGCGCGTGGGATGCATGTATTTGAAGCCCAGATCCTCGAGCTCGTAATAGACCGAATTGAGGCCCAGCCGGTTGGCGATCGGCGAGTAGATTTCCAGCGTTTCCTTGGCGACGCGCTCCTGCTTGGCCTGCGGCACCGCATCGAGGGTACGCATATTGTGCAGACGGTCGGCCAGTTTGATGAGGATGACGCGCACATCGCGCGCCATCGCCAGCAGCATCTTGCGGAAGTTCTCGGCCTGCGCCTCTTCCAGGGTGGCGAACTGCAGCTTGTCGAGCTTGGAGACGCCGTCGACCAGTTCGGCCACCGGCTTGCCGAACTGTCTGGCGATCTCGGCCTTGGTGGTGGGTGTGTCTTCGACCACATCATGCAGCAGGGCGGCGATCAGCGCCTGCGCGTCCAGATGCCATCGCGCCAGCAGGGTGGCGACGGCCAGGGGATGGGTGATATAGGGCTCGCCAGACTGCCGTGTCTGACCTTCATGCGCCTCGCGCGCCATCTCGAAAGCCGCATCGACTTTGGCGATGTCGGCCGGCTTGAGATAGGACGCGATCAGGCTGTTCAGGGATTCGACGCTGATTGGCTCGGCGATTCCGTTGGGAGGCAGCGGCTCAGGCGCCGCCGGATGCTTGGCCGGGCGCGCCTTGCCGCCCGCGCCGGGACCCGAAGCGGAAGCAGGGGCCGGATGAGCGGTTGACATGGCAGCGCATCCCTCCGACCCGTCGTTTACATCTCGACAGGCTGGGGCACGACCGGTTTCAGGATATCCACGCCGATATGGCCGGCGGAGATTTCGCGCAGGGCGACCACGGTGGGCTTGTCCTTGCCGGCGTCGACATAGGGGGCGGAACCCAGTGCCAACTGGCGTGCGCGGGTGGTGGCGACCAGCGTCAGCTCGAAGCGGTTGGGGATCAGTTTGATGCAGTCATCGACGGTAATGCGGGCCATTTTCAACTCCAGGACGCCCCGCCTGCCGGGCCGGCGGGCGAAAGGCACAACAAAAGACACAAAAAAATCAACAGAAACGAACACCTGCGGCACCCAACAGGTGCAGCAGCGAAACCCAAAAGTTCAGGAAATCCAATCCGCGTGACGGGCAATCTGGCGCGATGCCCTCAGGCGAAGTGCGCGCACGACTGCCTGAAGATCTGCCAAAGCGACGCTAAAGTCCTGATTGATAATAACATAATCGGCGCGATGAATATGCAGCAAATCCTCGCGGGCGGCCGCCAGGCGGCGTTCAACGACCTCTGCGGAGTCCTTGCCGCGCTTGATCAGGCGCTCGCGCAGCACCTCGATCGAAGGCGGCAGGATGTAGATATAGGTCATGTCCGGGAACAGCTTGCGCACCTGCCGCGCGCCCTGCCAGTCGATCTCGAGCAATACATCGGCGCCGGTGGCGCGGGTGGCCTCGATCCAGCGCCTGGAGGTGCCGTACAGATTGCCGTAGACCTCGGCATGTTCCAGGAATTCGTCGGCGGCGATCAGGGCCTCGAATTTTTCGCGGGTCACGAAATGGTATTCGCGGCCCTCCGCCTCGCCCGGGCGCGGCGGGCGCGTGGTGTAGGAGATCGACAACTTGATCTCGGGGTCTTTTTCGAGCAGGGCGGCGACCAGGCTCGACTTGCCCGCGCCCGAGGGAGCGACGATGCAGTACAGGCAGCCGGCGGGCAATTGCGCGACCTTGTTCATTCGATGTTCTGGATCTGTTCGCGCATCTGCTCGATCAGCACCTTCAGTTCGACCGAGATCTTGGTCACGTCGGTCGACACCGACTTCGAGCCCAGGGTGTTCGATTCGCGGTTCAGTTCCTGCATCAGAAAATCAAGGCGCTTGCCGACCACGCCGCCGCCTTTGAGCACCCGCCGTACCTCGGCCACATGGGTCGTCAGCCGGTTCAACTCCTCGGCGACGTCGATGCGCGAGGCGAACAGCACCACTTCCTGCTTGATGCGTTCATCGGTGCCGGCGGCGTCGAAGGCCTCGGCCAGTTTTTGCGCAAGCTTGTCCTGATAGGCCGCCACCAGCTGCGGGATCAGCGGCGTCACCTGTTTGACCAGTTCGTCGATGCGGTCGAGGCGCTCGATCAGCATCGCCGCCAGCTTGGCGCCTTCGCGGCCGCGGGTGGCGTTGAGCTCTTCGATGGCCTGCTTGAGCAGGCCGATCAGCTTTTCGCGCGCCTCATCGGTGCCCAGGGCCTCCGCCGCCATCACGCCGGGTGCGTGCATCACTTCCCATACCGACAGGGGTTGGGCGTTGAAACGCGCCAGGATCGACTTCTGCAATTCCTGCAACGCGGCCAGCGCGGTTTCGTTCGGGGTGAAGGTGTCGCGCGAGGCGATCGGCGTGAACGTGATGCGGCAATCGACCTTGCCGCGCGTCAGTTTGGCCGCGACCAGCTCGCGCATCGCCGCTTCGAGGGCGCGCAGATCTTCGGGCATGCGCGTCTGGAACTCCAGATAGCGATGGTTGACCGATTTCAGTTCCAGCGCGAAACGACCGCCCGGCACCTCGCCGCTGACGGCGGCGAAACCGGTCATGCTGAGAACGGAAGAAACGGGTGAGGAAGAAGCGGCCATGGATGGAATTCGTAGCAAAAAAATCGATAAAGCCGAACCACGCAGAAACGGGTTCGGCACAAAAAAGGGCGCAGAATGTCGGCTTTGGGCTAAGCCGGGAACGGCAAGGTTTCTTTACAAGTGGGTGGCAACACGTAAGAATTATAGCTTACGCCCCATGCAAGCCTTGCCCCGTACCGAACCGCCCGCGCATCCGCACCATTTAGCGTACCTGCCCCTTTCCGCGCCGCGGGCGGGGACACCCAGTGGGAACCATGGCAACACAATCGAATCAACCGCTGCCTGACGGCTACCAGCTACAGAACTACACCATCGACAAGCTGCTTTCATCGGGCGGGTTTTCCATCGTCTACCTGGCGCACGATGAAGCGGGCACCCCGGTAGCCATCAAGGAATACATGCCGGCCGCCCTGGTGGTACGGCGCGACGGGTCGCATATTGAAATCAGCTCGGACGAGAACCTGGCGGTATTCCGGCACGGCCTCAAGTGTTTTTTCGAGGAAGGCCGCGCCTTGGCGACGATATCGCACCCCAATATCGTCCGCGTGGAAAGTTTTTTCCGCGCCAATGAAACCGTCTACATGGCCATGCAGTATGTGCGCGGCCGCACCCTGCAATTCCATATTCAGCGCCACCGCATGGAATTTAGCGAGAGCTTCATTCGCCGCCTGTTCACGCATTTGCTCAACGGCCTGCGCGAGGTGCATGCCAAGAAGCTTCTGCACCTCGACATCAAGCCCGCCAATATCTACATCACCATGGAAGGCAAGCCGGTGCTGCTCGATTTCGGCGCGGCCCGCCAGGCGCTGACCTCGGACGCGCCCAAGCTGCGGCCGATGTATACCGCCGGCTATGCGGCACCCGAGCAATACCGCAATTTCGACCAGCTCGGGCCCTGGTCGGACATCTATGCGATCGGTGCCGCGATTTACTGCTGCATCGCCGGTATCCACCCGCAGCCGGCCAACGAGCGCGAGAAGGAAGACCGCATGGAATCCCTGCGCACGCTGGCGCGGCAGACCTACTCGGACGATCTCATCGACATCGTTTACTGGTGCCTCAAGCTCGACCATCTGTCGCGCCCGCAGTCCGCCTTTGAGTTGCAACGGGCGCTGATGAAAGACCCGACCGAGGGACAGATGGCGGATGCCGGTGAAGCGGAAAACACCTTCACCGGACGCATCAAGGCCACCCTCAACCGGAAGATTTTCTAGCTCATGCGCTTCACCATCTTCCAGGACAGCTACATCGGTGGCCGCAAGGTCAACCAGGACCGGCTTGCCTACTCCTATTCCAAGGATGTCCTGTTGATGGTGATCGCCGACGGCATGGGCGGGCATGCGCGCGGCGAGATCGCGGCGGAAATCGCCGTCAATTCGATCACCAACCGCTTCCAGCAGGAGGCCGCGCGCGGCTATCTGCGCCGCCCCAAGGAGTTCCTGGAATCGGCGATCAATGCGGCGCATCGCGCCATCGTGGCTTTCGCCGATCAGCACGAAATGCTCGAGTGCCCGCGCACCACGGTGGTGGCCTGCATCGTGCAGGATGGACTGGCCTGCTGGGCCCATTCCGGCGACTCGCGGCTGTATGTATTCCGCAGCGGCGATCTGGGCAGCGCCACCGTCGATCACTCGCGGGTGCAGCAGCTGATGGACGCCGGCATGATCACTCCCGCGCAGGCCGCGGTGCATCCCGATCGCAACAAGATTTACAACTGCCTGGGCGGCGTGCTGCCGCCCGCGGTCACGCATTCCGAGCCCTGGTCCATGCAGGAGGGCGACACTATCCTGATGTCGACCGACGGCTTCTGGGCGCAGGTCAGCACTACATTCATCGCGCTCAAGCTGCAGCGCGAGGACATTCTGAGCCTGGTGCCGAAACTGATGGAAGAGGCCGAGCGCAAGGCCGGCTCGGAGTCGGACAATCTCTCGGTCATCGGCCTCACCTGGGAAAAACAGGACGCCGGCGTGGGTGCGCCGACCGTCACCGTCACCGAGCCGGTGCAGGGTTTCACCACCGCCTCGATGAACACCACCCAGCCGATCGGGGCCTACAAGGAAACGGTGACCGAGGAAGATATCGAACGCGCCATCCAGGAAATCCAGGACGCGATCAAAAAAGTCGGCAAATAAAACCAGTCACCATTCGAAAGAAACCATGCCCCGCTCGTTCAACCGCAGCGCGCAGCAGCTGCGCCCCGTCACCATCACCCGCCACTACACCAGGCATGCCGAAGGCTCGGTGCTGATCGCCGTCGGCGACACCAAGGTGCTGTGCACCGCCAGCGTGGAAGAACGCGTGCCGCCGCATAAAAAAGGCTCGGGCGAAGGCTGGGTCACCGCCGAATACGGCATGCTACCGCGCGCCACCAATACCCGTAGCGACCGCGAAGCCGCGCGCGGCAAGCAAAGCGGCCGCACCCAGGAAATCCAGCGCCTCATCGGCCGCTCGCTGCGCGCCGTGGTCGATCTCAAAAAGCTCGGCGAACGCCAGATCACCCTCGATTGCGATGTGATCCAGGCCGACGGCGGCACCCGCTGCGCTTCGATCACCGGCGCGTTTGTGGCTCTGCACGATGCGATCAACGGCTTGCTGGAAAAAGGCGCGATTGCGGTTTCGCCGATCAACGATTTCGTCGCGGCGATCTCCGTCGGCATCGGTGATATAGACGGCAAGCACACCGCCCTGCTCGACCTCGATTACCTCGAGGATTCCTCCTGCGAAACCGATATGAATGTGGTCATGACCGGCAGCGGTGCGTTCATCGAAATCCAGGGCACGGCGGAGGGCGCGCCGTTTTCGCGTGCGGATATGGATGCGTTGGTGGGGCTGGCGGATAAGGGCATCAGGGAGTTGGTAGCGACGCAGAGAAAAGCGCTAGGGCTGTAAGCGTCGTACAACAAGCCCTGAACTTCCAGGGCGAAGCGGATTACCTCTCTCGCCATCATCGTGCAATGCCTTCAGTGCCGGCAACAGCGGGCATTCCATGGCGATGTGCATCCTTTGATTGATCCCGATAATCGCCCGCATGCCGGGCGACTAGCTAGACCTTCACTTTTTTGCTGCGGGAGAACAAATCCGACATGGTCGTTCTTGACCATCGCTTCGCGCGAATTGACAGGTGGGATGCAGTAGAACTGGCAACTGAACGTCGAGGGTGTAAGAATTTTTGTGTAGATTGAAATTCCGCGGAGCTCTTTTTTTGGATGGGGAGCTTACGGCTTTGCGTAGTAGACGCTACACCGCCGTATATTTCCCAATAAACCCCCGGTCAATCCAGTCCTTCCATTTCCACACCCACGCACCTTCCCAGGTGAGCGAACCCCAGGACGCAATCGCATAACGATCGCCGGTGCTGAGCAAATACAGCGAGCGGGCTTGCGGCCGGAAGGCCTTGAGCGGCTGCTGTGTGATGAAGCGGCGCAGGTTGCCGGCCAGCGGCGGTCCGCCGCGCACCGCGTAGACGCCCGACTTGGGCCTGGAAAAATGTTCCATCGTGGCGCAGTCGCCGGCCGCGAACACTTGCGGGTGCGAGGTCGATTGCAAATGATCGTTGACGCGGATGAAGCCGCGTGCGTCGCAGGCCAGTCCGGCGGCGCGCGGCCAGGCGGCCGCGGCGGCGCCGGTGGCGGTGATGATCACATCGGCGTCCAGTTTTTCGCCCGAGACCAGATGCACCGCTCTGGCTTCGATGCGCGTGGCGGCCTGGCCGGTGATCAGCTTGATGCCGCGCGCGGCAAGGATCGGCAGCAGGCGTTTGCCGACGGTGCCAGGCAGGGTGTCGGCGGCGGACACCAGGCTGATCTCCACCGGCTCTTTCGAAAATGCATGCTGCAGGCCGAGTGCCAGTTCGATGCCGCCGGCGCCGGCGCCGACGAATACGAAGCGTTTCACCGTGCCGCCCTTGTCCCCCTCCCCGTTCATATCGCCGGCGCTGCCGTAGTGCACCGCCGCCTTGATGCGCGCGACAGTCTCGATGAAGGTCTCGATCGGCCGTACCGAGACCGCATGCTCGCCGGCGCCGGGGATGGCGGATAGATCGGCCGCCGAGCCGGTGTCGATGGACAGCGCATCGAAGGACAGCACATTGCCGTTGTCGCAGCTGACGGTGTTATGGCTTAAATCCAGCGCGATCGCGCGGCCTTCGCAGAAAATGGCGCCGGCGCGCCTGGCCAGCGGCGCCAGCGGAATCACGCACTGCTCGATGCGGTAATGCCCCGCCACCCAGCCGGGCAGCATGCCGGAGTACACCTGGTGCGGCCAGGGCGACAGCAGGGTGATTTCGACGTTTTCAATCGGCGCATCGCCGAGCGATTTGAGCACATGCAGATGCGCGTGGCCGCCGCCGAGCAGAAGCAGGCGTTTTTTCATTTGGGGGCGAAGTGAAAGTCGCCGAACCAGGTCGTCACCTGCTCGCCGGTCTGGTCGGTGTCGTTGCCGATCGCCACGCCGGTAACGCGCGGCGGCTCGCGGCCGAAGGCCAGGCGAAAATCGGCGGCGACATCGCGCGTCTCGCTCATCCACGCGCCCACATGTTCCGGGCCGCTTTGCAGCACGAATTTTTGCACCGATTTGGTAAAGGGACTGGCATGCGCATAGCCGATGCGGTGCTTGTTATCCCAGACGTAAACCAGGGCAGCCGTCGGCACATCCGGTCCGGCAACCAGGCGCGCGAGGCGGATCTTGTTGCGCTCGGTGAACGACAGCGAATCCAGCGGCACATCGAAAAACACGTACACGCGGGCGGCGAAATCGTCGCCGGCTTTGTCTTCCATATCGGCCTTGTCGATCACGCGGCTGACTTTCCAGCGCCAGCTGAGCATGGGCGTTTTCACGGGGTCGATATTGAAGGGCAGAGCGATGCTGCCGGCGGAGTTGTTCGAATCGACCTTGAGCACGGTGATGCCCTGGTCGGCAACGAGTGCGACCGCGTTGTGTTTGATCCTGGGGATGGCGACGAAGCGCAGCGCGGGCGGCAGAATCTGGCCGGGTTTCAAGGTGGAGAATGCCGGAACGCCCGCATTGATATTGCTGTCGGCCCGCGCCGCCGCGGCAAGCGCCAGAATGATGAGGACAAACAGGAACCGCTTCATGCCGGCCAGAAAAATTCCAGCGACGGGTGCAAGGCCTGCAAACGCGGCAGGTCGGCGGGCCGGTCGACATCCCACAGCGTTTCCATTTCGTGCCGGCTGAGGCCGCAATCCCCGAGATTGTTGCGCTGCTGTTCCAGCACGGTATCGGTGCTCCAGGCGATGCCCTTGAACATATCGGGGTGGGTGCGGCGTGCGCCGATCAGGGCATAGCCGCCGTCCTCGGCCGGCGTCAGTACGATGTCGTGGTTGGCGAGAGCGGCGGCGGCCGCGTTGATGTGTTTGGCGGTGAGCGCCGGGCAATCGGCGCCGATGATGATGGCCTGCGGGAATTCCTCGAGTGCGCGATCGAGTGCGCGCAGCATGCGCTCGCCAAGGTCGCCTTCGCCCTGCCGCGAAAGATCGACTTCGAAATCCTCGGCGCAGGACTGGAAAAACGAGTGGGCATCGTCCGGCGCGCAGCACAGTTCGATCGCTTCCGCGTCGCTGTCCAGCGCCGTGGTCAGCGCGCGCTCGGTCAGGGCGGCATGCAGCATCGCCGCGTGCTCGGCGTCGAGGGCCGGGATCAGCCGCGTCTTGACCTCGCCGGGCACCGGCGCCTTGGCGAAGACGATGAGAACAAAGCTATTGCTCATGCTGTTGACGATAATAAGCGCGGTGGATTTCCGCCGGGCTGACGCCGCGCCAATATTGCCAGCGCAGGCGCCACATCAACCAGATGGTGCGCCACACGCCATGCCGCTCCCAGCGGCGGCCCGAGGTGCTGAGACATTCGCCGATGAACACTGGCACGCACAATCTGCCCATGCGCATCGAAAATTCGATGTCTTCCATCAGCGGCTGATCGGGAAAGCCGCCCAGCCGCGTAAAGGCGGCGCGACGCACGAAAATGCCCTGGTCGCCGGTGGCGATGCCGCTGAGGCGCGAGCGCTGGTTCATGAACCAGGCGATCACCGGGAGCATGAAATGCTTGCCCGCGATGCGCACATCGAAGCGCCCCCATTGCGCCTGCGGCAATACCAGCGCCTGCGCGATCAGCGCGCCGGCGTCATCGGGCAGTGCGCAATCGGCGTGCAGAAACAACAGCACGTCGCCAGTCGCCGCGTTGCCGCCGGCGTTCATCTGCGTGGCGCGGCCCGGCGCGCTGTGCATCACGCGATCGGCCAATGGCGCGGCCAGTTCGCGGGTGGCGTCAGTGCTGCCGCCATCGACGACGACGATCTCGGCATCGCGCGCACGCAGCGCCTGCAGCGGGCGCAGGGTGGCCTCGATATTGGCGGCTTCGTTCAGCGTGGGAATGATGATCGACAAATGCATGCCGCAATTGTAACCGCAGGGTGGCGGATGGCCCGGGGTCGAAAAAAATCAAAGTCCAGCATTGGCGCGGTGTTTGGGGCAAAAATGCTTCGAGAGGCGCGTCAAATGGCGTTCTACGCTTTCTTGCCTCAGACTATTGAGGTAGATGGTAAAGAAAAGTTGTCATCCCGGCTCATTTGGGTAACCCGTCCGGGATCCAATTTTCGTTGCTATGGAGATGGAAGCAAAATTGGGCCCCGGACTAAATCCGGGGCGACACAGCTTCTCAAGATTGAGGGGTGCCACAATGGTCAGTAAGGGCTGAAATCAATTCACCCCGTTCAAACCCCAGTCGTAATCCAGATGGCCTATCGCGGCCTTGCCCTCGGCAATCTTCTGCTGGTCGGCCGGTGCATCGGCCAGCACCTTGGCATAGCGCGCGAACCATGCTTCGCGGCTGGTGATGGCGGGGGTCTTGCCGTCGAAGCCTTTGTAGCCCGAGGTCCAATCGTCCTTGAACCAGTTGAAGATCATCGACACTTCCAGCTTGCCGTTGGCGAAACGATTGCGTGAATGGTCGGATAAAAAGCGCACGGTCTGCTCTTCCAGTTGCCGGTCGAGTTTGTCGGCGGTGAAGGCTTCTTCGCGCAGCATCGGGCAGCCGATCGAGGCGCAGTTGACCGCGAAATGCACGCGCACCTCGTCATAGGCGCCGGGCTTGCGCAGGGTTTCGTGTTCGATCTTGTCGAGGTAAAAATCCTGGCCGAACAGCTTGAAAAATTTTCGTTTCCAGCGATTGTCGAACACGCCGCCGATATCCTTGATCGATTTCACCGGGTAGTTCTGCAGGATGAGTTCAAGCGTGAAGCCGTTGTAGGCATTGATCAGGAAGGCCATTTGCTGCGCCTTGGTCCAGCCCTTGAACTCGGCCTCCGGCACCGCCGATAGCGAATCGAGATAGGTCTTCAGCGCGGCCTGGTCCTTCATGAAGGAGATGTAATTCACCTTGGACGCCTTGCCGCCGTCGACCAGCACCACATGCTTTTTGAGCAGATCGTCGAGGGCCTTGTGACTGTGGTCGAAAGCGGCGGCGCTCAGGCTGAAAAACAAAGCGCCAAAGGCAACAACAAAAATTTTGATAAGCGATTTCATGGCTGCTCCTTTAATGCCTGTCTTTGCCGTCGACGGCCCTCAGTGGCCGTCTTTTGGATAGTACGCGCGCTTGTCGCCAAGCAACGCGCCGGCCTTGCCGATCACCGCGCCGAGCCCGCTGGCGCCGCGCGTCCAGTTCTGGAAGGCCTCGATGAACGTCATCTGTCCCTGCGTGACGGTGGAACGCTTCCACACCCCGGCCGCGTATTTATTGGCCTCGGTCAGGGTCGGGTAGATGTGGATGGTGCCGAGGATCTTGTTGAGGCCGAAGCCGTGTTTCATCGCGGCGATATATTCGGCGATCACGTCGCCGGCATGCTCGCCGACGATGGTGGCGCCGAGAATCTTGTCGCTGCCGATCGGCGTGATCACTTTGACAAAGCCATGCGCTTCGCTGTCGGCGATGGCGCGATCGAGATCGTCGATGCCGTAGACGAACACCTGGTGCGGAATGTTTTTTTCCTTCGCCTCCTGTTCGTTGATGCCGACGCGCGCCACCTCCGGCTCGGTAAAGGTGGCCCAGGGAATCACCGAATAATCGACCTTGAACTTTTTGAACTTGCCGAACAGCGCATTGACCGCCGCATACCAGGCCATATGCGAAGCGGTGTGGGTGAACTGATAAGGCCCGGCAACGTCGCCGCAGGCGAAGATGTTCGGGTAAATCGTCTCCAGGTACTCATTGACCTCGACCACTTTTGTCGCCGGGATGCCGAGCTCCTCGAGGCCATAGCCGGTGGTGTTGGCGATGCGCCCGACCGCGCACAGGATTTCGTCGAAGGGGATGCGGATATCGTGGCCGCCGTTTTCCACCACCAGAAATTTCTCGCCGTTCTCCACCAGCACCTGCTTGGCCTTGTGGTTGATCAGCACCTTCACACCCTCGGACTCGAATTTCTTTTTGACCAATGCCGAGATTTCCACGTCCTCGCGGATCATGATGCGCGGCGCCATTTCCACCTGCGTCACCTGGCTGCCGAAGCGCGCGAAGCACTGCGTCAACTCGCAGCCGATCGGCCCGCCGCCCAGCACCACCAGGCGTTTCGGCAGTTTGCGAATGCTCCACAGATTGTCCGAATGCAGCGGATTTACTTCTGCCAGTCCCGGGATCGGCGGCACGAACGGCCGCGCGCCGGCGGCGATCACGATGTTCCTGGTCGTCAGCGTCTGCTTGCCGGTCGCGGTGGTAATTTCCACAGTCCACGGCGAGGTGATTTTTGCGGTGCCGGTCATGCAATCCACGCCCAGCCCGGTAAAGCGTTCGATCGAATCATGCGGCTCGACCTCGCCGACGATGCGCTGCACGCGCTCCATTATTTCGGCGAAATCGAATTCGGCGGAGGCCTTGCGAATGCCGAATTCATTGGCGCGCCGCATATTCGACAGCAGCTTGGCCGAGCGGATCAGCGCCTTCGACGGCACGCAGCCGGTGTTCAGGCAGTCGCCGCCCATGCGGTGCTTCTCGATCAACGTGACTTTCGCCTTGACCGCGGCGGCGATGTAGGCGGACACCAGTCCGGCGGATCCCGCGCCGATGAGCCGCCGCCGATCACCACCACATTGCGGTCGAAGTGCGCGGGCTTGGGCCATTTGGCGTAGACCTTGCGGGCTTTGAAGCCGTCGATGATTTTCTTGGCGATGAGCGGGAAAATGCCCAGCAAGACGAAGGCGCCGATCAACCCCGGCGACAGAATGCCTCTCAATGAAGTGATCTTGGCCAGCTGGGTGCCGGCGTTGACGTACACCACGGTGCCGAGAAACATGCCGATCTGGCTGACCCAGTAAAACGTCCAGGTTTTGATCGGCGTCAGGCCCATCGCCAGATTGATGACGAAAAACGGAAAGGCCGGCACCAGACGCAGGGTGAACAAATAAAAGCCGCCCTCCTTGGCGACACCCTCGTTGAGCGCCTTCAGCTTGTCGCCGAATTTGGCCTGCACCCAGTCCTTGAGCAATAGGCGCGACACCAGAAAGGCGAGCGTGGCGCCGATACAGGAAGCGAACGACACCAGCAGGGTTCCCCAGACCAGGCCGAAGATGGCGCCGGCCACCAGGGTCATCACCGCCGCACCGGGAACCGAGGCCGCAGTGACGACCACATAGACGATAAAGAACACTGCTGCCGTCTGCAGGGGATGAGCGTCGTAGAACGCCGCAATGGCGGCTTGCTGCGACTTGAAGTAATCGAGGTTGAAATAGCGCCCCAGGTCAAACAGGAAGAAGACGGCGACCAGGGCGATGACGATGAGCAGGACGATTATTTTGCTTTTTTTCATGGGGTATTCCCGGGCTGAACTGGCGTTAACTGAATGACGGTTGCTGCGGTGGTCGGCAAAGGTCCCGCTTCCTTACGATCGTTTTGCGCGTTTGGTACTGGTACGTACGGACGCCGTGTCCGGTTGCGCATTGGCCAGCTCGCTGCCGCTGGTCAGGAACTCGGCACGCAAATCAACGGTGGCGCGTACCCCCAGATCGTTGAAATGCCGCTTCAGCCAATCGGCGGCGGCGGTGCGCCCGCGCTCGCGCAGCTCGAGCAGGAAATCCCAGTCGCTGGAGAACTTGCTGGCAATCGAGAGATCGGCCAGCACCTTGTCGGCGCGCAGGGAGTGGATCAGCACATATTTCATCTTGTCGCGGAACTCGGGCTTCAGCCAGCCTTCGTCATGCATTTTTTGCACAAAGGCGATCGCGCGGAATTCCTTGATCAGCGAGGAGTTGAAGCTGATTTCATTTACCCGGTTGTAAATTTCCGCCGGCGTGGTCGGCGTGCCCTGACGCTCGATCGGGTTGATGTGCACGATCAGCACATCGCGGGCCTCGGTTTCATAGAACAACGGGAACAGGGCCGGGTTGCCCATATAGCCGCCGTCCCAGTAGGGTTCGCCGTCGATCTCCACCGCCTGGAACAACTGCGGCAGGCAGGCCGAGGCCATTACCGACTGGGCAGTGACTTCATGCGTATTGAACACCCGCACCTTGCCGGTGTGGACATTGGTGGCGGACAGAAACAATTTGGTCCGGCGGCAGGTGTTGAGCGCCTTGAAATCGATCTGCTCGTTGAGAATATTCAATAGCGGATTGAAGTTGAGCGGGTTCAGCTGGTAGGGCGAGAAGGCATTGGTGATTATCTTGAACGCTTCGAAAGCGAAGGCATTGTCGTCGGACCGGGATTTTGTCAGGCGCTCCCAGGGCGCGGCATGCAGGGGCGAATAACGGTCGGCAGATACGGACACCGCTTTCCAGAAGCGTTCCAACGCGGCGCGCGCGCCATCGGGGCCGCCGCTGAAATAGCCATAGGCATAAACCACCGCGTTCATCGAACCCGCGCTGGTGCCGGAGATGCCCTCGATATCGATGCGCCCGTCGGCCAGCAACTGATCGATCACGCCCCAGGTGAAGGCGCCGTGCGAGCCGCCGCCTTGCAGGGCGAGATTGATGCGCTTGACGCCTGCCGGCTTGCTGCGCACGGCGGCGGGCTTCGACTTGGAGGGTTTGCGCGTGGCCACCATGACTCCTTCAGGGTTGATGCATCGCCCAAGACTGACGAACAATAATTGGCAATAGCCATGAGTGTAAGCCTGCCCAGCCGTTTATGGGCTTATAAGAACTTGCGCGCTAGACACAGGCGAAAGCGCTGGATTTTACGAGGCCCAGCGCCTGCGGCGACGCGAATGCCGGGCCATTGCAGATGCGGGCGAAATAGGACTGGTGCGCGGGCGAGCCGGGCGGCCAGTTGGCGATGAAGTTTTCGCG
>WNFM01240771.1_pt1 | contig 60549 bp, 61 predicted proteins | sample 5400271 | NCBI WGS metagenome assembly WNFM01 (sample SAMN13153352, study PRJNA577476) | soil metagenome | isolation source: 60 cm saprolite on Douglas fir-dominated hillslope | place: USA:California | collected 2013-09-17
CAAAAAAGCATCAAGGCAATCGCGAAAGTCGCGGGCGCCGTACTGCCAATGACATTCATGAATTTGAATGCGGTGTTTGTGACACCTGATTTTGCAAATGAGTTCGCGGTTTTTTGATTTCAAGGTGTTGTGCAAAAAAATTTCTTGCCTCGCAAATAACCTCAATTTATTTAGTGATATTTCGTCGCCATGCGGAGACAGGCTTGTTGCGGCGCCACGCAAAAAATGCTACGAGCACTTTCACGCGTACGCGTAATCGGGACCAGTCTGGCAATCTAGCAATGCCACATTGCAAGCCCTAACCCTGAGAGTCCTGTGGGGACGGATGCCGACCTCAAGCGGGCTGGCGCGGATGATTGGTGAATGGTACCTTTGCAAGCTGGAAAAACAGCCGCATGAGGTGCAAGCGATATGAAAAAGAGCGCAACGACCAATAGCGAATCCCCGTCCCGGCTGATCGACGCGAGGATCAAGGAACTGGACGACTGGCGGGGCAAGGCGCTCGCCCATGTCCGCGTTCTCATCAAACAGGCCGACCCCGGGGTGGTCGAGGAGTGGAAGTGGAGCGTTCCGGTTTGGTCTCACGATGGACTGATCTGCACCGGTGAGGCGTACAAGAGTGCCGTGAAGCTGACTTTCGCCAAGGGCGCTTCGCTCAAGGACCCTTCAGGACTATTCAACGCCAGCCTTGAAGGCAACACCAGGCGCGCCATTGATTTCCATGAGGGGGATGAAATAGATGAGGATGCCTTCAAGACGCTGATACGCGCCGCTGCAGCCCTGAACAGATCATCGGCCCGATAGTTGAATCTGGTACCTTCTTAAAAGGGGCCGGTGTCCCATGTCACTCGGAAACCCCCGTCGTCCCAGCGGGGACCCAGCCCCGTCCGGGATTTGAACAATACGGCGGACTGGATTCCGGCCTTCGCCGGAATGACGAAATCTTCGGGATCGAAATCTTCAGTGTCGATTATTTTCACGCGTAACCACGAATTGGGGAGTGCTGTCATGTCAAATTCAAAACGCACGCCTTGCGCCTCAAGCCGGGTTGATCCGATTTATATCGCGCTCACTGCGCTGATCATCATCGCTTCCGGCAATGCACTCGCGACGCAAAAGTGCGTCTCCGCCAACGGCACCGTCACCTACAGCGATCAACTCTGCCCGGCCGAGTCCAAGTCGAAAAGCATCGGCGACGACGACACGGTTCCCGGCGCGCAGGTCAAATACTATGAGGTGGAGGGCAAGGATTTTCCCGCGCTGCCCGGCGGTTCGCACGGCTCGACGACCTGGTCCGTCAGCTATCGTTATACGGCCCGTACGGAGAGCAGTGCCTGCGTTATCGATTCGGTGACCACCAAGCTTGAAGGAACCATGACCATTCCCAACTGGGCCGGGGCTGGCAGCGCACCGAGCGGGGCGCAGGCGCGCTGGTCGCGCTATATCTCTGCCTTGCGCACGCATGAAATGGGGCATATGCAGATCGGCCGAAAGTTCGAAATCGCGGTGAAGAATTCGCTGATGAAAATGCGTGCGGCCAGCTGCGGTGAGCTGGAAGGCGAATCGCGCCGGCGCTTCGATGCGCTGCTGGAAGACTATCGCCGCATCGAGCGCGATTACGATACCCAGACCCGGCATGGCGCGACGCAGGGAGCGTATTTGCAATAGGTTTCTGCTCGAAAAAGCCTGCAGGATCAGGGCTGATTATTTTCTCGATTTCGCTGCATCGGATTGAACGATTTCAAATTCACTGCCCGATTTCCGGTCGCGGCCAAAACCGCAAACGCCTAACATCCGGTCTTCTGATTCAAGGAGACCATCATGTCATTTCGCGTTCTCGGCCTGTCCCCCGAACCCTTCCGTCCATTGTTTTCACTGTCCGACGATGAACTCCAGCGGCGCGGCGCCTTGCGTGTGATCGCGGACGATCCACGCATGCCCTGCCGCGTGAGCATGGCGCATGCGGAATTGGGCGAGGAGGTGCTGCTGCTCAACTTCGAGCATCAGCCCGCCAACACACCGTACCGTTCAACCCACGCCATCTATGTGCGCAAGGTGGCCGATCGCGCCTATGACGCCGTGGATACCGTGCCCGAAGTGCTGGCCTCGCGCCTGTTGTCGGTGCGGGCTTTTGATGCGGCCGACATGATGATCGACGCCGAAGTGCGCGAGGGCAGCGGCGCGGCGGCTGTGTTCGAGCGGCTGCTGGGCAATCCGCTGGTCCGCTATCTGCAAGTGCATAACGCCGGGCGCGGCTGCTATGCGGCGCGGGTGGAGCGGGTCTGAGCGTGGATAGCGCGATTGCCTTGGCGGCTGGTTTTCTTGTCGCCAAATTTTGCGGATCGCCATTTGGCGCGGTTTTTCAGGCATTTTTGGCCTGTAAGCCGCGCCAGTGCTTGACTTTGAATTTTGGACACTTCTCGAAACTTCAAATAATCGTCACTCCAGCGAAGGCTGGAATCCAGTCCTTCGTTGAATCAAATACTTGGATGGACTTGGGGTGAAAGCATGCTTTCACGCCTTCGCTGGGACGACGAGTTTTTTAGAAGTTCCCTTTTCCGGCAAGCAGCAGATGCAGCCGGCTTCATCCCACAAGTGTCAAACCAGCCGGGTGAACCCTACATATTCGCCAGCAGCGGAATGTCTTTCGCCTTCGGCCCGACCTTGATGCTCGACAGATAGACGTGGATATCGGCCAGGTCGGCATCGCTGACGAACTTCTCGCCGTAGCGCGGCATATCCTGGCGCGGGCTGCGCAGCTGGACTTTCATCGCTTCCACTGGCCACACATTGGGCGCGAGCCGCGGCCCGCTGGTGCGCTCGCCGCCGTTGCCGACGGTGCCGTGGCAGGTGAAGCACATATTCTTTTGGTACAGCGCCTGGCCGCGTTCGGCCGAGGGCGCATTGCCGGGTTCGGCGGCCTGGGTCGATGCGGTAAATGCCATTGATGTCGAGACTGCCAGCAGGAAAATTCCGGTACGCATGATTCCTCCTCGTGTGGGTTTGATTTTTATGGCCTTCAATCTGCAGCATGTCGCCAACCGCCGGCGTTACAACACCAGCAAGGCACAACCTTTCTCGCAGGCGCTGACATCGCGCCGACGCATGGCGGGATTTTCCTGCAACCAGCGCGCGACCATGGCGCGTTCGCCGGGACGGTCCGCATCGTCGGCAAAAATGGCGGCACCGGCATTGAGCTGATCGCGCAGCGCCGGCACGGCCGGATAGCGCGCCAATGGCGTGGACGGATCCAGGTTCGGCGGACCGTCGACGACCAGCATATCGATGCCGCCCTCGATGTTCAGCCCGCTCAACCGATACCACATGCCCTGCCAGTCGCCGGCGCTGAAGGGAGTCAATGGCGCATCGATCACGGTCGCGAAATCCTGCAAGCCGCGATCGCGCAGCATTTGCCGGGTCAGGCTGGCGTGCACGGCATCGTGTTCGAGGCTGTAGACATGGCCCCTGGCCCGTTTTTGCATGCATTCCGCGAGAACCACGGTGCTGCTGCCGCTGCCGCACTCGACAATATTGCGGGGCTGACTGGCAAATACATGCCGCACGAGATTCAGCAGAAAGTCGGGAGAGGCCGCCCAGCCGCGCGTCCTGGGTAGCGCATGGGCCGGCTTCAGCTCGGCATAAAGCGCCATCAGCAACTCCGACTGGCGGAAGTCGGTTTCCGCTTGCGCCTGCAACTTGCGCCGTGACTGGCGCGTCATCCGGTATTCGCGAACCACGACCGCCAATAACACGGCGGTCAGGACCATATTCAGAGCGAGTAGCGCCGTCTGCATGCGCTAAGCCCGCTCGATGATCACGGCGATGCCCTGGCCGACGCCGATGCACATGGTGCACAGCGCATAGCGGCCCTGGCGGCGATGCAGCTCGAACATCGCGGTGGTGATCAGCCGCGCGCCGGAGGCGCCCAGCGGATGGCCCAGGGCGATGGCGCCGCCATTGGGGTTGACGCGAGCATCGTCGTCGGGCAGCCCGAGATCGCGCAACACGGCAAGGCCCTGCGAGGCGAAGGCCTCGTTCAATTCGATCACGTCCATCTGTGCGAGCGTGAGGCCGGCCAGTGCCAGCACCTTGCGCGTGGCCGGCGCCGGGCCCATGCCCATGATGCGCGGCGCGACGCCGGTGGTGGCCATGGCGACGATGCGCGCCTTCGGCGCCAGGCCGAAGCGTTTTGCGCTCTCGGCGTTGGCGATCAGCAGGGCGCAGGAACCGTCGTTCACACCCGAGGCATTGCCGGCGGTCACCGAGCCGCTGTCCTTGACGATCGGCTTCAGTTTCGCCAGCGCTTCCAGCGAAGTATCGCGCGGGTGTTCGTCTTTCGACACGACGACAGGGTCGCCTTTTTTCTGCGCCAGGGTCACCGGCACGATCTCATGATCGAAGCGGCCGGCCGCCTGCGCGGCGACCGCGCGCTGCTGGCTGCGCAGGGCAAAGGCATCCTGATCGGCACGCGAGACCTTGTAATCCTCGGCGACGTTCTCGGCGGTTTCCGGCATCGCGTCAACGCCGTACAGCGCCTTCATCTTGGCATTGATGAAACGCCAACCGATGGTGGTGTCATAGACCGCATTGCTGCGCGAGAAGGCCGCATCGGCCTTGGGCATCACGAAGGGCGCGCGGCTCATGCTCTCCACGCCGCCGGCGATCATCAGTGATACTTCGCCGGACTTGATGGCACGCGCCGCCGAACCGACCGCGTCCATGCCGGAGCCGCAGAGGCGATTGACAGTGCTACCCGGCACTTCCTTGGGCAGGCCGGCCAGCAGCAGGGCCATGCGCGCCACATTGCGGTTGTCTTCGCCGGCCTGATTGGCGCAGCCCATGGTGACGTCATCGATGGCCGCCCAATCAACCTTCGGGTTGCGGTCCATCAATGCCTTGATCGACAGGGCGGCAAGATCGTCGGTGCGCACGCTGGAGAGGGCGCCGCCGTAGCGGCCGAAGGGGGTGCGAACGGCGTCGCAGATAAACGCATCAGTCATAAACGCATCAATCATAAGGTTCCGATTTTCGGATTCATTGGTTTGCGCTTGAGCGGCACGCCGCTCAGCTTTTGCAATTCATCGAAAGTCAGGCCATCGACCATATCGACGACTTGCAAACCTTGGGACGTGATGTCGATCACGGCCAGGTCCGAATACACCCGGCTGACGCAGCCGATGCCGGTCAGCGGGTAGGTGCACACCGGTACGATCTTGCTCTCGCCGCTCTTGGTCAGGTGCTCCATCATCACATAGGTTTTCTTGGCGCCGATCGCCAGATCCATGGCACCGCCGACGGCGGGAATGGCATCCGCCGCGCCGGTGTGCCAGTTGGCCAGGTCGCCCGTCACCGATACCTGGAAGGCGCCGAGCACGCAGATGTCCAGATGGCCGCCGCGCATCATGCCGAAGGAATCCGCATGATGAAAAAACGCGCCGCCCGGCAGCAAGGTGACCGGCTGCTTGCCGGCATTGATCAGATCGTAATCTTCCGCGCCGGGCGCAGGCGCCGGGCCCATGCCGAGGATGCCGTTTTCGCTATGCAGGAAAACCTCGCGGTCCTTCGGCAAATGATTGGCCACCATGGTCGGCAGCCCGATGCCGAGATTGACATAGGCGCCTTCGGGAATATCCTTGGCGACGCGCGCGGCCATCTGGTCGCGGTTCCATTTGTTCATGCGGCTTCCTTCGATGTTTCCTTTTTGAACCCGGCCGGCCCGGTGGCGCTGCGCGCCACCTTGACGATGCGTTGCACGAAGATGCCAGGCGTGACCACGGCCTCGGGATCGAGGGCGCCGAGTTCAACAACCTCATGCACCGAGGCGATGGTGAGTTTGGCGGCGCTGGCCATGATCGGGCCGAAATTGCGCGCCGCCTTGCGATACACCAGATTGCCCCAGCGGTCGCCGGCCTCGGCCTTGATCAGCGCGACGTCGGCATGGATCGGCATTTCCAGCACATACATGCGGCCATCGATCTCGCGGGTTTCCTTGCCCTTGGCAAGTTCAGTGCCGTAGCCGGTGGGCGTGAAGAACGCGCCGATGCCGGCCCCGGCGGCGCGAATGCGCTCGGCCAGATTGCCCTGCGGCACCAGTTCGAGCTCGAGCTTGCCGGCGCGATACAGGCCGTCGAACACCTGCGAATCGGCCTGGCGCGGAAACGAGCAGATGATCTTGCGCACCTGCCCGGCCTTCAGCAGTGCGGCCAGGCCGGTTTCGCCATTGCCGGCATTGTTGTTGACCACGGTGAGGTCGCGCGCGCCTTGCGCGATCAGGCCGTCAATCAGCTCCGCCGGCTGACCCGCGCCGCCGAAACCGCCGATCATGACCGTGGAGCCGTCCTTGATATCCGCCAGGGCTTCGGCCACTGACGCGGTAATTTTATTGATCATGAATGCCGAAATCCCGGAGCGATTGCTGTAAATGTGGTGACGTTCTCATTGCGAAAACGAACCTTGTTCTGCCGCAGAGGCTACGGGATTTTCGCGCATCAAGTCAATGATTCCGGCATCAAGATTTCGGTCCGTGCTGCCCGCCGGAACACACATTCGCGCCTGTCCGATGCTACAATGTTGCATCTGGCGATTTTCGCTACCCGCTGCACTGTCCGATTCCGGTTTTCTTCATGCGATCTCTCCTGCTGCGCCGTGTACTGCCGCCGCTGCTCGCCATTCTGGTGCTGCTGGCGCAGTCGCTCGCTTACATGCACCGCAGCGCGCACCCGAATGCCAATCCGCGCGCGGCGGCGCTGTCATCGTCATCGTCATCGCTGCTGTGCCGGAGCGATTGCACGTCCGATGCGCGTGTGGTCGCCGCCGGTGCCTCGCTGCTGGACAAGCTGTTCGGTCATGCGGCGGGCACGGCCTGCGATGATTTTGATGCGGCCCTTGGGCTGGACCTTAATCCCGCGCATCCCACGCTGGCAGTGGTTGCGTCGCTGGACGAGCATGTTATACCCATCGGTTTCTCCTCACCCGCTCCTGCCTCTTTCCCCGCCGGTCTCTCCCTCGCCCGCGCTCCGCCGCGCGCATAACGAAGCACGCATTTTTCCACGCGCCCCAGGGTAAATCCTTCGGGCGGCGTGGCTTTCGTTATATGGCGTTCTGGAGAAAACATGAATCAGCAATTTCGTTTATCGGTGCTTGCCGCAGCGCTCGCATCGATCTATTTTGTAGCCAACAACGCGCGTGCCGCCGATGCGGACGTGCCGGCGGTGGCGGCCCCGGCAACCCCTGCCGACAGTTCTGCGTCGACGCTTGATCCGATCACCGTCACCTCGGCGCGTCTTCGTGACGCGCGGATCGATCTATCGCCCAAAGTCGGCACCACCGTTTATACCATCGACCGCAAGCAAATCGACGCCCTGGGCCGGGGGGACGCGACGCCGTTTGACGAGGTCTTGCTGCGCCTTCCCGGCGTGGCCAAGGACTCCAAGGCCTCGGGGTCGCTTCATGTGCGCGACGATCACGGCAATATCCAGTACCGCATCAACGGCGTGCAGCTGCCCGAAAATATCTCCGGCTTCGGCCAGTCGATCGACACCAGATTTATCGATCAGATTGACTTCCTGACCGGTGCGCTGCCGGCGCAGTATGGCCTGCGTTCCGCCGGCGTGGTTGAGATCCAGACCAAGGAGGGCGCCGTCAAGCCCGGCGGTCGCGTTGGCATCGAGTTCGGCAGCCAACACACCGTGCAACCGAGCCTTGAACTGTTTGGCACGAGCGGATCGCTGAACTACTACCTGTCCGGCAGTTATTTGTCGAACAGCGCGGGTATCGAGAATCCGCAGGCAGGCCAAGACCTTTGGCGATCTGTCCTACTACGTCGATGATTCCACGCGAGTCGGGCTGATCTTCGGCACGTATAACGGAAAGTTCCAGATTCCGACGAACCCGGGGCAGACGCCCGCGTTCTCGCTTACGGGCGTGAGCGACACCGCCACGGGTTTTAATGCACTGCCCTCGTCCCAGGTCGACGAGCAGCAGCGCGAGGTCAATCGCTTTTTCGTGCTCTCGTTGCAGAAGAGCCTGGGCAAGCTTGATTATCAGCTATCCGCCTTTCATCAATACTCGGATCTCCATTTCACCCCGGATCCGCTTGGCGACCTGATTTACAACGGCGTGGCCTCGGATACCGTTCGTACCAATTCCGCGAACGGCCTGCAACTCGATGCGTCCTACAAGCTGAACGATCAACACACGGTGCGGTTCGGCACCGCCTATACCCGCCAGACCACGCATAGCGACAACACGGTGGCGGTGTTTCCGGTCGACAGCAGCGGCGCGCAGATCGGCACGGATCCCATGCAGATCGTCGACAACTCGATGAAGCGGGGGCAGCTCACCAGCTATTACCTGCAGGATGAGTGGCGCATTTCACCGGCGCTGACCCTCAATTACGGCGGCCGCTTCGATCGCGTGTCCGCCTTCATCAACGAGCAGCAATTCAGTCCGCGCATCAACATGCTGTACAAGCTGTCCGACGCGACCGCCGTTCACGCTGGCTATTCGCGCTATTTCACGCCGCCGCCGCAGGAGCTGGCCACGCAGCAGAGCATCAACCTCTACACCGGGACAAGCAACCAGCCCGCCGTGCCGGTATCGGACAATGTGAAAGCCGAAAGGACGCGTTACTACGATATCGGCATCACGCAGAAGGTCAGTTCGAACCTGACCCTGTCGCTGGACGCGTACTACAAAAAGATTGCGAACCTGATCGACGAAGGTCAGTTTGGCGCTGCGATTATTCTCTCGCCCTTCAACTACGCCAAGGGTTACGCGAAGGGCCTTGAGTTCGCCGCGATCTACAACAATGGCCCGTGGTCTGGCTATTTCAACGCCGCTTATCAGAAGGCCCAGGGGCAAAACATCGTCTCGGGCCAGGCACTGTTCGCGCCGGATGAGCTGGCCTATATCGCCAACCACTATATTCCCCTGGACCACGACCAGACCTATACGGCATCCGGTGGCCTGGGCTACAAATTCGGCGATAGCAAGGTCAGCGGAGATGTGCTCTACGGCAGCGGGGTGCGTCGCACGCTCGACGGCGGCACGCCGAATGGGGCCAGTCTGTCGCACTACACCGTGGCGAATCTGGGTATCACCCACAACTGGAACAAGACGCGCGCCGGCGACATCGAGACGCGCTTCGCCGTCCTCAACGTATTCGACAAGACCTATCTCTTGCGCGACGGTACCGGCGTCGGGGTGGGCGCCCCGCAGTATGGTTTGCGCCGAAGCCTGTATGTGGGGATTTCCACGAGCTTCTGATCGCGCACTGCTGTCGGACCCGAAAAGCTTTTCAACAATTTTCGGGTCTTTCAATCGCATGATCTTTTAAGCGCTGTTGGCTTGGCCTGGCCTGCGGCTCGAATGATGTCGACATCGATCGGGGTATTACATTTCCAGGCTTTCAATAAATTATTTTGGCCAAACTCCAGCATTGGCGCGGCTTTCCAGACAAAAATTGCTGGGAAGCCGCGCCAATGCTGGAGTTTGTTTTTTTGATTTGACGGCATGTCGCTGAGACAGGCGCAGGAAACGATAGGTCGCCGCAGCCTCAACTGTTAAAATTGCGGGATGCCTACCGTCACCTTCCCCAATTCGCCGTTCCAGCTCAACCAGCCGTTCCCGCCCGCCGGCGATCAGCCTGCCGCCATCGACAAACTGGTCGAGGGCATCAATGACGGCCTCGCCTATCAAACCCTGCTGGGTGTGACCGGCTCCGGCAAGACCTACACCATGGCCAATGTGATCGCGCGCATCGGCCGCCCGGCCCTGGTGATGGCGCCGAACAAGACCCTGGCGGCGCAGTTGTATGCCGAGATGCGCGAGTTCTTTCCCGAGAATGCGGTCGAGTATTTCGTCTCGTATTACGACTACTACCAGCCGGAGGCCTATGTGCCTGCGCGCGATCTTTTCATCGAGAAGGATTCCTCGATCAACGAGCATATCGAGCAGATGCGTCTGTCCGCCACCAAGTCCTTGCTGGAGCGCCCGGATTCGATCATCGTCGCCACGGTGTCCTGTATTTACGGTGTCGGCGATCCGACCGACTACTACGCGATGCGCATGATGGTGCGGCCCGGCGACAAGGTCGCGCAGCAGGACATGATTCGCCAGCTGACGGCGATGCAGTACGCGCGCGCCGAACTCGATTTCCGCCGCGGCACCTTCCGCGTACGCGGCGATTCGCTCGATGTGTTCCCGGCCGAGAACGCCGATGTGGCCCTGCGCATTTCCATGTTCGACGACGAGATCGATGGCCTCACCCTGTTCGATCCGCTCACCGGTCATACCGTGCAGAAAGTGCCGCGCTATACGGTGTACGCCAAGAGCCAGTACGTCAGCACGCGCGCCACCACCCTCGATGCCATCGAGGGCATCAAGGCCGAGCTGCGCGAGCGCATCGACTACTACACCAGAGAAGGCAAATTGCTGGAGGCGCAGCGCATCCAGCAGCGCACCACCTTCGACCTGGAAATGCTCAACGAGATCGGCTTTTGCAAGGGCATCGAAAACTATTCGCGCCACCTGAGCGGCCGCGCCCCGGGCGAGCCGCCGCCGACCCTGATCGATTACCTGCCGAAAAACGCGCTGATGATTCTCGACGAAAGCCATGTCACCATTCCGCAGGTCGGCGGCATGTACAAGGGCGACCGGGCGCGCAAGGAAAACCTGGTCAACTATGGTTTCCGCCTGCCCTCGGCGATGGACAATCGTCCGCTGCGTTTCGACGAGTTCGAGAAACTGATGCGGCAAAGTGTATTTGTGTCGGCTACCCCGGCGGACTACGAAGCGCAACATGCCGCGCAGATCGTCGAGCAGGTGGTGCGGCCCACCGGCCTGGTCGATCCGCAGATTATCGTGCGCCCGGCGTCGACCCAGGTGGACGATGTGCTGTCCGAGATCAACAAGCGCGTCGCCGTCGGCGAGCGGGTGCTGGTGACCACGCTCACCAAGCGCATGTCCGAGGATCTGACCGACTACCTGTCCGAGCATGGCATCAAGGTGCGCTATCTGCATTCGGATATCGACACCGTGGAACGCGTCGAGATCATCCGCGATCTGCGCACCGGCCTGTTCGATGTGCTGGTCGGCATCAACCTGCTGCGCGAGGGGCTGGATATCCCGGAAGTATCCCTGGTGGCGATTCTCGATGCCGACAAGGAAGGTTTTTTGCGCGGCGCGCGCTCCCTGGTGCAGACCATCGGCCGCGCCGCGCGCAACCTGAACGGCACCGCGATCCTGTACGGCGATCGTGAAACGGACTCCATGAAGTTCGCGATTTCGGAAACCAATCGCCGCCGCGCCAAACAGATGGCGTTCAACGAGGCGAACGGCATCACCCCGCGCTCGGTGAGCAAGCAGATCAAGGGCATGATCGACGATGCCTACGATATCGAGGACAAACGCGAGGAGCGCAGCAGCAATCGCAAGGCCGCGCAGGACCGCAAGAAATACGAGGTCATGAATGAAAAGCAGATGGAATCGGCAATCAAACGGGTGGAGCGCGAAATGATGGACGCCGCGCGCAACCTCGAATTCGAAAAGGCCGCCAAGCTGCGCGATGAGTTGCGTATGCTACGCACCAATATGCTCACCCTCGGCGGCAAGGACACGCCGCTGGGAGACGCCGCATGAACATCAGCGTGCTGTTCGTCTGCATGGGCAATATCTGCCGCTCGCCCACCGCCGAGGGCGTGTTCCGCAAAATGGTCGCGGACAGCCCGCTGGCCGGCAAGATCGACATCGATTCCGCCGGCACCCACGGCTATCACGTCGGCTCGCCGCCCGATGCCCGCGCCGTCGAACATGCGGCCAAACGCGGCTACGATCTTTCCCCGCTGCGCTGCCGGCAGGTCAATGCCACCGATTTCGAGCGCTTCGATTACATCCTCGCCGCCGATGCGATGAATGTGAAGCACCTGAAGGCCATGTGTCCGACGCGCCTGGTGCACAAGATCGAATACCTGCTCGATTACGGCGGCGATGAGGATGCGTTCGAGGTGCCCGATCCCTCTGATCGAGGAGGGCTGCCAGGGTCTGCTCGAATATCTCGGCGACCAGCTGCGCATGCGCGGCACTTTGCCGCGTTAGCCGGGGCGCGCATGGACGGCCTGTTATCGGCGGTGGCGTACATCAAGATTTTCGTGGCGATGATCGTGATCGTCAATCCGCTGGGCATCATGCCGGTGTTCGTGGCCATGACCACCTATACCAGCGACGACGAGCGCAAGAAAATCGCGCGCATCGCGGCGGTCAGCGTGATGGTCGTGCTGCTGGTGTCCGCGACGCTGGGGGAGCGCGTGCTGGATATGTTCGGCATCAGCATTCCCAGTTTCAAGGTGGGCGGCGCGATCCTGGTGATGATGGCCGCGCTGTCGATGATGCAGGCGACACCGGGACGCGACAAGCAGACGCCGGAAGAAGCCAAGGAGGCCGAAGACAAGGCCAGCATCGCCGTGGTGCCGCTGGCCATTCCCTTGCTGGCCGGGCCGGGCGCCATGTCGACCATCATCATTTACGCCAGCGAGAAAAAATCCTTCGCGCATCTCGCCATCGTTTGCCTGTTGTCGATCGGCGTCGCCGTCGTCACCTGGCTGGCCCTGCGCGTCGCCGCCAAGGTGGGTGCGCGCCTGAGCAAAACCACCATCAACGTCGCCACCCGCATCATGGGCCTGCTGCTGGCGGCGCTGGCGGTGGAGATTTTTGCCGGCGGGATTGTCGAGCTGATTCCGGCGCTGGGCAAGCCGGATGTGTTCCGGTATTGATCGACGGCCATACGTGGCGCCATTTGTCGATGGACTGTGTCGAGACTGAAAAAATGTTTGACGGATTTTCCTGACTTTGCAGTTTTTTATTTTCCCCCGGAACATGTCATGCTAGTCAGAATCGCACCAATAAATAATCGGGCTTAAGCAGGACGCGCGTCGGCAAAGACCGCCGCCATCTGCTTAAGGGAGGCCTGAACAAGCATGAGTGGCGAACAACAAGAAGAATATTTTCCCGCGCACTGGCCACGGCCGCAGCGCCGGGAGCCAGCGAGCGACATCCGGATTTCCCTGGACAGCGAGTTGCGCGAAGGAATTGGAATTGCATGCGCAATTCCTCATTCCCCTGATCGATTGGCGCTGGTGCGCTGCGTACGAACCATTCCCGATCGAGGAAATTCTTCAAGGCTCGCCGGCGTAATCGACACCGATGGCGACTGAGCCTGCTGCGCATTCATCGCAACAGCGCGTCCCCTTTGCAAGTGCAGCAAGTTTTACGCAAGGCGCATTCCTCCAAAAATAAAATTTGAAAGGGACCAACCATGATTACCAGTAACAAGTACGCGGTATCAGTCGTCTTGCTGCTTGCCGGTCTGCTGTCCGGCTGCTCCAGCACTCCTTGGCATGAAAACCTCATGAGCAATGAGCAGCTGATCGCCGCGGACTGCAAGCAGCTTGCGGTCGAGGAGCAAAAAGCCGCAAACAATGCGCAAAGCGCGCGGGAAGGGTCGACCATCGGCACGGTGGGCGCCGTATTCCTGGCGGTACTTGAGGGGGTTGCCGCGTCGGCTTCGAAAACACCGATGAACACCAACAACTCCGCCGCGATGAATTCGGCCACCATGGCCGATGAACATACCAAGCAGGCTGCCGAGTTCGAGAATCGCAGGAACATGATCTCGATGATTCGCGGCAAAAAGGGCTGCACCTGATTGTCGCCTTGAAAATGGGGAGATCAATATGCGTACAAAGACTGTTTTTTTCCTGCTCTGCTGCTTGCCGCTATTTGGCCATGCTTTCGTCGAAAAGACAATCCAGCTGCAAGGCGTTTCCATAACCTCGACGGCCAGCGCGACCGATCCCTGCGGCGTGGATTTCCTGATTTCCGTTTCGGATGCGGACCAGCATTTCGTCAAGATCGACTATACCTACAACGGTACCTTCAACGCCGGCACGAACTCCAACCCCTATCTGGGAAAAGGGTCCAAAACCGGGATTATCAATATTTCTGTCGGCAATCTCACCTATGGCGGAATGCTCGCAAGGTCGCCGGCAAATTCGATGGGGCTGGTTTGCAACTATGCCTGGGCCTACCAATTCATCGCCAGCCAGACCAATATCAGCCAGGGACAGCGCGACTACCAGGACGATTTGAAGCGCAAGGAACAGGCAAAGCGCGACGAAATTGAACGCCGGCATGCCGAGCAGGCGGAGCGCAAGCGCCAGTCGCTGCAGCAGCAGGAAGACATGAAGAGACTGCAGGCGAAAGCCCGCAGCGACCAGTTGGCGGCGTACCGCAATGCCAGTCCGGAAAACTCGCGCTGCATCATCAACGACCAGGCAGACATCGCGAATTGCGAAAGGTGGAAAGCGCGCGAACGTGAGGAGAAAATCCGCAGCGATGCCGAGGCCAGGCGCGCGCAGCAGCAGCGGGACATTGAGGCCAGGGCGGCCGCCGATATGGAGCGCGCTTCGGCGGAAGGCGTGGAAAAAGCCAGGCGCGACATGGCGGCAAACAATTGCGCCTACGCGGCGGGCTTGCCGAACCGCATTCCCTACCCGACGGTAAACACCAATAACGCGCAGTATCAGGCCGACATCAAGCGCATCGATGCCCTGAACTACGAGGCGCAGCAAAAATTCTTTCGCGAGACCAAGGCCGCCAGCGATGCCTGCGATGTGCGACGCGCCAGCCAGGCAGCCAGTCAGCAAATGCAGCAACAGCAAGTTTTGCAACAGCAGAAGGCGCTGCAAATCCAGGCCGAACAGCAAAAGCGGCTCCAAGCTCAGCAGAAGGCGCAGGCGGACTTGAACGCGTCGATACAGGAAAGCAGGAAGGCCGCGGACAATGCGGCGAACGATACGCAGAAACTCAAGAACGGCAACGCCGGCCTGATGGACATGATCAACAATATGAAATGAGGACTGTCCGCCATGCTGAATGCCGGATGGGGGTTGATGCTCGCGGTGTTTTCACTTTTATTCAGGGAGAAAAAATGAAATTGCGCACTTTGCTTGTCTCGTCTTTGTTACTGGGCACCTGCGTCGCCGTGAGCGCCGGGACCACGGCGGCACTCAATTCGGGAGTCAGTGGCGGTAGATTGATTGCGGTCGGCAACCAGCACAATCCCGCGCACGATGCAACGCGCTGCGTGCAGATTCAGGACGCCCGCAATGGGGCGAACTTCTATAACAGCTGCAACTTTGCGGTGGAATTGACCTGGTGTGTGGAGGGCGTCGATTGTAACCCTGGCTACTCCAATACCTGGACTCTGGGCGCTGGGCGGCAGTGGCCCATCCAGGGCACCAGCAAGCAACGACGGCAGATTTACTATGCCGCCTGCAAGGGGGCCAACAGTTTCAATCACACTTCGGACCTCGGCAGGCACAAACAGCACAGCTGTGAATAGCCGATTCCGTCTCCACTAGTCGTTCCGGTATTGCGCTAGTCGGGGTGATGTATTCCTTACCAGCCACCCGTCTTCAGCCAGGCGTCGATTTGTTCAAATCGATCGCTGCCCCAGAACGCCTCGCCATCGACCACGATATAGGGTGAGCCGAACACGCCTTTGGCCAGCGAGGATTCCACTTCGTTTTTCAGGCGCTCCTTGACGGCGGGGCCGGCCAGTGCGGCGCCGAGTTCCTCGCGATTCACGCCTTGCTGCGCGGCGATGTCGACGACGACTTCGGCGGCGGTAATATCGCGCGCCTCGACGAAATAGGTTCGGTAAACCGCCAGCGCCATTTGTTTGGCCTTGGCCGGATCGCGGTCGCGCAGCCAGTAGAAGGCGCGCGCCGCATTATGGGTGCTGATCGGAAACTGGGCCGGCATATTGAAGGGGATCCCCAGGAATCTCGCGGTGCGCGAAAAATCGCGCCTGGCATAGTCGCCTTTCAATGGTTGCAGGGTCAACGGTGCGTTGCCGCTGACCTTGAACGCCGGTCCGAGCAGGATCGGCCGCCAATTGACCTCGCGCTGATGCGGGGCCGCCAGTGCGTCGATGCGCATCGCCGCCAGGTAGCCATAGGGCGAGGAAAAATCGAAGTAGAAATCGATGGGGGCGGCCATGGTGCGGTTTCTCCGGTGGGGTGCTGCGGCCATCTTAGTATGCTTTGTGGCGGGCGTAAAAAAGCCGCCCATTTCCGGGCGGCTTTTTCATGGCGATGATTGCAAGCCGGTCAGGCTGGCGGGTTACTTGCGTCCGTCTTGGTTTCGACCACGACCAGCGGCTCGTTGAACGTTTCGCGCGGCTTGCGCGGGCGCGGTACGCGACGATGCGAGGCCTCATCCTCAACCGCGACAACATTCTGCACCTTGCCGGCGGCGGTTTCGATAAAGACCAGCGGCTCGGCTGTCTGGTTGGCATTGCCCGAACGTTCGCGACGGCGTGAGCCGCTGCGCTCCGGCGCGATATCCGGAATCTGGTCGATCGGGCTGAACGAAGGGGCCGGCACCGGCGCGGGTGTAAATTGCGGCGCGGCCGCCGGAGCAACCATCTCGACCGGGACCGGCGCATGTACTGGCGCGGGCATGGGAGCAGGGGCGGCAGCTTCCGCAATCGCGGGGCGCTCGGCGACCGGGACCACGACAGCGGCCGGCACCGGCGCTACAAATTCCAGCGCCTGCTGTACCGGCTGCATCGTTGCGACCGGCGCCTGAAGCACCTGCTCGGCAAGTGCAGCATCATTGAGGGGCGTGTTGGCTGCGGCGCCGTTGCTGCCCTCGTTCTGCGGCGCATTGCGATTTTCACCGCGCTCGCCACGATCGCGTCCGCCGCGGCCGCGACGGCGACGGCTGCGGCCTTCGCCTTCTTCGCCGCCTTCAACCGGCTTGGCTTCCAGCGCCGGCTTGTTCTGCTGCGGCTGACGCTGTTTCTGTTGCTGCGGCTGGCCTTCGCGTGCCTCGGGACCTTTGCTGTCGCGCGGTTCCTGCGCCTTGCTGTCTACGGCTTTATCGCCGCGTGGCTCGCGGTTGGCATCGCCTTCCTTGCGCGGACTGCGCCCCTGGCCTTGCTGACCCTGTCCTTGTCCCTGACGACCGCGTTCACCGCCCTGGCCGCGGCCGCCTTGCTTGCTGTCGCGTCCTTCGCGATCGCCGCGCTGGCCGTCGCGTCCGCCGCGATTGCCGCGATCACTACGTTCGCGGTTGCCGTCCTTGCCATCGCGTGCCGTTTTTTGTGGGGCGATGGGGGTGGGCGGCGTATCGTCGCCGAACAAGCGCTTGAAGCGCTGCCACAGCGAGGGCGCTGGCGTGCGTGCCGCCGGGGCGGCCGCGCGTGCGGCGCGTGGTGTAGGTTCGGGCGCATTCGGCGCCGGCTGGTCCGGGGTGATGCCCTTGACGATCGGTTCCGGGCGCGACGGCTTGGCGTCCGCGACAGCGGCCGGCTTGGCGGCGGCCTCTTCGGCCGGCTGCTTGACCAGTTGATAGCTGGGCGTGACATTTTCCAGCTTGTCGGAATCGTGGCGCAGGCGCTCGAGTTCGTAGTTGGGCGTTTCCAGGTGAATGTTCGGGATCAGCAGCACGTTCACCTTGAAGCGGGTTTCAATGATGTGAATATCCTGGCGCTTTTCATTGAGCAGGAAAGTGGCGACATCGACCGGCACCTGGGCATGGATGGCGGCGGTGTTTTCCTTCATCGCTTCTTCCTGGATGATGCGCAGGATGTGCAGGGCCGAGGACGAGGTGCCGCGGATATGGCCGATGCCGTGGCAGCGCGGGCAGGGGATGTAGCTCGATTCGGACAGCGCCGGCTGCAGGCGCTGGCGCGACAGTTCCAGCAGGCCGAAGCGCGAAATCTTGCCGGTTTGCACGCGGGCACGATCGGCGTGCAGCGCATCGCGCAGACGGTTTTCGACTTCGCGCTGGTTCTTGGCCGACTCCATGTCGATGAAGTCGATCACCACCAGGCCGCCCAAGTCGCGCAGGCGCAACTGGCGGGCAATTTCATCGGCGGCTTCGCAGTTGGTGCGGAAGGCGGTGTCCTCGATGTCGTGGCCCTTGGTGGCGCGCGCCGAGTTGACGTCGATCGAGACCAGGGCCTCGGTATGGTCGATGACGATGGCGCCGCCGGACGGCAGCTGCACATCGCGGCGATACGCGGTCTCGATCTGGTGCTCGATCTGGAAACGCGAGAACAGCGGCACATCGTCTTTGTACAGCTTGACCTTGTTCACGTTCGCCGGCATCACCGTCGACATGAACGACTGCGCTTGCTCGAAAATTTCCGGGGTGTCGATCAGGATCTCGCCGATTTCCGGGTGGAACAAATCGCGGATGGCGCGCACCACCAGGCTCGATTCCAGGTAAATCAGTTCGGGCGCGCGTACTTCCTTGCCGGCGCCTTCGATGGCTTCCCACAGTTGCATCAGGTAATTCAGATCCCATTTGAGTTCTTCGGCGCTGCGGCCGATGCCGGCGGTACGCGCAATCACGCTCATGCCTTCGGGCAGGTCGAGGGAATCCATGGTTTCGCGCAACTCGGCGCGGTCTTCGCCTTCGACGCGACGCGAGACGCCGCCGCCGCGCGGGTTATTGGGCATCAGCACCAGGTAGCGGCCGGCCAGCGAAATATAAGTGGTGAGAGCGGCGCCCTTGTTGCCGCGCTCGTCTTTTTCGACCTGCACCAGGATCTCGGTGCCGACCTTGAGGTTCTGCGCGATCTTGGCACGTGTGCCTTCGCCGTCTTCGCCCTGCACATATTCGCGGGTCAGTTCCTTGAACGGCAGGAAACCGTGGCGTTCGGCGCCGTAATCGACGAATACCGCTTCCAGCGAGGGTTCGACGCGGGTGACCTTGGCCTTGTAGATATTGCTTTTGCGTTGTTCCTGGCCGGCGTGTTCGATATCGAGATCGACCAGTTTCTGGCCGTCGACGATGGCGACGCGAAGCTCTTCGGCTTGCGTAGCATTGAATAGCATGCGTTTCATGAAATCTTCTTTCTCGCGCGCTTTGCGCAAAGCAAAGCATGGACGAGGCCGGAAGAAAAACGGCGGGGCGATAAATCAACTGTCGCGCACGTCGGCGCGACCGTGCGGGTGAAGCTTAGTCGAGCAGGCGGATCGGCCCGGTACGCGAAGTACCGGCGATATCCCCGGCGGCGCAATCAATGCGCGCGCGGAAAATCCAGGGTGTTGATTGTTGATTGGTGGATTTCAAAACTTGCTCTTGCACGTTGTCCCGGCCGAAACCGGAAATTATCGTTCCCAAGTCAGCCGGCATTTCATTAGCCCGGCTGGCAAATCGTTCTGTCTTCACGGCGCCGCCTGGTTTTGCTGGTTCCGTGCCGCAAGCCTTGTGCTTGCGACCCCGGAGGGCGCGCGTAAATCGTTTAGTATCGCTACTTGTGTTTTGGCAGATGCCGCGGTGAGCGAAAACGACCGCCCGTTTTCCGTGCCGAAAACAGCATTTGCAAACACTGGCGATGGGTTTAGAAATCGCGCGGGAAGGCAGATAACTGCACTGGCAAGGTGATCCGATTGGAATCCTGGTTACGCGGTAGGACTGGCCTTGCACCGCGACGTTTGCCGGACTCGCTTCAAAATCAACGAGATAAAAGTATAACCTAACATGGCTGCGAGGGGAAAAAAACCTGCGCCGCGGTCCGCCGCGCCACGGCAAGGCCGGCCGTCCGCTGCCAAACCGAGGGCCAGGCCGGCCACGATCATGCCGCCGTTGCCGCCCGCGGGTATGGCGATGGCGGGCAAACCGGGCGCAGTCTCGGCCGATGCCGCAGCCCTGGTCACGATCGATGAGGCCAATGGCGGCCAGCGCCTCGACAATTTTTTGGCCGCCAAATTGAAGGGCGTGCCTAAAAGTCATATTTACCGGATCGTGCGATCCGGCGAAGTGCGGGTGAACAAGGGCCGCGCCGGTGTCGATTATCGGTTGGCGGAGGGCGATGTGGTGCGCATTCCCCCGGTGCGGATCGCGACATCAAACCCCAGCACTGGCGCGGCGTTTGAGGCAAAAATGGCTGAAAAGGCGCGCCAGTCCTTGGGAATACTGTTTGAAGACGATGCCCTGATCGCCATCGACAAGCCGGCCGGGCTGGCCGTGCATGGCGGCAGCGGCGTCAGCTTTGGCGTGATTGAAGCCTTGCGCGCGCAACGGCCTGAGGCCAAATTCCTCGAGCTGGTGCATCGCCTCGACCGCGAAACCTCGGGCGTGCTGCTGGTCGCCAAGAGGCGTAGCGCCCTGACTGCGATGCACGCCATGCTGCGCGGCGATAATGGCGGGGGGGCGCGCATGCAGAAGCATTATTATGCCCTGGTAAAAGGCGATTGGCCTGACGAAAAACGGCACATCCGGATGAAACTCGCCAAATTCACCAACCTGGCCGGCGAAAAACGCGTCTCGGTGGACGAGGATGAAGGTCAGGAGGCGCACACCATCGTGACCCGGGTCGAGCGCCTCGGCATGGCCACCCTGCTTGATTGCGATATCCGCACCGGCCGCACCCACCAGATTCGCGTGCATCTGGCGCACTTGGGTTTTCCGATCGTCGGCGACGATAAATACGGCGATTTTGCCCTCAACAAGATCGCGCAGGCCGTGAAGAATGGTGGGCTGAAGCGCATGTTCCTGCATGCCCGGCTGATCCGCTTTGTCCACCCCCTGACTGGTGCAAGCCTGACCATCGAATCGCCGCCGCCGCCGGACCTCACGCGCTACCTGACGTTTTTGCGCGGTGCGCAGGGGTGAGGAGTGCAGTGAGAAATTACGACCTGATCGTGTTCGACTGGGATGGCACCATCATCGATTCCACCGGCCTGATCGCCGACTGCATTCAGCATGCCGCGCGGGATTTGCAACTGCGCGTGCCGACGGTGGCCGAGGCCAAGTACATCATCGGCCTGGGCCTGCTGCAATCGACCGGAACCCTGTTCCCGGAGCTGTCGCCCGCCGACCGCGCGCGTTTTGCCGTCCGCTTTCGCGAGCATTATGTGCCGCGCGATCATGAGGCGCCGCTGTATCCCGGCATCGTGGAATTGCTCGAAAGTCTGGCCGCGCCCGAACGTTTCCTGGCGGTGGCGACCGGCAAGCCCCGTGCCGGTCTCGAGCGGGCTTTCGCCCATACCGGGCTGAAAGCGCACTTCCATTACAGCCGCTGCGCGGACGAGGGCTTTGCCAAGCCGCATCCCGATATGTTGCTCAAGCTGATGGACTTCACAGGTGCGTCGCCGCAGCGCACGTTGATGATCGGCGATACCAGCCATGACCTGCAGTTGGCGCAAAACGCCGGGGTTGCCGCCGTGGCGGTGACTTACGGCGCGCACCCCGCCGAGGTACTGGCCGGCCATCGCGCCCGCGCTCGCGTGGACAGCGTGACTGCCTTGGCGGCGTGGCTGGCGGCAAATGGCTGATATTCATGTCTGAGTCCGGCAAATCGTCCCGTCAGGTATGCGAACGCGCGGTCCTGCTTGACGGCGGCCTGGCACAGCGTTTCGAGATCGAGCGGGGGGGGCGGCGCATTCCTTGCTTTGTCATTGCCTATGAGGGACAAGTGCATGCATACCGGAACAGCTGCCCGCATCGGGGGACGGAACTCGACTGGCAGCCGGGTGAGGTGTTTGACGAAACCGGTTTATACTTGGTCTGTGCGACCCATGGCGCGGTGTTCGAACCCGCCGGGGGCGTATGCGTCGGCGGACCGTGTCATGGCGCAAGCCTCAGCCGAATTCCAATCAGTGTCGAGAATCATCTCGTGGTGTTGCAAACGGATGTCCTTGTCGCTCCCCAACCGCCGGCAAGTGCGGAAAGCAGGGGCGAGTGACACAATTGCCCGCCCCCATAAAAAACTCCACCAGAGTCAGGCAGAAAAGCAATGGAAAACACACCGAATCCCGCTAACTGGGAACGTACCGTTCTGGAAAAACTGGCCACCGAGGCGCTCGGCGAGCAGAAGCGCGCGCGCCGCACGCGCACCGTGCTGAGTGTGCTTTGGCTGCTGTTTCTGGCCTTTGTCTTTATCACCGTTGCCGGCGGATTGAGCGGCAAGCGCGAGGCTTCATCGACGGAAAAACACACGGCGCTGGTGGAATTGAAAGGCGTGATTTCGGCCGACTCCAAGGCCTCCGGCGACAAGGTCATCAGCGCGCTGCAGGCAGCCTTCAAGGACAAGAATACCGTGGGCGTGGTGCTGCGCATCAACAGTCCCGGCGGCAGCCCGGTGCAGGCCGGCTACATCAATGACGAGATCAAGCGTCTGCGGGCCAAATACAAGGACATCCCGCTTTACGTGGTGGTGCAGGATATCTGCGCCTCCGGCGGTTATTACATCGCGGTGGCGGCAGACAAGATCTATGTCGACAAGGCCTCCATCGTCGGCTCGATCGGCGTGCTGATGGATGGTTTCGGTTTCACCGGCACCATGGACAAACTGGGTGTCGAACGCCGCCTGATCACCGCGGGCGCCAACAAGGGTTTCCTGGATCCATTCTCGCCGGTCAATCCCGAACAGCAGAAATATGCGCAGCAGATGGTGGGCGAGATTCATCGGCAGTTCATCGGCGTCGTCAAACAGGGACGCGGCAAGCGCCTGAAGGAAACCCCCGACATGTTCTCAGGCTTGGTGTGGTCGGGCGAAAAAAGCATTGAACTGGGATTGGCGGACGGTCTTGGCAGCCTGGATTCGGTGGCGCGCGATGTGGTGAAAGCCGAACAGATTGTCGATTTCACCGCCGAGGAATCGTTCTCCGAGCAACTCGCGCGCCGCTTCGGCACCACGGCTGCGGAATCGTTCTTCAACGGGATGTTCTCCAGTAGCGCGCTCAATCGCGCCGCGGTTCGCTAGCCGGGAATGCAAAACCCAGCGGCCCATGCGGATGTTTCCGGCTCGAGATGAACACGTCATGATCCAACCGCCTGAGTCGCCGTCTCTGGATGTTTCCGCCGCGCTGCCAGCGGGGCTGGCGCATGATTCGCGCCGGCGCGCGCGCAGCCTGACCCTGATCATCAGCGCTGGCGCCGGCCTGCTGATGCTGGCCGCGGTGCTGGCGCTGGTCTGGGGTCTCAGTCGGTTGTTTGCCGACGGCATCTTGCCGACCCCGCTGCTGGAAGGTGTCAGGCAATATTTGCTGCTATGGAGCCTGGGCAGCGTTGTCGTTGCGGCACTGGCGGGCGCTCTCATCGCGGCGACAGCAGGTAAACGCGAAGCCGAATTGGCCGACAGCGAACGCAAGTTTCGCGAAGCATTCGATATGGTGGGCATCGGCCTTGTGCAGGTCGATGGCGAGGGTCGCCTGGTGATCGCCAATCGCCGTTTCTGCGAGATGCTGGGTTACGCACGGGAGGAATTGCTGGGCCGCCCGTTCGGCGATTTCCTGCATCCGGATGATCGCGGCGCGGAAACCCCGCTGCAGGCAAAGGATGAAAAAACGGCGAAGCCCGCGGCTAATCACGAGCGACGCTATATCCGGCACGATGGATCATTGCTTTGGGCGCAGTGTTCAAGCGTGGCAATGGGCGGCGCGGACGATCAGCCGGTGTACGCGCTGTGTTCCATCGAGGATGTTTCCCAGTACCATACTTCGCAGGAAACGCTGAAAACCCTGAACGAATCGCTGCGTGCGGTCGTTGAAACTTCGCCGCTGGCGATTTACGCCATCAACCCGGCAGGCATCGTGACGTTGTGGAACCCGGCAGCGGAGCGCGTATTCGGCATCAAGGCCGGCGAGGTCATCGGTTTACCGTCGCCCTGGGCAACCGGTGCCGGCGGCGACATCATCCTGCGCCTGCGCGAAAAAATACTGGCGGGCAACACCATTCACGATATCCAGGTGGCCTGGAAAGGACCCGGTCGCGCGCCGCGCGAGATCAGCCTGTCTGCGGCGCCGCTGCGCGGCAGCGACGACGAGATTGTCGGCATTCTCGTCACCTGCACCGATATCACCGATATCCGGGCCACTTCGCAGGCGCTGGACGTGCAGCTGCACTTCATGCGCGAGTTGCTGGAAGTGATTCCCAATCCGATTTTCTATCGCGGCGCGGACGGCCGCTATATCGGCTTCAACCGCGCCTGGGAAGAATTTTTCGGTGTGCGTCGCGAAAACTGGATTGGAAAAACGCCGGCCGATATGTATAGCGGCGAGCACGCCGCACGCATCGAGATTGCGGATACCGAGATTCTGCTGAGCGGCCGGACAGCGGCGGTGGAGGAGCTGGTTGCCGATGCGCGCGGCGTGAACCGCCATGTCGTCAAGCAGATCAGCCGCTTTACCAGCCCCAACGGCACCCCGGCGGGCATTATCGGCGTGTTGACCGACATCACCGCCTTCAAGCAGGCCGAGGAAGCGCTGCGCGCCTCGGAGGGGCGGTTCCAGGCGCTGACCGAAAGCGCGATGGACATCGTGTCCGTGCTCGATCGCGAGGGCCGTATTCTTTACCAAAGCCCCTCGGTGCGGCATTTGCTGGGATTCGAGCCGGAGGACATGATCGGTCTGAGCAAATTTGACCTGGCGCACCCGGACGATGCCGAGCGCTTGCGCGCCGCATTCCATGAACTGGTGGAAAAGGGCACCCTCGACAAGCCGGTCGAATATCGCGCGCGTGCACGCAGCGGGGAGTGGCGCAACCTCGAATCGATCGGCAAGAATTGCCTGGACATCCCGGCGGTGGGCGGCATCATCATGAACACCCGCGATGTCACCGATCGTCGCGCCATCGAAGACCGCATTCAGCATCTGGCCTTCCACGATGCGCTGACGGGCCTGCCGAACCGCCTGCTGATCCAGGATCGCATTTCGCAGGCGATTTCGCGCGCCCAGCGGACTGCGCAAAAATTCGCCGTGATGTTCATTGATATCGACAATTTCAAGAACATCAACGACACGCTGGGCCACGATGCCGGCGACGACCTGCTGCGCGGCGTGGCCGAGCGCCTGACCGAATCGGTGCGCGGCCACGACACCATCGCCCGACAGGGCGGCGATGAATTTATCGTGCTGCTCGACGAGCTGGAAGGCCATCGCGGCGCGACCCGCGTTGCGCAAAAGATTCTCGATGCTTTGCGCGCGCCGTTCAAGGTGGCGGGGCTGGACCAGCATGTATCGGGCTCGATCGGCCTGGCGCTCTACCCGGACGACGGGCGCGACGCCGCCACGCTGCTGAAAAATGCCGATACCGCGATGTTCCATGGCAAGAGCCTGGGGAAGAACACTTACCAGTTTTTTACGCCGCAGATGAATATCGCCGTGAAACGCCGTGCTGCGATGGAGTCGAATTTGCGCGCCGCCGTCAAGCAAGGCGATTTTTCGATGGTCTATCAACCGCAGATCGATCTCAATACCGGCGAGATCGTCGCCCTCGAAGCCCTGGTGCGCTGGGTATCCGAGGATAGCGGCACGATGATGCCCAGCGAGTTCATCCCGCTCGCCGAGGAAACCGGCCTGATCAGCGAACTTGGTCGCTGGGTGCTGCTGGAAAGCTGCCGCCAGAACAAGACCTGGCAGGACATGGGACTGCCGCGGCGGCGGATCGCCGTCAATCTGTCGGCCCGGCAATTGATGGACAAGGGATTCGTCGACACCGTGGCGGCGATTCTTGCTGAAACCGGGCTCGATCCAAGTTACCTGGAACTGGAAATCACCGAGACCCAGGTGATGCGACAAGGCGAGGGCAGCGTGATGCTGCTCAATGAAATCGCCGACATGGGCATCCATATCGCCGTCGATGACTTCGGCACCGGTTATTCCAGCCTGTCTTATCTGAAACGGCTGCCGATCGGCACGCTGAAAGTCGACCAGAGTTTTATCCGCGATATCACCGTCGATCCCAACGACACCGCGATCGTGGTGGCCATCATCAATATGGCCAAGAGCCTGGACTTGCAGATCGTTGCCGAGGGCATTGAAACCGCCGGACAACTAGCACTGCTGCGGGCGCAGGGATGCGGGGTCGGGCAGGGCTTTTATTTCAGTGTGCCGCTGTCAGCTAAGGATCTGGAACCGATGCTGTCGAAGCACAGCGTATTTACCGATTTGCAGCTGGCATAGGTCGCGGGTTTCATCCACGCCGCCACAATCGGGTCAGGCCAGAAACAGGAATAACGTCGGCACCTTCTCCGGGGCCTCAGATTGCTCGCGCCAACGAGCGATGGTTTGCATGGTGATACGCTCGCCGGGGCCGGTCAGATCGCTGGCAACGCACAGGCGAGTCGCCGGCGCCAGGGTGGCGAGCAGATCGGCAAACAAGGGCTGATTGCGATACGGCGTTTCAATGAACAGCTGCGTCATATTTCGTTGCCGCGACTCGCGCTCCAGTTCATGGATCATTTTTGCGCGCGCCGTCTTGTCCTGCGGCAGATAGCCGTGAAAGGCAAAATTCTGGCCGTTGAGTCCCGAGGCCATCAAGCCCAGCAGCAGCGAAGAGGGCCCGACCAGGGGCGTCACGCGAACGCCCATCGCATGGGCAGCAGCAACCACCAGCGCACCGGGGTCGGCAACCGCCGGCGCGCCGGCTTCGGAAACAAGGCCCATATCGCGCCCCGCGAGCAGCGGCGCCAGCAGCTCGTGCATCGACTCGGCCTGGGCATGTTTGTCGAGTTCGCGAATCGACACCTCCGCCAGCGGACGGGCAATGCCGATAGCTTTCAGAAATGCGCGGGCGGTTTTGGCATTTTCCGCGATGTAGTGATCGAGTCCTAGCGCGATCGCCGATACCGCGCGCGGCAGGATAAGATCGGCGTTGACCGGATCCGCCAGTTGTGTGGGAATCAGATACAAGGTGCCGGGCACAGGGGTGCTCATGCCAGCACCTGCACGCCTTCGGCGGTCAGCATATCGATCAGGGCCAGCAAAGGCAGTCCGATCAGTGCCGTCGGATCCTCGCTGGTCATGCTGGCGATCAGCGCGGCGCCCAGTCCCTCGGACTTGGCGCTGCCGGCGCAATCGAGTGCGGACTCGCGATCGAGGTAGTTTTCGATTTCGACGTCCGAGTAAGTGCGAAATCTGACCGTGGTCGGGACGATGCGCGATTGTTCGCGGCCCGAGGCGGCATCCAGCAGCGCCAGCGCGGTATGGAACACCAGGGTCCGCCCGCGCATGCTGACGAGCTGTGCGCGGGCCCGCTCGCGCGTCCCCGGCTTGCCGATTTGCCGTCCATCCAGGTCCGCGACCTGGTCCGAACCGATTATCAGCGACTGCGGAAAACGCGTGGCGATGCTGTGCGCCTTGAGATGGGCCAGACGCAGCGCGGTCGAGGCAGGAGTTTCTTCGGGCAGGGGCGTTTCATCGACATCCGGGCGCGCCGTCTCAAAGGCCAGCTGCAGGCGGGCCAGCAATTCGGCGCGATAGCGGGAAGTAGAAGCCAGGATTATTTTTTTCTTCAAAATCAATGACTTTTTGACATTATTGAGCGCAAAACGTATTATAGCGGCTGGATTTCCTGAGGTTGCGACTTGTTCGCCCTGCCCGCCCACGTTTTCTCTCGTTTTTCTATATCGAACCGCATGGCCACCAAAATTGCCCTGGATCGCTTCACCCAGCAGAAGCAGACGATTTCCGGCACTTTCAAACCGGAAGAATTGCCGCGTCTGAAGCCATTTTTGCGGGGCGAGGGCGCTGATGCCGGCGAAATCAGCTATACGCTTGCCGGGTTGGAGACGGCGGATGTCACAGGTAGACGAACGAGGCGGGTTAAGTGTATAATTCTAGGTTGGTTTTTATTGACTGATCCGGAAACGCTGGAACCCGAGCGCTACGATTTGTCGATCAAGAGCAGTCTGGTTCTGGTCGGCAGCGAAGCGCAGCTGCCGCCGCTGGAGACCGAGAGCGAAGACGAAGATTACGTCGCCTTGGGCGAAGAGCTGGACGTGCGGGAACTGGTCGAGGAGGAAATTTTGCTGGATTTGCCGTTCTGGGCAATTGCGGCGGAGTCCCCGGCCAAGAAAGCCAAAAAGGTTTCGAAGGCGGTGCCGCAGGCTGTGCCTGCGGTCACGGCCGAAAAGAAAGTTTCGCCATTTGCCAAATTGGCAGGGTTGAAGAGCAAGGGAAAGTAGCATTGGCATCTGCCGGCGCCGCGAAGTTGGATCATTGCAGGCCGGTATCGAATTTGTAAACTCAGCGTAAATCAGGAGAATCATCATGGCAGTCCAACAAAACAAGAAGTCGCCCTCGAAGCGTGGCATGCACCGCGCACACGACTTTCTGACCAACCCGGCGCTGGCCGTTGAGCCGACCACGGGCGAAACCCATCTGCGTCACCATGTGTCGCCGTCGGGTTACTACCGCGGCAAAAAAGTCATCCAGACCAAAGCCGACGAATAAAGCGCCCGATTCCGGCGCTTGCGCGGGTCGTTGCATCGATGGTGATGCCGGGTGTACCAAGGTACGCCGGTATTGCCGATCGATGCCCTCGGGTTCGCCGGCCGGAATCATTGCGCGATTACATTCGCAAACAAGAAGATAAACTGCACGGACCCGCTTCCGCAGGAAGCGTTTCCCAGTTAAATGCAGACTAATATCGCGATTGATGCGATGGGCGGAGACCACGGCCCATCGGTGACCATCCCTGCCGCCTTGCAATTTCTCGAGCGTTCGAATGAACGCACGGTTCTGCTCGTCGGCAAGCCGGAGGTCCTGAAAAGCGAACTGGGCCGACTCAAGGCCTTGCACTGGCTTGATGCCGCTGAGCCGCGCCTGAAAATCATTCCTGCCAGCGAGGTGGTTGGCATGGATGAGGATATCCGCTCGGCGATCCGCAACAAAAAAGACTCCTCGATGCGCGTCGCCATCGACTTGGTGAAATCGGGCGCCGCCCACGCATGCGTGTCCGCGGGCAATACCGGCGCCCTGATGGGCACCGCGAAATTCGTGCTGAAGACCTTGCCGGGGATCGACCGCCCCGCGATCTGCGCGGCGCTGCCGACGCGCAAGGGCGTCACCTATGCGCTCGACCTCGGCGCCAATGCCGAATGCACCCCGGAACATCTGCTGCAATTCGCCATCATGGGCGCGATGCTGGCCTCGGCCATCGAGGGCAAGGAAAGTCCCAGCGTGGGCCTGCTCAATATCGGCTCCGAGGAACTCAAGGGCAATGAAAACATCCGCCGTGCCGGCGAGCTGCTGCGCGCCAGCCACCTCAATTTTTACGGCAATGTCGAAGGCACCGATATCTACAACGGCACCACCGATGTCGTGGTCTGCGACGGCTTTATCGGCAACGTCATGCTCAAGACCTCGGAGGGTATCGCCAAGATGATGGGCGATTTCCTGAAAGAGGAATACACCAAGAATATATTCCGCAAGCTGGCGGCGCTTGCCTCCTACGCGGTGATCAATGGATTTCGCAAACGCGTCGACCATCGCCGCTACAATGGTGCTGCCTTGCTGGGTCTGCAGGGCGTGGTGGTCAAAAGCCACGGCTCGGCCGATGCCTATTCGTTCCACAAGGCACTGGAGCGCGCTGCTTCCGAGGTCGAGCATGGTTTGCTCGCCCTGATCGGCAAGCAACTGGAGCGCTTGCACGCGGAAGGACTGCTGCTGCCGCAAACTCCGAAAGCGGATACCGAATGACCGTTTATGCACGCATTGCCGGGACCGGCAGCTATCTGCCTGAAAAGCTGGTCACCAACAAAGACCTCGAAAAAATCGTCGATACCAATGATGAATGGATCGTCACGCGCACCGGGATTCGGGAGCGGCACTATGCGGCGGACGACCAGAATGCCAGCGACCTGGCGCTGATTGCGGTGCAGCGGGCTTTGGCCGCTGCCGGGGTCGACGCCCGCGAGATTGATCTCATCATTGTCGCGACCTCGACGCCGGACATGGTGTTCCCATCGACCGCTTGCATCCTGCAGGACAAGCTGGGCATCAAACACGCCATCGCCTTCGATATCCAGGCAGTGTGCGCGGGTTTTGTGTATGGACTTGCCACAGCGGAGAAATTCATCAGGACCGGCTCGTCGAAATGCGCGCTGGTGGTCGGCACCGAGATTTTTTCGCGCATCATGAACTGGCAGGACCGCAGCACCTGCGTGCTGTTCGGCGACGGCGCCGGCGCCGTCGTCGTAAAAGCGTCAGATAAACCGGGTATCCTCTCCACGCATCTGCATGCCGACGGCAGTTATCGCGATGTGCTGTGCGCGCCGGGAACAGTGCAGAACGGCCAGGTTCGCGGCAGCCCCTATCTGACCATGGAAGGCGGGGCGGTCTACAAGTTTGCGGTCAAGGCTTTCGAAGAGGTAGCCTGGGAAGTTCATCTGCCATCAGGCCAACCAGCGCATCATCATGCACGCTGCCAAGAAACTGGCGCTGCCGGATGAGAAGGTGGTCCTGACGGTGGACAAACACGGCAATACCTCGGCAGCGTCCATCCCGCTGGCGCTGGACGCGGTGGTGCGGGAAGGCAAGATCAAGCCGGGCGACACCGTCTTGATGGCGGCGCTTGGCGGCGGGTTTGCCTGGGGTGCAGCCTTGCTCACGTGGTAGATAAAATGACGACAAAATTTGCAATCACCTTCGCGGGCCAAGGTTCGCAATCGATCGGCATGATGGCCGGATTTGCCGGAATGCCCATCGTGCAGCGCACCTTTGAGGAAGCCTCGGACCTGCTCAAGCTGGATTTGTGGAAGATGGTGATCGAGGGGCCGGTGGAAACGCTGGCGCAGACCGTCAACACCCAACCGGTGATGCTGGTGGCCGGTGTGGCTACGTTTCGCGCCTGGAAGGAAGTGGGCGGCCGCGATGCGGATATTTACGCAGGCCATAGCTTGGGAGAATATACCGCCCTGGTCGCCGCCGGCGCTATATCTTTTGCGGACGCTGTGCCGCTGGTGCGCTTTCGTGCGCAGTCAATGCAGGATGCAGTGCCGGAAGGCATCGGCGGTATCGCCCCCGTGCTTGGTCTGGAAGTCGAGCAGATTCGCGCTGTTTGCGTCGATGCCGCGCAGGGCGAGGTGTTGGAGGCGGTCAATCTCAACTCGCCTGGCCAGATCGTGATCGCCGGGCACCGGACGGCCGTCGAGCGCGGCATGGCCCTGGCCAAGGAACGCGGCGCCAAGCGTGCGCTACTGCTGCCGATGAGCGTGCCTTCCCATTGCGCGCTGATGCGGCCCGCCGCCGAAAAACTTGCCGCTTATTTGCGGCAAGTCGCCGTCACTGTGCCCCTCAAGCCGGTGATACAGAATGCCGATGTGACCGCCTTCGCATCAGCCGATGCGATCAGAAACGCGCTGGTCGAACAGCTTTATCGCCCGGTGCGCTGGATCGAAACGATCCAGGCTATCGCCGCGCAGGGAGCAATGGTGGTGATTGAATGTGTCCCCGGTAAAATCCTGACCGGCCTGAACAAGCGCATCGACGGCAATCTCAACTGCCTGGCCATTGCCGACGGCGCCGCGCTCAATGCCGCTGTCGAAGCCACGCGCTGACGCCCTTTCAGCTTTTGCGGAGAAACCCATGACTTCACTCGTCGGACAAATTGCGCTGGTCACCGGCGCGTCGCGCGGCATCGGACATGCCATCCTGCATAGCCTGGGAAAGGCCGGTGCGATGGTGATCGGCACCGCCACCACCGAAGCCGGCGCGGCGGCCATCGATACCGCCATCCATGCGGCGGGACTCAAGGGCGCCGGCATGATGCTCAATGTGCAGGACGGCGCCCAAATCGAAGCGACGATCAAGGCCATCGAGGAAAAATTCGGCGGCGTATCGATCCTGGTCAACAATGCCGGCATTACCCGCGATACGCTGCTGATGCGCATGAAGGACGAGGACTGGCAGGCGGTCATCGACACCAATCTGACCTCGGTATTCCGCCTCAGCCGCGCCGTGGTGAAGGCGATGATGAAGGCGCGCACCGGGCGCATCGTCAATATCGCGTCCGTGGTCGGCTTCATGGGCAATGCCGGGCAGACGAATTATGTGGCGGCAAAGGCGGGCATGGTCGGTTTCACCAAGGCGCTGGCCCGGGAAATCGGCAGCCGCGGCATCACCGTCAATTGCGTGGCTCCGGGCTTCATCGAAACCGATATGACCAAGTCCCTGGGTGAAGACCAGGTGGGCAAACTGGTGGCCAATATCCCGCTGGGACGGCTGGGACAAGTCGACGATATCGCCGAAGCCGTGCTGTACCTGGCCTCACCCGGCGCCGCCTACGTCACCGGCAATACGATCCACGTCAACGGCGGCATGCATATGGAGTAGGTATGCCGCGCGGCAGTGCCTGCAAACAGAATATTCAGCGGTCCATATTTATGGCCGGCTAATTTGGTAAAATAGTGCGGTTCTTAATTCAGGAGGGTGTAGCAAATGGATAGCATCGAAGCACGCGTCAGAAAAATCGTTGCCGAACAACTTGGTGTGGCGGAAGCCGATATCAAGAACGAATCTTCATTCGTCGAAGATCTGGGCGCAGACTCCCTTGATAACGTTGAGCTGGTGATGGCCCTCGAAGAGGAATTCGAAACCGAGATCCCGGACGAGGCGGCTGAAAAAATCACCAACGTCCAGCAAGCCATCGATTACATCAACGCGAACAAAAAATAGTTCGCATCAATTGGGTCGCCTGATGAACATCGCGCGGCCCGTCCGTTTTTCTTTCAATCTCGGTCAGTCATGAGCAAAAGACGCGTCGTCATTACGGGTCTCGGCATTGTTTCGCCGATCGGTAACTCGATCCCCGCAGTCTGGGACAGCCTCATCAATGGGCGCGGCGGCATCGGGCCGATCACCCGGTTCGATGCATCGTCCCTTACCACCCGGTTTGCAGGCGAGGTGAAGGGTTTCGATCCGGCCGCGTGGATGTCGCCCAAGGAAGTGCGGCGCATGGATACGTTCATCCATTACGGCATTGCCGCGACCAAGATGGCGATGGACGATGCAGGCCTGGTGGTCACCGAGGAAAACGCCGAGCGCATCGGCGTCAATGTCGGCTCCGGCATCGGTGGACTGCCGATGATCGAGGACAATATCCGCGAGATGATCGCCAAGGGGCCGCGCCGCATATCGCCGTTTTTTGTGCCCGGCTCGATCGTCAACATGGTCGCCGGCATGATCTCGATCCTGTATGGCTTCAAGGGGCCGAACGTATCGATGGTCTCTGCCTGCACCACCTCGGCGCATTGTGTCGGGGATGCGGCGCGCTTCATCGAATACGGCGATGCGGATGTGATGATTGCCGGCGGTTCCGAAGCCACGATATGCATGTCCGGCATGGGCGGCTTCTGCTCGATCAAGGCGCTGTCCGAACGCAATGACTCGCCCGAGACCGCGTCACGTCCCTGGGATCGTGACCGCGATGGTTTTGTGCTGGGCGAGGGCGCCGGGATTCTGGTGCTGGAGTCGCTGGAACACGCCAAGGCGCGCGGCGCCCGTATCTACGCCGAACTGGCGGGCATGGGCATGAGCGCCGACGCCAATCACATTACGGCACCGAGCATGGATGGCCCGCGGCGCGGGATGCAGAATGCATTGAAGAACGCCCACGTCAACGCCGCTGATGTGCAATATATCAACGCTCACGGCACCTCCACCCCGCTGGGCGACAAGAACGAATCCGAGGCGATGAAACTCGCCTTCGGCGACCATGCCTACAAATTGGTGGTCAATTCCACCAAGTCGATGACCGGGCATCTGCTCGGCGCCGCCGGCGGCATCGAGGCCGTATTTACCACGCTGGCGATCCACCATCAGGTATCGCCGCCGACCATCAATATCTTCAACCAGGATCCCGAGTGCGATCTGGATTATTGCGCCAACACGGCGCGCGACCTGAAGATCGATGTGGCGCTGTCCAATTCCTTCGGTTTTGGCGGCACCAACGGTTCATTGGTATTCAAGCGTTTCGTCTGAAGCGCGTGTGGGCTACCGAGGCCCGCGTCATGCCGGGAAGAGCACGTCATCAACCATGAAACGCATTCTGGCCGTTATCGTCCTCGTTTTTGTATTGGCTGCCGGCCTGCTGGCTGCCTGGTATTACAACTTTGCGAATAGTCCCCTGCCGCTGCCGGTTACGCCCTTCGAGTTCACCGTCAAGCCCGGCACCTCGCTCAAGACGCTGTCACGGCAACTGACGGGCGCCGGCCTGTTGCCCGAGCCCCAGTTGTTCGCCTTGCTGGGCCGCATCACCCAGACCACGGCAATTCAGGCCGGCACTTATCGCCTCGATGCACCGACCACACCCCTGGCCTTGCTGCAAAAACTCAATGATGGCGATGTGGTGCCGGTATCGGTGACGTTCCTTGAGGGCGCCACCTTTGCCGATATTCGCGCCCAACTGGAACATGCCGACAAGGTCAAGGTGACCCTGAAAGGCCTCAGCGATGCCGAGGTGATGAAGCGCATCGGCGCGGTCGAGGCCCACCCGGAAGGGCTGCTGTTTCCGGATACCTACCGATTTGCCGCCGGCACCAGCGATCTGGAATTGCTGAAGAAGAGCTATCAGGCCATGCAGAAAAAACTTGCCGAAGCTTGGGCGATGCGCGATGCCGGCCTGCCATACAAAAGTCCGTACGAGGTGCTGATCATGGCCTCGATCATCGAGAAAGAAACCGGACGTGCCATCGAGCGGCCGCTGATTGCCTCGGTGTTCATCAACCGGTTGCAGATTCCGATGCGACTGCAGACCGATCCCACCGTCATTTACGGCATGGGCGCCAATTACGACGGCAATATCCGCAAGCGCGACCTCACTACCGACACGCCCTACAACACCTATACCCGCGACGGTCTGCCGCCGACGCCGATTGCGCTGCCGGGTTGGGGTTCGTTGCGTGCGGCGGTGAAGCCGGCGCAGTCCGACAAGCTATACTTCGTCGGCAAGGGGGATGGCACGCATTATTTTTCATCCTCGCTGGAAGAGCATAATCGCGCCGTCGGCAAATACCAGCTGGGGCACTGAACCCGGAGAGCGGTGTCGACCGGCGCACCGCATTATTCCGAATGCCGCATTGCTATGGAGGCGGCGACGAGCAAATCATGAACCGCGGCAAATTCATCACTCTCGAAGGCATCGACGGCGCCGGCAAGTCCTCGCATCTGGACTATATTGCCGCGCAGATCCGACAGCGCGGCTTCACCGTCATTACCACCCGCGAGCCCGGCGGCACCCCACTGGGAGAGACCCTGCGTCATATCGTACTAAACGAAAAAATGCACACGGATACCGAGGCGTTGCTGGTATTCGCCTCGCGCCGCGAGCATCTTGCGCAGGTGATCGAGCCGGCGCTGGCGGCCGGCAACTGGGTGATCTCGGACCGCTTCACCGATTCTTCCTTCGCCTACCAGTGCGGTGGGCGCGGACTGTCGATCGAGCGCACCCGCATTCTCGCACAATGGGTGCATGGCAATCTGCAGCCGGATCTAACCCTGTTGTTCGATGCGCCGCTGGAAGTCGCGCGCGAGCGGCTCGACAAGGGCACCCCCGATCCGGATAAATTCGAGCGTGAGCAGAACGATTTTTTTGCCAGGGTGCGCGCTGCCTATCTGGCGCGTGCACGCGAATTCCCGGACCGCATCAAGGTGCTGGGCACGGCCCGACCGCTGACCGAGATCCAGGCCGAGCTCGGCGAATTGCTGGCCCGCATCTAGCGCGCAGTAACGACGAGCCTCATGATCGATCTTCTCCCCTGGCACCGCCAACCCCTGCGTGAACTGCTCGCCCGTCGCGGCCGCATGCCGCATGCGCTGCTGATTCACGGCAATCAGGGTATCGGCAAGGTCGAATTCGCCAAGGCGATTGCGCAATCCCTGCTGTGCGAAGCTAATGAAGACGGCATCGCCTGCGGAAAATGCGCCGCCTGCGGCTGGTTTCGCGACGGCAATCACCCCGACTTTCGCGTGCTGCTGCCGGACATCCTCGCCGAGGAAACGACCGATACCGAGACGGTGGCCGAGGACGCGGACAAGAAGGAAGACAAAAAAAGCAAGGAAATACGGATCGACCAGATTCGCGCCATCGGCGGGTTCATGACCTTGTCGACGCATCGCGACGGTTTCCGCATCCTGCTCATCCATCCTGCCGAAACCCTGAACCCGAACGCGGCGAATGCCCTGCTCAAGACCCTTGAGGAGCCGCCGGCCAGAACCCTGATTCTGCTGGTCACCGACCAGCAGAATCGCCTGCTCGCCACGATCCGCAGCCGTTGCCAGCGCGTGCTGCTGCCCGCGCCCACCCCGGAAGAGGCGCTGGCATGGCTGAGTACGCAAGGGGTGGCCAATGCGGCGCCGGCGCTCGCCATGGCCGGCGGCGCCAGGCCGAACGCAAGGCCTTCGTCGCCGCGCTCGCCGATCCGGTGGCCGACTACATGGCCGCCGCGCAGGCATTTGAACGGGCCGAGCTCGACCACCTGATCACCTGGCTGCAGACCTGGGTCGCCGATATCGCGCTGTCCAGCCTGGCCGGCGATGTTCGCCATCATCCCGATCAGAAAAAAGCGATTGCCGGCATTGCCGCGCGCGTGCAGTTGCCCCGCTTGTTCCGTTACGAATCGGAACTGCGACAAGCGCGGCGCAGCATCTCCCATCCGCTCAATGCGAGACTTTTGCTGGAACAATTGCTAATATCCTATCAACGCTCCATCCAGCCTTGAGAATCGACGCCATCCCATGTCTTCGCTCCCCCCCAATTCGGGCAACACTGCACCGACCAGATGGCCCGATGTGATCTCGCTCAACCTGAAGGGAAAAAGTGCGCTGTACGCGGCCTGGATACCCCTGCTCAAGGGGGGTGGTCTGTTCATGCAGACCGTCAAGCCGCATCAGCTGGGGGATGAAGTGTTGCTGGTCTTGTCCTTTCTCGAAGATCAGATCAAGATTCCGTTGACAGGCAAGGTGGCCTGGATCAATCCGCCGCATGCCCACGGCAACCGCCCGCAGGGCGTAGCCATTCAGTTGCCCGACAATGAAGTCGGCCGTGAACTGAAGAAAAAGATCGAGGGCATTCTGGCGCCGGTCGTCAAGTCCGATCGCGTCACGCATACCCTCTGATGCCGGAGGCAGTCGGTAGCGTCACCGCGCGCAGGATTGCGTGCGGCGCGTCCAGCGGACGGTGCATCTAATTATCGCCCCGCGGAAAAACCATCGTAAAGGTGGACCCCGCACCCGGGACGCTTTCCACAATGAGACGCCCGTCCATGGCCTCGATCAGCTGTTTGGAAATCACCAGCCCCAGACCGGCGCCATCAGCGCCGCCGACAATTTTTTCCATGCCCAGCCGGTTGAAGGGCTGAAACAGGTCTTCCAGCTGTTGGGCGCTCATGCCGATGCCGGTGTCGCCAATCGCTATATACACACTCTCTTCATCGCGGCGCGTGCGGATTTCGATCTGCCCATCGTCGCGATTGTATTTGATTGCGTTTTCCAGCAGGTTTATGGCGACCTGCATCAACCGCGTCCGGTCGGCCAATACATGATGGGCAATATCATCGCCGTGGAACCCGATCGTGAGCCGGCGTTTTTCAGCTTGCGGCCTGATCATCCGCAAGCATTCGTTCAGCGCAGCATTCACGTCCAGGGATTCCATCGACAGCGAAGCCGCACCGGACTCTATCTGCGACAGATCGAGGATTTCATCCACCATGGCAAGCAGGAGTTTCCCGGACGCGCGGATTGTTTCGATTTTCCTGAGAATGCCCGGTGTTTCCTTGACGGCGGGGTCATATTCAAGCAGCTGGGCAAAACCGAGAATGGCATTCAGCGGTGTGCGCAACTCGTGGCTCATGCGGGCAAGAAACGCGGATTTGCTGTGGCTGGCCTGCTCCGCCGCATCCTTGGCGGAGCGTAATTCCTCCGCCTGCCGCAATTGCGTGATGTCCGAAAATGTTATGACCAAGCCGTCCGTACCCGCTCCGGACTCGTCGCGCATCGGCTGTACACGCAATGCATACCAGGCTATCGGCTTGCCTGGCGGCTGAATTCCCAGCAATCGATCGGCTGCCGAATGGTCATCAGCCAAGCTGTGAAGCTTGTACAACGCTTCATGCGTGAGCGGCAGTCCATTGCTGCCGACCGGCCGCCACTTCAGATCGGAGAGCCGGAGGCCGCGCATTTCTTCCAGGTTTTGTCCGAGAATGCGTTCCGCGCTTGCATTGCCGCCGGTAATTCCGTCTTCGCGGTCAGTGACAATGACGCCTTCGGCAAGCGAGGAAATCACGGTGCGGTAACGGGCCTCGCTCGCGCGCAAATGTGCAGCTGCGGCCTGCTGCTCAGACATCAGCAGGTTGAACGCTTCGGTCAATTCGCCGACCTCGTCGCGGCGCGTGACCGGGACGGGTGAAAATACATTGTTGCCGATCTTGAATTGCGCAATGGCCTTTTGCAATCGCGAAAGCGGGCTCAGTACGCGCCAGGACAGCAGCCATATCAGCGGCGCGATAACCAGGAAAACGGCGATTGAAATTTTCATGAGGCGGTTCTCGGCGGCCGTAATCGGCGAAAACACTTCTTCCAGCGGCTCGACCGCAAACAATGACCAGGGCGCATTTTTCAATGGCTTCCCGCTGTAAAGACCCGCTACGCCCAGGCTGCTGACGCTCTCGACGCTGCCTTCAAGTCCCTCCAGCACATGCGATGCGCCATCCCTGCGCTGTGGCTGCAGGATGCGGGTTTTGTCGGCGTGAATGATGTAGACCGGGTTCGATCCCTTGGTGACCAGCGCGAAATATCCGGTCTTGCCGATGCGCATATTGCTCAGATCGCCCAGGAAATTGGTCTTGTACAGACGGATTACCCCAACCATGATGGCAACCAGATTTCCCTGCCGATCGACAATTGGCGCGCCCATTTGCACGATCGGTTCCTTGCGGGTCCTCGACAGCAAGGGTTCGGAGAGGGCAAATTTCCGGGTTGCCAAAACCCGCTGAAAAAAAGCACGATCGCCCGCATTGACTTTCTGTCGTGCCGGCAATTCGGGGAAATCCGCGATCAGGCCTCCGTCCGGCGCAAACACCAGAATATCGTCGAATATCGATCTCAGCCCCGGTCGCATGACCAGGTATTCACGAATTTTGGTTGGCGAATTAAGCAAGCCCGGAGGAAAAAACTCGGCATTTCCGGTCAGGAAGGCTTTGCTGTTTTCCAGCTTGTTGTCCAACTCTTCGGCGACGCGCGTGACCAGGCTGAATTGCTGATCGGACAGCACACGCACAAAGTCGGCGCGCATGCCCCGCATTTGCAGGGCGCTGACGAGGGTGACGAGAATCACGCACAGAATCGTGAGACCCAAGGACACTTGCCATTTGATGCTCGGATGTTTCATCAAGGCCCAATTAAATTCCGCTTGCAGCGACATCGTTGGTACGTATGCCAGTCTACGTTTTTCCGCTATTTCGTCAAGGACGGCGCCGTCGCCGCTCCTTGAGCGAAAAGCATGATCCCGATCGGGACAGCTGCCACCGGCCGCGCTATGATCTGCCTGCCGGATGGGTACAACTCTCAATACAAAGATAACCCGGAGGAGCATCATGAATTGCGCGATAAACAAGGCCGGCCATAAAGCTGGCCAGCCGCTCGGCAGGATCGTTCTGGCAGCGTTCGCGATCCTGGCGGCCGCCGTTCCGATCGATCAGGTTTCGGCACAGGAGTATCCGAACAAGCCGATCAAACTCGTCATCCCTTATCCGCCGGGCGGCGCCACCGATGTGATCGGTCGCGTGGTGGCGCTGAAATTATCGGAAGCGCTGGGCCAACAGGTGATCGTCGATAACCGCAGCGGCGCCGCCGGCTCGATCGGCGCAACGGCGGTGGCTACCGCACCGGCCGATGGCTATACCCTGCTGTTGGGCGCGTTGACCAGCCATTCAATCAACAGTGCGCTGCAGACCAATTTGCCATTCGATCTGGCCAAGGATTTCGTGCCGATCGGCGTGGTCGGCGAAGTGCCCCTGGTATTCGTGGTCAATCCGGCGATCCCTGTAAAAAGTCTCAAGGAGTTTCTGGCCTATACCAAGGCGCATCCCGGCACCACCTTTGCCTCCTCCGGCAATGGTTCGCCGCAACATATGGCGGGCGAATTGTTCAAGAGCATGACCAGGGTGGATATGCTGCACATCCCCTATAAGGGCAGCGGGCCGGCGATGGTCGACCTGATCGGCGGCCAGGTGCAGAGCATGATCGAGACCATTCCGGCCTCGCTGTCCTTCATCAAGGACGGCAAGTTGCGCGCCCTGGCGGTGACCACGCCGACACGATATGCCAATTTGCCGGATGTGCCGACGACGGCCGAAGCCGGCCTTCCCGATTTCATCGTCACCTCGATGTTCGGAGTGCTCGCGCCGGCAAAAACACCGCCGGCCATCGTCGCCAAACTGACGGCGACACTTGAAAAAATCCTGGCCGCCCCCGATACGCAGGAACGGCTCTTCGCGCAGGGCGCCATTGCCGGCTACCTCAATCCCGCCGACAGTGCGCGCCGCATCAAGGCCGAGATGGACAAATGGACCCGGGTCGCGCACGACGCCAACATCAGGCTTGATTGATATGCCTGAACATCTGCTTGCCCGTCCTGCGCGCAGCACCGTTCTGATTGTCGGCGGCGGCACCATGGGGGCCGATGTCGCCATGGTCTGCGCACGCGCCGGCTGCCGCACGATTGTCCTCGAATCCGGTGAAGCGCGGCGCAACATGCTGCCGGATTATTTCCGGCGCGGCTTGGCAGATCTGGGATTTCCGCAGCGGACCGGGCGGCTCAGTACGTGCGCCACCATCGATGACGTTGACTGGGACAAGGTGGATCTGGTCATCGAGTGCATTCCCGAGCGCCTCGACATCAAGCAGGCGCTGTTCGCCGATCTGGAACGCCGCGCGCGTGCCAATACCATTCTGGCCAGCAACAGTTCCAGCTTTCCGATCAGCGCGATCGCGCACGGCCTGGGCTCGGCAACGCGCATGCTGGGCCTGCATTTTTTCATGCCCGCCCACTTGGTTCCCTTGGTGGAAGTGGTGATCGGCGAATGCAGCGATGCGGCCCTGGCCGAAACGCTGTCCGCCTTCATGCGCCGCTGCGGCATGGTGCCGGTCATCGTCAGGAAAGATCTGCCCGGTTTCCTCGCCAACCGGCTGCAGCACGCCTTGGCGCGCGAAGCCTTCGCCATGATCGAAGACGGTATTGCCTCGGCCGAAGATGTGGATGCCGCGGTGCGCTTCGGCTTCGGGTTCCGTTTTCTGGCCGCCGGCCCGGTGCTGCAACGCGATCATGCCGGCGTGGAAATTCATGCCGCGGCGGCGGCGACCATCTACCCCTCGTTATCCGCCGCCGCGGTGCCGGCAGCGATATTGCGCGCGCGCGTGGCCGCCGGCAAACTCGGCATGAAGACCGGCGAGGGATTTTTCAAATGGACCCCGGAGAAAATTGCGGCTGAGCGCAGGCGTTACGACGACCTGCTGCGCGCCGGTTTGAAACTGATTGCCGCGGAACTGCCGCCGCTGGACGCCGAAGACTGATTCCGCAAGGTTTCAGAACGCGTCGCGCACCCGCAGATAACTGGCAAAGCGCGGCAGCCCGCTATTGGTCAAGCCGCGATAGGTATAGGTGATGGTGGTGCCGGGCGGCGGCGGGTTCCTGCGCACCGCATCGCTGAAGCCGGTGCCGATGACAAAGCGCTTGCCGTCCGGGGATTCCACGCGCAGCGCGCCCATCATCCCTGCATACTTGCCCTTGCCCGGCAGATGCTCGATCACCACGGCCTCGGTATCGAGCAGGGGTTTCAGTTTCAGCAGCACATCGCTGCGGCCGGTGGTGTAGGGCGCCTCGGCCAGGTGCAGCATCAGGCCTTCGCCGCCGGCGCGCACCACCTCATCGAGTTTGCGTTTTAGCTTGGCGCGATCCGATACCTTGAACTGATCAACCGCCACCAGCTGTGGCCAGTTTGCCGCTGCAACGATTTCGCGAATGCGCCGGGCACGCTCGGCAAAACTGCCGGTGGCGTCGGGCAATTCGAAAATCATGTACTTGATCTGTTGCCATTCGGCATCGACCGGTTCGGTCCTGCGCACGAAGCCGGACAATTCCTCGAAGCGGCCGCGCGCCAGCCATAATTCGCCGTCGATAGCCTGCGATGGCAATTTTTCGATGAACCAGCGCGGCGCGGCGACGTCGCGGCCGCTGCGGAATTTCAGCACCTTGCCGTCCCAGACGGCGCGCACCCCATCGTATTTTTCGCTGACCAGATAAGCGGCCGGATCGACCTCGGGCCCGAGGATATTGGCGAGCAGGATGGGTGGCGCGGATTTATCGGCAGCCAATGCCGGCGCCGCTGCGGCCAGCAACAGCAGGGTCGCGCCATCGGCGATGAATCGGCGCCGCGCCGCGGATGCGATCGGCGTCGCCATCAGGCCGTCATTTCCCGCTTGTGGCGATCCAGCCATTTATTGGTGTCAGGCGCTTCGACCATGCGCATTTTTTCCAGCAGTGCCGGCAAGTCGCGATCCACGCACAGCGCATCGTGATGCAGGGCGCGCAAGAATTGTTCGTCGCGGGCGTGATCGACAAAGGTCATCAGATGATCGAAGAACCCGGCAACGTTGAGGATGCCCACGGGTTTGCCGTGATAACCGAGCTGCAGCCAGGTCAGCGCCTCGAACAGCTCGTCGAGCGTGCCGTAGCCGCCGGGCAGGGCGATGAAGCCGTCGGCAAGTTCGGTCATCAATGCCTTGCGCTCGTGCATGGTTTGCACCACATGCATTTTCGTCACACCGGCGTGACCGACTTCCTTGTCCATCAGCAGTTGCGGGATCACGCCGATCACTTCGCCGCCCGCCGCCAGGCAGGCGTCGGCCGCGACACCCATCAGGCCGACGCTGCCGCCCCCATATACCAGGCGGATATTGCGTTCGGCGAAGCTGCGTCCCAGCAAGGCGGCGGCCTCGCGATAGACCGGGTTGCCACCCGGGCTGGAGCCGCAATAAATGCAGATGGCGTTGAGTGTATTCATGTGGTTCAAGGCGGGTCCCGACGGGGACTGCCAAGGCCCGTCAGTCGGCGGGCTTGTCTTCGGTTGCGGGGGCTGTTTCGCTGTCGGTTTCGGGGCCTTCCCCCTCTTCATTCGAGGTGGCCGCTTTTTTGCGCAGTTTTTCTTCTTTTTTCGCTTTTTTGGCGAGTTCTCGTTGGCGTTTTGCGAAGTCGTAATTGGGTTTGGCCATTGGCAATCCTTTTCTGTCGGGAGGTAGGAAACGTTATCGGGTAAGTGAGCCAAGATTAACCGATATTCGGCAACATCCGCTGCACTTTGCGAATAATTGCCCGCGATCGGAGGCGTTGCCCCGGCATTGGCCCGCTATGCGCCCAGCGCCAAGGCGCCGCCGCGGGCCGTGGCGCGCTGCCAGGCGGGGCGTTCCTGCAATTCCTGGAAGTACTTCCATAAATGCCGCCGGCTTTTGTTCAGGCCCCCGCGCGCGGCCGCCGCGACCAGGGGAAAACTCATCTGGATATCCGCCGCCGAAAATTCCTCGCCGGCGAAAAAGGGTGTTTTGGCAAGCTCGCTGTCCATATAGTCAAGCTGTGTGGCGATTTGTGCGTCGATGCGCGCCAGCATCGCGGTCGGCGCCGAAATTGCCCGTGAAAAATACAGTTTCAGCAGCAGGGGCGGCATGGCGCTGCCCTCGGCGAAATGAAACCAGTACAGGTATTTCACGTGCGCATCGCTACCCGCCGTCGGGATCAGCTTGCCGTTGCCATATTTGCCGATCAGGTATTCGATGATGGCGCCGGATTCCGCCAGCACCAGCTCGCCGTCCTTGATGACCGGTGATTTGCCCAGCGGATGAATCGTTGCCAGTTCCGGCGGCGCCAGCATGGTCGCGCGGTCGCGCTGGTAGCTGATGACTTCATAGCACTGGTTCAGTTCTTCCAGCAGCCACAGGATGCGATGCGAACGGGAATTATTGAGGTGGTGAACTTGAATCATGCGCAACTTTCCGGAACGGCGGGTGATGAGGTGATGAGAGGTGATGAAGCAGAGTTAGGTAGATGTGGGCGGGAAACCATTTTGACAGGGCGGTTTGCGGCAATGTTCAACGCGGAATGTGCGGTGTTTTACCGGATAATAGCGACATGTTCGTCGATTCCCACTGTCATCTTGATTTCCCCGAGCTGCTCGCCGAACGCGCGGCGGTGCTTGAACTGATGCGCGCCAACCGGGTCAGCCATGCGCTGACCATCTCCACCACGTTGAAGAGTTTCCCGGCGGTGCGTGCGGTGGCCGAGGCCAATGCCAATATGTGGTGCTCCGCCGGCGTGCATCCCGACGAGCAGGTCGACGATCACGAGCCCACGGTCGAGGAATTGCTGGAGATGGCCGCGCACCCAAAAGTGGTCGCGATCGGCGAAACCGGCCTCGATTACTACCGCCTGGTCGAGCCGCTCGACTGGCAGCGCGAGCGCTTCCGCATCCATATCCGCGCCGCCAGGGCCTGCGGCAAGCCCCTGGTCATCCACACCCGCAATGCCCAGGCCGACACCCTGCGCTTGATGAAAGAGGAAGGCGCGGCCGAGGCCGGCGGCGTGATGCATTGCTTCACCGAGAGCCAGAAAGTCGCCGACGCGGCCATGGCCATGAATTTCCATATTTCGTTTTCCGGCATCGTCACCTTCAAGAACGCCAAGGAACTGAAAGAAGTCGCCAAGCGCGTGCCGCTGGAACGCATGCTGATCGAAACCGATTCGCCCTATCTGGCGCCGATGCCCTATCGCGGCAAGATGAATCAGCCGGGCTATGTGAAGCATGTGGCGGAGCATATTGCCGAGCTGCGCGGCATCACGGTGGAAGAAGTTGCGAAAGCGACGACGGAGAATTTCTTTCGTTTGTTTGCGGGTGCGAAGGCCTGATTAAAAAACGCAGAACGCCATTTGGCGCGGGTTTTGAGGCATTTTTGCTCCAAACACCGCGCCAAATGGCGTTCTACGCTTTTGCAAAAGCCGGCTATGGAGGCAACCGTTAAATCTACGCTGTCGCCCCGGATTCAGTCCGGGGCCCAATTTTGTTCGCACTCGCGTGGGCCCAAAATTGGATCCCGGACTGAATCCGGGATGACACATTTGCACGTATTCGGCCGTAATCTCAAATGCTGCCGTCAAACAAATTCCCCTTATATGTTCACTTCGCCCCCACGCTCCCGCTCCGGTAAACTCCCGCCAGCGCAACAACTAGAAAAATTCATGGAGGCAGTTGATGTCGGATCTCGTTCGTAGCCTGATCGGCGTGGCAATTCTGGTGACGATCGGTTTTGTCTTGTCCTACAACCGCAGGGCCATCAACTGGCGCACCGTGCTGGCCGCGCTGACCGTGCAAATCGCCATCGGCGCATTTGTCTTGTTCGTGCCCATCGGCAAAGTCATCCTCGGTTCGATCGCCGGCGGCGTGACCCATGTGATCGAGTTCGGCAACAAGGGTACCGAGTTCCTGTTCGGCGGCCTGGTCTCGCCGAAAATGTTCGAGGTGTTCGGCGGCACCGGCTTCATCTTCGCGTTCCGCGTATTGCCCACCATCATCTATGTCACCGCCCTGATCGCGGTGCTGTATTACCTCGGCATCATGCGCTGGATCATCACCATTCTCGGCATGATTTTCCAGAAGCTGCTGGGCGTGTCCAAGATCGAATCGTTCTGCGCCGTCACCACCATTTTCCTCGGCCAGAACGAGATGGGCGCGGCCGCCAAGCCCTTCGTCGCGCAACTGAAAAAGCAGGAACTGTTCGCGATCATGACCAGCGGCATGGCCAGTGTGGCCGGCGCCGCCCTGGCCGGCTATGCGGGCCTCGGCGTGAAAATCGAATACCTGATTGCCGCCTCCTTCATGGCGATTCCCGGCGGCCTGCTGTTCGCCAAATTGCTCTACCCCAGCACCGAAGAGAGCCAGGTGCGTTTCGACAAATTCGAGTTCGAGGAAAAGCGCCCGACCAATGTGATCGAGGCCGCCGCCGGTGGTGCCGCGCTGGGGATGAAGATCGCGGTCAACGTCGGCGCCATGCTGCTGGCCTTTATCGGCCTGATCGCCTTGCTGAATGGCGCGGTGGGCGGCATTGCCGGTTGGATGGGCTATCCGGGTGTGAACATGGAAACCCTGCTTGGCAAGGCCTTCGGCCCACTGGCCTATATGCTGGGGGTGACCGCCGAGCACTCGACCTTCGCCGGCAACCTGATCGGGCAAAAGCTGATCCTCAACGAGTTTGTCGCCTATGTCGGCCTGGCGCCGTATCTGCAGCCCGATGCCAAGGTGATCGCGGCGGGCCTCACGGTGCTCGATGCGCGCACCCAGGCCATCCTGTCGTTCGCGCTGTGCGGCTTCGCCAATTTCACCTCGATCGCCATACTCGCCGGCGCCTTCAGTACCATTGCCCCGCATCTGCGCAGCGATGTGGCGCGCTTCGGCTTGCGCGTCGTGGCGGCGGCAACCCTGTCCAACCTGATGAGCGCGACCATCGCCGGCATTTTTTTGAGTTTGTAATGGCGCGATGAAATTCGGTACGTTGCTGGGAGGCAGGCGTTAATAGAATTGCTTCCCCCTTTGCAAAAGGGGGAGACGCAGCAACGAAATTTATGAATTTTCCGTAACCGCAACTTTGAATTTCAATGACTCTCTGAATATGTTCCTCGCGCAAGAAATCATCCGCAAAAAACGCGACGGCGCGGCGCTGTCGTCAGCCGAGATCAATGCCTTTGTGCGGGGCATCACCCGCGACGAAGTCAGCGAGGGGCAGATCGCCGCCTTCGCCATGGCGGTCTACTTCCAGGGCATGGATCGCGAAGAGCGCGTGGCGCTAACTTGCGCGATGCGCGATTCCGGCAAGGTGCTGGAATGGAAATCGCTCAACCTGCCGGGGCCGGTGGTCGACAAGCATTCCACCGGCGGCGTCGGCGACGTGGTCTCGCTGATCCTCGGCCCGATGATCGCGGCCTGCGGCGCATATGTGCCGATGATTTCCGGCCGCGGCCTCGGCCATACCGGCGGCACCCTGGACAAGCTCGATGCCATCGCCGGTTATCAAACCGGCGTCAGCATCGAGAAATTCCAGCAGGTGGTGAAGGACGTGGGCGTGGCCATTATCGGCCAGACCAATGATCTGGCCCCCGCCGATCGCCGCATGTACGCGACCCGCGACGTGACCGCGACGGTGGAATCGATTCCGCTGATCACCGCCTCGATCCTGTCCAAGAAACTCGCCGCCGGGCTCGATGCCCTGGTGATGGATGTAAAGGCCGGCTCGGGCGCATTCATGCCGACCATGGTGAAATGCCAGGACCTCGCGCAGAGCATCGTCGATGTCGGCAACGGCGCCGGCATGAAAACCTCGGCCCTGATCACCGATATGAATGAGCCCTTGGCGCCCTGCGCCGGCAATGCCATCGAGGTGCAATGCGCCATCGATTTCCTCACCGGCGTGTCGCGCCCCAGCCGGCTGCACGATGTCACCATGGCCCTGGGCGTGGAATTGCTGGTGCTGTCCGGCCTCGCCGTCAATGAAGCGGCCGCCACGCAGGCGCTGGTGCGCAGCCTGGGGCAGGGGCATGCGGCCGAGGTGTTCGCCAAAATGGTGTCCGCGCTGGGCGGGCCCAAATTGCTGATGGAACGTCCCGATGTCTATCTGCCGGTCGCTACGGTGAAGGTGGCGGTGCGGGCGCCGCGGGATGGCGTCATCGCCGCCATCGACACGCGCGCCCTGGGCATCGCCGTGGTCGCGCTGGGCGGTGGTCGCCAGCGTGCCGCCGACAAGATCGATTTCACTGTGGGCATCAGCGAATTCGCGGCGCTGGGGGCCACGGTGAACACGGGCGACGCGCTGGCCATTGTGCATGCGCGCGACGAGCATGCCGCCAAGGCGGTGATCGGCAATGTCGTCAAGGCCTTTACCATTACCGAAGGGGCCGTGCCGGTGCGCGAAACCTTTTACCGGGTTGTACGCTGAGGTTCGTATGGCCGCAGATCCTGTCACCGCATCCCTCGCGCCCCTCGCGCCCCTCGTGCCTATTGCACCCATCGCACCGGAAGTCGCACGCCGTTTCGAAGAGCTGACGCTCAATACCGCGCCGGCGGTGCATCAATATATTTACGACGGCTGGGTGCTGCGCGCCTCCGGCGGCGACACGCGCCGTTCGAACACGGTCACCGCCATTTATCCCGGCACGCTGCCGCTGCCCGAGAAAATCGATTTTTGCGAAGCCTGGTATGCCCGGCACGGGCAGGCGCCGATGTTTCGCCTCACCGGGGCATTATCGCCGCCCGGGCTGGATGCGATGCTGGCCGCGCGCGGCTATCGACGCGAAATCAACACCGTATTCATGAGCATGCCGCTGCGCGAACCGATCGCTGCCACCGAACCGGCGCCCGGCATCCGCGTGATTGAACGCAGCGTCGCCGAGGGCATCGCCGAGGTGCATCGATTAAAAGGCACCGAAGCGGCGATGGCGGCACTGGACGTGGAGCGCCAGCAGCTTTGGTGCGGTCCGCAAATTTTTCTGGGCCTGCGCAACATTAATGGCTTGCTGTGTTGCGGCATGGCGCGCATCGAAGACGGTCACATCGGTATTTTCAGTGTGCGCACTCCGCCGGCCGAGCAGGGCAAGGGCCATGCGAAATTGCTCATCGCGCATTTGCTGGCTTGGGGTCAGTCGCAGGGCGCGCATACTGGTTTCCTGCAGGTCGATGAAAACAATGCGCCGGCCATCGCGGTTTACCGGCGCTTCGGTTTTGCGCCGCGCTATCCCTATTGGCAACGTATTGGGCCGCAGCGCATCGGCCCGCATCAACCATCGGAAATGAAATGAGCGACGAACTCGACAAACTGGCCGCCCAAGTCGGAGCCGTCCTGAAAGCCAAGGGCGAGAAGCGCGCGCGCGGCGCCAAGAGCCTGCTGCTGGCCACCGCGGAATCCTGCACCGGCGGCGGCATTGCCGAGGCCATCACCCGCATTCCCGGCAGCTCGGCCTGGTTCGACCGCGCCTTCGTGACCTATTCCAACGAGGCCAAGGTGGAAATGCTAGGGGTCGAATCGAACGTCATCGACCGTTATGGCGCGGTATCGGATGCGGTCGTGCGGCAAATGGCCGAGGGCGCCCTGGCGCGCTCCAAGGCCCATGTGGCGGTGGCCGTGACCGGCGTTGCCGGGCCCGATGGCGGCACGGTCGAGAAGCCGGTCGGGACCATCTGGTTTGCCTGGGTGGTGCGAGATAAGTCAATCATTTCAGAGCGTTGCGTGTTCAAGGGCGACCGGGCGGCGATCCGCCACCAAACCATCGTTCATGCCCTGAACAAACTCCTGCATAATTGAGGCCGTAAGCTCAAGGAAGGCCCAAACGAGCCATTCGGCCCGTTTCCCGCAAAAAATTCTTGCAACCGGCAAAACTTTTCGGTACTGTACGGAAATACAGGCTGTACACAAATACAGCCTTTGCTTATTTCCAATATCTATTTCCAACGTACAGCCGGGAGCCCTGCCATGAACATGATGGATAAAAACGCGATGGACGAAAACAAATCGAAAGCCCTGCAAGCCGCGCTTTCGCAAATCGAAAAACAGTTCGGCAAGGGCTCGATCATGAAGATGGGCGAGGGCAGTGTCGGCAACGACATCATTCCCGTGTCCACCGGCTCCCTGGGCCTGGATATCGCGCTCGGCATCGGCGGCCTGCCGCGCGGCCGCATCTGTGAAATCTACGGTCCGGAATCCTCGGGTAAAACCACCCTGACCCTGCAAGTCATCGCCGAAATGCAAAAGACCGGCGGCACCGCCGCCTTCATCGACGCCGAACACGCGCTCGATCCGCAGTACGCGCAAAAGCTTGGCGTCAACATCAACGATCTGCTGATCTCGCAGCCGGACAACGGCGAACAGGCGCTCGAAATCGCCGATATGCTGGTGCGTTCCGGCTCGGTCGATATCGTCGTGGTCGACTCGGTCGCCGCGCTCACCCCGCGCGCCGAGATCGAAGGCGAGATGGGCGATTCGCATATGGGCCTGCAAGCGCGCCTGATGTCGCAGGCGCTGCGCAAGCTCACCGCCAACATCAAGCGTTCCAACACCCTGGTGATTTTCATCAACCAGATCCGCATGAAGATCGGCGTGATGTTCGGCAACCCCGAAACCACCACCGGCGGCAACGCGCTCAAGTTCTACGCCTCGGTGCGTATCGACATCCGCCGCACCGGCGCCATCAAGTCCGGCGAAGAGGTGATCGGCTCCGAAACCCGTGTCAAGGTCGTCAAGAACAAGGTGGCGCCGCCGTTCAAGACCGCGGATTTCGACATCCTTTACGGCGAGGGCATTTCCCGCGAAGGCGAGATCATCGAGCTGGGCGTGATCCACAAGATTGTCGACAAATCCGGCGCCTGGTACGCCTACAAGGGCGAGAAGATCGGCCAGGGCAAGGACAATACCCGCAATTTCCTCAAGGACAACCCGGAAATGGCGCAGGAAATCGAAGCCAAAATCCGCGCGGCTGTCGGTGTGGCCGGCAGTGGCGTCGCCCCGGTAGTTGAAGAGGACGAAGACGAGTAATTCTGTTTATTGGCGATGCGCAGGATCAGGGCGCGCCGGTCAACGCAGGATTGAGACGCGAAAATGTACGCCACAGGTACACGCCGCAGCAAAAATCCCGCCATGGCCCGCACGGCTGATCGGCCACATCGCCGGCAAGTTCGATGGTTGGGCCGCATGCAGTCGCCACGGAAGTGTCGATGAAAGGCGGCCTTTTTTTTCGCTGTCTGCCGGCACCATCGCCGAACCCGGCACCATTTGCCGTGCGGGAAACGTCGCATCCGCCGTACGTGCCGCAAGGTCCGGCCTTGTCGGATATTCCCGAACTGCAGGCGACATCCGCCATGCCGCCCGATAAACCCGGCAAGCCGGACAAGCCCGGGAACCGCGACATCGTCTCCAAGGCGCTGGCCATGCTCTCGCGGCGCGATATGAGCCGCAGCGAGTTCATCGCCAAACTGGTCGCCGCCGAGTACGGCAAACCGGAGGCCGAAGCCGTCGCCGACTGGTGCGCCGCGGAAAGCTTCCTGAACGAAACCCGCTTCGCCGAGGGCAATGCGCGCCGCCTGGGGGCCAAGTACGGTGCCCGGCGCGTCGGCGCCACACTGAAGCAAAAGGGCGTGCCCGAGGATGTCGTGGCGGAAACCGTGGCGGCGCTGAAAGAATCCGAACTCGCCCGCGCGCAGGCGCTATGGCAACGCAAATTCCAGCAACCGGCCAACGACAGCAATGAACGCAACCGGCAGATTCGTTATCTGCAGTCGCGCGGTTTCGGTTTTGACGTGATCAAGAAAGTGATCACCGGCGCCATCGACGAGGAATAGCGCGGAAGATCAGCGCAGGACTAGCGCCAGTCGACAACGAAGCCGGCCACCAGAGAAGGCGTGCGGACAGGATTGAATCTGGAGCCGCCGAGGGCGGGCGACGCCATCGACAAGGTGCCGACCGATACCGTCGATGGCGTCGAACCCCGGGTTGGCTTGCTGGCGTAATCGCGCACCGCAGCCGGCTGGGTCAGGCGCAACAGCACCTCACCCGCGTTGGAATCCAGGCTCAGCCACACCAAGGGCATGGCAGCCACGATAAGCGCTCCGAATAAAAACCACATGCGTCTGGTCATGTTTGCCATTGTCTTTTTTATTATTAGGAAAACTCCCTGCGTAAAATGTATCACATCGGGCACCAGGAAATGCAAGCTAAATGCGTTGCTTTGTAATCCGCAGACGGCAGGGTGCAAAGGGTGGGGCGTATAATTTGCGACTGATTTCATTGAGAATTCCCATGGCCAAACTCTCCGCTTCCGTTTCCACTTTGCCCAGCCTCAAATCCGTCCCGGGCGGCGCCCACGACGAGGAGCGCAACCCCGGCACCCGCTTCGACCTCGGCCCCGTCAAGGACGTGCGCGTCAACCGCAGCGCCATCGAACGCCGCGCCGCCAGCCTCGGCACCCGCCGCACCGTCAAAAAAGACTGGCAGGCCGCCTGGTTGCTGCATGCCGTCACCAATATCGATCTCACCACCCTGTCCGGCGACGATACCCCCGGCACCGTCAAGCGCCTGTGCGCCAAGGCCCGCCAGCCGATCCGCAGCGAACTGCTCAAGGACCTCGGCGTGCCTGGCCTCCCGCTCACCACCGGCGCGGTGTGCGTGTATCACCAGTTCGTGGCCACCGCCGTCGAGGCCCTGCAAGGCTCCGGCATCCCTGTCGCGGCCGTCTCCACCGGTTTTCCCGCCGGCCTCACTCCTTTCCCGCAGAAGATCGAAGAGATCAAAGCCAGCGTGGCCGCCGGTGCTGCCGAAATCGACATCGTCATCTCCCGGGAGCACGTGCTCAACGCCAACTGGCGCGCGCTGTACGACGAAGTCAAGGTCTTCCGCGAAGCCTGCGGTCCCGCGCATATGAAAGCCATCATCGCCACCGGTGAACTTGGCACCCTCAAAAACATCATGCGTGCCAGCATCGTGTGCATGCAGGCCGGCTCGGATTTCATCAAAACCTCCACCGGCAAGGAACCCACCAATGCCACGCTGGCCGGCAGCCTGGTGATGGTCCGCGCCATCCGCGCCTATCACGAGCAAACCGGAATCAAAGTCGGCTTCAAACCCGCCGGCGGTATCCGCAGCGCCAAACAGGCGCTCGATTGGCTGATGCTGATGAAAGAAGAGCTCGGCGACGAATGGCTGCAACCCAATCTGTTCCGCCTCGGCGCCTCGGCCCTGATCAACGATATCGAGCGCCAGCTGGAGCATTTTGCGTATGGGCGTTATGCGTCGATGCAGTATCAGCCGTTGGGATGAGCGTGGACATGCAATATGCCTCGTGAAGCCGAGCCGCATGCAGGGCAAACGTAGCCTCGATGAAGCGCAGCGAAATCGAGGGCCGTAATTGATCGGTGTTGAAATCCCGGATTGCTGCGCTACATCCGGGCTACGACGCTTAAAGTTGTTTTCTGAATTGATATTGTCGGAGCATGGAAATGCAAATGTCGAGCATCCCATTTGGCACCACCGATTGGTCGTCGATCGAACGAACTGAACACAAAGGTACCGCTGGCGCCGCGTTCTGGCGCACGCAAAATTTCAATGGCATCCGCGTCCGGATAGTCGAGTACACACCGGGCTATCTGGCGGATCACTGGTGCGTGAAAGGCCACGTGTTACTTTGCATGGAAGGTGAATTGCATACCGAACTGGAAGACGGCCGCAAGTTTGTATTGAAACCGGGAATGAGTTATCAGGTGGCGGATAACGCGGAGCCGCATCGTTCATATACCGACGTCGGTGCAAAGCTGTTTATCGTCGATTGAATGGGATGTCTTTCTGGGCTCGCCGCAATCGTAGCCTCGATGAAGCGCAGCGAAATCGAGGTCGGCAGTTTATCGGTGTCGGAAATCCCGGATTACGCTGCGCTTCATTCAGGCTACGGGAATACACATCGATTTGAATCGCAAACGCATCATTGCCACTGCAATAGCAAAAATAATTAAAGCAACGAGACCAGAAAGCCAAAAGATGAAAGTCGCCGAAATCCTAAAAAACCTCGAATACGGCCCCGCCCCCGAAGCGGCCAAACCGGCGCTCGACTGGATCGTCGAGCACGAGGGCAAGTTCCAGCTGTTCATCGGCAATGAGTGGAAGAGCCCGTCAAGCAAGGAATGGTTCGATTCCATCAACCCCGCCACCAGCAAAAAACTCGCCAGCGTCGCGCAAGCGTCCACTGCCGACGTCAACGCCGCCGTCAAAGCCGCACGCAAAGCCTTCCCCGCCTGGAGCGCCACGCCCGGGCATGTCCGCGCGCGCTACCTGTACGCGATCGCGCGCCAGGTGCAAAAACATTCGCGTTTGTTCGCGGTGCTGGAAACGCTGGACAACGGCAAGCCGATCCGCGAGACGCGCGATATCGATATCCCGCTGGTGGCGCGCCATTTCTATCATCATGCCGGCTGGGCGCAGCTGCAATCTGCCGAGCTTCCAGACCATCAAGCGTTGGGCGTGGTCGGGCAGATCATTCCCTGGAATTTTCCGCTGCTGATGCTTTCCTGGAAAATCGCGCCCGCCATCGCCATGGGCAATACCGTGGTGTTGAAGCCGGCGGAATTTACCTCGCTCACCGCACTACTGTTCGCCGAAATCTGCGCATCGGTCGGCCTGCCGCCAGGCGTGGTCAACATCATCACCGGCGATGGCCGCACCGGTGCGGCGCTGGTGGAACATGTCGACGTCGACAAGATCGCCTTCACCGGCTCCACCGATGTCGGCCGCATCATCCGCAAGGCCACTGCCGGCACGCATAAAAAACTCTCGCTTGAGCTCGGCGGCAAATCGCCCTTCATCGTGTTTGACGATGCCGATCTCGATTCCGCCGTCGAAGGCGTGGTCGATGCCATCTGGTTCAACCAGGGACAGGTGTGCTGCGCCGGTTCGCGCCTGCTGGTGCAGGAAGGCGTGGCCGAGAAGATGTATAAAAAGCTGCGCAACCGCATGGAAAAACTGCGCGTCGGCGATCCGCTCGATAAAGCCGTCGATATCGGCGCCATCGTCGCACCCGTGCAGTTGAAGCAAATCCAGGCCTTGGTAAAACAGGGCGCCGACGAAGGCGCCACCCTATGGCAACCGAGCTGGAGTTGCCCGACAGAGGGCTGCTTCTATCCGCCCACGCTGTTCACCAATGTCGCGCCGGCATCAACCATCGCGCAGGTGGAAATCTTCGGCCCGGTGCTGGCCGCGATGACCTTCCGCACGCCGGCCGAAGCGGTGGCCCTGGCCAACAACACGCGCTATGGCCTCGCCGCCAGCATCTGGAGCGAGGACATCAACCTGGCACTCGATCTCGCCACGCAAGTCAAAGCCGGCACGGTGTGGATCAACAGCACCAATCAATTCGACGCCGCATCCGGCTTCGGCGGCTATCGCGAATCTGGCTTCGGCCGCGAGGGCGGGCGCGAAGGATTGTTTGAATACGTCAAACGTAAATCAACAAAAACCGTACAAACAAAAAGCAAAACACAAGCACTGGCGCGCCTTTCCAGCCAAAAAGACTCCAAAACCCGCACCAATGCTGGGGTCTCACTTTCCGTTGTGCCAGCGATTGATCGCACCGCCAAGATGTTCATCGCCGGCAAACAGGCGCGCCCCGATGGCGGATTGTCATTGCCGGTGTATGGTCCCAACAAAAACTTGATCGCCGAAGTCGGCGCCGGCAACCGCAAGGACATCCGCAACGCCGTCGAAGCCGCCCGCGCCGCCGTCAACGGCTGGAGCAAGGCCACCGCGCACAATCGCGCGCAGGTCGTCTACTTCCTCGCCGAAAATCTCGCTGCCCGCGCCGAAGAATTCGCGCGCCGCATCAGCGCGCAAACCGGGCAGGGCAGTGCCGCAGCATTGGCGGAAGTGGAAGCGAGCATCGATCAACTTTTCACCGCCGCCGCCTGGGCCGACAAATACGATGGCCGCATCCACGGTGTGCCACAGCGCAACGTCACCCTCGCCATGAATGAAGCCATGGGAGTCGTCGCCATCCTCATGCCCGACGACAACCCGCTGCTGGCGCTGGCCACACTCGCCGCACCCGCACTCGCCATGGGCAACGCACTCGTCATCGTGCCCTCGCCCAAACACCCACTCAGCGCCACCGATCTCTACCAGGTGCTCGAAACCTCCGACGTGCCCGCCGGCACCATCAACATCGTGACTGGCGACCGCGACGAACTCGCCAAGACCCTGGCCGAACATGATGATGTCGATGCAATCTGGTATGCCGGTTCAGCCGCCGGGCAGACCGCCGTGCAAAAAGCCTCGGCACACAATATGAAGCGGACTTGGGTAATGGCGGCAACGGGCGCGATGCCGGCGATGGAAGAGGTGTTACGGGAGGCGACGCAGGTTAAGAATATTTGGGTGCCGTATGGGGCTTAAGGGAATCGCCTAATAGCGTTCACTTTGCGACGAAAACCCACCTAAGGAGGTGGGTTTTTTAAGTCCGCTTTGTGTAATTCAACCTATATATTGAATATAGAGTCTTGGCAGTGGTGAATCAGTGTCAAAAAGCCGCCAAAGCTTAAAAAGCATATCAGCGTATATCTTTGATTATTTGCCAATTTGTTTACTTATAAGTTAACATTCAGTGACGGCTTGCCTTGCTCGCATGAAATTGCCCCCAAGTTTGTATCAGCCTAGACCTGATACAAATGAAAGTTGGCGTGTATATGAACTATGTAAATCCAATGCTCGTGAAAGCTCTACCACCGTTGCAGATTTTCGGTCGTTAACGGGTAATGACAAAAACTCCGCATTCAAATCGTTGAAGAACTTCTTGGATAAGGTGCAGAGCGGTTTGCTGCTTCAGAATCTGTACGATGAAACCCAATGTCATGAGGCGCATACATTTAAAGACGCTAATAATAAGAATCAAAAGATTCACCGGATATGGGGAACGGGTACGACACGAATCTATTTCGTTTACTTGCCCAACAAGAATATTGTTGTGCTAAAAACTTGTCCAAAACGTGAAGATAAGTTGACGATCGGCGAGAAAACAGAATTAGAGGAATTAGCGCTGCTAACTTTAGATTGCGCCAAAAATTTTGAATCTAGACTGATTAAAGACCCAAATGAATAAGCCCCAGGTTGCTGCCAATAAAAAGGTCACCTCCACCTCGTCGAATCCACTGTGGGACGCCTTGGCTGACGTTACTGTTGATCCAGTTGAAGAAAAATCGGATCAAGTTGCGAATGACCTTGCTGCGATGCTTGCCTATAAATGTGTGAGTCGGGCTGATTTGGCAAAGCGCCTTGGTTGTACGCGAAGTCGAGTTACGTCGATTTTTAGCGGCAAGAATAATTTGACCCTCAAGACGATTTATGAGGTTAGCAATCATCTTGGATACGACTTTGATGTCGTATTCCGCGAATTCGAAAAGCCGAGAGCATCGCAACCTTGGCATCATCAGTATGTTGTAGTGTTCGAAGTACCGAATAGGCCGCTTGTTAATGTTACTGCGCAGACGGGCGATGAAGTGGTGGGCGACTATTTTCAAGGGAACGCTAAGAAGGTCTACTACAGCTTCAATGAAGTTGCCACATTCGACGCGCCATTGGTTCAATACCTGAGCGACAACCAGTCTATTCATCAGATTGTGAATATGCGTTTTAACCCCGACATTAATCTGAGTCCTGAGGACTATTGCCATGACGACAAAGCCATCAAAAAATCAAAGTAGAAAACTTACTTCAAAACTTCCAGCAAATCAGCTACCACAGCCAGATGACTTGCAGACAATTTATGCTGACGGAATTCTGAATATTGGGCTTGGACCCAATGTATCTAGACTCACCTTTGGTATTGAGAACGGTGATCGAAAATTTAAACCCTCAATGGTACTTGTGCTCCCAACGAATAGGATGCTTGAGGCGATTAGTGCGATCCACGGAGGGCTGCTAAATGATCCCAAGGCGCGCCAAGGCCTTATTGAAGGTCTAGATGCAATGAAAGCTATGTTGCTAAAGAAGCAATGAACCGCTTTCGCGTTTGTTTATAAATGAAAACGGCGGGCCAATGCCCGCCGTTTTTTCTTTGCCCATCAATCCCTGAAATAATCGTCCCGCGCCGAGCCGTCAAACTCGCCGGTCAGCATGCAGCACTTCTTGAAATCTGCGTGCGGAGCCGCAAGGGCAGAGGTCGTTACGGCCCAGCTTTTCGAGCAGCTCTTTGCCGTTGTTGACGGTGCGGATTCCGCCGTGTGAGCGCTTTACGCTGGTTTCGGACGGGAAGCCTTTCTTGCGTTTGCTGGTGGCCTCAAAACGAGAAGAGGTTTTGTTGTGGTTTGGTTTTCATGATTGCCTCCAATGGAGGAGCCATTCGGGGTGGCAGAGTGTTTATCAAAGTCCGATCTAATGTGGCGATCGCTTGGTTCGACCTGAGGCAGTTGCCTCAAATTTCCATTTCAAAAAATCGGGATTGGGCGCATATTTCCCGGATGGGCAGCGAAGTATTTTCTTTGTATGACGGTCGATAAAGGTTTCAACCGTCGATCCCAAGGTGGACCGATCTGTCGGGAACGAAACACGCATGTTTGGCGATATACGAAGTATGCCTAGCTCAAAAGGTAATAAATGAAGGTAATAAATGAAGGTAATAAATGAAGGTAATAAATGAAGGTAATAAATGAAGGTAATAAATGAAGGTAATAAATGAAGGTAAGGGTAAAATAAATGGGGTCAGACACCAATAAAACGGTCAAATGAATTTTGAAAACGAAAGCTTGGTTTTTTCCGAAATGACTTACGTTAGATGAATTGTTGAGGTTACGATTGGTTCAATTTCATGAAAATCTATAAATCGCTCTCAATGTTGATGTTGCTTGGATTGGCCGGCTGCGTACCCAGCACTAGCAATTATGTCTATGAGGAATTCTTAGGGTCAGAGTCGATTTTAAATGAAAAGAAGTCGACTCTGACCCTGGATGTCGCTGTTACCGCCTTTTGCCGCTCGGGCCCGGCGGATTCGCGAATCCAGGAGCGGTTCAGGCAAGATTGCCGACAGATCGCTAAGACTGTTCAACGAAATCAAGGGTGGACAATATGAAAGTGCTGCTGGTCGCAATATTGGCTCTCAGCTTTTGCGGGCTTATCGTGGCACAAACGCAACCTAAATTTGGGAGCAAACAATTTTCGGACCAACTGTATGAAAAAGAAGCGGTGCTTGCAAAGCATTCCCAAAACGTTTTGGAGATGCTTCAAGGCTTCATTTCTGACACCGACAAGCAATCAGGCAACTGGGCTTTTGACAGGGAAGAAAAATTTGACGATCGAATTGGTGAAATTTTAACTTTGTCGTATATGTATCAGGAAATGGTTGATGGCCGAGATAAGAAGATTGCCAAGAAATACCTTATTCTGAGTTGCGCATCTGCAGGGAAAATTGGCCTCAAATCAGCTGAGGAAATAAATAGAATGCTGCCTTCAATAAAATCCATAGCTTTAATAAATGAGATCACGCAAATGAGAGACGATGTTCTAAACGTCATGCGTTTATTGGAAGTTTGTAAAAAATAATTACTCCTACCCATCTTTGTTGTGACAAGACAGGCAACCGCAATGCGTTCACAATGCAAGAATTCTATCAATTACTGACCTCATGCCCTCAGGTTGAAAACCGGCGTCTCTCATTGCGGCAATGATTAAGTCGCGGAATACTTCATAGTTTGTCTTGTGAATGCGGCCGACAAAACGATGAAGAACGTCGCGGCCCTTAAATCGCTTTCGCCAAGTGTCAGCCGCAAGCGCCTTTTCGAAATCCACTATGAGCTGCTCCTCCATTGCTACCAGCGTCGGCAAGTCGAACCTTTCGCGAACTAGGGTTGAAATATTTTCCGAAGACCGTTGAACTGTGGCTGAGAGTACTGGGGCGACTGCGGGCGTATTTGGGTCCGTCGCAGTTTTTATCAATTTGAGCAATTCAGTGCGCACTGTAGCGCCAAGCTGATGTCGAATAAGACCGACCATTGTTTCCTTTGCGCATTCACGAAGAGCCACATAAATTTCTTCCTCGGAAGCAAACGATGTAACGCCGAGATCTTTCACAATCTTGAGAATGAATTTCGGCTCCAGTAAGTAATTCTCGATGTGGTAAACATCCCATTCGAAGCTTTGGTCTGGAACCGGGTTCTCCGACTCGGCATCGGAATCCGAATCGACGATCGAGAATATTTTCATTGGAACCTGCCCTTTCTCCAGCGCAACGCTCAAGATTTCGTGCAAGCCCCGTACGCGTTGCTTGCTTCCTGCGGAAACCGTATTTGCCTTCTGCTGAAGCATGGGGAAAAGTGTGTTTGCCAGACGCTGGTCAAAGTCCGAATTTTCGCCTTCAAAAATAATTAGTTTCGCATCAGGCCGGTATGACGCTAGGTCGCCGACTAGGTCAATGACCGCACGTTGTAGCCCTTCTTTTGCCAGCAACGGCGTCGCCTGCTGAGTTTGGGTTGGCGTGGCGGTCTGCATATGAAAAACCGAATAGTCGTCTTGTCCGACAGCTTCCCGTAATAGCGCATCGGAATGTGTAATAAGCCAAATTTGATTGTCTAATGCGCTACCGAGATGTCGGTGGTAAAACGCCGATAGGCCTTTTATCAGCCGAGGATTCAAATGCAGCTCAGGCTCATCCAAGAGAACTTGCGAAGTCTTAGATAACCGTAAAGAACTTCTTTTTCGCCGGCGCTGAGCTCATTGAGATCGTGCGTAGCACCGTCAGCGGTTTTTACTGGGAACAGTAGGGTGCCGCTCTCCGTCGGCTGTGGTCCAAGAAACTCCTTGTCTGGGAAGAAGGTGCGAAATAATTCTTTGAGCGTACTCGACAAGGACTCCTGGCCGTCTGCTGACTTCGAAACTTGTTCGGCAAGCAATTCTTTTATGTAGGATGAAGCCATCTCCGACTTTACGTTCGCGTACTTGTTTGCATAGTTGTACAGCGAATGGGCGCTTCGCTGTTGTTCAACCGCATCAAGATTCAAGTTGATACCTGCTAAAGTCTCACGGCCATAAGTACGATGTGGACCGTGATAGTCGAGAACACCGAGATGGTGGGGGCGAAATGTTCCAAAGATAATCTCCAAAGTCTTACTCGGTCGGACAGTTGGATCCATCCCCGGAGCGAGCA
>WNFM01205519.1_pt2 | contig 60366 bp, 54 predicted proteins | sample 5400271 | NCBI WGS metagenome assembly WNFM01 (sample SAMN13153352, study PRJNA577476) | soil metagenome | isolation source: 60 cm saprolite on Douglas fir-dominated hillslope | place: USA:California | collected 2013-09-17
GTTTTCACGTTGACCAGCACCTGCGGGTAGAGCTGCACGCCGTTGCACAACTCGTCCAGGCCCCGGCCTTCGGCCTTCAACGCGTGCAGCACCTGCAATGCGGACACGATGCCATCGCCGGTGGTGTGCTTGTCGAGGCAGATGATGTGGCCCGAATTCTCGCCGCCGAGCTGCCAGCCTTTCTCGACCAGCTTTTCCAGAACGTAACGGTCGCCGACGGCCGCGCGCGCGAATGGAATTCCGAGAAGGCCAAGCGCCTGTTCCATGCCCAGATTGGTCATCAGCGTACCGACCACCCCGCCCTTCGAGCGCTTGTGCTTCTTGCGGAACTGCGCAATGACGAACAGCAACTGGTCTCCGTCATAAAGCTTGCCGTCCTGGTCGGCCATCATCAACCGGTCGCCATCGCCGTCGAAGGCTACGCCCAGGTGGGCACGTTGCGCTTTCACCGCCCTGGCCAGCGCCTGGGGATGCGTGGCGCCGCAATCGCGATTGATGTTGATCCCGTCAGGCTGTGCGCCGACGGAATAAACCTCGGCACCCAATTCGTGAAACACGTGCGGTGCGATGTGATAGGTGGCGCCGTGCGCGCAATCCACCACCAGCTTGAGTCCGCGCAGGTCGAGATTGTTGGGAAAAGTGCTCTTGCAGAATTCGATGTAACGCCCGGCGGCATCGTTCAGGCGACGCGCCTTGCCCAGTTGCGCCGAGGGCATGACTTCGAGCGGCTGGTCGAGCCGCGTTTCGATGGCATGTTCGACGGCGTCCGGCAGCTTGTTGCCATCCGCGGAGAAAAATTTGATGCCATTGTCTTCGAACGGATTGTGGGAAGCGGAAATCACGATGCCGGCCTGCAGGCGCAGGGCACGCGTAAGGTAGGCGACCGCGGGTGTGGGCATCGGCCCCGCAAGATAGGTGTCCACGCCCGCGGCGGACAGGCCCGCCTGCAGCGCAGATTCCAGCATGTAACCGGAGATGCGCGTGTCCTTGCCGATCAGCACCGCGGCATGGTCGCCGGGCGGCAGGTCCTGCCCGGCGGCGAGGACCTTGCCGGCGGCGTAACCAAGGCGCATCACGAAGTCGGGCGTGATCGGCGCTTCGCCGACCCGCCCGCGCACGCCGTCCGTACCGAAATATTTTCTGATTTTTCTCATGGAAATGAAAATGTAGCGTCGTCTATCGCGCGCAATACCAGCAGGCAATCGCGGGTTGCGGCCACATCGTGCACGCGAACGATCGAAGCCCCGCGTTGCGCCGCCAGCAATGCGCCGGCCGCGCTTGCGTACACACGTTCCGCAGCTTCGCGTCCGACGATTTTACCGAATAGTCCCTTGCGCGACAGGCCTGCGAGCAATGGATATCCGGCTTCGCGCAGCCGCGGCAGCGCGCGAATCAGTTCGAGGTTGTGTTGCGGCGTCTTGCCGAAGCCGAAGCCCGGATCCAGCACGATGCGATCGTGCCCGATGCCGGCAGCGAGCGCAGCGATGGCGCGCTCAGTCAGAAATGTTTCCACCTCGCCGACCACGTCGCGGTAATGCGGGGCCTGTTGCATGGTGCGCGGCTCGCCCTGCATATGCATCAGGCACACCGCCGCATTCGAACCCGCGACGGCATCGAGCGCACCGTCCGAGCGCAACGCAAAGATGTCGTTGATCATTGCCGCACCGGCGGCAAGCGCACGGCGCATCACTTCCGGCTTGCAGGTATCCACCGACACCGGCACCGGCAACTCGACGAGTTTTTCCAGCACGGGCAGCACCCGCCGCAGTTCCTCATCGACAGTGACAGGCCCCGCACCGGGGCGTGACGATTCGCCGCCGATGTCGAGAATGTCTGCGCCTTCGTCGAGCAACTGCCTGGCGTGGTCGAGGGCGCGTCCGGGATCGAGATACTTGCCGCCGTCGGAAAACGAATCCGGGGTGATGTTGACGATGCCCATGATGAGCGGGCGCTCGCGCGACAGCGAAAAACCGCCGAGCTTAAGAATGGCGTGAGGGGAAAGGGGTGAGGGGTGAGGGAAAGCCATCACATTGCCGCTGGCCATAGGCGAGGGTTGTCGATGCACGAACGTGAATTCACGAAATGAAAAGGGTGAGGAAATGACTCCTCACCCCTTCCTCCTCACCCCTTACGGGGTGTCTACGCTTCCCGGGCCGGGGTAACCGTCACCGGTGCCGTCGCACTGCCTTGCGACGGTGGCGGTGTCTGCGTGTTTGCCGGCGGCTTGGGCGGACGCGGCGGGCGGCCTTCCATGATGTCACCGACCTGGTCGGCGTCGATGGTTTCCCATTCCATCAGCGCCTTGGCCATGGCTTCGACCTTGCCGCTGTTGTCTTCGATGAGCTTGCGCGCAAGCGTGTACTGCTCGTCGATGATGCGCCGGATCTCCGCGTCGACCTGCTGCATGGTCGCCTCGGAAACGTTCTTGTGCGTGGTGATCGAACGGCCGAGGAAGACTTCGCCTTCGTTCTCGCCGTACACCATCGGGCCGAGATGGTCGCTCATGCCCCATTGCGTCACCATGCGCCGCGCCATTTCAGTGGCCCGCTCGAAGTCGTTGGACGCCCCGGTGGTCATCTGCTTCATGAATATTTCTTCGGCGATGCGTCCGCCGAACAGCACGGAGATGTTCTGCAGGATCTGCTCGCGGTCCATGCTGTAGCGGTCTTCCTGCGGCAACTGCATGGTCACGCCCAGAGCGCGCCCGCGCGGAATGATGGTGACCTTGTGCACCGGATCGGTCCGCGGCAACAGCCTTGCGACGACCGCATGGCCGGATTCGTGGTATGCGGTATTGCGCCGCTCGTGCTCCGGCATCACCATGGACTTGCGTTCCGCGCCCATCATGATCTTGTCCTTGGCGCGCTCGAAATCGTCCATGTCCACCAGGCGCTTGTTGCCGCGCGCGGCGAACAACGCCGCCTCGTTTACGAGGTTGGCCAGATCGGCGCCGGAAAACCCGGGTGTGCCGCGCGCGAGGATGTCCGGACGCACGTCGGGGGCAACCGGAACCTTGCGCATGTGCACCATGAGGATCTGCTCGCGGCCGCGGATGTCGGGCAGCGGAACCACGACCTGACGGTCGAATCGGCCCGGACGCAGCAGCGCGGGATCGAGCACGTCGGGACGGTTGGTCGCGGCGATCACGATCACGCCCACGCCGGTTTCGAATCCGTCCATTTCCACCAGCAGCTGGTTCAGCGTCTGCTCGCGTTCGTCATTGCCACCGCCCAGGCCGGCGCCACGCTGGCGGCCGACCGCGTCGATTTCATCGATGAACACGATGCAAGGCGCGTGTTTCTTGGCCTGCTCGAACATGTCGCGCACGCGGGCCGCGCCCACACCGACGAACATTTCGACGAAATCGGAGCCGGAGATCGAGAAGAACGGCACCTTGGCTTCACCGGCGATCGCGCGCGCCAGCAGCGTTTTACCGGTGCCGGGAGAACCGACCATCAGCACGCCGCGGGGAATGCGCCCGCCGAGTTTCTGGAACTTGCTGGGATCGCGCAGGAATTCGACCAGTTCGGAAACTTCCTCCTTGGCCTCTTCGCAGCCGGCGACGTCCGCAAACGTGACCGGATTGGTGGACTCGTCGAGCATGCGCGCGCGGCTCTTGCCGAACGAGAACGCACCGCCGCGACCGCCGCCTTGCATCTGGCGCATGAAGAATATCCACACGCCGATCAGCAACAGCATCGGGAACCAGGATACGAAGATGTTCATCAGCAGCGACGGCTCTTCCTCGGGCTTGGCCTCGATGATGACGCCGGCCTTCAACAGGTCGGACACCAGCCACGGATCCGACGGGGAATAGGTGGTGAACTTGGCGCCGTTGCTCTTCACGCCCTTCAGCACGCGGCCTTCGATCGTCACCTTGGCCACGTTGCCCTGCTTCACCTCTTCGATGAACTGCGAATACTCCACCGAGGTGTTCTGCTGCTGGCGCGCACTGAATTGATTGAAGACCGTCATCAGCACCAACGCGATGACCAGCCAGATCGCTACGTTCTTGATGAGATTATTCAAGGTTTCTCCTTGCCACGACGGCTCGCGAGCCGCCAATCATTGAGGCCATTCTAAACCGATTCCGGTAGTTACGCGGGGTTACGCCCCGCGCAGGCAGTTCAGCCCTGTGGCCGTTTGCCGCGAGCCAGCAGATAAAACTCGCTGGAACGGTCGCGCGATGCCTTCGGTTTGCGTACCGCGACCGAAGCGAAGGTGCCGGAAAGCTCTTTGCGGAATTCGTCCAGCCCCGCGCCCTGGAAAACTTTGACTAGCAGGTCGCCGCCCGGTTTCAGCCGGTCGCGGGCAAATTCGTGTGCCAGTTCGGCCAGATGGATCGAACGGGCCGAGTCGACCAGCCCTACCCCGCTGATATTGGGCGCCATGTCGGAAACCACAAGATCTATGGAACGATTGCCCGATTGCTCCTCGAGGAGCTTCAGTGTGGCCTGTTCCGAGAAATCGCCGCGAATCACCACTACACCGCGCAGGGGTTCCATTTCGAGCAGATCCAGGGCAATGACCTGTCCCTTCACGCCCACAATCGGTGCCAATATCTGCGACCAGCCGCCGGGCGCCGCGCCAAGGTCGACCACGGTCATGCCCGGGCGTACCAGCTTGTCCTTTTCGAGGATTTCCAGCAGCTTGTAGGCGGAGCGCGAACGATAACCGTCCTGCTTTGCGCGGCGCACGTAGACGTCCGTCACATGTTCGTGCATCCATGCCTTGCTGGTTCTGGTTCGCGCCATTGGCCTAAAATGCCTGTTTGAAGGAGATCTTAAGTGCCGCTGCAACTCTCGCCCGCCGAACGCCGGGCTCTCAAAGCCCGGGCTCATGCCCTTGAACCCACTGTACTCGTCGGCAGCGCCGGCCTCACGCCGGCAGTGGCCGCTGAAATCGACCGCAATCTGACTGCCCACGAACTCATCAAGGTTCGCGTCATGGGCGATGACCGTGACGCGCGCGAGGACATTCTGAAACGAATTTGCGACGATCTGGGGGCGGCCCCGGTCCAGCATATCGGCAAGATCCTGGTCGTTTACCGGTCCAAGCCCGAGGCACCGCCCAAGCGCAAGCCGAAAGCGAAGCGAAAACCGCCGCGCGTGCTCAAACGCAGCTTCCAGAACCGCGCTTGACGACTCAGCGTCCGCGCCCGTGCTGCAGCACGACCACCAGCCCGAACACGCATTCGATCAGATAGAGCACGCTCGACACGCCGTGCCAGGCCGCGAAGCGGTCGCGGAAAATGCTCTGCATCACTTCCGACGGCAACGCCTGCTCGCGCAAGCTCGCCATGATCGGCTGCACGCCGAACTGACCCGCCGCAGCCAACGCCATCATCAGCAGCACCGACCAGAACAGCAACTGGCCGAATGCCTGGCCGCCGAAGCGCGCCAGCCTGAACAGCAGCAAATAGGCGCCGCAGCCCAGCCCGATGTAGGCGATCGCAGTGAAAAACAGCCCGGCCAGCATGCCGGCCTGGGAACGATCGCCCAGCGAGTGAAACAGCAAGGGGGCCACGATCAGACCGATGGCCCAAAGCCCGCCTACCCACAGGGTAATGGCGATCGACTGCAATGCGTCGACGATGAATCGCATGAGGCTAGGGGCTAGGGGCTAGGGGCTAGGGGCTAGGGATTTAGGAATGTTCATGTCTGGCTTAGTTCAGGCAACGGGTACTTAAAGAATCTTTTTAAGTCCCCTAGCCCCTCGTCCCTCGTCCCTAGCCCCTAGCCCCTAGAGATACTTCACATCCAGTATTTCGTACTCCTTGATGCCGCCCGGCGCCTTGACCTCGGCGACATCGCCGGAATACTTGCCGATCAGCGCGCGAGCGATCGGCGAACTGATGGAAATCTTGTTGTTCTTGATGTTCGCCTCGTCGTCGCCGACGATCTGGTAGGTCACGGTCTCGTGGCTGTCGACTTCCTCGAGTTCCACCGTCGCCCCGAATACGCAGCGCCCGTCGGCATCCAGATGGGCCGGATCGATGATCTGCGCGTTGGCGAGCTTGCTTTCCACTTCGACTATGCGCCCTTCGATGAAGCTCTGCCTTTCCTTGGCGGCATCGTATTCGGCGTTCTCGGACAAGTCGCCATGCGAACGCGCTTCCTGGATCGCCGCAATCACCGACGGCCGCTCAACCGTCTTGAGCTGATGCAATTCGCTGCGCAGCAATTCGGCGCCCTTCACGGTCAACGGAACCTTGTTCATCATTCGAGCCCTTAAGAGGATTGGTGGATTGCCGGCTCCAAACGCAGCCTGGCGTGCAACTCCTGGAGGGAGTAAGCCTTCAACTCCTGCATGTGCTGCATGCCGGTGCAGGCCGCCCGCGCGCCGGCGATGGTCGTGAAATAAGTCACGCGCGCCTGCAGCGCGGAGCGCCGGATCGAGTAGGAGTCCTGGATGGCGCTGCGGCGGTCTTCGACCGTATTGACGATCAGCGCGATCTCTCCATTCTTGATCATATCGACGACATGCGGCCGGCCTTCGGCGACTTTGTTGACCGGCGCAACCTGCAGTCCCGCTTCGGTAAGCGCGGTTGCAGTGCCGCGCGTCGCCAGCAGGCTGAAGCCGAGTTTCGCCAGTGTGCGCGCGATTTCGACCACTTTGGGTTTGTCGGAATTGCGCACGCTGATGAAGGCCTTGCCACCCGACGGCAGTCTTACACCGGCGGCGAGTTGCGATTTCACGAACGCCTCGGCAAAGGTGTCGCCCACGCCCATGACTTCGCCGGTGGACTTCATTTCCGGACCGAGGATGGTATCCACGCCCGGAAACTTGATGAACGGAAACACCGCTTCCTTGACGCAGTAAAAAGGCGGGATCACTTCGCCCTTGATCCCCTGGCTCTTCAGGGTCTGGCCGACCATGCAACGCGCGGCAATCTTGGCCAGCTGCAACCCGGTCGCCTTGGACACGTAAGGCACGGTGCGCGACGCGCGCGGGTTGACTTCGAGCACGAACACGACGTCGTTCTGGATCGCGAACTGGATGTTCATCAGGCCGACTACTTGCAATGCATTGGCCATGGACACTGTCTGCCGTCGCAATTCGTCCTGCAGGTCTTTCGACAGGCTGAACGGAGGCAGCGAGCAGGCGGAGTCGCCTGAATGCACGCCGGCCTGTTCGATATGCTCCATGATGCCGCCGATCAGCACGTCGTCGCCGTCGCAGATCGCGTCGACATCGACCTCGATCGCATCATTGAGGAAACGGTCGAGCAGTACCGGGGAATCGTTCGAAACCTTCACCGCCTCGCGCATGTAACGTTCCAGGTCGCGCTGTTCGTGCACGATCTCCATCGCACGGCCGCCGAGCACGTAGGAAGGCCGCACCACCAGCGGGTAGCCGATTTCCTGGGCCAGCGCCAGCGCCGCCTCGGGATTGCGCGCCGTGCGGTTGGGCGGCTGCTTGAGCTTCAGTTCCACCAGCATTTTCTGGAAGCGCTCGCGGTCTTCCGCGCAATCGATCATGTCGGGGTTGGTGCCGATGATCGGCACGCCGTTGGCGTCGAGGTCTTGCGCGAGCTTCAGCGGCGTCTGCCCGCCGTATTGCACGATCACGCCGATGGGCTTCTCCACCGCGACGATCTCGAGCACGTCCTCCAGCGTGAGCGGCTCGAAGTACAGGCGGTCCGACGTATCGTAATCGGTGGACACCGTTTCCGGGTTGCAGTTGACCATGATGGTCTCGTAACCGTCTTCGCGCAGCGCCAGTGCCGCATGCACGCAGCAGTAGTCGAACTCGATGCCCTGGCCGATCCGGTTCGGTCCGCCGCCCAGCACCAAGACTTTCCTGCGCTCGGTCGGCCGCGATTCGCACTCTTCCTCGTAGGTCGAATACATGTACGCGGTGCGGGTATCGAATTCGGCGGCGCAGGAATCCACGCGCTTGTAGACCGGACGCACATTCAACTCCCAGCGTTTGGCGCGTACGGCATCCTGCGTGGCGTTCAGCAATTTCGCCAGCCTGCGGTCGGAGAATCCGGCGCGCTTCAGGTTCAGCAACGCATTGCGGTCCAGGTCGCCCACGCGTTTGCCGGCCAACGCCTTTTCCTGGCGCACGAGGTCTTCGATCTGTGCCAGGAACCACGGGTCGATGTGGGTCAACTGCCGGACTTCCTCGAGGGTCATGCCGATGCGCAAGGCGTCGGCGAGGAACAGGATGCGATCCGGCCCGGCATCGGCGAGTTCGGTCTCGATGAGTTCCCGGTCGACGGTCTTCTCGTCGAAACCGTCGATGCCCGTTTCCAGTCCGCGCAGCGCCTTCTGCATCGACTCCTGGAAGGTGCGGCCCATGGCCATGACTTCGCCCACGGACTTCATCTGCGTCGTCAGGCGCGAATCGGCCTGCGGAAATTTCTCGAATGCGAAGCGCGGAATCTTGGTGACGACATAGTCGATGGTCGGCTCGAAGGAGGCGGGTGTGACGCCGCCGGTAATGTCGTTCCTGAGTTCGTCCAGCGTATAGCCGACCGCGAGCTTGGCCGCCACCTTGGCGATCGGAAAGCCGGTTGCCTTCGAGGCCAGGGCTGACGAGCGCGACACGCGCGGATTCATCTCGATGATGACCATGCGCCCGTCGTCCGGATTGATGCCGAACTGCACGTTGGAGCCGCCGGTGTCGACGCCGATCTCGCGCAGGCACGCGATCGACGCGTCGCGCATGATCTGGAATTCCTTGTCGGTCAGCGTCTGCGCCGGGGCCACCGTGATCGAATCTCCGGTATGGATGCCCATCGGATCGAGGTTTTCGATCGAGCAGACGATGATGCAGTTGTCCTTGTGGTCGCGCACCACCTCCATCTCGAACTCTTTCCAGCCGATCACCGATTCTTCGATCAGCAGTTCGTGGGTGGGCGAAGCATCTAGCCCGCGCTCGCAGATCGCGACGAACTCTTCCTTGTTGTAGGCAATGCCCCCGCCGGTGCCGCCCAACGTGAACGAGGGCCGGATGATGGTCGGGAAGCCGACCATGGCCTGCACCTGCAACGCCTCCTCCAGGCTGTGCGCGATGGAGGAACGCGGGCTCGCCAGCCCGATTTTGGTCATCGCCTTCTTGAACTTCTCGCGATCCTCGGCCTTGTCGATGGCCTCGCGGGATGCGCCGATCAGTTCCACGTTGTATTTTTCCAGTACGCCGTGCCTAGCCAGGTCGAGCGCGCAATTGAGCGCGGTCTGGCCGCCCATCGTCGGCAACAACGCGTCCGGCCGTTCGACGGCAATGATCTTCTCCACCATCTGCCAGTTGATCGGCTCGATGTAGGTGACGTCCGCCATTTCCGGATCGGTCATGATCGTGGCCGGATTGGAATTCACCAGGACGACGCGATAGCCCTCTTCGCGCAGCGCCTTGCAGGCCTGCGCGCCGGAATAGTCGAACTCACAGGCCTGGCCGATGACGATCGGGCCGGCGCCGATGATGAGGATGCTGTTGAGGTCGGTGCGCTTCGGCATGATTTGATCGATGCGGCTCTAGCGATGCGCCTTGTGCCGTTCCATCAACTTGATGAATCGGTCGAACAGGTAGTCGACGTCGTGCGGGCCGGGGCTGGCTTCGGGATGCCCCTGGAAACAGAATGCGGGCTTGTCGGTGCGGGTGAAGCCCTGCAGGCTGCCATCGAACAACGACACGTGCGTGACCTTCACGTTCGCAGGCAGCGTTTTGGCATCGACGGCGAAACCGTGGTTCTGGCTGGTGATCATGACCCGGCCGGTCTCGAGATCCTGCACCGGATGGTTGGCTCCGTGATGGCCGAACTTCATCTTGACGGTCTTGCCGCCGCTGGCGAGTCCGAGCAACTGATGTCCCAGGCAGATGCCGAACGTCGGCACGCCGGCATCCAGCAACTTGCCGATCGCCCTGACCGCGTAATCGCAGGGTTCGGGATCGCCCGGCCCGTTGGACAGGAATACACCGTCGGGTTTCAGCGCCAGTACTTCTTCGGCCGTCGCCTGCGCCGGCAGCACAGTGAGTTTGCAGCCCCGGCTTGCGAGCATGCGCAGGATGTTGTGCTTCACCCCGTAGTCGTAAGCCACAACGTGATACTTCGGCGTTGCCTGCGCCCGGTAGCCTTCGCCCAGCGCCCACTCCGATTGATTCCATTGGTACGGCTTGCCGCAGCTGACGACTTTCGCGAGATCCATGCCGGCCAGCCCGGGGAAGGCGCGTGCCTGCGCCAACGCAAAAGTCTCGTCGACCTTGCCGCCCATCAGGCAGCCGCTTTGTGCGCCTTTGTCGCGCAGGATGCGAGTGAGTTTGCGGGTGTCGATGCCGGCGATCGCCGGGATGTTCTGGTCCCGCAAATAGCCGGGCAGGTCCTGGCTCATGCGGAAATTGCTCGCACGGACGGCCAAGTCGCGGATGACTAGGCCGGCGGCGAAGACCTTGCCTGACTCGGTGTCTTCCGGATTGACGCCGACATTGCCGATATGCGGATAAGTCAGCGTGACGATCTGCCGGCAATACGACGGATCGGTCAGGATTTCCTGATAACCCGTCATCGCGGTGTTGAACACCACTTCACCCGAGGTATGGGCCAGCGCGCCGATCGAAAACCCGCGAAATACCGTGCCATCGGCGAGCACGAGTATGGCGGGCTGACGGTCGAGGGCAGGCAAGAGAGGCTCCCGGGAGTGCGGTTTCAAAGGTACACATGGAAAGCGGGAGAGGCACGCGCCTCTCCCGCTTTCATTGGTCTGCGATTATAGACGAACGACGGCGGTCGTTCAATGTGCGGCGGCTTATTTCAGCCCGAGTACGTCCTGCATGTCGTAAAGGCCCGATTTCTTGCCGGCCAGGTAGCGCGCCGCGCGCAGTGCGCCCAGCGCAAAGGTCGCGCGGCTGGCGGCTTTGTGCGTGATTTCCACCCGCTCGCCGATCCCGGCGAACAGCGCCGTGTGATCGCCGACGATGTCGCCGCCGCGCACGGTGGCGAAACCGATGGTCGACGGCTTGCGCTCGCCGGTCACGCCTTCGCGGCCGTAAACAGCTTCCGTGGCAAGGTCGCGGCCGAGGGCGGAAGCGATCACTTCGCCCAGGCGCAGCGCAGTGCCCGAAGGCGCATCCACCTTGTGGCGGTGATGCGCTTCGATGATTTCGACGTCGTAACCCTCGTTCAGAACTTTTGCCGCCAGCTCGGCGAGCTTGAACGTGAGGTTCACGCCCACACTCATGTTCGGCGCCATCACGATCGAAATCTTTTTCGCTGCTTCGGCGACCAGCGCTTTCTGCTCCGGCTGAAAGCCCGTCGTGCCGATGACCATGCGGATGCCTTGCGTACTGCACAGCTTCAGGTGAGCCAGCGTCCCTTCGGGGCGGGTGAAATCCACCAGTACGTCGCAATCCGCCAGGGCGGTTTCCAGGTCCGCGGAAATGCGCACGCCGCACGGTGCGCCTACCAGTTCGCCGGCGTCCTTGCCCAAGTATGGATTGTCAGGCAATTCGAGCGCCGCTTTGAGGCGAAAATCCGCCGATTGTGCGATGGCTTCTATCAACGCCCGGCCCATGCGTCCGGAACTGCCGGCTACTGCAATCTGCTGAGTCGTCATCTTGCGTGTGCGAGTGAAATCCGGGAAAACCCCTCAGGGCTGGCGGGTTTCGGAAGGCACCTGAGTCAGCTTGTCCGCCGGCACGATGTCGCCCTCCACGTGCTTGAGCTTGTCGCCGTCGAAGACGATCGTGATCCTGTGCTGTGCGCGCACATTGTTCGCCTTGCCGGTCAGGTAAACATAATCCCACCGATTCGGATGGAAGGCGTCGGCGATCAGGGGCGTGCCGAGGATGAATCGCACCTGCGAACGCGTCATCTCCGGTTTGAGCTTCGCCACCATCGCCTGGTCGACGTAGTTGCCCTGCTGGATGTCGATCTTGTGCGGCGCCAGCATGCAGCCGGCGACCAGCATGGGTAACAGGAACAGGAGGCGCATTATTTTTCCCCGGCGCGAATCGGCATGGGGGCCGGGCGCGGTTTCCAAGCAGATTGAAAGCCGCTATCATAATTCACCCCATCCTCCCTGTCAGTCCCGCCATGAACACACCGCACAACCTGAAGAACATCGGACTGAAGGCGACCCTGCCGCGCCTGAAGATCCTCGACCTGTTCGAGAACAGCGACGTGCGGCACCTGACCGCCGAAGACGTGTACAAGGTCCTGCTCAACGAAGGCATGGAGATCGGGCTTGCCACGATTTACCGCGTGCTCACCCAGTTCGAGCAGGCGGGCATCCTGATCCGGCACCATTTCGAGTCCGGCAAGGCGGTGTTCGAGTTGAACCAGGGCGGCCACCACGACCATCTGGTGTGCCTTCAATGCGGCAAGGTGGAGGAATTCATGGACGCCGAGATCGAGCGGCGCCAGACGAAAATCGCCAAGGATCGCGGCTTCTCCATCCACGAGCATTCGCTGCAGCTCTACGCCGACTGCATCAAACCGAACTGCCCGAACAAGCCGAAGGCCTGAACAGCGGCTGCCGCCAGGCAGCGGCTGCAGCGCAGCTCCCGTTCACTGATCACCGTTTACCGTTCACCGGAGTCGCGTTCACCATCTCCAGCATTTCGGCAGCATGCTTGCGCGTGGTCTCGGTGATTTTCACGCCACCCAGCATGCGCGCAATCTCTTCCACCCTTGCAGCGCGGTCCAGCACGGCGACCGCACTGGCCGCCTTGCCATTCGCCGCCGCCTTGCGCACCTGCCACTGGTGGTCGCCGGCCGCCGCGACTTGCGGCAGGTGGGTCACGCACATGACCTGATGCTCGCCGCCCAGGGCCTTGAGCATGAGCCCGACGATTTCGGCAACCCGCCCGCCGATGCCGGCATCCACCTCGTCGAAAATCAGGGTCGGCACGGCGGCGACCTGGCTGGTAACGGTCTGGATCGCAAGGCTGACCCGCGACAACTCGCCGCCTGACGCCACTTTCGCCAGTGGTCTGGGTGTGGCGCCGGCATGGCCGGACACGAGAAATTCGATCTGCTCCAGCCCGTGAGCACTCCCCTCGGGCAGTACGTTGAGCGAAATCTCGAATGCCCCGCCCGCCATCGCCAGGGCCTGCATCGATGCCGTGACTTTGGTCGCCAGATCGGCCGCGCCTTTCTTGCGCGTGGAGGATAGTTTGCGGGCAACGTCCTTGTAGGCTTTCTGCGTTTCCGACTCGCGCTGGCGCAGTGCATCGGCGTCGATACCCGCGGCGAGTTCGGCAAGTCGCGTCTTTATTTTCCGCAGCCGTTCGGGAATGTCAGGAATCTGCAGCTTGAACTTGCGCGCCGCGGTGTGCACCGCGTCGAGCCGCGCTTCGACTTCGCGCAGGCGCTGCGGATCGAGTTCAAGCCGCTGTTGATAATGGCGCAGGCCGTAAACGGTTTCCTGCAACTGGATCTGCGCCGGCTCCAGCAGATCGAGAATTTCCCTGAGCTTGGGGTCGTAGTCCACCATGCCCTGCAGGCGCGACAGCACAGAAGCCACCGCCGTCAGGCTCGATATTTCTCCTTCCGACAACACGTCGAGGCCGAATTGCACGGCTTCGATCAGGCTGGCCGCGTGTGCCAGCCGTTTGTGCTCCGCCTGCAATTCGTCCCACTCCTCGACCCGGAATGACAGCGCCTCGAGCTCCTTCGCCTGCCAGTCGAGTTGCTCGCGCTCCGCCACCAATGCCTGCGCGTTGGTCTCCAGCGCCACGAGCTGCCGGCGAATGTCCTGCCATGTGCGATGGGCCTCCGCGACTTGTCCGGCCAGCCCGGTCGCGCCGGCAAAGCCATCGACGAGTTCGCGCTGCGAGGCGGCGCGCAACAAGGACTGGTGGGCATGCTGGCCGTGGATGTCGATCAGGTGTTCGCCGATATCCTTCAGTTGTTGCACGGTCGCCGGACGGCCGTTGACGTATGCGCGCGAACGGCCCGACGTTTCGATGACTCTGCGCAAGAGACATTCGCCGTCGTCGCCGGCGAGGTCGTTTTCCCGGAGGTAAGCCGTCAGCGCGGGAATCCGCTCCGCTGAGAATTCGGCGCTCACTTCGGCTTTGTCCCTGCCTTCGCGCACCAGCCCGGACTCGGCCCGTTCGCCGAGTACCGTCGCCAGCGCGTCGATGAGGATCGACTTGCCGGCGCCGGTCTCGCCGGTCAGCACGGTGAACCCGGGCTGGAATTCCAGGTCGAGCCGGTCGACGATGACAAAATCGCGGATGCTTAAGGTACGCAACATGGTTGCTTCCGAATAGTGCGGCCGCGATCTAAAGCGTCTCGCTCCAGTGCAGTTTTTCCCGGAGCATGTGATAGTAATTGTGCTCGAGCGGATGCAGCAGCCGGATCGAATGCGGACAGCGCTGCACCAGGATCTTGTCGCGCTCCTTCAATTCATGATGCGAATGGCTGTCGAAGTGCGCACGCGCATCGGCGGCCTTCAGGATCATGATTTCGATTCTGGATTCGGCTCCGACGACGATCGGCCGGTTCGACAGCGTATGCGGACACACGGGCACCAGCCCGATGACACTCAGGCTGGGATGCAGGATCGGACCGCCCGACGACAGTGCGTAGGCCGTGGAGCCGGTCGGGGAAGTCACGATCAGGCCATCGGAGCGCAGGTTGTAGACGAACTTGCCGTCGATGCGCACTTCCAGTTCGATCAGGCTGCCTTCCGCACCCTTGTTCACCGAGATGTCGTTGAACGCCACCACGTCCAGCACCCTGTTCTCCGCGCTCCAGACTTCAGCCTGCAACAGCAGGCGGGATTCCTCGACGAACTGGCCATCAAGGATGGCGGCCATCGCATCAAACATGCCGCCCATCGACAGATCGGTCAAAAACCCCAGCCGGCCTTGGTTGATGCCGACCAGGGCGACATCGAAAGGCGCGAAGGTGCGGGCGATGTTGAGCATGGTGCCGTCGCCGCCGATGACGATGGCCAGCTGGGCGGCGCGCCCGACCTCGTCGAGCGGCAACACGGCATAGTTGTTCTTGCCGACATGGGTCGCCGTCAGCGGATCGAGCAGCACCTTCACGCCGCGCTCGCTCAGGAACTGTGCAAGGCGCATGACCGGTTCGGCGATCTCCGGACTTTTGTATTTGCCGATCAGCGCGATGGTCTTGAATGTCTTCGACATGGCGCGAATTAGAGCACATTTGCCGATCCGGCTCTCACAGGAGGCGACAGGTTGGGACTGCGGCACGGTAGAATGGCTGCATGACATCGAGCGACAGTTTTCCCAGCGAACGGGCGCAGCGGCTGCTGAAGATGCTGGTCGAACGCTATATTTCCGACGGCCAGCCGGTCGGTTCGCGCGCGCTCGCCCGGTTTTCCGGCCTGGAACTGAGCCCGGCGAGCATCCGCAACGTCATGGCGGACCTGGAAGAGCTCGGCTTCATCTCCAGCCCGCATACTTCGGCGGGCAGGATACCGACGCCGCGCGGCTACCGGTTTTTCGTCGATACGCTGCTCAAGGTACGGCCGCTCGACCAGGTCGAGATCAACCAGCTGGAAGGACAATTGCAGCCGGACAACACGCAAAAGCTGGTTGCCCAGGCCTCGCACCTGCTGTCCGACCTGACGCGTTTCGCGGGTGTGGTGATGACGCCCAAGCGCAGGACCGCCGCTTTCCGCCACATCGAATTCCTGGGCCTGTCCGAGAAACGCATCCTGCTGATCATCGTCGCGCCGGACGGGGATGTGCAGAACCGCATCATCCTCGCCGACCGGGCTTACAAAGCTTCGGAACTGGTCGAAGCGGGAAACTTCCTGAACCAGAACTTCGCGGGCCTGACGTTCGACGAGATCAAGGGACGCATTCACGAAGAACTGCGCCAGTTGCGCGAAGACATGACACGGCTGATGACCATGGCGCTGGAAGCCGGCAACGAAGCGATGGGCCAGCATTCCGAGGACTACGTGCTCTCGGGCGGACACAACCTGCTGCATGTCCAGGAACTGTCATCGAACATGGCAAACCTGCGCAAGCTCTTCGACATGTTCGAGCAGAAAACCAGCCTGCTGCAACTGCTCGATGTCAGCAGCCGCGCGCAAGGCGTGCAGATCTTCATCGGCGGCGAATCCGGCCTGGTCCCGCTGGACGAATGCAGCGTGGTGACCGCAGCTTACGAAGTCGACGGCCAGGTGGTGGGCACCGTCGGCGTGGTCGGCCCGACCCGCATGGCCTACGAGCGCGTAATCCCGATCGTAGACATCACCGCCAAGCTGCTGTCGAGCGCGCTGTCCCAGCACTGAAGGCGGTGAACGATGAACGATGAACGGTGAACAGTGAACAGGGAACGGCAAAAGCCTGCCGCGAAGCGGCCCTTGGTGGAGGATAGTGGACGTTACCGTTCACCGTTTACCGTTCACCGTTCACGGGCGTAGCCAATGCCTTTTCTGCCCGAACCCAAACACCAGCACGGCACCATTCCCAAGACCGGCATCCTGCTGATCAACCTCGGCACGCCGGCAGCGCCCACTGCGGACGCGGTACGGCCTTACCTGAGGGAATTCCTGTCCGATCCGCGCGTGGTCGAAATTTCCCGTCCGCTGTGGTGGCTGATCCTCAACGGCGTCCTACTGCGCACGCGCCCCGCACAATCGGCCGCAAAGTACGCGCTGATCTGGACCAAGGACGGCTCGCCCCTGGCAGTGCATACGGCGAAGCAGGCGACGTTGCTGAAAGGCTACCTTGGCGAACGGATCAAGACTCCGCATATGGTGGCATGGGCGATGCGCTACGGTCAGCCTTCGATCGAAAAGACGCTGCTCGGCCTGCGCGAACAGGGTTGTGACCGCATTCTGGTATTGCCGCTCTATCCGCAGTACGCCGCCAGCACCACCGCGAGCGCCTTCGACGCCGTGTTCGAGACCATGAAGAAATTGCGCAACGCGCCGGCGTTGCGGCTGGTCAGGCACTACCACGATCATTCCGCATACATCGCGGCGCTGGCAAAGAGCGTCAACGACTACTGGATGAGCAACGGCCGTCCCGACAAGCTGCTGATGAGCTTCCACGGCGTGCCGCGCTTCGCGCTGGACCGCGGCGACCCTTATCACTGCGAGTGCCACAAGACGGCGCGGCTGCTGCGTGATGAACTCGGCCTGGCACCGGAGCGTTATCAGGTCTCGTTTCAATCCCGCTTCGGACGAACCGAATGGCTGAAGCCCTACACCCTGCAGACGGTGAAAGAACTCGGCAAACGCAAGACCGGCAGGCTGGATGTGATCTGCCCGGGGTTCGTTTCGGACTGCCTGGAAACGCTGGAGGAGATCGCCATCGAGAACAAATCCGCCTACATCAAGGCCGGCGGCGGGGAATTTCACTACATCCCTTGCCTGAACGAACGCCACGAGTGGATCCAGGCACTCGCGCGCATCGCCGCCGAAAACCTGCAAGGCTGGGCGTCGACCGACTGGGAGGCCGGCCCGGCCCTGCGTGCCGCGGCCGTGGGGCGCGAGCGCGCGCTGGCGCTCGGCGCGAAAAACTGACCCCGAGATTTAGAGCAGCAATCTAGGGAAGCTCTGAACAAGTCTTACGTGCGCGACCGGGGTGATTTCGGCCCAGGGCAAGAGGGGGAGGACGCCGTGTAGCCGGTTCTACACAAGGAGGCGCCCACGCAGCCATCGGCCCAAATCACCCCGGTCCCTCTCATAGAGACGAGCGATTATCGGGTTGTGTCAGGTGCGGCGTGTGCATTGTTGCGCTCCTGGCCAATGTACCTGCCTTAACTTCGTCGCCGCGCCTCCCATCCCATCCGCACCTGACGCAACGCGCGTCGCAAGACTTGATCAGAGCTTCCCTAGAGCAACGTGGCGCCCTGGTTGCGGCCGTGGTTGGTCTTGCGGTCGTACTCCTCGTCGAGCCCCTGATATTTCGTCACGATCGCCTGCGCCGCCGCGTTGGCGACCCGTTCCAGATCCTCGCAGTTGCTGGCCGGCTTGACGGCGAGCACCACCGCCTCGATCTCCTTGCCGGCCTTCAAGCCGTGTTCCTTGTGGACATCTTCATGGCGTTGCAGAGCGCCGATGAATTTTGTCCAGAGCGCCTTCAGGCCGGACGCCCCTTTTTCTTCCCCGCGCCACCTCGGCATGGTCCGGGCAATGCCGACCGCAACCGCGACATCCTTCATCGAACAGGCGGTTCCCTTCTGCTCGCTCCTGAATTTCCATTGAATGTCCCAGCGGGTCCGGCCTGGGTAATGGGCGCCGTCGGATCCGACCGGCCCGTTCTGATCGAGCTGGGCGGCCAATACCGTGGCCGAAGGGCCATCGATGTAGTAGAAACTCGTGTGCAGGCGCACCAACGGCTCGCCGGCAGCCGCCAGCGGGATCAGCACGGCCAGCACGAACAGGATCTTGCGCATTCCTGGAAACTCCTCGAGGCCGACTCCGCAGTGCAAAACGCCCCATGGATCGGGGCCGTAGTATAGCGCCCGCTTTTTTCGCCGGAACGGGGTTGAAACCGGTGCGGGCGGCCCCCAGATCATCTTCGATTTCGTCCCAGGAGGATTTGCATGCAGGAACAGAACAAGACCGCCCCGGCGCAGGAAGCGGAAACCGCCGCCAACGATCCGGCCCCGGCAACCGCGCCAGGCCTGGAAGAACTGCTCGAAAAAGCCGAGGCTGCCGCCCAGGAGCATCGCGATGCCTGGCTGCGCGCCAAGGCCGATGCCGACAACATCCGCAAGCGGGCGCAGAGCGATCTGGCCAACGCCCACAAATTCGCCCTGGAAAATTTCTCGGCGGAATTGATCCCCGTGCGCGACAGCCTGGAGGCAGCCCTGGCCACCCAGAACGTGACGCCGGAAGCCCTGAGAAGTGGCGTCGAGCTGACGCTGAAACAACTGACGGCGGCATTCGAGAAATTTTCGCTCCGCGAAATCAACCCCTTGGGCGAGAAATTCGATCCGCACAAACATCAGAGCATCAGCCTGGTCGAATCCGATGCGGAACCCAATACCGTGGTCGACGTACTGCAGAAGGGCTACAGCCTGAATGACCGGATACTGCGTCCGGCGCTGGTCAGCATCGCAAAACCCAGAAGTTCGGCTTGATTTTCCGCTCCGGAGACCAAATCTTCGAAGACAAAGGCATTTTTACTTTCGAGCAAAGGAACCAACATGGCAAAAATCATCGGCATTGACCTCGGCACCACGAACTCCTGTGTGGCCGTCATGGAAAACGGCCAGCCCAAGGTCATCGAAAACGCCGAAGGCGCACGCACGACGCCTTCGATCGTCGCCTACATGGACGACGGTGAAATCCTGGTCGGCGCACCGGCCAAGCGCCAGGCGGTCACCAATCCGAAAAACACCCTGTTCGCCGTGAAACGGCTGATCGGCCGGCGCTTCACCGAGAAAGAAGTGCAGAAGGACATCGACCTGATGCCCTACAAGATCGTCCAGAACAGCAACGGCGACGCCTGGATCGAGGTGCGCGGGAAAAAGATCTCGCCGCCCGAGGTTTCGGAAGAAGACCGCCGAGGACTATCTCGGTGAGCCGGTCACCGAGGCGGTGATCACAGTGCCCGCCTACTTCAACGATTCGCAGCGCCAGGCCACCAAAGACGCCGGCCGCATCGCCGGACTCGAGGTCAAGCGCATCATCAACGAGCCGACCGCAGCCGCCCTGGCTTTCGGCATGGACAAGAAGGAAGGCGACCGCAAGATCGCCGTCTATGACCTGGGCGGGGGCACCTTCGACGTTTCCATCATCGAGATTGCGGAAGTCGACAAGGAACACCAGTTCGAAGTCCTTTCCACCAATGGCGACACCTTTCTCGGCGGCGAAGATTTCGACCAGCGGCTGATGGACTATCTGGCCGACGAATTCAAGAAGGACCAGGGCATCGACCTGCGCAATGACGTGCTCGCGCTGCAGCGCCTGAAGGAAGCCGCGGAGAAGGCGAAGATCGAGCTTTCCTCCACCCAGCAGACCGAGGTGAACCTTCCCTACATCACGGCGGATGCGTCGGGACCGAAGCATCTGGCCATCAAGATCACGCGCGCGAAGTTCGAGAGCCTGGTCGAGGAACTGATTCAGAAAACCGTGGAACCCTGCCGCATCGCCATCAAGGACGCCGGAGTGAAGCTCGACGACATCGTCGACGTGATCCTGGTGGGCGGCATGACGCGCATGCCCAAGGTGCAGGAAAAGGTCAAGGAGATCTTCGGCAAGGAGCCGCGCAAGGACGTCAATCCGGACGAAGCGGTGGCGATCGGTGCCGCGATCCAGGCCGGCGTGCTGCAAGGCGAGGTCAAGGACGTGCTGTTGCTCGACGTGACGCCGCTGTCGCTGGGCATCGAAACGCTCGGCAGCGTGATGACCAAGCTGATCCAGAAGAACACGACGATCCCGACCAAGGCGCAACAGGTGTTCTCCACCGCCGATGACAACCAGACCGCGGTGACGATCCACGTCCTGCAGGGCGAGCGCGAGATGGCCACCGGCAACAAGAGCCTGGGCCAGTTCAACCTTTCCGACATCCCGCCGTCGCCGCGCGGGCTGCCGCAGATCGAAGTCACGTTCGACATCGACGCCAACGGCATCCTGCATGTGTCGGCCAAGGACAAGGCCACCGGCAAGGAAAACAAGATCAAGATCCAGGCGAATTCGGGCCTCAAGGAGGACGAGATCAAGCGCATGGTGCAGGATGCCGAAGAACACGCGGACGAAGACCGCAAGGCGCGCGAGCTGGTTGACGCGCGCAACCAGGCTGATAGCCTGACCCATGCGGTGAAGAAATCGCTCACCGAGCACGGCGACAAGATCGGGGCGGACGAGAAGACCGTCATCGAAAGCGCGATCAAGGCTGTCGAGGAAGCCATGAAGGGTTCCGACAAGGAAGCGATCGAAGCCAGAACGAAGGCGCTGACGGAAGCGTCGCACAAGCTGGCCGAGAAGATGTACGCGCAGCAGCAGCCTGAAGGCGGCGGTGCTGCGCCGCAGCCCGAAGCCGGTGGTGGCAAAGCCGACGAAAGCAACGTGGTGGATGCCGAGTTCGAGGAAGTGAAAGACAAGAAATCCGCCTGACGCAGGTCAGGCGTCGAGTGTGAGGGGTGAGGCGGATATCCGACTCACCCCTTGTGTTGTCCGGTAAAGCAAGGCGGCGACTTTGCAGGGAAAGAATCAATAAATGGCGAAACGCGACTACTACGAAGTGCTGGGTGTGAATCGCGATGCTTCGGAAGAGGACATCAAGAAGGCCTACCGCAAGCTGGCGATGAAACATCACCCGGACCGCAATCCGGACAATCCGAAATCCGAAGAATTGTTCAAGGAGGCGAAGGAAGCCTACGAAGTGCTTTGCGATTCCGGCAAACGCGCCGCCTATGACCAATACGGCCACGCCGGCGTGGAGCCGCACGCCGGCATGAATGCCGGAGCGGCCGGTGCCGGTTTCGGCGGTTTTGCCGATGCCTTCGGCGACATCTTCGGCGACATCTTCGGCGGAGGTCGCGGCCGCTCCAACGTCTATCGCGGCGCGGACCTGCGCTACAACCTGGAAATCTCGCTGGAAGAAGCCGCGCGCGGCACCGAGACGCGCATCCGCATCCCGACCATGGAGGAGTGCGAGACCTGCAAGGGTTCCGGCGCGAAACCGGGCAGCCAGCCGATCACCTGCCCGACTTGCAATGGCCAGGGCCAGGTGCGCATGACGCAGGGATTTTTCTCGATTCAGCAAACCTGCCCGAAATGCCACGGCAGCGGCAAGGTGGTGCAGAATCCCTGCTCGACCTGCAGCGGCGCGGGGCGGTTGAAAAAGCAGAAAACGCTGTCGGTGAAAATCCCCACCGGCGTGGACGAAGGCGATCGCATCCGCCTGACCGGCGAGGGCGAGGCGGGCGTCAACGGCGGGCCGCCGGGCGATCTGTACGTGGTGATGCATATCCGCGCGCACGATGTTTTCACACGCGAGGGCAACGACCTGCACTGCGAAATGCCGGTGAGCTTCACCAAGGCGGCGCTCGGCGGCGAGATCGAAATTCCGACGCTGGATGGTTACGCCAAGATCAAGATACCCGCGGAAACGCAATCAGGAAAAGCATTCAGGCTGCGCGGCAAAGGCATCAAGGGCGTGCGCAGCCAGTCCTTCGGCGACCTGCTCTGTCACGTCGTGGTGGAAACGCCGGTCAATCTCACCTCGAGGCAAAAGGAATTGCTGCACGAACTGGAGCAAATCAACGAGCACGACGGCGGCCGCCATAATCCGCGCGCCAAGGGCTGGATGGACAAAGTGCGCGAATTCTTCGAGCCGTAGGCAGGAAGTGATTTTGAACGACAGAAAAGGACCGCGCCGCGGTCCTTTTCGTTTTCGGCTACTGGCCCGGAGCGACTGGGGACTGCGCCGCGTGTCGCGCCCGCAGCCGCGCGGTACCGCCTTCCATCACGTCGCCCAGTGCCATCAGGGCACGGCTAAGCGCTTCCCAGGACTGGGCCTGGTCCGGTTCCTCCCGCGTCCACAAGCGCGCGGCCGCCTCCATCTCCGTCCACTTGCCGTCGGCCTCATAGCTGGCCACTTGCAGAAACAGCGGTTGATCGCCCTGCACCCGCATCCAGAATGGATTCGGATCCGGCGGCGTGTCGGCAATCGCCGTCAGGCCGTCGACCCACTCGACCGGTATCGCAAAGAAGGCGGACTCCGCGCCGTTGCGCCTGAAGAAAGTGGTAATGCCGACCAGATTTCCTTGGCGATCGAACAGGCCGCCGCCGGAGGCGCCCTGGCGGAATGCTGCGGTGGTCTGGATGACACGGCCGTTGCGATACGGGTAAAGCGCGGTCACGCGGCCGGACGAAATGTTGCGGCCTGCGCCACCACCGAATCCGATCGCTACGACTTCATCGCCGACTTCGAGCGTAAGTGCTGCGGCGGTTTGCGCGCGCGGTGCGGTCAGCGCAATGGAATGCAAAACGCACAGGTCTGCGACAGGATCGCCGGGTCCGCGCTCTACTTCAGTGCCCAGCGCTCCCTCCATGACGACCACCCTGCCGGTGCCGGGAATGACATGGCAGTTCGTCACGACGCGTCCGTCGGGAAGCACGACACCGGAACCGAAAGAGGTGCTATTGGAGTTTGGGACCTTGGCGACGACCCTGACGACGCTGGCGGCTACTTTTCCGTAAGCGGCATAGTCGACTGCGACGGCTGGAAAGGACAGGAAAGACAACAACACGACAAGCGGAAAACGATCGCGCATTTCGGATACCTTCCGTGATTCATGGAGAGATATCCTCCCGACTGCATCGCATTGCTGTTTTTTGTGCTTCACCCTGCCGCAAACCCTGCTGCGGATTCGCGGGCAAAGCCGATGCTTGCATTCAGTATAGCAATCGCCGTACCAGCGGAGGAACGGGAAAAATTCCGGACTTAACCGCGGCGCCAGGTCGTTCCCGCGGGAGCGTCTTCGAGGATGATGCCGGCCTCAAGCAATTCGTCCCGGATGCGATCGGACTCGGCGAAGTTCCTGGCTTTCTTTGCAACAGCCCGTGCCTCGATCAGGCGCTCGATTCTTTCGACATTCCAGCCCGCGGGCAAATCTCCCCGCAGGAACTCATCCGAATCTCGCTGCAGCAAGCCCAGTACCCCGGCCAGGGACCTGAGTTGCGCGGCAGCCGCTACGGAGCGGTTGCGGTTGACCTCATTGGCCAGGTCGAACAGCACGGCGACCGCCTCGGGCGTGTTGAAATCGTCGTTCATTGCTTTGCGAAAACGCGCGGCGGCCGGCTGCTTCCAGTCTATCGGCGCTGCCTGGGTGGGCATCGACTTGAGCGCCGTATACAGGCGCGTCAGCGCGGCCTTGGCGTCGTCGAGATGCTGATCGGAATAGTTGAGCGGGCTGCGATAGTGCGCACGCACGATAAAGAAGCGCACCACTTCGGCATCGTACCTGGCGAGCACCTCGCGCACCGTAAAGAAATTCCCCAGCGACTTCGACATCTTCTCGTTGTCCACGCGCACGAAGCCGTTGTGCATCCAGTAGTTCACGAACACGTGATCGTGCGCGCCCTCGGACTGTGCGATCTCGTTTTCGTGATGCGGGAACTGCAGGTCCTGTCCGCCGCCGTGGATATCGAAATGTTCCCCGAGAAAACGCTCGCTCATGGCCGAGCACTCGATGTGCCAGCCCGGCCGGCCCTTGCCCCAGGCTTGGCGGATTTCCACAGCACGAAGTCGAGCGGATCACGCTTGTTCGCATCCACTTCGACGCGCTCTCCCGCCTGCAATTCGTCGAGAGACTTTCCGGAAAGCTTTCCGTAACCGCGGAATTCACGCACCGCGTAGTAGACGTCGCCGTTGTTTGCTTGGTACGCGATGCCCTTGCTCACCAGCTGGCCGATCAGGTCGAGCATCTGCGGTACGTTGTCCGTGGCACGCGGTTCGAGATCGGGCTTCAGCACGCCGAGTGCCGCGGCATCTTCATCCATCGCGCAGATGAAACGCCCGGTCAGCGCGTCGATCGGCTCCCGGTTTTGCGCCGCGCGCTGGATGATCTTGTCGTCGATGTCGGTGATATTGCGCACATAGGTGACGTCCAGGCCGGTAACGGCGAGCCAGCGCTTTGCGATGTCGAACACAATCATGACGCGCGCATGGCCGAGATGGCAAAAGTCGTACACCGTCATGCCGCATACGTACATGCCGACCTTGCCAGGCGAAATCGGCACGAAAGTTTCTTTGGCGCGGGTCAGCGAGTTATATATCTTCAGCATCTGAGCGGCTGGAATGCGTACCTGAGGGCTTAAGCTATTGTCGCCCGGGCGGTGTTATTTTCAGATTGTGGACAGGAGCGCGCTACTGGTAGAATCTACTATAAATTACAATAACCTACCGTTTCTTATTGAGGTAAAGTTTAACACATGAGCCGAATTCCTCTCCTGGCGCTGGGTACCGCTCTGCTGCTGGTGTCGCAGATGCACGCCGGATTTGCCGCCAACAGCTACGACGACGCCAGCAAACTGTTCAAGCAGGGCAACTACGCCGACGCGCTGGAGAAGGTCGAAACGGTCATCACCGCCAATCCGCGCGATGCCCGGGCACGCTTCCTCAAGGGGCTGATCCTGACCGAGCAGAGCAAGCCGGCGGACGCGATCAAAGTCTTCACTTCGCTGACCGAGGATTATCCGGAACTGCCGGAACCCTATAACAACCTGGCCGTGCTGTACGCCTCCCAGGGCCAGTACGACAAGGCCCGCAAGTCGCTGGAAATGGCGATCCGCACGCACCCGAGCTACGCGATTGCTCACGAGAACCTGGGTGACGTCTACGCCAAGATGGCGAGCGAGGCCTACGACAAGGCGCTGCAACTGGATCGCAGCAATGCCGCCGCGCAGACCAAGCTGGCGATGATCAAGGACCTGTTCTCCGGCAGTGTCGTGCCCGGCAAGGGATTGCCGGACACGCCCGATGTCGCCGCTGCAACGACTTCCGCCGCTACCGAAAAGCCGGCAACGGCTACCGCCAAGCCCGCGGCACCAACCGCGCAGGCGGATACGGATGCCGTGCTGGCCGCCGTCAACGGCTGGGCCAAGGCCTGGTCGAGCAAGAATGCCGATGCCTATCTGGCGTATTACGCGCCGACCTTTCAGGTACCGGGCGGCGAAGCGCGCGCCAACTGGGAGACGACGCGGCGCGATCGCATCGTCCGGCCCAAGTTGATCGAAGTGACCGTCGGGTCACCCAAGGTTTCGTTCGACGCCAGCGGCCGCGCGATCGTGAAATTCCGCCAGGGATACAAGTCCGACGCGTTGAGCACCTCCGGAGCCAAGACACTGACGCTGGTGAAAAACAACGACCGCTGGCAAATCGTTCAGGAGCGCATGAACTAGTGAACGGCCCGACGCGACGCTATCAGGCAGGTTCCCGCCAGACGCTGGTGCAAGCGCTGGTCGCCATTCTTGCGGGCGGCGCGTCCTATGCCTGGGCGATGAGCATCACGCCTGCACCGATTTCGCGCCAGATTTCCGCCCCCGAAGCCATGCTTGTCCGTGCACTGCTCGACATTCGCGACAGCAAGTTTTCCTCCGCTTTCGATCACATCGACCACCTGCTCCTATCCAATCCGAATTTCCGGCTGGCCCAACTGGTCAAGGGCGATCTGCTGCTCTCGCGCACGCGGCCGCTCAATTCCATCGGCAACGCTTCGGGTGGATCCGCCGAACAGGTCGCGGGATTGCGCGACGAAGCCAGGGTGCGCCTGGTGCGCTCGCAGTTCGAACCGTCGACCGAGCTGGCCCCCCGCTACCTGTTGCAATTGCCGGAGAAGGAAAAGCTCGCCCTGGTGCTCGATTCGGCCAAGTCCACGCTGTTCGTATTCGAGAATACGGGCAAGGCCCCGCGCTATGTCGCCGACTACTACGTCACCATCGGCAAGAACGGGCTGGAAAAACTGCGCGAGGGCGACAAGAAAACGCCGGTGGGCGTGTATCACGTCGTCAGCCGGCTGCCAAAGGACAAGCTCTCGGATTTTTACGGCAGCGGCGCCTATCCGATCAGCTATCCGAATGAATGGGACCAGATGCGCGGGCGCGATGGTCATGGCATTTGGCTGCATGGCACGCCTCGCGACACCTACAGCCGGCCGCCGCGCGCGAGTGACGGCTGCATCGTGCTGACCAACCAGGACCTGGAGACGCTCGCCGCCAGGTTGCAGATCGGTTCGACCCCGATCGTGATTGCCGATTCGATAGACTGGGCAAAGCCCGCGGAAGTCGAATCCCTGCGTTCCGACCTGGCTGCCTCGATCGAGAACTGGCGGCGCGACTGGGAAAGCCGCAACACCGATGCCTACCTGCGGCACTATGCGCGGAAATTCACGGCGAACGGGCTGAACCTGGCGCAATGGTCTACGCAGAAACACCAGGTCAATGCCGCAAAGAGCTGGATCAAGGTCGGGGTCTCCGACATGTCGCTGCTGCTCTACCCCGGCAAGGAGGAAATGGCCGTGGCGACATTCGAACAGGACTACGCCAGCAGCAATCTGTCCAATCGCATGATGAAGCGCCAGTACTGGATCCGGGAGAACAACAAATGGCGCATCGTGTTCGAAGGGGCGGGATAGAAAAAGCAGGACTCGGGACTGAGGATTCTTCACAACACCCCTTGAGGGGTGCTCAGGACTGGGTGAAAGTCAAAAACCAGAAACCGAAGGAAATCCGATGAAGAGACTATTGGGCGTCGTCTGCGCCCTGCTGTTGAGCACCGGCGCTTTTGCCGCCAATCCGCAAGTGGAGATCAAGACCAGTTTAGGCGCCGTCACGGTCGAGCTCTATCCCGAGAAAGCGCCGAAGACGGTGGAGAACTTCCTGCAGTATGTGAAAAGCGGTTTCTACAAGGACTCTATCTTCCACCGTGTCATTCCGGGATTCATGATCCAGGGCGGCGGCTTCAGCAAGGCGATGGAGCAAAAACCCACGCGCGACCCGGTCGGCATCGAATCGAACAACGGATTGAAGAACGAAACCGGCACCATTGCCATGGCGCGCACGCAGAATCCGAATTCCGCAACGGCGCAGTTTTTCATCAATCTGACCGACAATGTGTTCCTGAATTACTCGGCGCCGACCGTGCGCGGCTACGGCTATACAGTGTTCGGCAAGGTGGTCAAAGGCATGGACGTGGTGGAGAAGATCGCACAACTGCCCACCGGGGCGGGCGGCCCTTTCCCGCAGGACGTACCGCAGCAACAGGTGGTGATCGAAGACGTCAAACTGGTGGAGGGCAAGTGAGCAAAGTCAAATTGCAGACCTCGATGGGCGACGTAGTCATCGAACTCGATACCGAAAAGGCGCCGGTAACCACGGAGAATTTCCTGCAGTACGTGCGCGACGGCTTTTACGACAACACGGTCTTCCATCGCGTGATCAACGGATTCATGGTACAGGGCGGCGGTTTCGAACCGGGGCTCAAGCAGAAACCGGTGCGCGCCGCGATAGAAAACGAAGCGGGCAACGGTCTGAAGAACGATGCTTACACTGTGGCCATGGCGCGCACGTCGGATCCGCACTCGGCAACCGCGCAATTCTTCTTCAATGTCGTGAACAACAACTTCCTGAATTTCCGCACCGCCAACGCGGACGGCTTCGGTTACTGTGTTTTCGGGAAGGTCGTGGAAGGCCGCGACGTGATCGATAAGATCAAGGCAGTCCCCACCGGCAACCGCGGCTTTCACCAGGACGTGCCGGCTGAAGATGTCTTCATCAAGAAGGCGGAGATCGTTTGAGGGACGAGCGCCCGACTTCGCTGGGTTCCCGCAAGGGGATTCCCGCGAGGGGATACCGGTCTTCGACCATAACCGGCTCTGCCATAACCGGGCTTCGCCCATAATTGGTGGTTGCAAGAGAACCCTGACGCCGGTTGAGCGCAAGGCCGTCCTTCGATGCCTCACACGCTTTTCATTTCAGATCTGCATTTGTCGCCGGATACGCCCGCGGCAACGCAAACGCTGTTGCATTTCCTGCGCAAAACCGCGCCGGCCGCCAACGCGCTCTATGTGCTCGGCGACCTTTTCGAATACTGGATAGGCGACGAAGGCCTGGCGCAGCCGTTTGCGCAGGAGGTCGCAAGGGCGTTTCACGCATTGACGCAGGGCGGCATGCCCGTCTATTTCATGCATGGCAATCGCGATTTCCTGCTCGGCGAACGTTTCGCCCTTGCGAGCGGCATGAAACTGCTGCCCGACCCGACCGTGGTCGATTTGCACGGCACACGAACGTTGCTGATGCACGGCGACACCTTGTGCAGCGACGATGTCGAGTACCAGAAGTTTCGCGCCATGGTGCGCAATCCCGCCTGGCAGCAAGCTTTCCTGGCCAAACCGCTGGATGAACGGGTGCGCATGGCCAGCGAGGTGCGCGGCAAGAGCGAACAGGCGAAGCAGGTCAAGGACATGACCATCATGGATGTTGCGCCGGCAACCGTGGACGACGCGTTTCGTGACCACGGCTACACGCGCCTGATTCACGGCCACACGCACAGGCCGGCACGCCATGAGCACAAGGTCGATGGCCGCGACTGCGAACGCTGGGTGCTGGCCGACTGGTACGACCACGGTTCCTACCTGCTGTGCGACGCCAGCGGCTGCCGGGCTCAGCCACTCACCTGACCCGCCGCATCGATCGACAGGCCGGGCCGGTCAGAGTTTCGACAGCCCGCGCGCGAGGTCGGCCTTGATGTCGCTCGCCGCCTCCAGGCCGGCGGCCACGCGCAGCAAACCTTCCCCGAGACCGGCCGCTTCACGCACTTGCGCAGACAAGCGTCCGTGCGTGGTGCTGGCCGGATGTGTGATCGTGGTCTTGGCGTCGCCGAGATTGGCGGTAATGGAAATCAACTGGGTCGCATCGACCACTTTCCATGCCGCCTCGCGGCCACCTTTCACGTCGAAGGACACGATGCCTCCGCCCGTCTTCTGCTGGCGCTTTGCCAATTCATGCTGGGGATGCGACGCGAGGCCGGGATAGTAGACGCGCTCCACCTTCGGATGCTCTTCGAGCCACTGCGCCAGTTCGAGCGCCGTTTGCGAGTGGGCGCGCATGCGCAAACCGAGCGTTTCCAGCCCCTTCAGAATCACCCATGCGTTGAACGGCGACAGCGTCGGGCCGCCGCTGCGCAGGAAGCCGTTCAGGCCTTCGAAAATCACGTCGCGGCGGCCGAGCACCGCGCCGCCCAGCACCCTGCCCTGGCCGTCGAGATACTTGGTCGCCGAATGAATGACAATATCGGCACCAAGGTCGAGCGGACGCTGCAGAATCGGCGTGCAGAAACAATTATCGACCACCAGCAATACACCATGCGCGCGGGCGATTTTCGCGAGTGCCGCAACGTCGGAGATCTCCGTAAGGGGGTTCGACGGCGTTTCCAGAAACAACATCCGCGTGTTCGGTTTGATCGCTCGCTCCCACGCCTTCACGTCGGTTGCGGAAACAAAGGTGGTTTCCACGCCGAAGCGCTTCAGGATGTTGTTGAACAACTGAACCGTTGCGCCGAAGATGCTTTGCGAGGCGACGATATGCTCGCCGCCTTTCATCAATCCCATCACGCAGGCCAGGATCGCCGACATCCCGGAAGCGGTGGCGACGCAGCACTGCGCACCTTCCATCGCGGCCAGCCGCTCCTGCAAGGCAGCCACTGTCGGATTGGTGTAGCGCGAATACACCATGCCCGGGTCTTCGCCCGAAAACCGTGCCGCCGCCTCGGCCGCGTTCTTGAACACGAAGCTCGACGTCAGGTACAGCGCCTCGGAATGCTCGTTGAACTGGCTGCGGTGAATTCCCGCGCGCACTGCCAGCGTCTCGAGTTCCAGTTCATCCCACCTCATCGTCCCATCCCCGTGTGCAGTTGGCTTCGTAATGACAAATAAAAAACCCGCTCGAGCTTTCGCCAAGCGGGTCCGGATTTCGACGCGCGCTTTAGCAGTATTTGTTACGCGCCCGCAAGCTGTCGTCAAATCGGCGCGAAGTCAGCACGCTACTCCGGGCATCCGTGGCTGTCAATCGCGGGTGCCGGCCATACAGGGACCGCTATTCGGTGGTGGCCAGGTTCAGATCCAGCTGGGTGATGTTGGCTTCGCCCTTGGACAATTCGTCGTCGTTGCGCTGCGCCTCGACGCCGGCCAGGTATTCCGCAGTGATGTCGCCGGTGACATAGACGCCGTTGAAACACGAAGTCTCGAATTGCGTCACCTCCGGATTCACCGAACTTACGTCATCGACCAGCGCATCCAGGTCCTGGTAGATCAACTTGTCGGCGCCGATCTCGCGCGCTATCTCGTCGTCGCTGCGGCCGGTGGCGATCAACTCGCGCGAAGTCGGCATGTCGATGCCGTACACATTGGGAAAGCGCACCGGGGGAGCGGCCGAGGCAAAATAAACCTTGAGGGCGCCGGCATCGCGCGCCATCTGCACGATCTCGCGGCTGGTCGTTCCGCGCACGATCGAGTCGTCCACCAGCAGAACGTTCCTGCCCTTGAATTCCATGCCGATCGCGTTGAGCTTCTGCCTGACCGATTTCCTGCGCACCTCATGCCCGGGCATGATGAAGGTGCGCCCGATGTAGCGGTTCTTGATGAAGCCTTCGCGATAAGGCAAACCCAGCTTGTCGGCCAGTTCCATCGCCGAAGGACGGCTGGAATCGGGAATCGGGATCACGACGTCGATGGCGAGGTCGCTGTAATCGCGCCTGATCTTGTCCGCCAGGCTCTTGCCCATGCGCATGCGGGTCTCGTAGACCGAAATGCCGTCGATGACCGAATCGGGACGCGCCAGATAGACGAACTCGAAAATGCACGGATTGTGCTGCGGATTGGCGGCGCACTGGCGGCTGTAGAAATTGCCTTCCTGGTCGATGAATATCGCCTCGCCCGGCTCCACGTCGCGCACCAGGTCGAAGCCAAGCGTGTCGAGTGCCACGCTCTCCGAGGCCACCAGGTACTCGGCGCCTTTATCGGACTTTATCTCGCCTACGACGAGCGGGCGGATGCCGTGGGGATCGCGGAACGCCAGCAATCCGTATCCGGCAATCATGGCGACGACAGAGTAGGCGCCGCGACAGCGGCGATGCACGCCGGCAACGGCGCGGAAAATGGCCGGAGGGTCGAGTTGATATCCGGTGGCGGCCTCCTGCAGTTCGTGCGCCAGCACGTTGAGCAGCACTTCCGAATCGGAATTGGTATTGACGTGGCGCTGATCCTGCAGGAAAAGATCGCGCTTCAACTGCTCCGCATTGGTGAGGTTGCCGTTGTGGCCGAGCACGATGCCGAACGGCGAATTGACGTACAGCGGCTGGGCCTCGGCGAAGGAAGAAGCCGAGCCGGCGGTCGGATACCGGCAGTGGGCAATGCCCATGTTGCCGACCAGGTGGCGCATGTCGCGGGTGCGGAAGACGTCCCGCACCAGACCGCCACCCTTGTGCATCTGGAACTTGCTGCCGTCTGCGGTGACGATGCCCGCCGCATCCTGGCCCCGGTGTTGCAGGACCAGCAACCCGTCATAGAGCAGTTGGTTGACCGGTGTCTTGGCTACTACGCCGAGGATTCCACACATGGCTCAGATCTCCACGCCCAGTTACACCGGCCCGGCAGCCGGCATTTTGCAGGCGAAAGTATAAGTCATTCGAAGCTCACCCGCCGGGCAATGTCCTCGGGAAGCCACGGTTTGGCCCATGCAGCCATTTTTTGCAGCGGCTTCGAAAACAGCGCGTTTCGCCAGTAAGGCTCGCGCGGCTCGGAGGTCATGCCGCCGAGCAACACCAGAATGACGACGATCAACAGGCCGCGCAGCAGGCCGAACACCGCACCCAGCATCCGGTCCGACGCGGTCAGGCCGGCCACCTTGACCAGATGCACGATCAGCATGGACACCAGGCTCAATACCACCACGCTGACCAGCATTACGGCAATGAAACCGATCGCAATGCGCAATCCCTGATGGCTCCACGAAGCGGGCAACCAGCCTGCAACGACCGCCGCAAACAACTTCGCCAGCCAGAACGCCAGGATCCACGACAGCAGCGTCAGCACTTCGCGCACCCCGCCGCGCCAAATGCCGAACCCCACCGAGATTGCAATCGCAACGACCGCGATGAGGTCGAACACCGTCATCGGCGGTGCCGCGCCCCTGCATGGAATAGACAGATTGGGATCGACGGCGGCAATTTCAAGAACGCGCTCGGCATCAACCGGTTACCGGGTGTCAGTCGCGCCGCACTACTGCCGCTTCGCCGATGATGAGTTTCATCGACTTCAGACGATCGCGCGCCTTCTCGGCGGCCTCGCGCGATGCATAGGGACCGACGCGCACGCGCGTGCGGTCTCCACCCGCGTTCCTGACGAGTTCGGAATAGGCCTTGAACTTGTTGTCCTGCAACTTCTTCTGCAGCGTCCTGGCGTTGGCTGCGTTGGAGAATGCCCCGAGTTGTACGACGAAACTTTCATCGCCGGCGGCGGCGTGACTGGGCGGCGCGGGTTTGACCTCATGCTTAGGCACGGGCTTTGGTACCGGCCTGGCGTCGGTTTTGGCCTCGGGCCTGGGTGGCTCGCCCTTCGGCAACTCGGGTTTCGCCTCGACGGAGGGCGCGGGTTCGGGCTGAACGGCGGCATTTCCCTCGGGCAGGCCTGTCACACGAGGCGCCGCAGGCGCACCGGGGACCGCTGGGGCGGGCGTGGGGTATTGCGGTGCCGATTCCGGCTTGGGTATTGGCGGAATGGTGATCGCAATGTCCTGGTTCAGCGGCTTGGGCTCGCTGTCGAGGATCATCGGCAGGAAGACGACGATCAGGAGTACCAGGGCCACCGCTCCTACCAGCCGCCGGCGTGCACGTTTCTTGAGCTGAAGCTCGTCGTCGCTAATTGTCGCTTTCGCCATGAATTATGCGGACCGATGAATTTCGCGGGCCGGCAGCAGGCTCATCCGCGAGCCTGCACTACCGCTCCCACCGTGAAGAAGGAACCGAACACCAAAATTTTATCATTTTGTCCGGCCGACCTGATCGCGCGTTGATAGGCATCGGCGGGAGAATCGAAACGACTAGCGCCTGCTCGATGCGCGCCGCGTCCGCGCCGCGCAGCCCCGGCAAGGCGGCGACCAGCCACTCGTCGACCTGGTCTTTCAGGGGTTGTGCTACACCGGCGATATCCTTGTCTTTGAGCATCGCAAACACGGCGATGAGGCGACCGCCCGCGGGCAATGCGCGCAAGCTTTCCGACAGGCCGCGCGCGGCATGGGGATTGTGGCCGACGTCGAGGATCACCATCGGCCTGCCCGGCATGACCTGGAAACGCCCGGGCAGATCGACCTCGACGAGCCCGCGCCGAATGGCGCCCATATCCACCGGCAGACTGTCCTTGAGTTGTTCCAGTGCAGCCAGCGCGGTGGCGGCATTTGCGAGTTGATAGGCTCCACGCAGTGCCGGATAGGGCAAGGCGGAACGTTTTCCCTGCGGGCTCCAGTATTGCCAGTCGCCGCGGCCGGCGTTGTAGCCGTAGTCGCGTCCCCGCAGAACCAGCGGTGCGCCGATGCCGGCGGCGTGGCCGGTCAACGCGGCCGGCGGTTCCTCGTCGCCGCAAACGGCCGGCACGCCGGCGCGGAAAATGCCGGCCTTTTCGCGGCCGATGCTCTCCCGGTCCGGCCCAAGATAATCCATGTGGTCGAAATCCACAGTGGTCACGACCGTGCAGTTCGCGTCGAATACGTTCACCGCATCGAGCCGCCCTCCGAGTCCGACTTCCAGCACGGCGACCTCCACCTTTTCGCGGATGAAGATATCCATCGCCGCCAGCGTGCCGAATTCGAAATAGGTCAGCGTATCCGGTGCGCGCGCCTGCTCGACGCGCTCGAATGCCCGCGTCAGCGCACTATCGTCGACTTCGCGCCGTGCAACGCGTACGCGCTCGTTATAGCGCAACAAGTGCGGCGAGGAATACAGCCCGACGCGGTATCCGGCGCCGGAGAGAATCGCCGCGAGCATGGCGCACACCGAGCCTTTGCCGTTGGTTCCACCTACGGTGATGATCGGGAAATCGGGCTTGAGCCCGAGACGATCCCGCACGCCGGACACGCGTTCCAGGCCCATGTCGATGGCAAAGGGATGGATGCGTTCGAGGTAGGCCAGCCAGTCTGCAAGCGACTGCGGCGCGATGACACGGTCAACGGACAAGGGATTCAGTCAAATCCAACCACAGAGACGCAGAGAACACGGAGGAAAAACTGATTCGAAGTGTCGCTACGCAAACAGCCCAGAAAAATTTTCGCCGAATTCGCCGATCGACTCAGGTTGAGACCGTAATTTCGCATTCGGTCTTCCTCTGTGTCCTCTGTGCCTCTGTGGTGAAAAATTCTTCAAGCCTTAAGCAGCGGGGGACGGGGCGCGCATCAGCAGCGTGATCACGCTGACGAGCTTGTCGCGCATCTGCCTGCGGTCGAGGATCATGTCGATGGCACCGTGCTCGAGCAGGAATTCGGCCCTCTGGAAACCTTCCGGCAGCGTCTGGCGCACCGTCTGTTCGATCACGCGCGGCCCGGCAAACCCGATCAGTGCATTCGGCTCCGCAATCACCACGTCGCCGAGAAACGCGAAACTGGCCGAGACGCCGCCCATGGTCGGATCGGTCAGCACCGAAATGAAAGGAAGCCGCGCGCGCGCCAGTTGCGTCAGCGCCGCCGTGGTCTTCGACATCTGCATCAGCGACATCAGGCCTTCCTGCATGCGCGCCCCGCCGCTGGCCGTGAAGCACACGAACGGGAGATTCTGTTCGCAACAACTCTGCACGCCGCGCACGAAACGTTCGCCGACCACCGAACCCATCGAACCGCCGAGGAAACGGAACTCGAATGCGGCAACAACCAGCGGAACATTCTTGATGGAGCCCTGCATGACTACCAGGGCATCCTCTTCCCCGGTCTCGGTCCTGGCCTGCACTAGGCGTTCGGTGTAACGCTTGCTGTCGACGAATTTCAGGAAATCGATCGGCTCGACTTCGGCGCCGATCTCGAACTGGCCTTCCGGGTCGAGTGTCAGGTCGATGCGTTCTCGCGCGGTGAGCCGGTTGTGGTGACCGCACTTCGGGCAGACATTCAGGTTCTTGTCGAGGTCGGCGCGGTAGAGCACCGTTTCGCAGACTTCGCATTTGCTCCACAAGCCCTCGGGTACCGCCTTCTTGACGGCGCCCGCGGTGCGCTTGATTTTCGGCGGAAGCAGTTTTTGCAACCAGCTCATTCAAGTGTCCTTAGTGGCTGACGAATGCATTGCAACCGGCGCGTCCCCGTCCAGCTGCGCTGTCCTGCAATGGCTTCGGCGCCTTTGCGCATCAAACCTCGTCCATCGCCCGGCGGATGCCGCCGACCAAATTCGACAGATTGCCGATCACCTGGTCGGGACTGGACGATTCTATCTCCTGCACCAGCCGGCTGCCGATGACCACCGCATCCGATATCGACGCGATCGCCCTGGCGGTCTGCGCATCGCGGATGCCGAAGCCTACGCCGATCGGCAGCTTGATGTGCGAGCGAATCTGCGGAAGCTTCGCCGCCACTTCCTGTAAGTCGATGTTGGCCGCGCCGGTCACGCCCTTGAGCGAAACGTAGTAGATATACCCGCTTGCCATGCGGCCGACCTGCTGGATGCGGCCGTCTTCGGACGTCGGCGACAACAAGAAGATCGAATCGATGCCGCGCTGCTTCAGCAACTCGACGAGCTGCCTGCTTTCCTCCGGCGGATAGTCGACGACCAGCACACCGTCGACGCCGGCCTCCTGCGCCGAAGCCGCGAAAGCTTCATAGCCCATCGCCTCGATGGGATTCGCATAACCCATCAACACCACCGGTGTGTTCGCATTCGAAGTGCGGAATTCGCGTACGAATCCGAGCACGTCCTTCAATCCGACATTGTGCTTGAGCGCCCGCTCGCTGGAGCGCTGGATCGTCGGCCCATCGGCCATCGGATCGGAGAACGGCACGCCCAGTTCGACGATATCGGCGCCGGCGGCGACCAGGGCGCGCATGATCGGCACGGTCATCGCGGGCGATGGATCGCCTGCGGTGACGAAGGGAATCAGCGCTTTCTTTTTTTGCGCCTGCAGTTTCCTGAACGTTTCAGCGATGCGGGACATGTCTTAGGGACGAGGGGCGAGGGATGAGGGACGAGGGACGAGGGAAAATCAACCGCTCGCACTTACAACTTCAGGCCGGAACGTTCGGCAACGGTATTCATGTCCTTGTCGCCGCGGCCGGACAGATTGACCAGCAGCACTTTGTCCTTCGACAGGGAGGGTGCCAGCTTCATCGCATAGGCGACGGCATGCGCCGATTCGAGCGCGGGCATGATGCCTTCCATGCGCGTCAGCGTGTGGAAGGCATTCAGCGCTTCATCGTCGGTAATGGCAACGTACTCGGCCCTGCCGGAATCCTTGAGCCACGAGTGCTCCGGCCCGACGCCGGGATAGTCCAGGCCCGCCGAGATCGAATGCGTCTCGATGATCTGTCCGTTTTCATCCTGGATCAGATAGGTGCGGTTGCCGTGCAAAACGCCGGGCTTGCCCGCGCACAGCGTTGCAGCGTGCTTGCCCGACGCAAGACCGAGTCCGCCGGCTTCCACGCCGATCAGGCGCACATCCTTGTCTTCGATGTAGGGATAAAAGGCGCCGATCGCATTCGATCCGCCGCCCACACAGGCGAGAATGGCATCCGGCTGACGCCCGATCGCCTCCGGCATTTGCGTGCGCAGCTCCCGCCCCACGACAGAATTGAAATCGCGCACCATCATCGGATAAGGATGCGGACCGGCAACAGTGCCGATGATGTAGAAAGTGTTCTCGACGTTGGTGACCCAGTCGCGCATGGCTTCGTTGAGCGCGTCCTTCAAGGTCTTCGAACCGCTCTCCACCGGCACCACTGTGGCGCCCAGCAGCTTCATGCGGAATACGTTCATCGACTGGCGCTTGATGTCTTCCGAACCCATGTAGACGACGCATTCCATGCCGAAGCGCGCAGCCACGGTGGCCGATGCCACGCCGTGCTGTCCGGCGCCGGTTTCCGCGATGATGCGCTTCTTGCCCATGCGTCTCGCGAGCAGCGCCTGGCCGATGGTGTTGTTGATCTTGTGCGCGCCGGTGTGGTTGAGATCTTCGCGCTTCAACCAGATCTGCGCGCCGCCGCAATGCTGCGACAGGCGCTTGGCGTGGTAGACCGGGCTGGGGCGGCCGACGTAATGTTTGAGTTCGGACTCGAACTCCGCGACGAACGCGGGATCCTTGCGCATCAGATCGTATTGCGTGCGCAGTTCATCGAGCGCGTGCATCAGCGTCTCGGCGACGAACACGCCGCCGTAGGGTCCGAAATGGCCTTGTTCGTCGGGAAGGTTGTAGGCCTTCAATGCCTCATACATCTGCATTTCTCGCTCCTCGGATGAAAGCGGCTATCCTGGCCGCATCCTTTATGCCTTTTGCCGCTTCGACCCCGCTGCTGACGTCAACCGCCCAAGGGCGAACACGACGTATCGCTTCGGCGACATTGTCTTGATTCAGGCCGCCTGCAAGTATCAGCGGCAGGGGAAGTTGATCCGGAATCAGCGCCCAATCGAAGGTGGATCCCGTACCGCCATGGCTGCCATCCACGAATGCGTCGAGCAGAAGACCTTTCGCGCTCCGGTAACGGCGCGCGTATTGTAACAAATCCACCCCTCGCCGGACCTTTGCCGCCTTGATGTAGGGCATGCCGAAGCTTTCGCAGAATTCCGGGGTCTCGTCGCCGTGAAACTGCAGGAGTTGCGGTTTGACTTCGCCGATGACACGTTGCACCTCGGCCGGTTTGGCATCGACGAACAGGGCGACGGGCGTGACGAATGCCGGCAGTGCGTCCACCACCCGGCGCGCGATGTCGTGCGACACCAGGCGCGGACTGCTGGCATAGAAGATCATCCCGACCGCATGCGCGCCGGCATGCGCCGCAGCGAGCGCATCTTCCACACGGGTGATCCCACAGATTTTGACGGCGGTTGCCATGGCGGTCTCGCTCGATTCAGGCGCCTGCGAATATCGCATCCTCGATGGATTCGACGTCCGGTTGCGGCGGCAGCGCCCAGACCGGGTCGTAGTCCACGCCGGCGAGGTAGAGGCCGGCTGGAGAAAAAGTGGGCGCCGCACGAGTGCGGTCGTGGCTTTGCAGCAGTTCCTCCAGCCAGGCGGAAGGTTGCCGGCCACAGCCGACGTACACCAGGCTGCCGACGATGTTGCGCACCATGTGCTGCAGGAAAGCGTCCGCCGAAAAATCAAAGCGAATCATTTCGCCGCGCCGGGACATGTGCAGTTCCTTGAGCACTTTTACCGGTGTTTTTGCCTGGCATTCAGCGGCCCGGAAAGCACTGAAATCGTGTTCGCCGATCAGGCAGCGCGAAGCACGCAGCATGGCATCGATATCGAGCGCCTGATGAAACCAACCCACACGTTGATGCAGCAACCCGGGACGCTGCGGCCGGCTGAGCAACCAGTAGACGTAGCGCCGGCCGGTGGCGGAGAAACGCGCATGGAATTCATTCGGGACCTGCCTTGCCCAGGTCACGGCGACTCCTTCGGGCAATAGCGCGTTCGTTCCCCGCGTCCATGCGCTGAGCGGTCGTTGGACTGCCGTGTCGAAATGCGCCACCTGCGCCAGCGCGTGCACGCCCGCATCCGTGCGGCCCGCGCATGAAGAGACCACAGGCTCGCTCGCTACTCCCGTGAGCGCTCGATCGAGGGCGTCCTGGACACCGCACGCCTGGGGCTGGCTTTGCCAGCCGCAGAATGCGCTGCCGTCGTATTCCACCCCAAGGACGATTCTCAAGCCAGGCTCCGCAAATGAACGTACCGCAGCACGTCGCTGCCGGTTGCATGAAGGGGGATTGTGCAGCAAGCCGTGGCGGCGTCAAACCCGCCCCGCCGGTCCGACGATCAGGAATCCAAGCTGGAAAGAACCGACTGGGCGGCCGTTTTCTGCTCGGCGTCGCCTTCCTGCAGGACTTCCTTGAGGATTTCGCGCGCGCCGTCTTTGTCGCCCATCTCCTGATAGGCCTTGGCAAGGTCGAACTTGGTCTGCACGTCGTACCAGTGGTCGTCCTTGCCCGTCGGCGAGATCACCGGCGCCGTTTCCGTGCCGAGGTCGAGGCTGATTCCGGACAAATCGAGCTCCGGTGCCGACGAGCTGCTTTCCATCCGAGGTTCGCCTGTCGCATCCAGCGACAACTCGCTCATGTCGAAATCCAGGCCGCCGCTGGCCGGTTCTTGCGCCGTGGCCGCGGCTGCGACCGGAGCGGATGAAGTTAGCGAATTCAGGTCGATGTCAAAATCAAGTCCCGAGGCACTGGCGGTGTGGGATGCCTCTGGCGCGGGAACCCCGGCAGCGGGGAGGTCGACATTGAAATCCATCGCGGGAGCCGCCGCCACGTCGAAAGTGACCGTGGAGTCATGCGCCTGTTCTGGGGCCGGATCGATGATCTGGGTGCTGTCGAACGGGCTCTCCCCCAGGTCGATGTCGGTAGTCGTGGCTTGCGAATCCTCGGAACCGATGTTGAAGTCCACGTTCTCTGCGGCGGCAGATGCCGCAGCAGCGGCACCCGCAACAGCCGCCGCGCCTGCAGCGGATTGGCCCGCGGCGTAACGGGAGTTCTCCGGATCGACTTGATAGCCGAGGGCGACCGCCTGGTCCCAGATTTCGCCCGAGCCGCCGGTGGCCTGTTGCAGATCGCGCGCCACCTTTTCGAACGACTTCGCGTCCTTGCGGTTGGCGTAAATCTGCAATAACTTCAGATAAATTTCGTGGCGCTTCGGAGAGTTCTCGAGCGCTTCCTTGAGTAACTCCTCGGCCTGCGCGTCACGGCCGTAGGCAAGGAAGATTTCGGCTTCGGCTACGGGATCGACCTCGTCGGACGTTTCTTTTTCTGCTGCGGAACCTGAGTCGACTTTACCGGCAACGCCGGCGGCTACGACGGATGCAACCCCCGGACCTTCGGCAAAAACCCTCGCAGGGCCAGATTCTTCGGCGTCGGACTTCGATTCGCGCCGACGCTTGACGGCGCGCACAGCCAGCGCGCCGATGATGATCAATACGCCAATCGCCGCACCGAGATAGGCGGGCTGGTCGAGCACCTGGTCCATCAGGCTGGGTTCGGGAGCCGGGATGGGAGCTGTTTTGGCGGGAGCCGGCTTCGGTTGCACCGGTGCGGGTTGCGCGGGCGCCGGGGCACTCGCGCTCTTCGGCGCGGCAGGCGCCGGGGTGGCGGGTGCCGGGGTCGCGGGCTTTACTTCGGGTGCCGGCGTGGTCGGGGGCACCGGTGTCACAGGCGCCGCCGCCTGCGGGGCGAGCTTTGGCGGAGCGGCCTGCGGTGTCGGGGTGGCGGCGGGCGGCGTGGCAGCGGGCTTTTGCAGCTCCGCCATGCCCTTGTTCTTCATTTCCAGCAGGGACTGCAGATCCTTGATCTGCTTTTCCAGCTTGGCAACGCGATCGGCGGATTCCTTCACGGCCTTGTCGCGCGCCACGACTTCTTCTTCCAGCGCATGAACGCGCGCCGCGGATTTCGCGTCACCACCGGCGGTGGCGGCTGGCTCGTTCTTCGACAGTTTCAGGACTTCCTTCGGCTGCTCTTTCGCGGCTGCGGCCTTGTCCTCGACGGTAGTGCCCACTTTTCCGGAGGCGGCCTGCTGCGCCGGCTCTTCCGCTGGAACTGCCTGACCTGCAGATGCTGCCAATTGGTCCCGGTAGGCGCGCCAGTCGCGCGCTTGCAGTTTTACTTCCTTGCGGGCATCGACTTCGGAAATGCCGGCGAACTGGTCGGCCGTGGGCAACTGGAGAATCTTGCCGGTCTTCAACCGGTTCATGTTCTTGCCGGAGAACGCGTCGGGATTGTTGCGCGTCAGCAGAACCAGCATCTGCTCGAGGCTCACATCCGCGGGCTTGGTCGCACTGGCGATCTTGCCCAGCGTATCGCCGCTCTTGACCGGACCGTAGGCATCGGCGGCGGATTGAGCGGAACTGGGCAACGAACTGCCTTCACCGAGCAGGGTCGGCTGGGAACCGCCGATGGTTTCCACCGGGGCTGCCGGTGCGGGCGTCGGCGCGGCAGGCGCTTCAGCGGCCGGCTCCGCCGTAGTGGTTGTGGCGGCCTCCCCGGTTTTGGCTGCCTCGGGCGGCACGCCTTCAGCACTCGGTGGCGGTATCGGTTCCGGTTTGGCCTTGGGCTCGACGGGGGCGGCACGGACTTCGGCTGCGGCAGCCTTCTGTTTTTCGCGTTCCGCAATGATGGCGGGCGGATCGAGCAGCGCAGTGAATTCCCGGCTGATGCGGCCGGAGGACCATGTCAACTCGATAAGCAGGTCGACGAAAGGCTCGGTGACCGGCTGACTCGAGGTGAGCCGCACATAGGGTTCGCCGCCGGCACGCTTTTCAAGGCTGACCTTGACGCCTGCGATCAGGCTCGAATAAGACAGGCCCGCTCGTTCAAATGCCTCCTGGCTGGCCAGACGTACGGCAAGCGAACCGATCTCATTTTTTTCGGCGACGAGCTCGACCTCCGCCTTGAGCGGTTCGCCGAGCGCCGACATGACGTTAAGCTTGCCGAGACCTGCCGCATGTGAAACTGCGCAGACCGACAGCAACGACGCGGCGACTATCCACGCGCGAAGAGACGTGATGCCCAAAGCGCCCACCCTGATCGATTTTTGTTTGAGGTAATTAAAATAACATCATGGATTTAGAGATGCAAGCTCATCTTTCGCCTCACATTCTCCGCCAAACCCGGACTTTTTAAGATCTTACGGACGTAAAACCCAGGTATTGCCCTCAGCGCTCGAGCAGAATGCGCAGCATCCGGCGCAGCGGTTCGGCTGCGCCCCATAGCAACTGATCGCCTACCGTAAATGCCGTCAGATAGTCGCCGCCCATGGGCAACTTGCGCAGTCGGCCTATCGGTACCGCGAGGGTGCCGGTGACGGCGGACGGCGTCAACTCCCCAATCGACGATTCCTTCCGGTTGGAAATCACTTTTACCCATTGATTGGCGGCGGCAAGCGTGGCTTCGATCTCTTCCATCGGCAGATTGCGCCTGAGTTTGATCGTCAGGGCCTGGCTGTGGCAGCGCATGGCACCGATACGAACGCACACGCCATCCATCGGAATGGGATTCGACTCGCGGCCCAGTATCTTGTTGCCCTCGGCCTGGGCCTTCCATTCTTCCCTGCTCTGGCCGTTGCCAAGATCCTTGTCTATCCATGGAATCAGGCTGCCCGCCAATGGCACGCCGAAATGCTCGGTCGCAAATGTGCCGCTGCGCTGCGCATCGGATACCTTCCGGTCGATCTCGAGGATCGAGGAAACCGGATCGTCCAGCAACGATTTCACCGCGCCGTGCAGCTGCCCCATCTGCGACAGCAACTCGCGCATGTTCTGCGCGCCGGCGCCGGAAGCGGCCTGATAAGTCATCGCGGTGACCCATTCCACGAGCCCGGCCTTGAACAGGCCGTGCATGCCCATCAGCATGAGGCTCACGGTGCAATTGCCGCCGATGAAATTCTTTCCGCCCTGCGCGAGCGCGGCGTCGATCACGTCGCGATTGACCGGGTCGAGGATGATCACGGCATCCTTCTGCATGCGCAGCGCAGAGGCTGCGTCGATCCAGTAGCCGCCCCATCCTTGCGCGCGCAACTGCGGATAAATTTCGTTGGTGTAGTCGCCACCTTGGGCTGAGATGATGATCTCCATCGCCTTCAGTTCCCTGAGGTCGCGGGCATCCTTCAACTCGGAAACGGCCTTGCCAATCGCAGGAGCCTTGCCACCCACCTGCGACGTGGTGAAGAACACCGGATCGACATGGTCGAAATCGCCTTCCTGCTGCATGCGCTGCATCAGCACGGATCCGACCATGCCCCGCCAACCTACCAAGCCCACTCGTCTCATCTCAATCCCCAAATGTCAGCAAACAGTGAGCGGTAAACGGTGAACGGAAAAAACCGCCCGGGCTTCAAACCGTTCACCGTTTATGGCTATCGGCCGGCATCCCCTTGTGGGGCGCTGTTCACTGTTCACGCGTGTAATGCCGCAACCACTGCTTCACCCATCTCTTCGGTGCCGACCTTTTTCATGCCTGCCTCGTGAATGTCGGCCGTGCGCAGGCCTTGTTTGAGCACGCGCTTGACGGCTGACTCGATGCGCGCGGCAGCCGTTTCTTCCCCAAACGTATATCGCATCATCATCGCCGTCGACAGGATGGTCGCCAGCGGATTGGCCAGGTTGCGGCCGGCGATGTCGGGCGCGGAGCCGTGGATCGGCTCGTACAATCCCTTGTTGTCCGCGTTCAGCGACGCCGACGGGAGCATGCCGATCGATCCCGTCAGCATCGATGCTTCGTCGGAAAGAATGTCGCCGAACATGTTGCCCGTCAGGATCACATCGAACTGCTTGGGCGCGCGCACCAGTTGCATGGCCGCGTTGTCCACGTACATGTGCGACAGCTCGACGTCGGGATAATCCTTGGCCACCTCGATCACCACCTCGCGCCACAGGATGCTGGTATCGAGCACGTTGGCCTTGTCCACCGAGCAGAGTTTGTGGCCGCGCTTGCGCGCGATGTCGAACCCGACGTGCGCAATGCGGCGGATTTCCGATTCGCTGTACTTCATCGTGTCGAAACCCTCGCGCTCGCCGTTGTCGGTCTTGCGGGTGCCGCGCGGCTGCCCGAAATAGATGTCGCCCGTCAGTTCGCGCAGGATCATGATGTCGAGCCCGGCGACGATCTCGGTTTTCAGTGACGACGCGTTGGCCAGTTCCTCGTACAGCAGCGCCGGGCGCAGGTTGGCGAACAGACCGAGTTCCTTGCGGATGCGCAGCAGCCCCTGCTCCGGACGCATCGGCCTCGGCAGCGTGTCATACCTGGGGCCGCCGACCGCACCCAGCAGCACGGCATCCGATGCCTTCGCCAGTGCCAACGTCTTGGCCGGCAGCGGATCCTGGGCGGCGTCATACCCGGCGCCGCCGATCGGCGCCTCTTCCATTTCGATGTTCACGCCGTCGCGCGCCAGGCTCTTCAGTACCTTCACCGCCTGCTTGACGATTTCAGGACCGATCCCGTCGCCGGGCAATACTGCGATTTTCATGTTTCGTTCTCTCAAAAAAACAACCGGGGCATCACTATCTGCCCCGGCCGGTGTTTTCAATTGTAATGCGTCAACTGAACAGCCAGGGTTGTTCGATGCGGCGTTTAGTCTCGAACGTCTTGATCTCGACGGCATGCTGCAGCGTGATTCCGATCTCGTCCAGACCGTTCAGCAGGCTGTGCTTGCGAAAGGCGTCCACCTCGAAGCCGAACACGTGACTGCCATCGGGATAGGCGACGGTCTGGGCGCCAAGGTCGACGACCAGGCGGAAGCCCGGAAACGCCGCGACGTCATGGAATATCCGGTCCACCCGGGTTTCCGGCAGCACGATCGGCAACAAGCCGTTCTTGAAACAGTTGTTGTAGAAGATGTCGGCGTAACTCGGCGCGATCAGCGCGCGGAAACCATAGTCGTCGAGCGCCCAGGGCGCGTGCTCGCGCGAAGAGCCGCAACCGAAATTCTTGCGCGTCACCAGGATATTCGCGCCCTTGTAGCGCGGCTGGTTCAGCACGAAATCGGGGTTGGGCTTGCGCCCTGCCGTGTCCATGCCCGGCTCGCCATGATCGAGATATCGCCAGGCGTCGAACAGATTGACGCCGAAACCGGAGCGCTTGATCGACTTCAGGAACTGCTTCGGAATGATCGCGTCGGTATCGACGTTGGCCCGATCCAGCGGGGCGACAAGGCCTTCGAGGCGGATAAATTTCTGCATGGTCACTTCTTCTCCTCGGCCTTCTTTTCTATCTTGGCGCCAATCTGCTTCAAATCCTTGCCGAATCCTTCCACTGTATTGCATCCGGACAACGCGAGCGTCCCCAGCGTCAAGAACAGGACCACAACACGATCAATCATGGTGGCGCCTCGATTCCATTCCTAGAAACCCGCGCGCACGTCGACGAAACGGCCGGCGATCGCCGCCCCGGCAGCCATCGCCGGACTGACCAGGTGGGTGCGTCCGCCCGCGCCCTGACGCCCCTCGAAATTGCGGTTCGACGTCGACGCGCAACGCTCGCCCGGCTCCAGGCGATCATCGTTCATCGCCAGGCACATCGAACAGCCGGGCTGGCGCCACTCGAAGCCGGCGGCGACGAAAATCTTGTCGAGCCCTTCCCTCTCCGCCTGCGCCTTGACCAGGCCGGAACCCGGCACGACCATCGCCAGCCTCACGTTCGATGCGACCCGCCGGCCGCGCACGACATGGGCCGCGGCCCGCAAGTCTTCGATGCGCGAGTTGGTGCAGGAACCGATGAACACCTTGTCGATGCGGATGTCGGTGATTTGCGTGTTCGGCTCGAGTCCCATGTAAGTCAGCGCGCGCTCCATGCCTTCGCGCTTGGTCTCGTCCTTTTCCTTCTCCGGGTCGGGCACGCGGCCATCGACCGCCACCACCATTTCCGGTGAAGTTCCCCAGGTGACCTGCGGCTTGATTTCGCGCGCGTCCATGCGCACGACGAAATCGAAACGCGCATGCTCGTCGCTTTTCAGCGTGCGCCAGTGCGCCACCGCGTTGTCCCACAGGTCGCCCTTGGGCGCGAAGGTGCGCCCGCGCAGATATTCGATGGTCGTGTCGTCGACGGCGACCATTCCCGCCCGCGCACCAGCCTCGATGGCCATGTTGCACAGGGTCATACGCCCTTCCATCGACAGCGCGCGAATGGCACTGCCGCCGAATTCGACGGCGTAGCCGGTACCGCCCGCCGTGCCGATTTTTCCGATCACGGCCAACGCAATGTCTTTCGCGGTCACTCCTCGACCCGGCGGGCCGTTGACCTCGATCAGCATGCCCTTCATTTTCTTCTGCACCAGGCATTGCGTGGCGAGCACATGTTCGACCTCGGAAGTGCCGATGCCGTGCGCCAGGCAGCCGAACGCGCCATGGGTGCTGGTATGCGAATCGCCGCAGACGACCGTCATCCCGGGCAAGGTTGCACCCTGCTCCGGCCCGATGACGTGCACGATGCCCTGACGCTTGTCGAGGAAGGGGAAATAGACCTTGGCACCGAATTCCTTCATGTTCGCGTCCAGGGTTTCGACCTGCAGGCGCGAGATCGGATCCTTGATGCCCTGTTCCCAATGCTGGGTCGGCGTGTTGTGGTCGGCCGTGGCGACGACCGAATCGATGCGCCAGGGCTTGCGTCCGGCAAGCTTCAGCCCTTCGAAAGCCTGCGGGCTGGTGACTTCATGCACCAGGTGGCGATCGATGTAGATCAGCGCGGTGCCGTCGGGTTCCTGACGCACCAGATGGCTGGACCACAGTTTGTCGTAGAGCGTTTGCGGATTCATTGGGTGACTCGAAGCGAACGGAAATTATGACACAAGCCGCAGGCCGGACGGCAGCGGCCGCACGCTAGGAACCGGGTCGGAACGGCAGGGAAATCGGTTTCCAGGCCACCACGATCAGGGCGAACAGGGCGGCGATGGCGGCAAAAGTGAAAGTCCATTCCGAACCCAGGGTCTCCCAGGAGTAGCCGGCCATCAGCGTGCCCAGCGTGCCGCCGAGGCCGTACCCCAGGCTCGTGTAGATCGCCTGGCCGCGCGCCTGGTTACGGCCGCGGAAAATCTGATGCATCATCGCCACGCCAGCGGAATGGAAAGCGCCGAAAGTGACGGCGTGCAACAACTGCGCGGCCAGCAGGATCGTCAGCGACCCGACTCCCCAGGCGATCATCAGCAGGCGCACGAAGGCGCAACCGAAACTGAACAGGAGGATCTGGTTCAGGCTGTAGGCGCGCATCAGCCGCGGCAGCAGCACGAAGAGTCCGATTTCCGCGATCACGCCCAGCGACCACAGCCATCCGACCGCTTTTTTCGTATAGCCGGCCTCGACCAGGTGGATCGAATAAAAGGCGTTGTAAGGACCATGGGCGACCTGCATGAGGAAAAAACCGGCCATCAGCGCGATCACTTCGGGGCGCTTGACGATGCTGAGGATGGACGCGTGTTCCGCGTGATGCGACGCCTCGCGATCCCGCGGCAGGAAAAAAGTGCTGGTCGCCATGAATACCAGCAGTGTGAGTACGATTGGGGCGAGCGCGCGGACGCCGAAGAAATCGAGCAGATAACCACAGAGGATCACCACCGCGACGAAGCCGACCGAGCCCCACAATCTGACGCGTCCATAGGCGCCCACGCGGGAGCCCACCAGACTCAAGGTCGCGGATTCCGCGAGCGGCAGCACGCCGCACCAGAATACGTTCAGCAGCAACAGTGCCGCGAACATCCAGGCGAAGCCGTGGTTGAAGAACACGGCAACGAACACCACCGCGGTGCCCACGGCGGTCAGCCGGATCAACTGACCGCGGGCATGATAGTGGTCGGACAGCCAGCCCCACAGATTCGGCCCGAATATCCGCGCCACCGGATTGACTGCCAGCAGCATCCCGATTTCCGCCGCGGAATAGCCCAGCGATTTGAGATAGAGCGCGAAATAAGGCGCGAACGCGCCGATGAAGGCGAAATAGCAGAAATAAAAGCTGGACAGCCGTTGATAGAATGATCCGCGAACCATGCCGTCGCTACTCAGTGCTTCGATCGATTTCGCGGTCCTGCCACCAGCGCCATGCCAGCCAGCCCCATACGATCAACATCCCGATCCAGGCCAGGACGGAGACGAAGCCGGCGATGGCGGTATCCCGATGCAACACGTGCCAGCGCGAAAAAATCTCGGTCCAGTCGTGCTCGCCGTTGCCTACCAGCGGCAGTACCTGCTCGCGCGCGTCCGCCATGTAGCGCGCGATATTCCAGAGGTTTTCGATGCCCCAAGCCGCGCACAAGGCAAACGACAACGCTTCGCGCCGCCACCAGAAGGTTGCCGTTGCGACTACCGGGAATACCAGCTGGCCGAGCGTGCCGCCGTAAACCGTGATGCGTTCGCCGAACAGCAGGCCGAAAAACGGATGGCCGGCCTCGTGAAATACGAGATTGGCGCTGTCCAGGACATAGACCCAACGTTCTCCCGTGTTGGCGAGATAGCAGGCGCCGGCCACCAGTAGCGAAGAGACGATGAAGGCGGGCGTGCCGACCGGACGCCATTCCTGCTCGTGGACTTCGACTACGCGATCAAGCCAGGACACGAGATTGGGTGATCAGGCTTCGTCGGGATCGGGATCGTTGGCCGCGGGCGCATTTTTGCCTGCCGTGCCAGCAGGGGCCTGCGCCGCAATTCTGGGCGTTATGGTGCGCACGTCGGCGTTCTGCGCGCGATGGCGCAGCGCGTGGTCCATCAGCACCAGCGCCAGCATCGCTTCGGCAATCGGTGTCGCGCGGATGCCCACACAGGGATCGTGGCGGCCCGTGGTTTCGACGATCGTTGGCGCACCGTACTTGTCGATGGAGCGGCGCGGCAGCCGGATGCTCGACGTCGGCTTCACGGCGATATTCACGACGATGTCCTGGCCGGTGGAAATCCCGCCGAGGATGCCGCCGGCGTTATTGGACAGGAAGCCTTGCGGCGTCATTTCATCGCCGTGTTCGGTACCCTTCTGTTCGATCGACGCAAAGCCGGCGCCGATTTCCACGCCCTTGACCGCATTGATCCCCATCATCGCGTAGGCGATGTCGGAATCGAGCTTGTCGTAAACCGGCTCACCCCAGCCTACCGGCACGGCGGTCGCAACGGCGGTAATGCGCGCGCCGCAGGAGTCGCCGGACTTGCGCAGCTTGTCCATGAATTCCTCCAGTTGCGGGACGATGCCCGGATCGGGAGAAAAGAACGGATTCTGGTCGACCGACTCCCAGGTCTTGAAATCAATCCGGATCGGGCCGAGCTGCGACATGTAGCCGCGGATCTCCACGCCGTGATGCTCGCGCAGCCATTTGCGGGCAACGGCCGCGGCGGCCACCCGCACGGCCGTTTCCCGGGCCGACTGGCGCCCGCCGCCGCGAAAATCGCGGATGCCGTATTTCTGCCAGTACGTGTAGTCGGCGTGGCCGGGGCGAAAGGTTTCGGCGATCTTGCCGTAATCCTTGCTGCGCTGGTCTTCGTTGCGGATCAGCAGGGCAATCGGCGTTCCGGTGGTGTGGCCTTCGAACACACCGGACAGGATTTCCACCGTGTCGGGTTCGCGGCGCTGCGTGACATGGCGGGACGTACCGGGCTTGCGGCGATCGAGGTCTTTCTGGATGTCGGCCTCGGAAAGCGCGAGTCCGGGTGGACATCCGTCCACGACGCAGCCGATCGCGGGTCCGTGGCTTTCCCCGAAAGAAGTGACGCAGAATAACTTTCCGAGGGTATTGCCGGACATGCTGAAAGTCGCAAGATTGGGTGATGAAGTTTATCATAGGGTCCTTTACGCCCTTGCGGCGTCCGTTTTTTCACGCGAGACATCATCGATGCGCCAGTACCTGGATTTGATGCGCCATATCCTCGAGCACGGCACCCGCAAGGACGACCGCACGGGCACCGGCACCCTGAGCGTCTTCGGACCGCAGTTGCGCTTCGATCTGCAGGCCGGATTTCCGTTGCTGACGACGAAGAAAGTCCACCTGAAGTCGATCATCCACGAACTGCTGTGGTTCCTGAAGGGCGAAACCAACACGCGCTACCTCAAGGAAAACGGCGTGAGCATCTGGGACGAGTGGGCCGACGAAAACGGCGAGCTCGGCCCGGTCTACGGCTACCAGTGGCGTTCCTGGCCGGCAGCGGACGGAAGCCATATCGACCAGATCACAAAAGTAATCGCGGACATCAAGAACAATCCGAACTCGCGGCGCCTGATCGTCTCCGCATGGAATGTTTCCGACCTCGACAAGATGGCGTTGATGCCGTGCCATGCTTTTTTCCAGTTCTACGTGGCCGATGGAAAACTGTCCTGCCAGCTCTATCAGCGCAGTGCCGACCTGTTCCTCGGTGTGCCGTTCAACATCGCTTCCTACGCGCTTCTGACACTGATGGTGGCGCAGGTTTGCGGACTGAAACCCGGCGAATTCGTGCACGCGCTAGGCGACACTCACCTTTACCTGAATCACCTCGAACAAGCGCGTGAACAGCTCTCGCGCCAGCCGCGCAAGCTGCCTGCCATGAAGCTCAATCCCGCGATCCGGAACATCTTCGATTTCAAATACGAAGATTTCACGCTCGAAGCCTACGATCCCCACCCCGCGATCAAGGCGCCGGTTGCGGTTTGACCGTCACACGTGAGCAGCAAACCGCAAGGGCCGAAGCCCCGAATTTCCATCATCGTTGCAATGGCGAAGAACCGCGTCATCGGCGCAAATAACGCGCTGCCATGGCATCTGTCGGTCGACCTCAGGCGCTTCAAGGCACTGACCATGGGGCATCACATCATCATGGGGAGGAAGACCTTTGAGTCGATCGGCAGACCTTTACCAGGGAGGATAATCTTGGTGATTTCTCGGAATCCCAAATACCGGGCAGTTGGCGTGAAGGTCGTCCACAGTCTCCCAGCAGCATTGTCCGCGACCGAGGACGACAACGAAGTTTTCATCGTCGGCGGAGAGCAGATCTATCGCGAATCGATGCTCATTGCCAACCGCATCTACCTTACTGAGATCGAAAAGGAGTTCCAAGGCGACAGCTTCTTTCCTCCATTGGCGGCCGATACTTGGCGCGCCCTTGGTCGCGAGACACACCAGGATTCCGCGACGGGACTGTCATACGCCTTTGTCACCTACGAGCGCATGGAGTAGCGCTCGGGATTATTGTTCGTACAAGTCAGCTTCGTCGCGTCGGGATTCGAGCAACTTTGAAACTCGTGGGCTGCTTGCGGGATAGGTACGTATCGAGCATCACCTCATAAGCGACCTCCAAGTGTCTCACTTGCCTTTCCGTGCCGAACAGTGGCGTTGCATTGCGATTGTCTCGAAGCCTGGCTTTGATCGCCTCTAACTTATCCGGATTGGTTGCCAATTCAAACGCTTTGTTTTCGTAGTCTGTCAAGTCGAGGGCAATGCCCTCCGGAAGCCCGATTGCAGTCAAAAGGCTCGCGGCGACACGCGAAGCGAGTTTTTCTCCCGGGCACGTGATAACCGGCAAACCAGCCCACAGCGCGTCGCACGCTGTCGTCATCGCGTTAAAAATCAAGGTGTCCAGGAACAAATCGGCAAGTCGAAAGCGCGCGCGATATCGTTCGCGGGATTCAAAGGGCGCAAACTTCAATCGATCGGGAGACACACCTCGACTCTCTGCCTCCCGCTGCAGATTGGAGATGGCGATCGGATTCCACCCTTGCAGCCAAAGCACGCTTTCCGGGACACGCCTTAACAATCGCATCCAAACATCAAAAATGTCGGGATCGATCTTGTAGTAGTTATGAAAACAACAGAACACAATCGCCTGGTCGGGAATACCGTAGTCCGCACGTGCAACCTCAACCTCGGCCAGCTTCTCGGAATTGTCGTATATGTAAAACGTATCGGGAAGAAAGACAAACTTTTCATCCCAGCAACTTGCATTCTCCTCTGGGGTCACGATGGGATCCGTCAATCGATACTGCATGTATTCCGCTCCCAGCGTTCCGGGGAACCCGAGGTAACTCACCTGAATCGGCGCCGGTCGGTACGCAAAGATTCCTGGCCTTGAGAACGCGGTATAGCCTCCCAGATCCACGAGTATGCTGACCCCATCCACATTTATTAATCCTGCAATCTCGTTATCGGCCAAATGCGCAGCATCACGAAAATATTCCACGGCGGATTCAATCTTCGAACGAATCTGACTGCCGTCGCCCCCATGAATCGAATAGCAGAAGATCTCAAATTTCTCCCGGTCGTGAAGGCGAAAGATAGGAAATGTGAGATAAGCGTTAAGATGCTGCCGAAAATCCGGAGATACATAGCCCACTCGAATCCGGCCGGAATGTTTGCGGTAGCTGTACGGAGCTCGCTCAATCCGTGCAGCTTCAGCAGAGGCTCTCCTCGCAATGCTGCGCGCAATATCTCGCTGCACTTCCGCCGACACCGGCAGAGACAAAGCGTTGTAGGCCAGAGCAGTATCGTTCAAACCATCTCTCTGGACTATCTGCCTCACCAAACGCTCGTAATCCGCAAGAAACGTCTTCCTTCCGGTCCAGTCGCAGTGATTGAAATGCTCCCAACCTCGAGCAAGATAGATCAAGGCGGGATCGAAGCGGTCGCCGGGAAACGTGGGCGCGGTCTGATACAGGTTGACGAATTTGTCCAGCGCCGACGGCTCAAGTTTCCTTACGCAGTCGAATACGATTTGCGCCTCGACTAGCCTTCCCATCTCCGACATTGCCAGGCCGCGATCTATCATCGCCTTGACGTGGTTGGGATCCAGCTTCAACGCCTTTTCGCAAGCCGCCAGCGCTTCGCCAGGCCGAAGCAACGCCAGCAAAACCTCAGCGCAATTGAAGTGGGCGTCCGCAAGATTCGGATGAAGTTTGACTACGCGCAGATTGTGTTCCAGTGCATCGTCGAGTCTGCGCAGTCGCAGCAGCACACCGCCCCTGTTTATCAAAGCCGGAAACCAGCCCGGATGGACCTTCAAGGCCCGTTCGTAGGAGTTGAGGGCAAGCTGAAGATCTCCTGCAAGCTCCTGAAGTATCCCTGTGTTGGTAAGGAGTTGAGGGTCGTTCGGTGACTCCTTCAAGAGTTTCTCGACGATCTCCAAAGACTCTTTATGTCTGCCTAACTGGGAAAGAACCGTTGCTTTCGCATTCCATGCCTGCATGAAAAGCGGGGACAACTCGATTGCGCGGGAGAATGCATGCAATGCTTCGGCCAGTCTTCCGAGTTGATGATAAGTTGCACCAGAAAGAAACCACGCTTGATCCGAACCGGGAAAGTGGCTGCCAGTTATATCCGCCAGGTCACTTGCCTCCCCGAGACGCCCCTCGCTAATCAGGGCCAACAAGGATTGCACATGGGTTTCAAGTTCGTTCATGGAGAGGTCGAAGTTGCTGCGCCCGCGTGGCGTTGTACACTAATTCCATTCGGAGCCGCATTGCCCATGGTGTCGACCGCCAAGCACATTCATCTAATTAATCCGTTCATCGATCCGTACGGCGGAAGCGAGCAACGAACGCTGGCGTTGTTCGATCTGCTTTCTTCGCAGACAACGGTAACACTATGGTGTGAAGGAACACCTCATGACGCTTTCTCCCAATTTCCCATTCGACTCATCAAGCCCTTCGCGAAGCAGTACCCGGTGCAGGGAACCATCGTGCTCGTCGGAGCCTATTTCCGCGCCGGGTCGTGGATTGCCCATGCCAACGCCAGACGGGTCATCCAAATTTACAACACATACGCCCATGAGCAGCTTTATACCGCCCTGCGATATTACAGAGATTTGGGCATAGAACTCGTTGAACTCGTGTTTGCTTCGCGCGCATTGAAGGATGCGTGTTGCCTCGAGGGAATCGTGCAAACTTCCCCAATTGATTTGGGCCATTTCGCGCCGTCGCAGGCAATAACAACAAGCCGCACACCGCGGCCATTTACAGTCGGTAGATTGAGCCGAGACATAGGCTCTAAGCACCACCCGTCCGATCCGGGAATTTATCGCGAGCTGGTCCAGGCTGGCTGCAACGTCCGGATCATGGGAGGAACATGTTTGCGGGGTGCCCTGGGAGACCACCCTCGAATCGAACTATTGCCTGCCGGCGCCGAGCAGCCTGAGGTTTTTCTGCGCAGCCTGGATTGTTTTCTATACCGTACCAGCGACGACTGGCACGAGTCCTTTGGACGCGTGGTAATGGAGGCGATGGCTTGCCGCCTACCCGTTGTAGTGCACCGTGCCGGGGATTATTCGGAATACGTGGAACATGGCAAAACTGGTTTTCTGTTCCAGTCCGACCAAGATGCTGTTGGCACGGTATTGCTTCTCAAGAACAATCACGGTCTCAGAGCGACCATCGGCGATGCGGCCGTCGCTAGCGCGAAAACTATGATGGAAGGAGTCGCGAACGCCATTCACAGCTACTACCTTGCCTAGCCGTCAAACCCTGCTCGGTTGAGATCCGACAGATTCAATCAGCCGCTCTGAGTATTCCCGGAGTTGTAGCAAACGCGCCTGAATTCTCTGGCTTAGGGATTCTTGGTAAAAGCGACTGCTCCGGTAACATTCGGAAAGGACGCGGTCGGTATTCCCGTTGTCGGATTCTGAATGGCGTAGGTCAAACCCGCGCGAACCGCATTCACACCGGCAAAGAACCCGTTCATGGAAACAAAACTGCATGTCCCGACAGTACAGTTACCAGACGCACTGAAATTATTGGACCCGAAAAGATTGCCACTTGCGGCGCCTGTTATGTTGTTGCTCCCGATCAGCACACTGACCGAGGCACCCACCAACCCAGTCGCAAAATTTGCGGAAAGCGTTGCTCCGGTGAACTTTCCCGTCCCCAGAAACCCGCCGCCACTGAAATCGAAGATAGTCGGCGAAGTTGCACCCAAAACTGAATAGGTTGCAACCGGATTGCTGATTGCGAGGTTGGCCAAATCGGTCAGCGAAGTGGGAATGCCTGCCACGTAGTGCAGGGGAATACCTGAACTGTCAAAACCACGACCCCAGGCGATAATGCCGTCACTGCCGAAGTCTGTCACGTTCGTGATCGGCGAGCCGTTTATCTCGGTAGCTACGCCGTTCGCATCGAATACGATTGTTCCAAAAGGCGGTTGAGATGCAGGAGGAATGAAAATTGAAGAACCGGAATTGGTTGCGAAAATCGTCGAAAAAACCAAGTCGCCATGCGTTCCCGTCAATATCGCGCCTAAGATTGGATTACCGGAGGAATCGACGTTATTCCCCTGCGTAAAGTTCGAGGGCGGCTGTGCCGGTTCTGGCGGCGGCAGGTCGGTGCGCTTGTTCGTCAGCACCGGCTTGACCTCCTGTCCCTGCACGTAATAGGACTCGCCGTTTGTCACGCTCAGGCAGCCCGCACCATTGCACACTTCGATCTGGCCTTCCCCTACCGTGCCCGTGACCGAATTGCCGTACTGAATGGTGTATTCGGTGCCGCGGATGCCGATGGTCGCCACCGAGGTGGTGACCTGGTAGTTCTGCTTGTTGCTGCGGCCCACCAGTCCGGTGATGGTGCGCAGCCCCCCTTTGAGCAGGCTGAAGAAACCCTTCTCGTTGCCGTCCTGTTTGCCGTCGTAACGGTACTGGTCGATGCGGAACTGGGATTCGGGTTGCAGCGAAACGTAGGCTCCGTCCGTGAAGCGTAATTGCGCCCGCCCGCCGTTGGTGTTCACCGTGTCGCCCGGCTCGATCTGCGCACCCTTGCCCAGCGCGCGGCTCTGGCCGTTGGGCCCCATCGCCGTCACGTTCCCCACCGCAAAATCCACCTGCGCCGCAGGGGCCGAATAACCAATCACGGGATAAGCCGAGGAAATCAGCATGAGCAGTGCCGCACGGCTATTCAAATTGAATTGATTCTGAGGCATGTCGACCTCTCCCTTATGTGCTTCCCAAGTTCAAATCGGATGGCTTTGATTGTTTCACGGCCTTAATTTACGCCATCGCCTGTCACTTCAGTGACGTTTAACGTCCAACGTCAAGATCCTGCGGGCCACACTAAGACCCGTCTGCATCATGGTGCATGCACCAAATTGAATTCGGCGTCCCCTCACAACAACAACTCTAAAGCGAAACGTGTGCCAATAGCGCCAAGGCTTCAACCAACGCTCCCTGCGCTGTCGCGCAGTTTGTCCCGCTGCCGCCCAGTCACATGTCCTGCCGCAGGACGATCTGGTAAATCACCCGATCGAACTCGTTGATCCGGATATTGGATCTGTTGTCGGTCCAGCTGACCTGCGGCGTGATATGCAGGTTCTTCTTCGGAACGACGATCAGGCCGCCCGAGGCGCTGTATTGCGTGTCCTTGCGATCGACCAGGAAGAACGGGTCGGGTCCGCCATATTTGCGCCGTTCGCCGCTGGCGTTGGCAAACAACGAGTATTTCTCGTTCAAATTCCACTGCGCCCCGAGGCGAACGCCATAAACGTCGTTCCCCAATTGCGGAACATTGTCGGCTTTTTCCTTTTCCGAGCCGCCATACAGCCCGGTATAGGTGATCACGGTTCCGCGCCCGAATGCGTGGGCGTAGCCCATGCCGCCTATGTAGCGGTTCGCGTCGCGAATTTGCTGCTCCGGATAGGTAAGATCGCTGTATTGCAGGAAGACGCTGACCTGATTGCGCGAATCGAAATCATGCTGCCATTGGGCGGTTGCCCCGGCCGCATTGCGATACGCATCATGATAGAGCTGGGTATCGTCGACCCAGAACGAGTTGTACTGTCCGACAAGCGTGAAGGTATCCCGATCGAAGCGATAGCTCATGCCCAAATTCGCGTCGTAATAGTAAGTAGAGAAGTTGTCTTCGCTCGTATTTGTCTTATTCTGATACGCGACACCGCCGAAGATGGACAGACGCTTGGAAATCGGATGCTGGATATTCACTCCACCGCCGAAGCTGATGAACTCGTCAGCCAGCTTCGTGGCTGCGGGCGCAAGCGTAAACACCAGACCGCCGAAAGCCGGAATCGCAACCTGGTTGTCCGCGGTCGCGCTGTTGACATTGGTGTCATAGCCAATGCCGAACTCAAAAAAACCGTGGATGGTCGTATGGTCTGCTTCCTCGAGGCGGGTTATCGCATCCAGGAAGCGATCGATGGTGGCGGAGACTTCCGGCGGGACGTCCTGCTTCCTCACGCTCTCGAATTCGCGCTTGGCGGTTTCGGTTTCCTTGAGGTTGAAGTAGGCACGCGCGATCTGGGCACGGGCCGGCGCGCTGTTCGGCTGTACCGCGAGCACCCGCTCCAGGGCGAACACCGCTTCCGTGTTTTTCCCCAATGCCAGCGCTGCGGATCCCAGCAGGAAATCGAACTCAGGATCGCCGGCACGCGCGGACTCAAGAGGAGTGAGAAGGTTGTATGCCCCCTGGGCATTGCCGTTATCGAGTTGCTGTTTGGCCTGCACCAGAAGATCGTCGGCGGCGGGTGCCGACAATGGATAGGCAATGGCAACCAACAGCAACAGCGCAAACAGTCCGAGATGCCGCATGAACCGCCCCCTTTTAATCGATGTGCAACGTAAACCGCGAGTTTGAAAGGCTTTTTATGGCCCGAACATTACCGAACTCGCGCCACAGCGTCAAACTCTTTAGGCTCGACGGAGCAAACCGAAACGCGGACCTGCGCCGGAAGCGCGAAACCGGAGCAGGATTTTCCAGTCAAGCCGGAATCCGGCGACCGCCTACTCGCTCAAAGCGGGATGGGAATCAGGGGAGGCGAGCTATTGCGGGAGACGATGCAGTTCCGGTCTGGACCAAGTCCAAAAATCGGACTGCTTCCGGCGGCATGGGTCGATTGAACTTCCAGCTCAGCTCTGGCGCACGCAATCCACGAAATAGCGCAATTCTCCTGCGGTGTTTTCTTCGACCAGACCGTGGATGTCGGTATCGAAACCGGGGAAGGTGCGATTGAATTCGCGTGCAAACTGGAGGTAGCGCACGATCGTCTGGTTGAATCGCTCGCCGGGGACCAGCAGTGGAATGCCGGGCGGATAAGGGGTGAGCAGCACGCTGGTCACGCGAGCTTCCAGCTTGTCGATCTCGACGCGGTCGATTTCCCGGTGCGCCATGGCGGCAAACGCGTCCGAGGGTTTCATCGCCGGCTGCATGTCGGAGAGATACATTTCGGTGGTCAGTCGCGCCACGTCGTTTGCCTTGTACATGCCGTGTATCTGCTCGCACAAATCGCGCATGCCAAGGCGCTCGTAGCGCGGATGGGCCTGGCAGAACTCCGGCAGGATGCGCCACAGCGGCTGGTTCTTGTCGTAGTCGTCCTTGAACTGCTGCAATGCCGTCACCAGCGTATTCCAGCGGCCTTTGGTGATGCCGATGGTGAACATGATGAAGAACGAGTAGAGGCCGGTCTTCTCCACGATAACGCCGTGCTCGGCCAGATACCGGGTCACGATCGCCGCGGGAATGCCGGTCTTGGCGAACTTGCCCGATACGTCCAGGCCGGGGGTGATGACGGTGGCCTTGATCGGGTCGAGCATGTTGAAGCCGGTCGCAAGATTGCCGAAGCCGTGCCACTTCTCGCCGGACTTGAGAATCCAGTCCTCCCGCGAACCGATGCCCTCCGCGGCCAGCTTTTCCGGGCCCCACACCTTGAACCACCAGTCCTTGCCGAATTCTTCGTCGACCTTGCGCATGGCGCGGCGGAAATCGAGCGCCTCGATGATCGATTCCTCGACCAGTGCCGTGCCGCCCGGGGGTTCCATCATGGCCGCAGCCACGTCGCAGGAAGCGATGATCGCGTACTGCGGCGAAGTCGAGGTATGCATCAGGTAGGCCTCGTTGAACGCGTGGCGGTCGAGTTTCCTGGTCTGCGACTCCTGCACGAGAATCTGCGATGCCTGCGAGATGCCGGCCAGGAGTTTGTGCGTGGAGTGCGTGGCGTAGATGATCGAGTCCTTGGTGCGCGGCCGGTCTTTGCCGATGGCGTGCATGTTCTTGTAGAAATCGTGAAAGGTCGCATGCGGCAGCCAGGCCTCGTCGAAATGCAGGGTATCGATCGAGGAATTCAGCGTGTCCTTGAGCATTTCGACGTTGTAGACCACGCCGTCGTAAGTGCTCTGGGTGATGGTCAGAATGCGCGGCTTCTTGCGCTTGACTGCGCGCGCGAACGGATTGGCCTCGATTTTTTTCTGGATGTTCTCGGGTTTGAATTCCTCGAGCGGGATCGGACCGATGATGCCGAGGTGATTGCGCGTCGGCGGGAGGAAGACGGGAATTGCCCCGGTCATGGTGATCGCGTGCAGGATGGACACGTGGCAGTTGCGGTCGACGACGACGATGTCGTCGGGCGCCACGTTGGCGTGCCAGACCATCTTGTTCGACGTCGAGGTGCCATTGGTGACGAAGAAGCAGTGGTCCGCATTGAAAATGCGGGCTGCATTGCGTTCGGATGCGGCAACCGGCCCGGAATGGTCGAGCAACTGGCCGAGTTCATCGACCGCGTTGCAGACGTCGGCGCGCAGCATATTCTCGCCGAAGAACTGGTGGAACATCTGCCCGACCGGGCTTTTGAGAAACGCGACGCCGCCGGAATGTCCCGGGCAATGCCACGAGTAGGAACCGTCCTGGGCGTAGTGCACCAGCGCGCGGAAAAATGGCGGCGACAGGCCGTCGAGGTAGGCGCGCGCCTCACGGATGATGTGGCGCGCGACGAATTCCGGCGTGTCCTCGAACATATGGATGAAGCCGTGCAACTCGCGCAGGATGTCGTTCGGGATATGGCGCGAAGTCCGTGTCTCGCCGTACAGATAGATCGGGATGTCGGCGTTCCTGAAACGCAGTTCCTGCACGAAGGCACGCAGCGTCTTCAATGCCTTGTTGGTTTCCTCTTCCGAGCCCGCCCCGAATTCCTCGTCGTCGATCGAGAGGATGAAAGCCGACGCGCGGCTTTGCTGCTGCGCGAAGGAGGACAGGTCGCCGTAGCTGGTGACGCCGAGCACTTCCATGCCCTCGTCTTCGAGCGCCTTGGCGAGCGCGCGGACACCCAGGCCACTGGTGTTTTCCGAGCGATAGTCTTCGTCGATGATGACGACCGGGAAGCGAAACTTCATGCGGATCTCCCTGCAGGAACCGCGGGCGCTGATGGCCGGCGGGATGGAATGCTTGCGTGATGTGGCTTGGCCACGTGCGGAACGGTGTTCTAGATCTTGGGCAACGTGACGCCTTGCTGACCCTGGTACTTCCCGCCGCGATCGCGGTAGGAAGTCTCGCAGACATCATCCGGGTCGGACTCGAAGAAGACGACTTGCGCGACCCCCTCGTTGGCGTAAATCTTGGCAG